>Ga0299912_10003449_pt1 | contig 12902 bp, 11 predicted proteins | sample RVTome_2_FD_207667 | JGI IMG/M metagenome (GOLD analysis project Ga0299912, IMG submission 207667) | Soil microbial communities from uranium-contaminated site in the Upper Colorado River Basin, Wyoming, United States - RVT95D214 (version 2) ...
TATTTAATGCCCAAGGTGTCGAGCCAGGTTTCTATTCGCAACATAATGCCGCATTCATAGCGGTCGATGACCCCCAGTGCTTTCACTCCCTCATAAGCAAAGCATGATTCCCATTCACCATGCATGATGTTGTTTGCGGGCAGGCTATAATTATATTTCATAAATTCGCCGGTGGCGATCTCCATGGTTATTTCAAAAAACCGCTTAAACTCATCGAACGTATCAAGTTTCCCCGCACCCACGGCCTTTTGGATGCGTTTGATCTCTATCGCTGACATGGCCCTGATCGCAGCCTTGTTGATCCTGTTGGTTTTTTCAATCCCGCACTCCTGCAGGCAACTGTAAAACCACATGGCATCGTGGGTCATCCAGCCTTTGACCAGCAGTTCCTTTAACTCATCTTTCTCAGGTAACTTCATAATCAGGATCCTCCCCATGAGTTCTCAGACTCCATGTCAAGCTCGACGACCATCCCGTCAGGACGCGACGGAACGCCTACCGGTCAAACTCGACGCCGGTATTCCTCTTTGGGGTTTAAGCCCCTTTAAGGATTCCAGAAAAGTTCTAAACATTCTTATCTCCGCAATACCACAACAAGCTCCTGTTGGGAGTGATGGATTGTAAAAATATTTTTCTTTGCTTTGCTGTTCAGTCGCATATACAGAAGTCTTTTGAGCAGCAAAATCTGTTGCGTTCAATCTCTTGAAAAGTATCCCTCAGGTTAGGGAATTGTAAGAACAAATACATTCTCTTAGAAAAATCAGCCCGTGCGTACTGTTTTAGTATTTCCGCCTCTTTCTTCATGACAATTTCTCTCCTTTCTGTCTACCTCTGTTAGGTTCAGTCTAAGTCTTTAGACCAGAGAAGCTCACGAAATGTGACCATCTTAGGAAACGGAGATTTTTCAGCTATTCATTTATTATTGATCGCTGAACATCTGCCGTTGGCCATGGAACTCATATTTGTCACTTATTGGTCTTCTTGCGATCTTCTACTCTGACCTCCATCACAACACGCCCCCATCCCCCACATTGCAACCCTACGTCGGAGCAACCTGCCCTCTTGAATCGCATCTCGTTCGGGTCAACACCCGCATAGAAGAGTTCATGGGCCATAGAAATCAAAGCCGGCATTGAATTCAGTGCCCCGAAACAGATCCTTTTAGGGCAAAGTTTGGTCAACAGATTGCCTGACCCATCGAAATAGAATTTATCCCCCACCTTATGCTGACTGTTACAGCCGTGTGAATCCACGACTTCTACCACAATCGTCTTATTCATTAATGCGGGCGCCTTGGAAGCGACATCTTCATTTCTTGGATTTTGCCTGAATTTCTTCATCTCGTCGTCGGTATAGCCTAAACGCTCTTGGTATAACTTCCATACGTCTTCTGATATTTTCATCTCTGACCTCCTTTAAGTTGGTTTATTTACCAAAATAGAATTTAGAATCACTGGAACACTCCCCGTCTTTAGGCATCGTGCAGCTTTTTATTCAAACAGTCTACTTCCACAGGTCTTGTGTCATTTCACCCAGCAAAACAGGGTCAAAAGAATCAAAATAAATATCCCTGACCGTTCGCATATTTTTCCACATGAGATCATACCCCTTCGTCCCGCGGGCAATCTTTACATGATTTTGCCACTTTGCACTTTCTTCTTCTGTTGCTTCTCGCTTTTTTCCCACAGAGCCCATCAGTCTCACTCCAGGAGGGGTCTCAAAGTTTCCGGCCAAGAGCGATTTTTGCCAAAAAGCTGGATTGTTATTTGCCGCAAGAATACATACCCGTGGATTTCGCTCGAGATTCCTTGACATATTGACAGGGAACTCATCAAAATAAAAACCTGTTTTATCTTCACGCAGAAAAAGCGCCCCAATAGGCGTTACACTGGGAGAGCCATCTTCGTTCACCGTGGCTACGGCGTAATGCGTAGAACTGCCACGGGATTCTTGGAATACCGTTTGAATCGTTTTCCAATGTTTGCCAATTTCCATAATGCACCTCCCCTACTGTAGTAATAGTAGTATCATACTGTGCGATCAACCGCTGCTCTTCAGTAAAGTCCTCAGGGGTAAGGATTTCCTGGGGAGAAATCGATTCGATTAAAAATGCTCCCCTCCTCACATGCTTCGATTCTTCCATGACATCTTCCCTTCGTAATACCTGAAAGCACCATTTACCCCGTTAGAAATAATGCCCCGCTGCTCTGCAGCGGGGTTGGGTTTTATAATAATCCCGGTGGGGTTTAATGCCCCGCTGGAATTTCTAACGGGGTTTACTTTGCAGGAAGTTCCTCTTTCAACATGGCTAACACTTCTTTTATTTCTTTCTCCCTTAATCGTTTCTTGCTGATTGAGTAAGCAGGTATATTCAAACTCATCAAAGCTTCTACTTCGCTGTTAATAGCGACATTGATATCTTCACCGTTATCAATGAGGCCATGAAAGATGCCTGCATCATGGGCTTCTTTCGGCGTATATGTTTTTGCATGGAGAAGAGCTTCTGTCTGAAATCCTGGGGGAATAGCGGATTTACCAATGAGAAGCATCCAGCTTGGCAGCGGGATGCCAATTGCAATTTCGTTCACTTGTATACGGTAATTTCCGTTAATAACATGTCTCCGATCACAGGCAAATGCAAGCATAGCGCCGCCTGCAATAGCGTGTCCGGTACATATAGCAACCGTTGGTATGGGATATAAAAATACCCTCAGCATAGTTCGTGCAAAGGTCTCAGCCAACTTATCGATATCATTCGGAGCCAGGGTGGAAATTAGTTTTAAGTCAAGCCCTCCGGAAAAGAAGCCCTGACGGCCTTTAATAATGAGTACCTGAGACGCTGAAGATTCAATCTCGGTAAGCGCACTGTTCATCTCTTCAAAATAATGGAAATCCATTGCATTTGCCTTGCCGTCATTCATGGTAATGTTCGCTCTGTTGTTTTCTATGATGTAGGCAACTTTTTTCATATGGTCCTCCCTTATAATGTTCGTTTGAGATGTTCTTGGCTTAGCCCAAAGAGCAGCATGAACTATTCGTCCTATCTTAAGGATACACGACATTTTCAACCGTGATCTCACATCGATCGGCTCCATCTTTCAGGCATTTGACCAGATTCTCTTTCACCTCCAATCCCATTGCCTGATACCAGCCGGCGCGCATACCGAAACACCCACACTGGTAGTCTTTCTCTACGCCAATGCTGTTCACCTTGGTATACGCGTAACACTTGCGGACAATTCCCAATATCCTGCCCGGACCCAATATTTTAAATTCGTAGTCGAAATAATCTTTGGTAATGAATGTCTCCATCCCCAACGTCACAAGCAACATGAATTCCATATCGTTTTTTGGAGCTCCTAATCCAAAAGCCTTCATCAGCCGGTGCATTTCGGCTTTACCGACGGCTTGTCCAACTTGAAGATTCATCTTGTTGGCCACATCCCATCCTGCGGTGAACACCAGAGCCATCATCCAATTCGATTCGCAGGTCCAGCGGCTTTTAGCAACAATCTCCTTTTTCGATTCGACGGGAATCTTCGCAAGCATCACTCTTGCTGCATCCTTTAAATCCTTGCTTTCCATCATTATTTCCCTCCTTCCCAATGCTCAAAATTGCCATTCCAAAGGTCCGCTTGTCGTGCTATAATTAAAACAAATTGTTGTTTAGGAACTATATACAACAATATGTAATATTTGTCAATACAAAACGTTGTAAAACTCAAAAAAATATGCTATTAATAACTAATTGTTATTGGTTTCCATAGATTAAAGAGCTATGATCTATAAAGACATTGGCAAAAAGATTCAAAAGGCAAGGGAGGAGGCAGGCCTATCTCAGGAGGAACTGTCCTCCCGGCTGGGGTATACACAGGCTGCCCTATCCAATTACGAATTAGGCAAGAGGCGTCTCTATCTCGCAAACATCGAACAGATAGCAAGGGAATTGAATAAACCCTTAAGTTATTTTTTGGAAGAATCCGCCGTGCCAGCAAATGCAGAGAAGGGGAACCCCCCGGATGAAACAATATCTGAGATCCTCAAGTTGTTATCCGAACTGCCTGCTGAGGAGAGGCAATATCTCCTTGAGTATATTAAGTGGAGGAGGGATCGTTTGCGATGATTGGATTCGACCTTAATGAAGAACAGTTGCGCTATCAGAAATTTGCCAAAAAGTTTGCTGAAGAAGAGATGAAACCCTATGCGGCTGAGATCGACAGACGCCGGGACACAACGTTCGACTGGAGAATCGTCCGAAGATTCGCCAAGGCTAATCTGCTGGGATTAGGCGTTCCTCAAGAGTACGGTGGACTGGGAGTAGATCATCTCACTGCAGCGGTGGTTGTTGAGGAACTGGGCGCGGCGTGTCTGGGTATGAGCGAGCCGGCCGGTGGTACCTGGCTGGCGACCTGTTGCCTTAAACTTGTTGCGAATGAAGATCAGAAAAAGCGGTACCTTCCCCTGGTTTGTGGAGAGAATGGTAGGCTCGCAGGGCTGGCGGTGACGGAACCCGAGGCAGGTTCGGACATGGCCGGTATCAGAACTCTGGCAACGCGAAAAGGAGATCATTACATCCTCAATGGAACAAAAGCCTTCATCACCAATGCGGGCCTGGCCGGCTTCTATGTGGTCTTTGCCACCACCGATCCCCGGAAGCGTGATGGCGGACTCAATGCGTTCATTGTGGATGGTAATGCCAAGGGCCTGACTCTTGGCACGATAGAGGATATGATGGGACTGCGGGCTTCCCAAACCGGTGAGTTAATCTTCGATAACGTCGAGGTCCCCGTCGAAAACTTGCTCGGTGTTGAGAATACCGGATTTCTGATAGCCATGCAGACCCTGGATATGTCAAGACCATGCATTGGGGCCAGCGCTGTCGGGGTGGCCAGGGCAGCTTTCGAGGTGGCACTATCGTATGCCCGTGAGCGCAAGCAGTACGGCCGGCCAATTATAGAAAACCAGGCCATTTCCTTGATGCTGGCCGATATGGCTACGGAGATAGAAGCCGCAAGGCTTCTAACCTGGAAAGCCTCTTGGTTAATCGATCAGGGGATGGATTCGACGATGGCTTCATCCATGTGCAAGGTACTCGCATCGGAGATGGCAGAAAGGGTTTGCAGTAATGCCATTCAGATTCTTGGTGGGCAGGGATATACCCGCAAATGGCCGTTAGAGAAGTATTTAAGGGATGTAAAAGCCCTCCAGATCTATGAAGGCACCAATCAGATTCAGAGAATCATTATTACTTCGATGCTCTAAAATTGATCTGCCCGAGTTGCGAGTATGTTGAGCCTCAGCAAGGCCCGTGGGGCTCCACTCTCTGAAATTTTACCTCATCGTCCTCAGCAGTCCGCGCGGTGAATATTTTTATTTAGCCACTACGGTTTCTGGGAGTCTATGGGTCAGGATCTCCACCGCCTCCTCCACCATCTCCTCGAGCACCTGGCGGGCGGGTTTGATCTCTTTAATGAGCCCCGAGACTTGGCCAGCCAGGCCACCAACATAATCGTCCTTTTTCTCCTTGACGAAACTGCCCAGGAGAGCTGAAGAGATCAAAACCTGAGTGGGAAACGGAAGCGGCTCCAATCCCGAACCATCCCAGAGATCGTGAAATTTGTTGTAGCTCGCCCGCAAGGTCTTGCCAGTGTACGCCTTACTTACCCGGGTGTCTTCATCCGTGGAATCGATGATCCGCTTCTTATTCACCGGGAGGGCTCCTCCTTCGTTCGTGGCCAGAAAGCGGGTCCCAACCCATACCCCTATGCAGCCCATGGCCAGGGCCGCAGCCAGTCCCCGGCCATCGCCGATGCCCCCTGCTGCCAGGACAGGTACCGGGTATGCGGCATCGATGGCCTGGGGAAGCAAAGCCATGGTTCCGATCCGGCCTGTGTGCCCTCCCCCTTCGTGCCCCTGGGCGACCAGAAGATCGATCCCGGATTGGGCCATCCTGCGGGCATTCTTAGCATTGCCCGTGATTGCAAGAACTTTCATTCCCGCCGCATGCGCCTCTGCTACCATGAATCCCGGGTTCCCCAGACCGGCACAAAAGAGCGGAACCTTTTCCTCGATGCACACCTGAATTGCTTCCTGAGGGCGCATGGTCGTCGAATCCATCTTGACCATGATCTCTACGTCCGGAAGTTGAAGCTCATCTTTCACTTTCTTAACCCAGTCCTGATGCGGTTTGGGCAGGGATTTCAGCATCGCGCTCAGGGGCAACTCTTTAGGTCCTCCTTTCTGGCCTAATCTTCCACCCATGTCGAGCTTTTGGGGTAAGAGGAGATCCACTCCATAAGGCTTCTTTGTTTTTGTTTTAATCTCCCGGATGGCCTCTCGCAACCGTTCAATATTGAAGCCGCTCCCACCCAGGACTCCCATCCCACCGGCCTCGGAGACAGCCACCACCAACTCTACCGGGGCCCCTGTCGTTTCGCCAATCAGCGTTGGCCCCATTCCAGCCGCGATGATGGGGTACTCAATCCCGAGCATGTCGCAAAGTTTTGTCCGAAGTATTCTCTTGCCCATAAAATCCTCCTTATCATTATCATTACAAATATTGTGGTGTCTTCAATCTTATATAGGTTTATAGGACTGGCGATCTCCAATTTTTGATCACACCTTATAAAATGTTTTCCCCTGCTCCGCCATCTCTTTGAGAAGGCTGGAGGGCTTGAATCTCACCCCATGTTCTTTCTCAAGTTTTAACAGATGCTGATACACATTACCAACTCCCCAAGCGTCAGCATACCGCAGAATCCCACCCCGGTACGGGGGAAATCCTGTCCCGTAAATCATCGCCAGGTCCATGTCTTGGGGCCGGTCGCAGATTCCCTCTTGAATCATGAAAGCAGCCTCATTGATGGCTCGGGCCATCATCCGGTCCATAATATCCTTAGAGGTCATGGTTTTTGGTTCAATCCCCTTCTCTTTCAAATAATTTTGGACAACCCCAACCACTTTCGGGTTCGGGACAGGTTTTTCTCCGCTGTAGTCAAACCACCCGGCTCCGGTTTTTCTTCCGTAGCACCCGGTTTGATAAACGCGTTCATTCAGGGGATGCATTTTCAATCGCTCCCCGAATGCTTTCTCAAAGTTTTTCCCCACGTGATAATTGATGTCGATTCCAGTCAAATCACTAAGAGTCGCTGGGCCCATGGGGAGTCCGAAATCCAGCACAGCCTCCTCCACCTTGGCCCCGTCAACACCCTCTGCCAGCATGAAGACCGATTCCCCCATGAGACCGCCCAGCTGTCTGGAAACATAAAAGCCCGGGCCGTCATTCACGACGATAGGGACTTTGCGAATGGCCCGTCCAAAAGCCACGCTGGTCGATAGCGTTTGGTCAGAAGTCTTCTTTCCGCAGATGATTTCCAGAAGCTGCATTCTTTCAGCAGGGTTGAAAAAGTGGAGCCCGATCATGCGGCCAGGGTCCTTGAGGACAGAGGCGATCCCCGTAATAGGCAGCGCCGAAGTGTTCGTTCCGAAGACGACGTCCGGCCGGCAGATTCCTTCGAGGCGCTTCCAGATATCCTGTTTAATTTTCATGTCTTCCAAAACGGCTTCGACGATCAGGTCTACCTCTTTCAGATCCTCCAGCGAAGTGGTGGTTTTCAAGTGGTCCTGGACCAGTTTGTCCAGTTCGGCCTGAGTCATCTTTCCCTTCTTGATGCGGTAGGCAAAGGTATTGCGGATGGCTCCGACGCCCTTCCGGACGGCTTCCTCATTGATGTCCCAGAGAACAGCGTCAAATCCAAAGCTGAGAAGCAAGTTGATAATCCCCGACCCCATCACGCCACCGCCCAGCATACCCACCTTCTTCATTTTTTTGGGCTCAATCTTTTCGATGCGCGGCAGCCTCCCGGCAGCCCTGGTGTTTAGGAAGATGCCGATGAGATTTTTGGCTACATCCGAGACGGCGCAATCGGCAAAAAGCTCTGCTTCGGTTTTCAAGTCGGCTTCGAAATTATCCGAGAGTCCCCGTTCCATGGCCTCGATGGCCTTAAACGGGGCAATATATCCTTTGGCTTGTTTGGCAGCCATTCCTTTGGCAAAAGCGATAATCCCCGCCTTCTCTTCGGGCTTTGGCAGCTTGTCCTTTCTATTCTTAGTCAACCGATCCTTGTAACTCAGCTCTCCGGAGACAAAACGGCGGGCGGCTTTCAAAGCCTGATCCAGAAGTTGGTCACCCGGAACCACCTCGTCCAGCGCTCCTTTTTTCAGTCCTTCTTCTGCTGAGATGGGGTTGCCGGTAGTTATGATCTGTAAGGCATCGGGAAAACCTATCAGTCGGGCAAGCCTCTGGGTGCCTCCGGCCCCGGGAATGAGACCTATCTGCACCTCGGGCTGGCCAATCTGAACGCCCTGGGCGGCAATCCTGTAGTGACAGGCCATTCCGATTTCCAGCCCACCTCCCAGGCAATTGCCATTGATGGCTGCAATCACGGGCTTGGGCCCTTCCTCGATGGAGTTGAGGAAGCGATTATTTTCCATAACCCGGGGAACAAGATAGTCTCTATCTTTGACTTTCTGAACCTCGGTAATGTCAGCTCCGGCGATAAAATTTTTTCCGGTGCCGGTTAGGATCACAGCTTTAATGGCCTTTTCCGCCGCAGCCTGGGTGAGCGCATCGGCCATCTCCCGCACAAAATGCTCGGAAAGCTGGTTCACCGGAGGGTTATTCAAGGCCAGAATAGCTACACCGTCTTTTACTTCCACTTTTACAGTCTTGTAATTCGTCTTCATAGCGCAACCTCCTGTTGGAATAAGTGCGTAACAACACAAGGTAAAGGTTGAGGTTTACGTTAAAATGTGAAGCAAATCCCAACCCAATCTAAAATGTTAGAAGGAAATTTTCAGACTTAGACATGTAACAATCTACGCCTGAAGTGAACTAAAGTGCCTAAAACTGCAACTCCTTACAATCACACTATCGATAATCTCCACTTCGACGAATCGATGGAAAATTGCAAGGTTCTTTTTTCGCAAAGCTTGCCTACTTGCATTTTTGTCTTTTATAATGCATAACGAATAATAAAAAAAAAGACATTTGTCAATAGGGAATTGTTAAGCAGAAGATTTTTCTTGACTTTTATGTATAGTATTTAGTAACACTTATTAGGAATCGGAAAGTGAAAAAACCTTTATCGGGGCGTGATGAAGTGTTGCGGCGGGTTCAATCGCAGAGACCTGCAGGCGGAGAGGGAGATTCTTGAAGATTCGAGATTTGGTTCAGCATACCGGCGTATCCAAGGAAACCGTTCACTTTTACATCCGGGAAGGACTCCTCCCCAAGCCCCCCAAGAGGGGAAGGAACACTGCGGAATATGATGACAAATATGTAGAACGCATCCGCTTCATCAAAGAACTCCAGGATCGCCATTTCCTCCCTCTCGCCGTGATTAAGAATATTCTGAAAAAGCAAAAAAAATCCTCTGAGTGGCAATCTCTCCTCAATCTCCGGAGAGAGTACTTCAGGCCCATAGACCAGCTCCTGCCGAATGAGATAGCAGGTGAAGAGCCCTTCCTGAAGGCGACGGGCTTGGGAAAAAAATGGTTGGTCAAGATGGAGGAATGGAAGATTATCACCCCGGAGGTTCGCAATGGTGAGAAGGTCTATTTCCAGGACGATATTACCCTTGGCAAATTGATCGTAGAAATGGATAGCATCGGCCTGGGTGCCGTAGAGGGGTTCGACCCCGAAGCCCTGAAGCACTATCGGGATAAGTTCCGGGAGATCGTCATTTTGTCGCACAAGCATTACATTGAAGTCGCATTAGGAAAGCTTTTCCCGGAGGAGTTCACGAAAAGGGTTGTCCAGGGGAGAGAAATCATGAGCATTTTCTTCTACCATCTTTACCGCAAACTCTCCCGGGAGGAATACAGGGGGATCCTGGCGCTGCTGGAATCGGGGAAGAAGGAACCAGAAAATGGCGAACTTGATTCGGGAGATTTCTCTGATCAGGGATAGAGGGGGCTGCTGATCATTCATTCATTCTGACCCAACAGTCCATTGATGGGTTTAAACGAGATCTTTAGCGGCTGATAAAGGTCCTCATGGAATTCCTTAATGCCAAAAATGAACCTGAAAAATAAACCTCACCTCATACATGAAGAACACTATGCCAATAAGAGGCTTCAGGTTGAAAACACGTAGAATTCAGGTTAAACCATTTATAATGGTTTTTTATTGTAATTGTAAAGGGATTTTTCCGATAATCGGCTCATCCGATTTAGCAAGAGGCTTTTGGATCGAGCCAAACTCATAATTTAATGAAGGAGGAAATGAAGATGAGGACGAAAAAGCAGTATATCGAGGGGTTGAAGAAGATGCGGCGTAATATTTACGTGGATGGGCAAAAGATCGCCCGTGATGATGAGTTGCAGATGACGACGATTAACACCATCGGGCTGACCTTCGACTACGCCGGGGACCCCAAGCATCAGGACCTGTGCACAGCCACGTCGCACCTGACGGGCGAAAAGATCAGCCGCTTCTGCCACATTCATCAAAACAAAGAGGACTTGCACAAAAAGCAGGATATGACCCGGCTGCTCTGTCAGGCGGCCGGGGGATGCATCCAGCGCTGTATGGGGATTGATGGGGCCAATGCGATTTATAACGTCTCTTATGAGGCGGACAAGCAGAACAACGGGGCCACCCAGTATCACAATAATTTCAAGAAATGGCTGGAGCGATTTCAGAAAGAGGATCTGGTCGGTTGCTGTGCGCAGACGGACGTGAAAGGTGACCGGATGAAGCGGCCTTCCCAGCAGAAGGACCCGGATATGTATGTGCGCGTGGTAGAACGGAAGAAAGATGGGATCGTGGTGCGGGGCTCCAAGGTGCACAACTCGGAGGCTTCTGTGGCCGATGAGATTCTGGTGGTGCCTACCCGGGCGCTTTTGCCGGAGGAGAAGGATTGGGCAGTGGCATTTGCGGTACCTGGGGATTGGGAAGGGGTCAAGCAGGTGGTGACGGTGCATAACCTGCGTGATCGGCAGCACTTCAAGAGGGGTTTTGCGCCTGGGTCGACGGATTCGTATACGATTTTTGACGATGCGTTTATTCCGTGGGAGAGAGTGTTCCTTTGTGGGGAGACGGTTCACGGTGGGGTATGTGCGCTTTTGTTTGCCCTTTTCCATCGACATAGCTATTCGGGGTGTAAACCGGCGTTAGGAGATTTGATGCTGGGGACGGTGGCTTTGGCGGCGGATTACAATGGGATTGGCAAGGCGTCGCATGTGCGGGATAAGCTGGCGGAGATTATCCGGGTATCGGAGTTGGGCTATGCGGCGGGATTTACGGCGTCGGAGTTGGGGAAGCCTGAGGTATATGTTCCTGGGGTAGGGTTCAAGCCGTATGGGCCTGGGAGTTATATTCCTCACTCGATCTATGCGAATGTGGGGCGATGCCTGACCGGCGAGGCGGTCTTCCGCGAAGCAGAAATTCTCTGCGATGTATCCGGGGGAATGCCAGCCACATTCCCTTATGAGGGAGATTTTGTGAATCCCGAGACCAAGGATCTTTTGTACAAGTACATTACCCGGAACCCGGATATTCATCCCGAAGATGCGGCGCAGTTGTGGCGGTATGTGGGGGATGTCATTTGTTCGGCGACCGGGGGAATTCATCTACTCGGGGCCTATCATGGAGGCGGGTCTCCGATTATGGAGGCAATTGCGATTACGACGCAGTACGACATCGAAGGCAGGAAGAAGATGGTGAAGAAGCTGGCCGGGATTCAGGATCGCAAACCCAATCCGGAAGTCAAGAAGTAAAACAAAGTGCATGGCGCCTGCCTACCGTGGGCAGGCATAGAACGAAACGTAAAGAATACAAAACGAATTCATGGCTGATGGCGGATAGCTTATTAGCTGTTTTTATAAGACCAATTAAACCAAGGAGGAAAAAACGATGAAGGAAAAAACAGTGAAGGGGAAAACAGCGAAGGCCAAAACAATGAGAGAGGTAGTGATTGCCGGATATTTAAGAACTGCTCTGACTCGTGCCAGGCCCAATGATCCGGCCAGAGACTGGTTTCATAAACTTAGAGCAGACGATCTTTTGGCTAAGTTACTCCCCGAGTTGATTAAAAGGACAGGGATTAAGGCTGAAGAAATTGACGATTTCCTTGTGGGATCCGCCATGGGAGTGAGTGAACAGTGGACGTATGGCGGGCGTTACCCCATTTTCCTAGCCAATTTGCCGGAGAAGATTGCCGCCAAGTTTGTCGACCAACAGTGTGGCTCATCCATGGCTGGCATTCATGTTGGCTTCATGGAAATTGCCACGGGCTTTGCCGATATTGCGATGGTGGGCGGCATGGAACACATGACCCGTGTTCCCATGGGCGGAGTCCTCGTGCAAAAGGGAATTATCGCCCCAAACCCCCGTATTTTTACGGATCCGGCCTACAAGCATTGGGATATAATGACAACCACCAATATGGGGCTCACTGCGGAAAAACTTTTCACCCTCAGGGATTTTACCAAAGAAGATATGGATCGCTGGGGAACTCGCGCCCATCAATTAGCCTCCAAGGCTCAGAAAGAGGGTTTTTTCAAAGATGAAATCTTCCCTATCGAAGCCGAGCAGGCAGACGGAAAGATGTTGGTCGTAGATCGTGATCAGGCCGTCCGGGACGATGCCACGCTGGAGGGTATGAGAGACCTCAAGCCGGCCTTCAAACCCGATGGGGTCATCACGGCCGGGAATTCCTCACCCTTAAACGCCGCCGCGACCTCCATGATCCTGATGTCTAAGGAGACTGCAAAGAAGAAGGGGATTCAGCCCATGGCGACCATCCGGTCCATGGGATTCGCCGGGGTGGACCCAACCATCATGGGGGTGGGTCCTGTGCCTGCCAGCCGCATGGCCTTGGAGAAGATCGGTTTAAAGG
>Ga0299912_10003450_pt1 | contig 12902 bp, 6 predicted proteins | sample RVTome_2_FD_207667 | JGI IMG/M metagenome (GOLD analysis project Ga0299912, IMG submission 207667) | Soil microbial communities from uranium-contaminated site in the Upper Colorado River Basin, Wyoming, United States - RVT95D214 (version 2) ...
GCCGGCGATATGATAATAGCGTCCATGCTTGATGCCGGCCTCGATTTCGAAAAATTCAAAGCCGAATTGGCGAAAATCCCGCTTGATGGTTATATCCTTCGCGCTGACAAAACCACTCGTCACCATATTGCCGCGACGAGGTTTGAAGTCCTAATCGAGGAAACACAATCCCATCGCAGTTTGCGGGATATCGATAAAATCATCGATAACTCCGGCCTTAAAGGTCATATAAAAAGCGACGCTAAAAGAATATTCAAACGACTGGCTGAGGCCGAAGCTAAAGTCCATGGCGAAACTATTGAAACCATCCATTTTCATGAAGTGGGCATGATCGATGCTATAATTGATATCTGCGGAGCGGTGATCGGGCTTGATATGCTGGGGGTCGAGAAAGTTTATTGTTCAAACTTTGTTCCCGGTCGGGGAACGATTAGCACCCGGCACGGCACTATGCCTGTTCCCGCTCCGGCCGCCGCCGAATTAATTATAGGTTTTCCCGTTAAGCAAACCGATATTGATATGGAAATTTTAACACCCACAGGCGCCGCAATATTATCCACACTCGGCGCGTTTGATACCATTCCGGAATTTACTCCAAATAAAATAGGTTATGGCGCCGGTAAAAATGATTTCGAAAAACTGCCAAACCTTCTAAGATTATTTATAGGCGATCTGCAACCGCACTACGTGACCGATCAAATAGCTTTGCTGGAAACCAATCTTGACCGCACTACGCCGGAACAAATCGGTTTTCTAATGGAGAGCCTTCTGGCCGCAGGCGCGCTGGATGTTTTTATCACGCCTATTCAGATGAAAAAGAACCGGCCGGGTCAGATGTTATCGGTACTGTGCCAGATTGAAGATGAAAGCAAAATGGCGGATATTATTTTTTCATCGGGAGCCACGTTAGGTCTTCGCCGAAGCCGGATCAATCGCTGGAAGCTGCCGCGCGAGGAAAAAATCGTGCGATCTAAATATGGCGATATTCCGGTTAAGCTTGCCTATCACGGCGACAAGGTGTTATATTTTCCGGAGTATGAATATGTTATCAGAGCCGCGCATACGGCTCAAAAAAACTTTGATGAAATTTATTTTGAAATAATTTCTCAGTTGAGAAAGGAGTTGTAGATGACGGGTGGAATTCTACTGGTCGCGGAACTAAAAGGAACTGAACTTGCTCCAATCACTAAACAAATCGTCGGCGCGGCCAGAAAGATGGCCGAAGAGAAAAAATTGAGCGTCTCAGCAATAGCGATTGGCAAAGGTATAGGCGATACTGCCAATACTCTAATAAAATTAGGTGCCGATAACGTATTTATATGCGATTCCCTGGAAGTTGAAAATTTTATCGATGAGAGCTATGCCAAGATTGTCGCCGAGCTAAGCGCAAGGATATCGCCCAAAGTTATCTTGGGAGGCGCGAGTTTTTTTGGCAAGGAGCTATTCCCCCGTCTGGCCGCGAAATTAAATTCCGGCCTGGCGCCCGATATAACCGGTTTGGAATGGGATGGTGAAAACATTCTGGCTACCCGTCCAATTTATGGCGGTAAGGCGATACTCAAAGTCACTCCCGCCGGAGCCGGTCCGCAGATAGCTACACTTCGCCCCAAAGCCTTCGCGGATGCCGTAGCCGATACGAACCACTCAGGCAATATCGAACAAATTGCTTATGACTACGCGAAATATGGCGCTCGGGCCAAAGTGCTGGAGAAAATATCTGAAGGCGGGCAAACCATAAGCTTAACCGATGCCGATATCATAGTATCCGGCGGGCGCGGGCTGCGCGAACCCGATAATTTCAAACTAATCAAGGATTTGGCCAACGCGCTGGGCGCGGCGGTTGGCGCATCAAGAGCCACAGTCGATGCCGGCTGGATACCTTACGCGCATCAGGTGGGGCAAACCGGCAAGACCGTAAACCCCAAGCTTTATGTTGCTTGCGGCATTTCCGGCGCGATTCAGCATCTGGTTGGCATGCAATCCTCGAAAATAATCGTGGCTATCAACCGCGATTCAGAAGCGCCGATATTCAAGGTCGCGACATATGGCATCGTCGGCGATTTATTCGAATTTGTGCCGGCTTTAACTGAGAAGCTGAAAGCGATGAGCTAGGCATTTTAATTTTAGTATATAGAGCAATCCGAAAGAATAATTTGGCCGGCCAAATTAAGGCTGATGCTTTAGTTGTATTAAATGCCCATTATGGAGGTTTAAGATGAGATCCTTAAGAATCGCCTTTCTATTAATTACCTGCGCTAATTTCGCCGTTGCCGATTTATCGCCAAACAGATTTGATAATTATTTGGGCGAACATTGGTACGGGGTTTATATGAATGAAAAGAAAATCGGCTTTGCTTCAATCGGATTGGCCAGGGAAGATCAAGATCGCTGGACTATGAGCCTTGAACAAACATTTACTTTTGTAATAAATCAAGCGCCAATTGCCATGACCTCTTCCGAAACAAGAGCCTATGTTGGGGAAAAAGCTGAACTTGTTTCAAGCGAATATATTAATTCATCCGATGCCGGCAATATAATTGTCGAAGGCAAAATTGATAACGGCGAATATCTCGTGATCACGGATATAGTCGGCCAAAAAACGGAAAAACGGTTTGATTTGCCGGTTGAAACTCTGGACGAAGCCTTATCGATAGAAATAGCCGCCGCTACAAATCAGCTGAATAAAGATTCGCGCTTTGTTTTCGAATTATTTGTAGCTGATCCGCCTCTAACCGGTCTTTATAAACATGACGCATCAATCATCAATAAACTGCAAATGGTGATAAACGGTGTCGACACCAAAGTGTACGTGGTCCGGGACAGCATTCTTCAGCTGGGGTTAGGCACAAACTCAATTTATGACGAATACGGCAATTTGCTCAGCCAGGAAATTCCCGCTATGATGATGGTTTTGAAATCCGAACCGGAGGAAATAGCCAAGCAAATCGAGGTCAGTTATGATTTATTGCAGGATAATATGATTGAAGCTTCGAACGGGCCCGCTAATCCCCGGCTTGTAACTGAAGGGAAATATATTATATCCGGCTATGATATTAGCCGTCTGCCGCAATCGGATTGGGTAAAAATTAACAAGCTTTCTGCTGACAGCGCCGGGATAACTATTAATATGTTAACAAAGGAATCATACGATTCGTTCTTGCCCGTAATCGATCCGGAGTTTGGGGAGTATTTAAAACCCGAGCCTTTGATTCAATCGGATAATCCAGAGATTATTGATTTATCCCGCCAAATAATCGGTGCGGAAAAGAATTCGTTTAAGGCGGCGCAATTAATCAACAGCTGGGTTTTCCAAAATATTAAAAAGGAATTTTCGCCTGATATATCAAACGCCCTGCAAACTCTTAAATCCGGGCGAGGCGATTGCGGCGAACATTCGGCCCTGACTACCGCGTTGTTGCGGGCGGCCGGAATACCAGCCGAAATCGTTGCCGGCGTAGTCTACTGGCCTGAAGGCGGCGGTTTCGCGTACCATGCTTGGGTCGAGGCCTACGTTGGCGAATGGATACAAATAGACCCGACCTTAAATGAGCTTTTTGCTGATGCCGCCCATATAATGCTTGTCCGAGGCGGATTGAAAAACCAGGTGATAGCGATTCTTGGGGCTATTAAGAGTTTAAAAATCCAGATTATAAACTATAAATAAAATCCATCAAAATGATAATGTCTGTAAGATCAGTAGCTATTGATTGGAATTACCCGATGGGCCCGAGATATTTATCTCGCCGATACCATCTACGTTAATTTCTATCTTGGCCAAGCCATCGCCAACCAAACCTACCAGACGGTTGCGTTTTAAAACCAATGGCTTGATTGATAAATCGCGTGTATGGATCGTTCCACCCTCATCCACGGCTAAAAGCAATTTAGCTGAAATTTCGGATGGCAGATTCAAATTAATATGGCTATAAGTATTGTTAATTATCAGTTGGGAATCGTTCATCCGTAAAATCTCGGCGTCAATTGGCGCGTGCTTGGTATCGAACTTGCTGATACCATGCGTCAGTTCGATATTTCCCAGAATGATCGGTTCGAAACTTGTTTCGCAAACAAGCTCACCATCCACATCGTCGGCTTCAATCTGCCCATAATTCGTTCTCAAGATTACGCTGCCCGTGGGCGCATGAATATTTGAAACCTTGATATTCCCATAATCTGTAACAGCTTCGACCGAACCTGTGATATCCTCGAGGTTTAACGCGCCATATGAGGTTGTAAATATAGCCGGGCTATTTTTAATAATAATATCACGCGCGTTAATTTCAGAATAACTCGCCTCGACCGTAATCGAGCCTTCAATATTAGAGAGATCGATAGATGAATAAGAAGTCTTGATTACTGAATTACCTCTGACATTTTCGACCGTTATCGACCCGTATTCGTCGTCGATATTCACGCCGCTAAAAGGTCCAACCAGATCGATATTGCTGTATGAGGTTCTCGATTCGATATAGTAATTCTTAGGCATCATTATTTTAAGATCCACGCCTATACTATAGTTCGAACCTTCCCAAGGGGCACGCGTAGGCGCCAAAACTTCAAGCTCAGCGTTTTTTGAAACCGCGCTCTCGAAATCAAGTGTAACTTCAATCAAATTTATAAACCTGTTTTCGCGATCAGCCGAACCGGCATCCGCCCAAACCCTGTACTCAGCATTTATAATATCATCGCTATGCGTACAAAGCTCAATTTCGCAGTGAATATTTTGAGGGGTTTTGATAACCAGGCCGGTCATATTTGAAGCCGATAGGGATAAATTACCGCCTGATGACATCCCTTCCTGACCATAAATTGCAGGAACTAATGATATCAGGCATACAAATATGATCCTGAGTGCTTTCATGCTTTCTCCCTGTCCGACCCTTTACAATATACGAAAAGTTCAGCGGGTGGTTGCAACTTATTCCACTCTATCATTTATCCGGGCCGTATAATAACCTTAATACGACCCTGCCGACCTCAGCCAGGCTTTCGGGCGAACACTTATCCGGCGTATCCGCTATTGTGTGCCACCACTGGTAATCCATATCGATCAATACCGCGGCGGGAATTCCCCGCTCCATAAATGGAATATGATCATCATATACTGAATGGATAATATCCGAATAAAAATGTTCCGCTTTTTCCAGGGCGGCCATCTCCCATATTTGTGTCACCAGCCAGCCGGAATAGGTTTGCGAATAGTATTCTTTATGTATATTCAAGTCGATGTCACCAATCATATCCAGAAGCAAAACATATGATGGTTTGTAATTGCCGAGATGCGAGGCAAAATATTTACTGCCAAGAAGCCATTGATCTTGGGACCCATATTGACCATAATCCTCGCCGTCAAAAAAGACTATATCAACTCCAATAGACGGCGGATTATTTTTAAATATTTTGGCCATCGTTAGAAGCACGGCTACGCCCGACGCCCCGTCATTGGCGCCCATCACCGGGGTAGTATGATTGCTCGAATCGGGATCGTAATCCGCCCAGGGGCGGCAATCCCAGTGAGCGCAGAGAAGAACTCTTTTTGCCGTATTCTTTGTATTGTAAGAGGCGATCAAATTAGTCAGCTGAAGCGTATCCCGTCGAACAGTATCGATATGACTAAAATTCTGCTTGCGACAGATATCTGTAGTCGCCGATAATTCGCGATATAGATACTCCTCACATTTCTTATGAGCGTCGCTATTAGGATTTCGCGAACCAAAATCGCATTGCTTTTGTATGTAATTAAAAGCCTCTTCCTTATTAAACTCCGGTATAGATTGTTTTCCGCAATTTATAAAAGATATCCACAACAGGATTATTAGCAGGCCGCTATTGTTCATCAAAATCTTAGCTCCGTCCAAATTCCCAGTTCTCTGACATGCCTCTGGCGACCTTGCACCTTATCATTGGAATCCATCCACTTGGCGTTAAAACCACCGGTCACTTTCGCGGAAAACCTGTATGATACTTTTGGCTCTATCGAGGTTTCCACGCTATTGGCATCAGTGCTGACAACCTCATTTGTGACAAACCACGATTTTCTGTATTTTTTATCATAATCCAGAGACATTGTCAACTGGCTATCGAATTTAAACTTGCCCAATATGGGAATTTTTAGACCCTGAGGAGCGGTGAGTGAGTAGCTTACCGATATTCCAAGAGAGTTGTCCTGGCTGTAATCGACTCTTTGGTTGCTGCCCTCGGTGCGAAGGTTCTCCGACTTCCCTTTATTATAATCATATCTGATTGTTGCTTTTACTCCCTTATTGAAGCTGAAATTAAAACCTAAAAGCGGCGTGAAATTTTGTTTGGTCGCGCGGCTGGTAAGTTCGCCCGAATCAGCGTTACCGCTTTCATCGATTTTTTGAGCATATTTAGTCTGAATAGTCACGGATGTGGTCAACCGATTAATAAGCGGAAGTTTTTCCAAGCCGGTCAGGTTGGCGTCCAGACTTGGAAACTCTACAGATTTCGTCTCCGTGGGAGTATTGGAACCTCGCGCTACCGATATTCTATTTTTATAAGATGAATTTATATCGAGATTTTTCAAGGGCGTAAAGCCGGATGTGAACGAGTAATCAAGCGTATGAGTAATCTGATCACTGGTATTGAAGCCTTCCTGAATATTACGGCGAACCGAGGTCTTATCTACAAAGCCCAGAGTATAATCCCAACCAGGCCTGTCGTACAAACCGGCCCGGTTTATTTTTTTATCTGTCGAAAAAGAGGTCTTCAGCGGTTTGACAGTATTCAAAACAGAAAACACCTTTTTCAATCCGGTAAGAGGATTGGGAATCTTGAGGCCGCCCCCTGTTTCGTCAGCTTCGCCGGTTTCTTCCTCCGCAACTTCTTCGCCCTGTTCTTTTTCGGGATCGCCTTCGCCGGCCGGTTCGCCGTCTCCATCATTAATCTTTGGCTCGCCGTCTTTATCGATTGGAATTTCATCTTTCTTAGGCTTATTCGGCACATTATTGTTTGGGGCTTGTTGAGAACTTATAAGCTTTCCGATTCCTGTCAGCTTGAATACATCCAGGGTAAGATCACCGCGGAGATTGGCTGATAATTGAGTTGTTCGAGTCGAATCCGGATTACCGGCCAGGTCCGAGTTATCAGTATAACTTGATGAAAACTGGACGCGAGGTAGAAGATCGCGGCTGATTTTAGGGGTAAACGACGTTGAAAAATGCTGAGAATAGTCCCTTTCCCGGCCTAATTGTATTTCGCCGGGATTTAGCGAAAACACTAAGCTGCCGGGTTTACTGATATCTCTCCTGGTTGTTGTCGAAAAATCTGCTTTCAACGCGGTGAATAGATCCATACCGTAAGACTGGCTGCCGGTAAAATCTCTGGCATAAGTCGAACTGACAATTCCGCGGTTATTCAGCTGATAAGAATTAGTGCTTTTTACGGCGGCGTCATATTTCAATACAGTCGGCAGGAAAAACAGCTTGATATCATGTATGCTGGCCGGCATAAATATTTTCTTGGTCCAGAAAAAGGGCTTAAAAAACGGCTTGGTCTTAGGCGTCAAATCATATTTGCCGGTGATATCGTAAGAAGTGGAGTTATTGACAGGCGTAACCGGGCTGGTTGAATATTTTTTCGCGTAGGTATAGCTGGAGGTTATACGATTTAAAGTCAAATTAAAAAGCCAATTCTTGGTATTCCTTCTAAAACTCTCGGACGTCGATACAGACCAGTTCCTGGTCTCGGTTTTTTCGTTCTGGCGCAAATCATCGGGCAGAATGATATCGGACCCCGTCTTTAACCTGGGTAGTCTTAAAGTCGTCTCCCAGCGCGCTGACAAAGGCAGGCTTAAGCCCAACGAAGGCGGCAGGAATTTATCCAAACTGATTCTGCTTGATACGGATTGCTGGGTAGAAAGCGAGCCTTCCGGTTTTGTTTGGTTCAATCGGAAAAAGTCGGCGCCGGTTTTGGAATAATTAAACGTGATGTCGCCCAGGTCCGCCAGGCCAATTGTGGCTGTCATACGCCCGGCGAAATCGCTGTTACGCCGCACATCAGTTAAAATAAGCTCATCGCACCAAACTTCTCCGCTTATCGGCGCCAGCGGAACATTGACCGTATCCACAATAGCAGAATCGCCTGAACTGATGGTGTCGCAGTAAATACTATCGTATTCTATTCCCAGAACAAAGAATTTGACCTGAGACAGAGACGGGTTACCCTTGATAGAATATTGTCCATTGGTTGTATCAACCAGATTTATACTATCGGGATGGTTGGCGTGTAGATAACTTTTCAGAGCGGTCAGTTCCGTAAAATCGATATCAACGTAATTCCTCTCATCCCAGCCCGGAAATAATTTAGTACGAAATTCGTAGTAATTATTTAACGAATCGGCGCCAACTCTAAAATAGAAATTAAGCGGAATTGATTCACCCAAATTCTCGTCGCCATGCACGTACATCTTCATCTTATTGTATAAAGTATAATCATCAGGATCCAGCAAAGTCCAATAAGTCCCCAGACTTTGTCCGGGATATAAATTATTATAAATTAAGACCAGCGATTGTTCCTTTTCCTGAACGCCCGTTTCCTGGTCTAACTCGCCATAAATTCCGGGAGGTGATTCGTATGAATTAGCATGCTCCTGCGTATTTTTAACGTTAACCTCAAAATCCGGAACAAGGGGTATTCCATTCATATAAATAGGGTCCGGCGGCGCCAACGCCTGCCACTTATTGCCAACCAACTGGATTGAAGCCAGCCTTAAAGTATAGTGCCCGGTTATGCCGGATAGGCTGAGTCTGATAAAATTGATTACTTCAAAATCAGGATTGCCGACGGTCGTAAACGCTGATGAATCCTGAAACGGAATTCTTAACAATCGCCAGCCGCTATCAGTTATTTCTTGAACATAATTATCATCGTTTAAATCGACTGCATATTCGAAATAGGCATTAGTCAAATCCAACGAACCGTTATTATTAATATCTTCGGTATCGATGCGATTAAGTCGGTCCGGATCTTCCCGGCTGTTTTCGGTGCCGTTAATTCGTGTGTAATCATATCTTAAATCAATGTCATCGTCATAAAACCAGTCATCGCCGCTGGGATCTGGACCGGGCAAGCCCGTCATTTCTATTTCAACATCGTTGTACCAGCCATCCAGCCCCGTATCCTCTTCCTCTTGAAAAACGCCGTCATCGTTTTTGTCTTCGGTATCTTTATCGCCATCGCCGTCAAGGTCTTCGGAAATCTTACCGGCGTCGATATGTAAAATCGGATGCGAAGACGCAAAATTATCAGGCAAATACCAGATTTCTATGAATTTTGTACGGGACTGATCCGACAAACCGGCATACATTGATCTCATTATTCCCGCCCAACCTTCCATGTCGGGGCCGCCGGAAGTAGTATCGGGCCAATACTCGAGAACCAAAACATCCTGCCGGTTTTCGTACTGCTGAACATCCTTGTCCGGCCAGATATCTTTTATAGTGTAAGAATCATAGGGGTTATACCACCAGCACTCTCGGCGGCTATCAAGCTCCCAGCCTGCCGGTGCCGAAGCCTTGGTCCATACTCCTCTTCTGGTAATTAGATCGGTGTACTCGCGCGTCCCTTCGAAGTCATCGATATAGGCCCGATTGCGAAGATTGGGGTTAGGAAAGCTCTGGGCAACTTCTCCGGATATTTCAATTCTGGAAACAGCATCGGTCTCAATCAGCGGCAAAGCGTCAACCGCTGAGGTTATAAATTTGGGATCAAAACTGAGCTTGATATTGGAATCCCAGATCATCGCCCGTTTGGGTTCGCGGCCTACCCGGGGACGAAATTCCTTGGATGATTCTTTCCGATATAATCCGGAGATCGAAAAAAACGATTTGTCATTGATATCATATTGAGCCGACAGGCCATAAAACGATTTTTTTTCGGGCATAAAAAACGGAGCGTATTCGAAATCAACCGAAATATCGGCCGCCGCGTTTAAAGCCTCTTCATTGATAAAAGTAATCTGCCCGATTTCATAAACAATATTATAATCCGTTCCCCGTTTTAAAACCCGCCCATCGCTCATTTTGACTACTTCTGAGCCTTCGATGATATTGGTTTTGCGCAATGAAAATGTGTTATCCCGTTTGGCGGTCTTAATATAAATATAGTATTTCTTTGACTGTGCCGGTGTGCTGTTGGAATACCGATAATCATATATCGTGCGATTGGGGTCAGTTAAAAATGATTCGGCAAATGGTTCCCGCTGTCGAAAGATTAAATGCCCGCGCGCCGCGTCCAAATAATCTCTGGTGTTAAAATCAAATAGGCCATCCGGCGTTGGATTATCAGGATTGGCATTCTCATACTCATCAAACCCGAACCACTGAATAAAAGGAATACTATCTTGATCGAGGACATCTGTTTCCAGGCTCCCATTGCCTTTATAAATTTGAAGTTCGAATCCTTCTCTGGTTAAATTTTGGCTGCCTAAATCATAAACGTTTCTCCATTCGAGATCCCAGGTCGTAAATGAAGTATCCACATCGGGATCCCTGATCAGTTTCAATACCAGGGTGTCGCCGGTCACTTTTCCCTCCTGGCGAATAGAGACATTGCCTAGAGAATCAGTGTGATTGTATTTTATGTACGCGGCCAATACGCCGCTTTCGGAAACCGCTTGATGAAGAATTATATATTTGCCGCGAGGAAATAAATCGTACTCGGTTTCTTCGATCAAAATGAAGTTCCGTCTTTCAATTTCGCCCCGGATACTGTCTTCGTCGGAATTATAAAACATCGTATCAACACCGCCGGTCTCATTCGCTCCGGAGCCATAATGAGGATCGACGCAGGCCAGACCATAAAGATCTCTCGGCAGTCCTTCTCTGAATAATTGAACATCGAGCAATGAATCGGCCTCGGTGAACTCATAGCCCAGGAAGAAATAGACATTATGTAGGTATTGATAATCCCAAATTTTCTTGTCGGAGGCCTGAGTACCGGCTGAAAATGATGATTTTTCGGAGGAACCTTTCTCTTGTGAAGTAATCATGGTCAAATTAATATTACCTATTTTCGCCGTAGCCTTGATACCAAAAAGTCCTTGCACATTTTGGGAAAAACCGATGAATTGCGAATTAGGCAGCGAGAGAGTGGTGTTACCCGCTTCAATCGATTGAATGATCTCATCCTCCTCGCCCTTGTAGCGAAGTTTCAGCGTGTTGGCCATATCGACATCGCGGTTGGAATCCTGATCGACTTCGACAGAAATTTTAGACCCAATTTGACCCTTTATTTTAAAGCGGGAGGTTTGTTCCATGTGCAATGAGGGGAATTTGGATTGCTTAAAAGTGCCGGTAGTAGTCAGATCGTCCCATTGCGATTTACCGGAAAACGAAATCCGTCTTGAACCGGTGACATTGATTCTCGGTCCGCCTTCGCCAATAATCGACTTAACGGGTTTGGGAATATTGATATTTAAGGGTATATCAATGCCTTCTTCGCCTTTATCCTTGCCCTTAGTTCCGCTGAAATTAGCCATATCCTTGATCCAGGCTTCATCATCCGCTTTTTCGACTGAATATTTTAGATAGCTATCCCGGCTCATTATGAATGGGTGGTATAAATTATGACCGCCGGCGAATAAGGTTAATGAAACATATTGATTATCGAATGGTATATCAATAACCCAAGACCATTCCAAACGATTTAGGTGAAAAAGATAGACGTCCGCTCTAATCCCGGAAAAACCTTCGGGATATTTCGGGACGCTTAAGGGCGGGACAAACCGCGATTTATAGCGAATGGGATTATTAATCTCCCCAACAGCCGCGTTTACAATGGCCAAGCCAGGAAGAAAAACCAGTAACAGAATTACCGTCGCCGCAAAACGACTGATTTTCACGCAAAATTTAGTCAATTACTCTCCTGAGCGACTACATATTTCTTTAGCTATTTTCCCTAACGCCTCCTTTGTTAAGGTTTAAATATTGTTATTTCATATTCCAGTTCAATACCAAATTTATCAAACGCTTTTTGCTGCATCATAGCCGCCAATTTACGGACATCCGCCGCCGTAGCTCTGCCCCTGTTGATTATAATGTTACAATGTTTTTCAAAAATCTCGGCGCCACCAACCCTCATGCCTCTCACTCCCGAATCTTCAAGTATTTTGCCGGCCGGTCTTAATTCCGGCTGTTTGATATTTTTAAAAACAGAACCGGCGCTGCCTTCTTTAACAGGATGCTTAGCTCGCCTCAACTGGCGATGCGCATTAATCTTATCGACGATTTCGCCCTTCTCGCCAGAAGTTAATTTCAATTTGGCTGAAAGTACCAATTCGTGCTTTTCTTTTAACCTGCTGTGACGATAAGCGAAGCCAAAATGTGAATTTTCGACAATCCTTAGCCCATCCCGCGGATTATAAACGACGGCCGATTCAAGCACATCTGCCATACTCCAGCCAAAAGCCCCGGCATTGCCGTACACGGCGCCGCCAACGTTACCCGGTATGCCGGCGGCGAATTCCAAACCGGCCAAAGAATTCTCGGCGGCGGTATTAACCAGGTTATCAAGCCAGACACCGGATTGGGTCGTAATTGTATTACCATCTACAACGATATCGCGGCACGAATCTTTGATTACTAAACCGTCAAAACCCTCATCGGCGAATAAAATATTTGAACCGCCTCCCAGAATGAAGAATACCAGGCCCTCTTTAATCGCCGTATCATACGCGAATAATAATTGCTGAGGGTTTTTCGCTTCATAGAAGAATTTTGCCGGTCCGCCAATCCTGAAAGTCGTAAATTGGGCTAATTCGACATCCCTGCGAACATCATTGCCTAATTTATCTTTTAAAAGATCATATTTATCCACACGTAAACCTAAAATACGACCTTACCTCCAAAAAGCAAGTCTTTTTGGTATATACTCATCGGCCC
>Ga0299912_10003452_pt1 | contig 12896 bp, 13 predicted proteins | sample RVTome_2_FD_207667 | JGI IMG/M metagenome (GOLD analysis project Ga0299912, IMG submission 207667) | Soil microbial communities from uranium-contaminated site in the Upper Colorado River Basin, Wyoming, United States - RVT95D214 (version 2) ...
TCATATAACTTTATTGCGTCCTCCACATCTTTTGTTCCTTCTACAACGAGGAATCTCAGATATCCTTCGCCACCCTGTGTACTTATACTACGAAATCTTTCCTTTAAAGTAAGAAAATAACAATAGTAAAACAGATCTTCGCAAGCCGGATATCCCTTTAAAGTAATCGCCTCTCTCGCCTTTTTCAGGAAAAAGAGCTTCTCTGAAGGGTTCAGATCCCGTATAAATTTTTCTTTAAGCTCCTTTCTCAGAAGGACTTCGGACAAGTTGTCTCCTTATACGCTTCATACTTTTAAAATCGATTCTAATAAAAATACTCTCTGATTTACCAATTTTTATCTTCACGTTCGAAATCGTCGTCAACCCATATCATTCCAGGCTTACGTCCTTGAACTGTTCTTGGCTTACCAGGACGATAATTATGGCAGTCTCTTGGTCCATAACAGTGAGTTTCATATCTCCAGTTCTTTTTCTCTGGATTCCAGTGGTCAATGATGATTTCAGTTGCCATCACAATTCCCCACGGGCATTGTTTGCATTTCGATTCATATATGCGGGGATCAAGTCTTAAATGTCCATGTTCTCTGTATACATGTAATGGCTGGGCAATACCTCCCATTATATCTGCCGGACGGTCTTCTGATGAGCTGCCACGACTGATAATCTTCAATCCGCTTACCTTATAAAGATCAGCCCATTCTTGTTTCGAATTCTCTATAGGTAAAGCTTCTCCCAAAATATGGTCACCTATGCGGAAACGATTCTTTTCATGTGTCTTCTGTCCGACTGCGACGCGCAAATCATTCCACTGTTTTCCATCAACAATAGCGTCCATAACCAGGGTGTATCCTAAATAGGCATGATTTACTATGTCAAAAGAGCGGATTAATCTTATCCTTGCCTTAACTGCTTTTATTGTGCCTTCAAACTTGACTTTATCTGGCATCTACAATTCCCCTTTAAACGCATTATCCAGAATGCACGGTCTTCAGATAGAGAAAAATGGATGTATTGACCCTAGTTTTATCAATTTTTGCTCCATATTTTTATAATGATAAACGTTCAAGCTTGCGAGGAGTGACAATGTAAGCAAATGGCTTGTCGGTATTTCTTGTCTTTTCTTTAATATCCCCCCATTTATAAATGACCATTTTCACTAAATCCCAATATTTATATGATTTTGGAGGCTTGACAAAGAAAATGCCCAACTTATAACGCTTGCACATTTCTGCAAGAGTACGCGTTCGCGCTATTTTTATATCCTGAGTAATGACGGTTCCGTGAGTCTTTGCAACTTCAGGAATCCACTCATCGTCTTTTTTCCCTTTTCCAAAACTTTCAGCTATATGAAGCACGTCTATATGTTCCCCACTGACACCACTTTGTAATTCTGACATTCCAGAGGCAAGATACTTTGAGAAGTTCTCATCAAAGAATAGTTTCATGCAGCTTGTTTTTCGAATTTAATTACTTCATCAATATTGGAGGAGGCAAGATCGTAAAGCTTTTCAATGGTCTGTCTATCCTCTCCGGCAATAATAAGATTATAAATTGCCTCTGTTGTAATGTTAGTCCCCTCAATTGTCGGTCGCCCAAATCCATGATGCGGGCTCACGATGATAGATGTTTTTTCCCCTAATGGTCTGTATAGCTTAACCAAATCTATCTGAACATTAAACTCAAGTTTCTTGCAAAAAGGCTTGATAATCTGCTCGATTGCCATCTGCCCATGTGTGTCAAGCTCAAGGAGTGCTTGCAAGTCTCCCTCTTTGAATTCAACAAGTATTTGCTTCCCATCGCTCATGAGCTGATGGGCTGCAAAAGGATACTTAGTCTTAAAGCGTCTGGCAAGCTCTTCTCTTGCACGTCTTATCTTTTTAAAAGACACTCCAATCTTTCTTAGTGCCACAATTGTATAGAGTTCTATTAAAGTATAAAAATTGAACGCACGCTCTCTTCCTTCACCCCAGATACCAGCATCAACAACTGGGACAATCCGCTCTTTCCGTGCTTCCTGGATTGTACGCCAGTATCCGGTTACCCATCTACGTAACTTTGTCTGAGGGAATTTTAATATATGTGAAGCATCGGGGACTGTGTAAACACCCTCACCAATTGTTGGTTTATAAACTGATAATTTTGCCATTTTCGTTGATAGTGTTTGTTGTAATTTACATTTTTTCTAAAAACATTTCAAATAAAGTCACAGTTACAATTCCCCCTTAAATGCCTTATCAAGAATGCTCGGCATCAGGGCATCAAGATTTTTCTGGGTTTCAGTCTGGAGTCTTTTTAACTCGTCTACTTTGGATTGGAGATTGTCGAGGTAAGTGACAATGCGATTTTGTTCTTGAGGAGGAGCAATAGGTACAAGGATATTTGCAAGTTTTTTCCCGTTAACATTTGGTTGTCCTGTTCCTTTCTTTTCTCCTATTATCTGTGTCCAATATAAAGGTGTTTGAAAATATTTATATAAGTATTCTACAATGACTAATTGTTTTACTCGTAAACGGATAAGATAAGATGCAAAAACAGCTTCAGGGCATTCTCTAATTAAAAAGCTCTTACCAGTTGTTGCTCCAGTTCGAGCAAATAGAAGATCATTTTTTTGTAAAAAGTATGGTTTAGGGTTAGGACATTGGCAGAAAGGAACAGTATCCCAGTTAACTTGTCCATTCTGGATATCAGTAATCCGTAATAGCCGAGGACCAATTGATTCCATCGTTGCAGATGCAGTATATCCATATTGTGGGTGTTCACAAAAATCACTGACACGAGCTTCAGTCCATCCTTTTTGCTTTTTGAAAGCTTCATTGCTTGCTGATAAAAGAACTGCCTCTGCCTTCTCAATAGCCTGCTGCCTAAATTCATACGCCTCTTTAATTTTTTTTGCCAGCTCCTCAATCTTTGCCAGAATCCGCTGTTGCTCTGAAAGAGGAGGAAGAGGAATTTTTATGGAAAGCAGTTTTTCTTCTTTTAAACGATTACGACTTGTAGGAGTTCCCCCTGAACTCAAACTTAGAGCCTCATCCCATATTAAAGCACGACTAAAATATTTAAACAGATAATCTACTTCTGCAATATTTTTATTTATAGTGAAACAAAGAAATTCATTGGAAACATAACAGCCATGATTATCTTCGGTAGCGACAGCGAATGATCCTTTCCATGCAAAAAGACGATTATAGACAAAATCTCCTTGTTCTACACGGAATAAGTGTTTTGCTTGAATTTGAGAGCCTGTTCTAACATCCTTAATATACAACCCCTTAGCATACCAATGTGCGCCAAGGATACGATATGTGTCTTGAGGATTTACATTTTCAGGACGGCTGACAGGGGTTAGAATTTCTTTAAGTGGGACCATTGGCCATGTTTTGCTCATGCTACTTTCCCCTAAATACAATACTCATCTCATCAAACAATTTTCGTGTCTTTTTGATTTCTTCAACCAAGATTTTCTCGTCTGGCAATGCTGTCCGATATTCGGCAGCGAGCACTTTATTCGGCAACCCTTCAAGTGCGTAATGGGCAACAGCATAGTCTTTCTGAGCGCAGAGGATCAGTCCCACAGGCGGGTTTTCATTAGAATGAGTCCAATGTTCCCGTGCATAGTTAAGGTAAAGGTGCATTTGTCCGGCATCGGCATGGGTGAATTTGCCGAGTTTTAAATCAATAATCACCAGACAGCGCAGGCGACGATGGTAGAAAAGAAGGTCAACCCGATACCACTCGTCGCCTATTCTCAAACGGCGTTGACGTCCGACAAAGGCAAAATCACCGCCGAGTTCCAGCAAAAAGTTTTCGAGTTGGAGAATAAGGGCTTCTTCAAGATCATTTTCGGAATATTCGTCTTTCAGTCCTAAAAACTCCAGCACAAAGGGGTCTTTTATCTCTTCTTCGGGTATAACAATATCTTCAGGAAGCAGCTTTGCTCCCTTTTTAAGCATGGCTGCTTTGTTTCTGGATAAGGCAGTTCGTTCATAAAACTGCGTTGCAATTTGTCGATCCAACTGGCGCACAGACCATCCACCCCGTAATGCTTCGGCTTCATAGAAAGCACGAGCTTCAGGGTTTTTAACACTGAGAAGCAGAACATAGTGAGACCATGGGAGTGGAAACTTCTGAGCAACATCCCTTAGGGTGGATTGTGCAGATGGTGTCTGCAATTTTTCAGACATTGTATGAATTTTTTGATTTTGTACGATACTACTCAATTGACCAGACAGTGTCCGGCTTTTTTCTGCAGATGCGGTTCTGCTAAATTGTGCAGACACTGTCTGCACAATTTCAGGATATGCCACATAAAAAGCCCTCATTTGGAAAAGATTTCTTCTCCCAAAACCACGTCCAAACCTTGCTGTCAGGTCTCTTGAAAGGTTCTCGACCAGTTGTTTGCCATAGTCTGCTTTACCGCTACCGCCCTGTTCAAACTCTACTATCCTTCGCCCTATCTCCCAATAAGTGGCAGTCATAATGGTGTTGGTTGCACGAACCGAGGCCCGGCGGGCGGATTCGAGGAGTCCGGCAACCTCGCGCAGTATCGTTTCGTATCCGGAAATCTTTGGGCTTTTTATAGGAAAGTTTTTATCGGACTTTTTCATTATGGGTTAATTCCTTTGCCTAATATCTGTCTTATCTCAGCCATAATTTCAAAAATCCTCTGCTCTTTTTTCCCATAAGTATAATCACCAGACTTATCAAAGTATAGCCTGTAAATGGGACGCAATCTATAACTCCCCTTTGAACGCCTCAGCCAGTCCGAAACGACTTGCAAAGAGAATGCTTGGCAGCAGGGCAATAAGATTTTATCTCACCCGAATAGTTCCCCCTGCAACTTCTGCAAAATCTTTTTTTGTAATTTTTGTCTTGTAATGGAGGAGATGTGGTCGTTATGGAAGTTCATCTGGCAAGGTTTTCAACAAGTCTTTTCAATGATTTCATCTCTTCGTATATAACGCTCACAACAAAAGCCCTCAGGGTGTTCAAATCTCCCTTATTTGATTTCTGCATTGCAGTTATATATTCAGCCCGTTTTATTGGAGGAATAATCACAGGGCAGTAGCCGTTTTTCATAGTCAGAATACTTAACAAAAGTCTTCCAATCCTTCCATTGCCGTCAGTAAAAGGATGGATTAATTCAAATTCAGCATGTAGGTCGCTTGCCTGTTCAAGAATGTGTTTATCTTCAACATTCGTATTTAAGTTCGCAATATACTTTTTCATCAGTTCAGGAACTTTCTGATGATCAGGAGGCAGATAATCGGTTCCAGTGATGATGACGTTTTTCTGCCTATATCTGCCTGCAGTCTCAAAATCTATCTGCTGAAAAAAGAGCCTATGGAGAAACAAAATATCTTCCTCTGATATTAGACTGCCCATCAGGGTGTAAATATGGTCATAAGCCTTTGCGTGTCCTATTGCCTCATAATGTTCTTTTAGGGATTTTCCGCCTATTGTTATGCCATCTTCGATGATAACCTTTGTCTCCGACTCTGTAAGCGTATTGCCCTCGATTGCATTTGATGTGTACGTCAGCCCTATACGGTAATAATCCCTGAGTTGCTTGACAACATGTTCGGAAAAAGGGCGGTAACCGTCAAGGGCAAATTTGATCGAGTCGATTTTATTGAGGATGTCTTTAATTTCTGGTATCATGCCTCTTGCCTTTTAATACGAGCATATAACACTTATCCGTGGCTTTTTCTATATTTATTGTTTTGAGCATACAACTTGTGCCGTCAAACATCTTTTCTATCTCCCTTTAAATAGAAGTTTTATCATATGCTTTTTGAAAATCTATTTTTCCGTCAACTAATTCTTGTCGAATCCGTAAAATATCGACCGCTGATGGTATACCAGAAACAACAATTTTGGCATTTATTTGAAGACGTGAAAACAATTTATTTATTTCGCTAATGATATGTTCGCGTAATGCGGCTTGTGCCCATCTAAAAGTAATACCTTTATAAATAGTGAAAAACTCGGTGCAGTTTCTTTGTGAATAATCTCTACGATTCCATCCCCAGAGCCTTGTAAGTTTTTTATAGTAGGTTTCAGTGTTGTGAACATATTCCTGAAAATTGAAATTTCCTGTTTGAATTTGATTTTCTAAATCTGAGCGCCAAAACTTTGGGCCTAAATGCTCAAATCGTTTTAGTCCTGAAAGCACTTTTTTATAACCAGAGGACCCTCCCAAAATAGAAGGCATTGAAATCTCCCAAATGTCTTTTGAAGGGATTATTACATAATGTTTTTTGAAATACTCATAATCCTTTTTTGGTACCCATTGAATAAAATATCCTGGAAGTCGATAGAGTCTCTTACTGGTAAAACTGTACAAGTGATATTTACTGTTAGCCTCATCGTCACGGATAATCTCATGGACCGCATATCCATACCATGCCAAATGCAATGTAACCTGTTCCACAGCATCGCACACAACTTCAATAACATCCAGTCGGTCGTATTTTGCAAGCGAACTACACAGTTCCAAAGCGCGTTCGCAGTCTTTGTCATTACCTTCAAATCTTATGGCAAACTCTGGATGTTTTTCAGTTTTTCCACCGATGGGCATCACGGCAAGATGAACATCTTGCGTAAACATATGTGCATTTGAATTAATTTTATGATCAGCTAAACTTGGGAAATTAGATACTACTCTCGGCTGTGCTTTTCTATCCCTTTTATGTCGCCGCATCTTCTTCCTCTTGAGCATCGGTTGGTCTTTTATAGACATCTTCTTCACGCGCTAAATCTTCTTCTAAATCTCTTCTTCGCCGACCAAAATCTATGGCTGCTCCTTCAGGTCGTTTCCGCAGATATAATGCAATAAAAATATCGATGCCATCATGAAAACTTCCATATGGTTCCCGTGCAAAAATACGAACCAATGGACTGTCATGAATCACAATACTATCTGAAGTAATCCTCCTGCGATGAAATATTTCTTTCCTTGGCAGAACTGCTAAGCAATTCTCAACTTTTTGATTCCAGCCTGTACGCAATACACCGTGATGGGGTATCTCAAAGCCAGCTTCAGTTACTACCACAGCAGCAGCCAACAGATTTATAACGTGTGAAGCTTGTTCTTTATTTAGATATTCATCCCAAGCGGCTGTAACTTCTGTCCATAAAGAAGGATTTCCATGAAAATCTGCTAATAATTTTGCATAGCCACTAAGCTCCATTAAATCAAGTAAAGGAGTTGTCGCGACTTTGAATTCCTGCTGTGCTCGCCAGTCTGTTGTTACTGTTTGGGGTCTCAGATTTTCAAATTTTAACAAGCAACCGTAAAGGTATGCTTTAAATGTAGCTTTAATTAACTCAAAATCACCATTACAAAGTGCATCCAATATTGATTCGCCTACTGTGTGTAGAAATTGTCCTCCATAATCTATGAAATTGCTCGGTCGTGGAATTAATAAAAGCACTGTACTTTGTTGTGCCATGAGTTTAAGAACTTCTTTCCGTCTATCTTTTATCTGCTGTTGTATAAGTTCAGTATTCAGATCAGGCCATTGCAGGCCTTCGACATATCGTTTCTCATTAATATCTTTCCAGATTTTCAAGAATCTACCGATATGAGATTCCATTTTCTTCCAGTATTCCCACTCCCTGCTTATGATAACCGAAGCTAGCCATTGATGTTTTGCAGCATTCAACTGATCAATTAATTTCTGATAAAGTAAGATGGAAGTCGAAATAAGGCAATTAATATTCTCAACTAATTTCTCTGCTTCCACCTGAACAATCAATTCTGCTTGATACCACAAAGGGCTTATAATCTTATCTTCTACCGCCACCTCAGAATTCATCCTCGGCTTAAACCATTCAAGACGGGGCAACATATATTCATGGAATCTTTGCAGATATATATCAGAATTACTTTGCCACCGGATACGAGCCAATCTTCTTGAGATTTCATTCCTGCTTAGATTGCTAACAGATTTTGAATATGACAACAGTATTGTAATTGGCATTATTGCCAGACGTTCAGCCAGTCCCCGATGTTCGATTGGTTCTTCTATTACAACTTTATCCGCTGGCTTGCCAATTTCTGTAAATATACTTAAATTTAGCTTTTCTAATGTATCAAATGCCTGCTTTACCTCACCTTTCTCTGAGAGACTCTTCAGATAAGCATCTATAACCTCAAGCAGTTCTTGCACTAAATTGAAGCGTTTTGCCTTTAAATTTATAGCAACACACCGCAATACGATCGGGATAAGTTTATCTTCAATCCAGAGCTTATCATTGACAACTTCAGGCTGTAACATAGTACCCGTTTGGAGTGCTAAAGTCAGCGCAGAATCATCAGTCCGATACCAGTCTCTGTGGCTGTAACGCTGTTCAAACCACAGACTCACTGATGGTATTTGATCCTTTAATCTTTGATAGTAAATTAGAAACCAAAGAGTGTATTTCGCTAATTCAACATATGGCCTTCCATTTAGATGCTTAGCTTTAGTTGTTAAATCTGCTAATGTCTCAAGTGTTTCAAGAGCAACTGTTGCTTGTTTATTGGCATGGGCTTGAAACGATTGATCATTCCATCGATAACCACCAACAGAAACCATTTTAAGCCAATGTCGTAAGTCCTCAAAAATAGAGTAAGAAAGATGTGTGGGGTCAAATAGATAAAAAAACATGCGACCATATTTAACGAAGGCAATAATTCCAACACCGGATAAAAGAACAACGAGAGGAATAGCAAGATGAATTCTTGGGTATCCTAAAATTCGCAGTCCAATCAGACACAACCCTATAAACGTTAAGAATGCAAGAAAACGCATATACACATTTCCAAAGCGTTCTCTTGCCAATAATTCACGTAAATTGTTTGGTACTTGAGAATAGACAGACGCTCCGACAGTAGTTATCCCAGCAAAATAAAGACCGATGAATATTCCACTAATTCCACTTACAGTAGCAAGGAATGTCACATAATCGCTATCATCTGGAATTTTTAAATGAGCATATTCGTAGAAAGGTTGCAGATATGGGTTAATTGCCTGTAGACCAATGGAAACAAGAAGAGCAAGTAATAGCTGTCCCCACGTGTTATGTAATAAACCACGAAATGTCTGAAAATTTGTTCTTTCTTCTTGCAACCCATATCGTAATGTAAAGAAACGACTTTTAATTGAGAAAAATAACCGAGAAAGCAAATCTCTCGATGCCCAAAATATACGGTGCTGTGCTAAAAAAAGGAATAGCGCCTCTCTCATGCCTAAATTTTTATACTCTTTTTATTGACTTTTTCATAGCTTAAACCTCTCCCTTTTCCCCGCCAGAAACTTAGCTTTGGTCAGTTTTAGTTGTTTATCAATCTCTGAAAAAATCTTGTTAACCTCTTCCTCAGTATACTCATAAGAGCTTTTATTCGAACAATTTCCAAGTATTCTTATTTTTTCGAGAATCTCATTAGTTCTTTTAGATGCGACCCTTTTGAACCTTTCGTGCCTTGTTTCTTCCATATTTAATTTTTCTTTTTTCCCTTTGTTAGTTTCTTAATCTCAGATAATATTTTTAAATCTTTCAATCTCTCAGAATCTATTGAACCTGTTCTTTTAATAATCTCAAAAGCTTTTCTGTGTCCACTTTTCTCCAGTGATTTTTTTATTTCTTCTGTTTTCTTAAACATCATTTCAAATCTCTGGCGTGTCGTAAGAGACATCTGAAATTTTAATTCAAAAGTGATTTCCTTTTTTTCATTGTATCTGTCAAGTTTTAATACCGAACTCATTATATAATCCCTTTATTTTAAAAAATATTACCATAATTTTAAAATAATGTCAATATATAAAATTATATTTTGATATATAGTTATGCTATTTATACATGAATTTTCACACAAATTTCATTAAAACTATGATTATCAATTGGTTATAAGCTTCTTTGTAATATTGAATTATTGAGGTTTATTTTACTCTGAAATATCAGGGATTCGAGAAGGCTTTTCGGTGAGCTTGGTTTTTTTCATTTCACTCGTTTACTTTATATGAAGTGTTTCAGTACATCTTCATGAGAAATTCTTTTGGAAACCCTTTTCAGTCTCTGTTTTAATTTCTTTTTGAATTCATCACGTAATTGAAGACCAGCATCTGGGTCTCCGAGGAACTCAAGCATTTTTGATTCGACAAAATGTTCAAGATCGGCCACTGACATATCTTTAACTTTAGCCACCACATACCTCCTTATACTTCCTTTAGTCTTTATTATATTCCTTCAACACCTGATTAACAATCCTTCTTGTTCACCTCAGCGAATCAGACGAGTCTGACAATCTCAAAGGCTGCTGCAATCCTGATAATCTTTACATCGCCAAGCCCCTTTATCTCAAGGAACTTTTCGAGGGGCTGGTTTGCCATGCCTTTAAAGGAACTGAACTTATCAAGGATTTCTTGCGCAACTTTCTCAGCAGGGTTCCCTTTTGTACCGGTGGAAATAAGAATAGATAATAACTCCGCATCAGTTAATGATTCAGCGCCAAGTTCTCTTAACTTACCCCCTGGATGTGTCCATTTTTGCATTTGGTTGTTCTCCTCCTCCTGACCACATGGCCTAATTTTAATCTATTAACAATATACGGTCAATTAAGAAGTTCAGGGCAGGTGAGGGGCACTGAATTGAATAAGGCCGGGAGAATCTTTTATAGTAAATTATGTATAAGGACCGTGATTATGACGTAATAGTTATCGGCGCCGGACATGCCGGCTGTGAGGCTGCGCTCGCATCTGCCCGTATGGGTTTCTCTACATGCCTTTTCACAATGAACCTCGATACGATTGCACAGATGTCATGTAACCCTGCTATAGGAGGGCTTGCAAAAGGTCATCTTGTGCGTGAGATAGATGCACTCGGGGGTGAAATGGCAAAGGTGACTGATAAGGCAGGAATTCAATTCAGGATGCTTAATATGTCCAAAGGGCCTGCTGTATGGTCTTTGCGGGCACAGGCAGACAGGGTTTTATACAGGCTTGAGATGAGAAAGGTTATCGAGTCCCGGAAAACCCTCGATATAAAACAGGCATCTGCTGAAAATATAGTTGTAGAGGATGAGAAAGTAAAGGGAGTCCTTACATCCCTTGGCATTTTTTACGGAGCAAAAGCAGTTATTGTTACAACAGGCACATTCTTAAAAGGTTTAATCCACATCGGACTTGACAACTTTTCTGCCGGCAGGGCAGGGGAATTCCCATCAATGGGGCTTTCTGATTCCCTGAGTAGTCTCGGTCTTAAGATGGGGCGTCTTAAAACAGGCACTCCTCCGAGGCTTGATGCAAGGACAATAGACTTTTCAAAGACAGAACCACAGTATGGTGATGATCCACCTCAGCCATTTTCACACATTACAGAAAAGATAACAAATCCTCAGCTTCCATGTTTTATAACTCACACAAACAGTGAAACACACAAAATAATCATTGGTAATCTTGACCGCTCGCCTCTTTATAGCGGCAGGATTAAGGGAATAGGGGCAAGGTATTGTCCATCAATAGAGGATAAAGTTGTGCGGTTTGCAGCCCGTGAGTGCCATCAGGTTTTTCTTGAGCCGGAGGGGCTTGAGACAAAAGAATATTATGCAAACGGCATACCAACAAGCCTTCCTTATGATGTCCAGGTAAAGTTTGTAAGGACTATCCCAGGGCTTGAGGGTGCAGAGATAATGAGACCGGGATATGCTATAGAATATGACTTTGTATTTCCAACACAGCTTAAGCACAACCTCGAGACAAAGATAATTGATGGGCTCTTTCTTGCCGGTCAGATAAACGGTACATCAGGGTATGAGGAGGCTGCTGCCCAGGGGCTTATGGCAGGAATCAATGCTGCACTAAAACTTCAGGGAAGAGAGCCTTTAATACTTGGAAGGCATGAGGCATATATCGGTGTTCTTATTGATGATCTCATCACAAAAGGCACAAATGAACCTTACAGGATGTTCACATCAAGAGCAGAGTACAGACTTCTCTTAAGACATGACAATGCTGATTTGCGTTTGATGGATAAGGGATATGACATCGGGCTTCTTGATAAAGAGGTTTATGAAAAATTTCTCGAAAAGAAAAGACTTGTCAATGAAGAGCTTCAGCGTTTGAAGAAGACTCGAATGAAATATGACGACCCAAATAAATCTGAATCTTTGGAGCAGCTTTTAAAAAGGCCTGAGATAACATATAAATTTATAGATGAGAATTCACCTTCTGACAAACCCCTTAATGATGAAATTAAACGACAGGTTGAGATACAGGTTAAATATGAGGGATATATTTGCAAACAGATGGAGATGGCTGAAAAGCTTAAGAAGGCAGAGGGGAAAAGGATACCTGATGACTTTGATTATGTTACTGTGAATGGGCTTTCAAACGAAATTCTGAGTAAGTTACAGGAGGTAAGACCGGCAAATCTCGGCCAGGCAAGCCGGATCCCCGGCATCACCCCCGCTGCAATTTCACTTTTATTGGTAACAATAGAGAAATTAAAGAGACAGCGGAGAGCTTGAGTTGGGTCTGTTTATAAAGTCAGTATTTGACACCCTCCCCTTACCCCTCCCGTCAAGGGAGGGGCATATTACCTACCCTCTCCCCTGGTGGGAGAGGGCAAGGGTGAGGGGGTCTATCAATTTATAAGCAGACACTAAATAATCTCCTTCAGTTAAAATATATACGTGATACAGGTCAGCAATCTTTCAAAGGCATATGGCACGCAGGTCATATTTGATAATGTCGGCTTTACGGTCAATGCCGGGGAGCGGATCGGGCTTGTTGGAAAGAACGGCCACGGAAAGACAACCCTCCTCAGGATGATAACCGGAGAGGCAAAGCCTGACGCAGGTGTTATCAGCATCCCCAATAATTATACGGTCGGCTATCTTTCGCAGTACCTTCAGT
>Ga0299912_10003454_pt1 | contig 12893 bp, 10 predicted proteins | sample RVTome_2_FD_207667 | JGI IMG/M metagenome (GOLD analysis project Ga0299912, IMG submission 207667) | Soil microbial communities from uranium-contaminated site in the Upper Colorado River Basin, Wyoming, United States - RVT95D214 (version 2) ...
ACGGGCCGCTTCGCCTTCCCCACCGTCCTTCCCTTATTTCCCCAGGCTCCGCAGGATCCTTTCGATCTGCGAGTGGTGCTGCCTCTCGTGCTCCACGATGATCCGGCGGGGCCACTCGTAGAGATTCATGCCCCCGAAGAAAGGATGGGGAAACTCCACGCTGCCGGGGTCCACGCCGGAAAGCATCTCCAGGGAGGTCCGCGTCGCCTCCCGGGCCTGCCCGGCGAGCCGAAGGATCTCCTCCTTCCCGTGGGACCCCTTCGGATGCGCCACTTCGGGCGCCTCCGTCATCCGTTCGGCCGGCCGGCCGGTCTCGCGCACGCCTAGCCTCGAGTCGTCGGCCGGATAGGGGGGGAGCTTCCCCGCGTTCTCTTTCAGCATCTTCCGGATGAGCTTGCTGGTCCCCGTCTCGGCGAGGACCAGGTGCTCGAGGATCTCGGCGATCGACCACTCCCCCTCGTTCCGGCGGACGAATTCCGAATCGGAGAGGCCGGAGACCATCGCGAGGGTCACCCTCCGGTTCTCCTCCATCCCGTCCCAGAGTTCCTGTAGTTTTCCCGGAAGCACCCTTTTTTCCCTCCCCGACGTTTTCTCCCCGGAATCCTGGGGGCAATCCGGCCCCCCCGGCGGGATCGCCTTTCAGAGGTGGATTTCGATCGTGGCGGCTTTCTTGAGCTCGACCAGGATGTCGGTGTACGCCCTCTCGCTGCGCTGGTCCAACCGTTCCTCCGTCAGCGAAGCCTTCACCGCGGAAAATTCGGGGAGGACCCCCCCGCGCCGCTCGAGAACACGGATCAGATGGGCCCCCTCGTCGGTGAAGATCGGGAGGGATGTCCCCCCCGTCCGGAGCCGGTGGATCTCTTTGGCGATTTCCGGGAGGAGGTCCTCCGTCTTCACGAAGTCGGAGGAAACCACCGAGACCCCGGGGACCGAGGAGGACAGCAAGCGGGACGCCTCCGCGAACGTCATCCCGGACCGGACGTAATCGGACGCCTGCTGCGCGGCGATCCGGATGCGGACCTTCTCTTCCGTTGCCGCCTCCCCGGCAGGAAACGGGAGGAAAAGCGTCTCGAGCCGCACCTCGGCGCCGACTAAAAACCTCTCCGCATTCTCCGTGAAATACGCCTTCGTCTCCTCTTCCGTGACGGTGACCTCCTTGAACTTCTTCGACCGCACGATCGAACCGCGCTCGATCTGCCACCGGATCCGCCTCCGGTACCCCGAAGGGGTTATTCCTTCCCGGGCGAGCGTCGCCCGGAAGTCGGCCTCCGACATGTTGTTCGTCTTCATGACCGACGCCACGGCGCCGTCGACATCCTTTTCGGTTACGGCATTGCCGATTTTTTTGAGTTCCTGGTGGACCAGCACCGACTCGATCAGCGACTCGAGGCCCCGGAGGACTCGCTCCCGGTCCCTCTCCTCCCGGAGGTAGATGTCCGCGTCCCCCTCCGGGATCCCCATGCCTTCCGCGACGGACTCCCGGAACTCCGAGAAGGTGATCGGCTCGTCGTTCACCACCGCGACAACACCATCGACGAGCCGGGCGGAGGCCGTCGACGCGAGCGCGGCGAGAAACAGCGAGAAGGCGGTTGCCCGAAGGATCCGGCGGGCGCTCACTTCCGTCCCTCCGAAAACCCTGCGAGGATCTTCTCCTCGACCCGGACGTCCGCCTTGCCGACCTCCGCCTCGAGCCATTTCCGGAACGCTTCTTCCCGGTGTCCGGAAAGGAGCTCCTTGCGGACCTCCGGCGCCTTCTCCGCGTAGGAAAACGCCCCGGGGGGCGACTTCCGGACGATGAAGAAGAGGCTTACCGTCTTGTCCCGCCGGATCACGCGGCTCACGCCGCCCGCCGGCAGGCCGAAGAGTTCCGCGGCGACCTCCTCCGGCAGCTCCTGGCGGGTGAGAAGCCCCAGATCGACATCCAGCGGCGCGGTCTCCCCCGTGGAAAACCGCTTCCCCACATCGTCCGGGGAGGCCCCCTGCACCATCATCTCCCGCGCCTGCGCGGCCTTCTCCGGCGAATCGAAGAGGAGCTGCCTGACCTGGATCCGCTCCGGCCGCGTCGCCATTCCGAACGTCTCCCGGTACACCCTCTGCACCTCTTCCTCCGTCACCCCGGCGAGCGGCCCCGCGATCGCCTCGACGGACTTCCGGTACAGGATGGACCGCCGAAGACCCTCCCGCCATTCCTCCGCATCGATCCCTTCCTGGAGAAGCGCCTTTTCCAGCCCTCCGGGGGGAAAGTCGGCCCGGTACCGCCGAACCTCCTCCTCGACCTCGGCCCCGCTCACCGTGACCCCGGTCCGCTCCCCTTCCTGCAGGACCACGGCGCGCTCGACCAGTTGCCGCAGTGCGCGGGAGACCTCCGACCGGGTCCCGCTCGGGGACGCCGCGGAAGGGGCCACCCCGCGGATCCTCGCGATCTCGATCTTGAACTCCTTCAGGTTGATCGGGGCGCCGTTGACCGTCGCGACGACGACATCGGAGTCGGCGGGGGGAGCCGGGCTTTTCGCGCAGGAAACGAAGCAGGCCGCCACCACCCAGGCGGCTGCCAGCCGGCGGATCGCGCGAACCCGGTCGGGCATCTCCGGGGTCAGCGTCCCCCCTTGGGCGGGGTTGCCCCGCCCGACGGGACATCGTTCCCAGCCGGGGGAACGGGGGCCGGCCCTTCCGCCGGAAGGGGTACCGTCAAGCGTATCTTTGCCTGTTTCTTGAGCCCGTTCACGAGTTTTTCGAAGGCCTCCCGCTGCGCCCCCTCGCGCAGTTCGGCGGCGATCTTCCCTTTGACTTCCTCAAACGGCGGCAGGCCGGCAGGCCGCTTCTCGAGCACCTGGATCACGTGATATCCGTACAACGTCTTGACCGGCCCCGCGATCGAATTCTTCGGGGCCCCGAACGCGGCGTTCTCGAAATCCTTGTCGAAGGATCCCCGTTCGATCAGCCCCAGATCCGCCGTCGTCCCGCCAACCGCTTCGGCGGCACGCATCAACTGTTCGAACGGCTCTCCGTTTTCCGCTCTTTGGGCGATTTCCTCCGCCTTTTTTTCCTCCTTGAACAGGATGTGGCGCACCCGGACCCGCTCCCCCGTTTCGAGGTTCGCCTTGTTCTCCTCGTAATATTTCCGGAGCTCCTCATCGGAGAGGGCCGGCGCGTTCTCCGCGACCTCCCGGAGAAGCGCTTCCAGAAGGATCGACCTCCGGGCCTGCTCGAGCCGGCCGCGCACGTCGACCCGCCGGTCGACGCCGCGGCGAAGCGCCTCCCGCATGAGAAGATCGCGGGTGATCAGGCTGTCCAGAAACTGCATCCTCCCGGACTGCGTCTCCACGATCGGGCGGATGTACGGCGGGAGGTTCTCCGCCTCCTTCCGGAACATCGACTCGGTGATCCGGTCGCCTTCCACCACCGCCAGAACGACGTCCGGCTCCTTCTTCCCCGCGCTCCCGCAGGCGAAAAAGGACGGGGCCGTCACGGTCACGAGAACGAGAACCCCCATGAGCTTGCGCATCCGCCGACTCTCCTTCCGGCAAGATCGAACGGGTTTTTCTCCGTGAAAGATTATATGCTACCGCCCGGGGATAACCGGTACAACAGGTTTTTGGCCGCCGCGAGCACCTCCGGGGGGGATTCGCCGGGCAGCCGCATCGACAGCATCTCCCCGCGCGCGAAGGAGAACGCCCCCTTTTCCTTCGTCACCAGCCGCACGAGGAAGGATCGGTCGATCGCGGACCGCTCGGAGAGCGCGAGAAAGAGCGCTCCGTTCCCCCGCTTCATCTCCCTCACGCCCGCCTCCCGCATCCGTGCCCGCAGGCGCGTCAGCTCGCACAGCGCTTCCGCGGGGGCGGGGAGGCGTCCGAAGCGGTCCAGAAGCTCCAGTTCCAGGTCGTCGGTCTCCGGGACCGTCCGCGAGGCGGCCAGCTTCCGGTAGAAGTCCAGCCTCGTCCCCGCTTCCGGGATGTAGTCGTCCGGCAGGAACGCCGGGATCCGGAGGTCGAGTTCGAGCACTTCGTCCTCGCGCGCCTCCCGCCCGGAGATCTCCGCCACCGCCTCGGACAACAGCTGCGTGTACAGCTCGTACCCGACCTGGTGGATGTGCCCGGACTGGTCCTTACCGAGGAGGTTTCCGCCGCCGCGGATCTCCAGGTCGTGCGAGGCGATCCGGAACCCCGAGCCGAGCTCCGTGAGCTCGGCGATCACCCCGAGACGCTGTGTCGCCTCCTTCGTCATCGTCACGTCCCGGGGCAGGAGAAAGTAGGCGTAGGCGCGGTGGCGGTCGCGCCCTACCCGCCCCCGGAGCTGGTAGAGCTGGGCGAGCCCGAACCGGTGCGCCTGGTTGACGAGGATCGTGTTCGCGTTGGCGATGTCCAGCCCCGCCTCGATGATGGCGGTGCACAGGAGGAGGTCGACGCGCCTTCCGGCGAAGTCGTCCATGGCGCGCGCCAGCTGCTCCTCGTCCATCTGCCCGTGGGCCACCGCGATCCGGACGTGGGGGAGGATCTCCCGGAGGGAGCGCTCTATGGGCGGCAGGGTCTCCACCCGGTTGTGGACGAAGAACACCTGGCCCCCGCGGCGGATCTCCCGGTCCACCGCCTCGCGGATGACCTCCTCGGAAAACGGGAGGACGAACGTCCGGATCGAGAGCCGGTCCTCGGGGGGGGTCGCGATCACGCTGATGTCGCGGATGCCGGACAGCGCCATGTGGAGCGTCCGGGGGATGGGGGTCGCCGTGAGGGTCAGAACGTCCACCGTGGCGCGCATCGCTTTGAGCTTCTCCTTGTGGGCGACGCCGAACCGCTGCTCCTCGTCGATGACGACAAGCCCCAGGTTCCGGAAGGAGATGTCCTTCTGCAGCAGCCGGTGGGTGCCGATCACGATGTCCACCTTCCCGTCGGCCAGATCCTTCCCCACCTTCGCCTGCTCCTTCCGGGTCTGGAACCGCGAGAGGCTCTCCACGCGGACCGGATACCCGGCCAGCCGTTCCCGGAAGGTCCGGGAGTGCTGCTCCGCGAGCACGGTCGTGGGGACGAGGACCGCCGCCTGCCATCCGTCTTGCACCGCCTTGAACGCCGCCCGGACCGCCACCTCCGTCTTCCCGTACCCGACGTCCCCGCAGACGAGGCGGTCCATCGGCTTCTCCGCCGTCAGGTCCGCCAGCACCTCCTCGATCACCCGCTGCTGGTCGGGCGTCTCCTCGTGGGTGAATCCCGCCTCGAACTCCCGGTAGGCGGCGTCGGGCAGGGTGATCGGGGGCCGCAGGGCGACCTGCCTCCTCGCGTACAGGTCCACCAGCTCCTGCGCCATCGAGAGAAGGGAGTCCCGGACTTTCCGCTTGGCCCGCTGCCATGCGGTCCCGCCGAGGCGCGCTAGCGTAGGGCGGGCCTCCTCGGAGGCGACGTACCGTTGCACCCGCGACATCTTCTCGACGGGGACGAAGAGCCGGTCCCCGGCGGCATACTCCAGCACGAGAAAATCGCCCTCGACTCCCGCCGCGACGCGCCGGAGGAGCCCGCGGTATACCCCGATCCCGTGGTCGACGTGGACCGCGAGGTCGTTCACCCGCAGCTCCCGCAGCGAGAATTCGGCTAGGGGGGCGGGGGTCTCCCTGCGTCGCTTCCGGGCGCGGGTCTTCTCCCCGAACACTTCCGCCTCGGTCACCACCGCCACTCCCAGCTCCGGAAGGCGGAACCCCCTCGCCACGTCGGACCGGCAGAGGGCCACCCCCTTGCCGCCCAGCACGAAATCCCGGAACGACTCCGCGCGGGCAAAGGGAAGGGGGTACGGCGACAGAAGCTCCTCCATGCGGTCGGCCTGCGAGGGGGAGAGCGACGTGATGGCGAAGCGGGCTCCCCTCTTCCACCATTCCTTCGCCTCGGTCACCAGCGGGAGGAGCAGCCCTTCGGACGCGGAGGATACGGTGCGGCGGCGGATGTCCTCGTTCCCTTCCGCGTCCATCCCGCCCCGGAAGGAAACCTCCCGGCCGAAGGGAGCGACCTCGAGGGAGTCGAAGCAAAGGAGGGGGAACCGCGCAAGAGTCCGGGCCTGTTCTTCCGGCGGCACGAACAGCTCGCCGGGACCGGGAAGGCCCTCTTCCTCTCCCGCGAGGAAAAAGTTCTCCTCCGCCTCGGCGAAGGCGTTCCTCGTCGCGGCCAGACACGCGGGGGAATCTTCCACGACGACCACGGCTCTTTCGTCGAGGTAGTCGAACACGGAAGCCGCGCGCCCGTAAAGCCGCGGGAGAAACGCATCGACCCCGTGGTACCGGATCCCCTGCCGGAGAAACTCGGAGGCGGCCCCGGGAGCGGCGGCCGCCGCCGCGCGCAGGAACTCCCCGCGGGTGATCACCTGGGTGCAGGGAAGGACGGTTACTTCCTCCCCGTCTTCGCCGGTCCGCTGGGTCTCCGGGTCGAACCAGCGGATCGACTCGATCCGGTCGCCGTCCAGCGAAATACGGGCAGGACGGGGGTGCGCGGGGCTGTACACGTCCACGATCCCCCCGCGAAGGGAAAAGTCCCCCGGGTCGGACGTGGCGGGCAGCCTCGCATAGCCCAGCTCGGCGAGGCGCCGGGAGAGATCGTCCCGGTCGATCTCCTCCCCGACGGCGAGCCGGAAGACGGCCGCGGCGAACACGTCCGGCGGAAGCGTCTTCTCGTGCGCGGCCGTAACCGGGCAAACGACCACGGGGGGCAACCCGCGACCCGCATCCTCCCGGGCGCGGGACAGGCGGTGGAGGGCCCGCATCCGGTCGTGGACGGCCGGCGGATAGGGGGAAAGCTTTTCGTACGGGGCGACCTCCACGGAAGGGAAGAAAGCCGCCCCCATCGGCCCGCAATAGGCGGAAAGCTCCCGGAACATCTCCTCCGCGTCGGCGTCCGACGGGGAAAGGACCAGAATCGGCCGCCCCAGCCTTCGGGAGAGCGTCGCGATCAGGAACGAGCGCGCCCCGGGGGGGACGTCCATCCCCTGGACGCAGGGGGATCCCGGTTCCTTCGCGAAGGCGCGAACGATGTGCTCGAACGACAGGGTCGGGTGGGAACGGAACATCTTTCCGAATCCCTCAGGAGACGTCGCGCGGAACGCGGAGCATCGCCTCCAGGGCGGAGAGCGCCTTCCGCCGGATGTCCGGGGGGACCGTCACGACGGGGGAGAGGCTGGCGAGGGAGTCGCGGACGTCCTCGAGCGTCGTAAGCTTCATGTTCGGGCAGATGAGCGCGCGGGAGGCGAGGAAAAACGTCTTGCCGGGGTTCTCCTTCCGGAGCCGGTACAGGATCCCCATCTCCGTGCCGACGAGGAACTCCTTCTCCCCGGACCGGCGGCAGTAGGTGGACATCCCCGAGGTGGACAGCACCGCGTCGGCCATCTCCACCACCTCCGGCGGGCACTCCGGGTGCACCACAAGCACGGCGCCGGGGTGGGCCTTCCTCGCCCGGACGGTCGCCTCGATGGTGAGCCGCTCGTGCGTGGGGCAGTAGCCGTCCCACCAGGTGAGCCGCCTGCCGGAGATCTTCGCCACGTAATGGGCGAGGTTGCGGTCCGGCACCATGTAGATCTCCCGGTCTTCGGGGATGGAGCGGACCACGTTGACCGCGTTCCCGGAGGTGCAGCAGATGTCGGAGAGGGCCTTGACCTCCGCGGACGAATTGACGTACGTGATCACCACCGCCTCGGGATGGGCGGCCCGGTAGGCGCGCAGGTCGTCGGCCGTGATCATGTCGGCCATCGGGCAGCCGGCTTCCCTCCGGGGCAGAAGCACCGTCTTGTCCGGCGAGAGGATGGCGGCGCTCTCCGCCATGAAGTGCACGCCGCAGAAGACGATCACGTCCGCCTCGCACCGCGACGCCTCCTGGCTCAAGCCCAGGGAGTCCCCCGTGATGTCGGCGATCTCCTGGATCTCGTCCCGCTGGTAGTTGTGCGCCAGCATCACGGCGTTGCGCTCGCGAAGGAGATCCCGGATTTCCTTTTTCAGGGTGGCCTGTCCTCTCACGCGCTAATCCTTCTCCGGGCGAAGGGCCCTCGAGAGGAGCTCGGTGACCGCGCCCCGGACGTCCTTCCCCTCATGCAGGATGAGATGCACCTGCTCCGATATCGGCATCGCAACCTCCGTGCGCCGGGAAAGGGCGACTGCGGCCTTCGCGGTCATCACCCCTTCCGCGACCATGCTCATCCCCCCGAGGATGTCGTCGATCCTCTCCCCCCTGCCGACCCGCATCCCCACGGTCCGGTTCCGCGAGAGGTCCCCCGTGCAGGTGAGAACGAGGTCGCCCAGACCGGAGAGGCCGTAGAACGTCTGCGGGTCCGCGCCGAGCCGGATCCCCACGCGGGAGATCTCGGCCAGGCCGCGGGTGATCAGGAGGGCCCGCGCGTTGTGGCCGAAACCGAGCCCGTCGGCCATCCCCGCGGCGATCGCCATCACGTTTTTCAGCGCCCCGCCGATCTCGATGCCGACGACATCCGTGCCGGCGTAGACGCGGAACCGCTTCCCCGAAAAGGCGGCCTGGAGGGCCGACGCCACCGCCGGGTCCTCCGACGCCACGGTCGCCCCGGAGGGCCTCCCGCCGGCGACTTCCCGTGCGAACGTGGGACCGGACAGGACGGCAAGGCGCGCCCGGGATGCGGGCAGGACCTGCCCCAGGACCTCCGTCATCCGGAGAAGCGTCCCGTTCTCCAACCCCTTCGCCAGGGAGGCGACCGTCGCCCCACGGACAAGGTGCGGACCGCATCTTCCGGCGACATCCCGCAGGTGCGGGGAGGGAACCGCCAGGGCGACGATCGTCCGCCCGGCAAGCGCCTCCCCCAGGTCCGTCGTCGGGTGGACGCCCTCCGGCACCTTCACCCCGGGGAGGAATGCCCGGTTCTCCCTCCCCTCACGGATCGCGGCGCAGACTTCCGGCTCGCGCACCCAGAGGGAGACCTCCCCGTGCCGTTCCGCAAGCATCGCGGCGAACGCGGTTCCCCACGACCCGCCTCCGATCACCGCGATCCGCTCTCCGCCTTCCGCTGTCATCCGCCTTGCCTCTCCCGCTTCGCCCGCGGGGGAACCGTCATTTCGCGCTCAGCCGCTTTCTGAGCCGCTCCACTTTCTCCGCCACGTAGTCGGGGTCCTCCCAGTCCTCCCGCATCGCCTCGTACACCGCGAGCGCTCCCTCGAGGTTCCCCTCCCCTTCCATCGCCTGCGCCATCCCCCACCGCGCCCGCGCGGCTTCCCTCCGGTCCGAAACCAGAGAGAGGATCTTCCGGAACTCCCGGTCCGCCTCCGCGTACTTCGCCTGCGCGAGGAGGGCGTAGGCGTTCATCCACCTCCCCTCCCTCGCGCGCGGGGAGTCCGGGAACTTCTCGATCAGCTCGGACAGAACGCTGGCCTGCCTCGCCGGGTCGGGCCGCCCCCCGTAGGCCTTTGCGAGGAGGAGCATCACGCCGTCCATCCCCGGGAAGCCGGGATACTGTCTCCGGACAAGCTCGAGGTCCTCCACCGCGGAGGCGTAGTCGAAGAACTGCAGCCGGCGGATCTCCGCGCGCCGCATCACCGCGCTCGGGGCCTCCGAGGAGCCGGGGTAGTTGAACACGAGCGAGCTGTACGCCTCCACGGCGGCCTCGAAATTCCGGTAGTACGACCCGAAGAGGTCCCCTTGCCGCAGGAGCGCGGTGGGCGCGTACCGGGACTGGGGAAAATCGATCGGGATCGACCGGTAGCCGGTCAGGGCGGCCTCCATCTTCTGTTCGAGGAACGCCTTCTCCGCCCGCTCGAACCGGTCCCGCGCGGGGTCCGAGCAGGCCGGCAGCGAAAGCGCCGCGAACAGAAGAAGAAGGAGAGTGCCGGCCGCAGTGCGTCTCATGTCACGATGCAAACAGCGCCGGCCGCGGGGTGTCTCATGTCACGAAGAGGGCTGCATTCGGCACGCCGCGGCCTACTCTTCCTTCTCCGCCAGGCGGGCGAGGGATGCGACGTGCTCGTCCTCCCCCATCCCGATCAGGCGAACCCCCTGGGTGTTCCGCCCGCTGACGCGGATCTCCGCGACCGGCATCCGGATGATCTTCCCGCCGTCGGTGACCAGCATCACGTCGTCCTCCTCGGAGACCTGCGCCACGCCGAGAACCGAGCCGGTCTTTTCGGTGACCTTCAGGGTGATGACCCCTTTGCCGCCCCGGGACTGGACGCGGTACTCCTCCACCGCGGAGCGCTTCCCGAACCCCTTCTCCGTGACGGTCAGCATGGTCCCCTGGGGACGCAGGATCTCCATCCCCACGACCTCGTCCCCTTCCTCCAGGGCGATCCCCCGCACTCCCACGGCGGTGCGTCCCACGGCGCGCACGTCGTCCTCGCGGAAGCGGATCGACATCCCCTGCCTCGTGGGAAGGAAGATATCGTCCTCCCCCCCGGTGATCTCCGTGGCGATCAGGGAATCGCCGTCGTTCAGCCCCAGGGCGATGATCCCCCCGGACCGGGGCCGGGAGAACTCCATGAGATCGGTCTTCTTCACCGTCCCTTTCGCGGTGGCCATGACGACGAACTTCCCCTCCTCGAACTCCCGCACGGGGAGGATCGCGGAGATCCGCTCCCCCGGGGAAAGATTCAGGAGGTTCACGATCGCCTTCCCCTTCGCCGCCCGTCCCGCCTCGGGGATCTCGTGGACCTTGAGCCAGTGCACTTTCCCCGTGTTCGTGAAAAACATGATGGAGGAGTGCATCGTGGCGACGAACAGCTTGGAGACGAAGTCCTCCTCCTTCGTCCCCATGCCCACCTTCCCGCGCCCCCCCCGCCGCTGGGTGCGGTAGAGGCTGATCGGATTCCGCTTGATGTACCCGGAGTGGGAGGCCGTGACCACCATTTCCTCGTCGACGATCAGGTCCTCGATCCCCAGTTCCCTCACCTCCGGGACGATCTGTGACCTGCGCTCGTCCGCGTACGCCTCCCGGATCTCCCGGAACTCCTCCGCGATCACCCGGAGCAGCTCCGTCTCCTCCGCGAGGATCTTCTTCAGCCGCGCGATCTCCTTTTGCACTTCCTTGAGCTCCTCGAGGATCTTCTCCCGTTCGAGGCCGGTCAGCCGCTGCAGCCGCATGTCGAGGATCGCCTGCGCCTGGAGCTCGGAGAGGGCGAATTTCCTCACCAGTCCTTCCTTCGCCTCCTTCGGGTCCCTGGATGCCCGGATCAGCTTGATCACCGCGTCCAGGTTCGACAACGCGATCTGCAGGCCCTCGAGGATGTGGGCCCGGCTTTCCGCTTTCCGGAGGAGGAAGAGGGAGCGCCTCGTGACGACTTCCCGCCGGAAGGCGAGGAACTCCTCGAGCGTCTGCTTGAGCGTGAGCGTCCTCGGCTGATTCTGGACGATCGCCAACAGCTGCACCCCGAAGGAGACCTGCATCTGGGTGAGCTTGTAGAGATTGTTCAACACCACCTCGGCGACGGCGTCCTTCTTCAGTTCGATCACCATCCGCGTTCCGTCCCGGTCGGACTCGTCGCGCAGGTCGGAGATCTCCTCGATCTGCCGGTCCCGGGCCAGCTCCGCGATCCTCTCCAGAAGGCGCGCCTTGTTCACCTGGTAGGGGATCTCGGTGATCACGATCGACTCCCGGTCCCCTTTCTTCGTCTTCTCGATGAAGGCGCGCGCGCGGATCTGGACGTTCCCCCGGCCTGTCCGGTACGCATCCCGCACCCCCTCGAGCCCGTACAGGATCCCCCCCGTGGGGAAGTCGGGGGCGGGGATGAACTCCATCAGCTCCTCGACCGTGAGGTCGGGGTTCCGGATCAGGGCGACGAGGGCGTCGACCACCTCCCCCATGTTGTGGGGCGGGATCGAGGTGGCCATTCCGACGGCGATGCCGGAACTGCCGTTGACGAGCAGGGTCGGAATCCGTGCCGGGAGGACCCGCGGCTCGGCAAGAGACCCGTCGTAGTTCGGCACCGTCTCCGCCGTCTCCTTGTCGAGGTCGGAGAGAAGTTCGGAGGCGATCTTCGCGAGGCGCACCTCGGTATAGCGCATCGCGGCGGCGGAGTCGCCGTCCATCGACCCGAAGTTCCCCTGCCCGTCGACCAGGGGGTAGCGGAGAGAAAACTCCTGGACCATCCGCACGAGGGCGTCGTAGACCGCCGTGTCGCCGTGGGGGTGGTACTTCCCGATCACGTCCCCCACGATGCGGGCCGACTTCTTGTACGGCTTCCCGTACTCGTTCCCCAGTTCGTGCATCGCGAAGAGGATGCGGCGCTGGACGGGCTTGAGCCCGTCCCGCACGTCGGGCAGGGCCCGCCCGATGATCACGCTCATCGCGTAATCGAGGTAGCTCTGGCGCATCTCGTCCTGGACGGTGCGCGCCACGGCCTGTTTGGCGAAAAGATCCATGTCGTTCCCCGTGCTCCTTCGAACGCCGGGATCTCGTAAGGGATCGCGTCTGAGATGACTTAAACGGTTAATTTTACCATGGAATGCGCCTCAAGGGCGTCAGGAAATGCCGGGTCGGGGGCGCCTCCGGCCCCGATCGGGGGAGCCGGAATCCGCTGCGGCAATGAGAACATTGCCGGGAGCTTCAGGTAGACGAAGATTCGAGGTGAGAAGGACGGCAACAACAGTTCGAATGCGACTCCGGTTGAATGCATTTGGTTGGATGATCACCGCAGGATGCCGAAAGCCAGGTTCCGAGGCGACGGGATCGGGGAGTTCTGCCCACCACACCGCGCCTCGCTCCATCACCATTCCTCGGGCGGCAATGACTTGATCTGGACCTTGATGAGGTTCGAATCCAGCGTCGATTCCTCCCCGCCATAGATTGCGTCGAGGCGCTCCTTTCCCTGTTGGCTTCCCCGACGTGATAGGAAATCGGCAAGCGCGGTCGCGTATAACTGACTTCGCGACATGCCGAGACGCCTCACCAGGGAATCCGCGGAACGAAAAATTTTGTCCGAA
>Ga0299912_10003455_pt1 | contig 12892 bp, 8 predicted proteins | sample RVTome_2_FD_207667 | JGI IMG/M metagenome (GOLD analysis project Ga0299912, IMG submission 207667) | Soil microbial communities from uranium-contaminated site in the Upper Colorado River Basin, Wyoming, United States - RVT95D214 (version 2) ...
GCGCGGGCCCCCCCCCCCCCCCCCCCCCCGCCCCCCCCCCCCCCCCGCGGGCTGGCGGCGCGGGGGGGGGGGGGGGGGTGGCGCCCCCCCCCCCCCCCCCCACCGCGGCGGGTGGGTTGCCCGGGGCGACCGCGCAGCGGCGGGCCGCTTTTGGCCCGAATGCGGCGTCGCTCGTCGCTCACGATGCATGAAGCATCGCTTGCTCCTCACTCCTTGCCTCGGGCCAAAATCGGCTCCGTCATGGCCCAAGGGGTTTATGGGTACACGCCCTAGCCCCAGTCACTTCGTCATTGCGAGGACCTCCGCGAAAGCGGAGGGACGAAGCAATCCAGGGCGGCGCGCGGGACGCCCTGGATTGCCGCGCGATCCCGGATCAGGACCGGGACCGCTCGCAATGACGATCCATGCTAAGACAATCCCGCCGTTCGATTCGGAGAGGGACGATGCCCGAGATTTTTCACCCCTATGCCAGCTTCGGCCACCAGAGCCGCATGCCGATGCGCTTCGAGGCCGACGTGTTCGAGTGCGAGGTCGAGGGCGAAATCCCCAAGGAGCTGGAGGGCGCCTATTACCGCACCGGCGGCGACCGGCAGTACCCGAGCCTGGAGGACGACATCATCCTCAATGGCGACGGCGTGGCCAGCATGTTCCGCTTCGAGAACGGCCACGTCAGCTTCCGCAGCCGCTACGTCCAGACCGAGCGGCTGAAGCGCGAGCGCGAGGCGCGGCGGCGGCTCTATGGCCACTACCGCAACAAGTACACCGACGACGAGAGCGTCTCGAACCTCCCCCAGCGCGACAACACCGGCAACACCTATGCCTTCAACCACCACGGGCGGCTGTTCATGCTGCGCGAGGATTCGCGACCCTACTCCGTGGATCCGGAGACGCTCGATACGATCGAAGTGGGGCGGTTCGGCAGTCTCGGTTCGAGCGCGATGACCGCGCACCCGAAGATCGACCCGAAAACGCAAGAATGGTGGAGCTACGGCGTGTTCGCCCGCGGCGAGCCGACCACCGACGCTTCGCTCCACGTGTTCGACAAGTCGGGCGCGCTGATCCGCGAGGAGTGGTTCCAGACGCCCTATCCCGGCCTCTCCCACGACTGGGGCGTGACGCGCGAGCACCTGGTGTTCCCGATCATGCCGCTGACCGCCGACGAGAAGCGGCTGCGCGCGGGCGGGCAGTACTACCAGTACGACCCCGACCTGCCGAGCATGTGGGGGGTGATGCCGCGCAATGGCTCGCCGGCCGAGATGCGCTGGTTCAAGATCCCCGGCATCGTCATGGGCCACGTGATGAACGCCTATACCGAAGGGACCCGCGTGATCGTCGACACCCCGGTGAGCCCGGGCAACTGCTTCTGCTTCTTCAAGGACAAGCACGGCAACCTGCCGGCGCTGGCGGAAACCGTGACCCAGATCACCCGCATCACCTTCGACCTCGCCAAGCCCGACGCCGAGGCGGTGACGCTGGAGCCGGTCCAGGGCGCCTATGGCGACATGCCCAAGATCGACGACCGCTACGCGATGGAGAAATACCGCATCGGCTACTTCGCCTTCCGCGATTTCCCGCGCATGGGCGTCGGCCAGATCGACTGGGACACGCGCGACCTGAAATTCCACGATCTCGAAAACGCCGCCGCGCAGGAGCCGCTGTTCATCCCGCGCTCGGCGCACGCCCCCGAAGGCGACGGCTTCATCCTCACCGTCGTCGACCGCTTCGCCGAGAAGCGGACCGACTTGCTGATCCTCGACGGCAACGACATCTCGCGCCCGGCTCTGGCCACGGTCAGGCTGCCGTTCGCGCTGCCGATGGCGTTCCACGGCAGCTGGATGGCGGCCTGAGCCACACCCGACAAGGAGGCTGACATGCCGGACATGCAAGCAGCGAGAGCCAGGCTCGAAGCCCAACTGGCCGAACTCGAAGGCCGCCTCCAGCGGATCGAGAGCGACCTGGCCGAACCGGCCGACCCGGATTCGTCCGAACGCGCGGTGCAGATGGAGGGCGGCGAGGCGCTGGAGGCCCAGGCGGCGATCGTCTCGCAGGAGATCACCTCGGTCCGCCGCGCGCTCGGCCGGATCGCGGACGGGACCTACGGCACTTGCGCGAAGTGCGGCGAGGAGATTTCCGCCAATCGCCTCGCCGCGCGCCCCGAAGCCTCGCTGTGCATCGCCTGCGCTAGCGAGGCATAGGGAGCCCGCCTTCGCGCGGTCCTCATCCTCGCCTTGCCCTCTACTCGTCATTCCCGCGAACGCGGGAACCCAGAGCGGCCTGGCGCGAACTCGCCCCTGGGTTCCCGCGTTCGCGGGAATGACGAAGCTGGCAACGGCCCTAATCCGTAACCCGCCGCACGAAGTCCGCCACCAGCTCTTCGACGTCCTTTTCCGGCGAGCCCATCGACTGGGTCGGGGTCAGGTGGTTGTGGCCGGAAAGGTAGTGCATTGCCGGAAATTCGCCCCTGGCCGCGCCCCATGCGCCGACGAGGCGGGCCGCTTCCTGCTGGAAGGCCGGCGGATCGAACTCGCTGACCGTGAAGCACAGCGGCACCGGCGTTTCGAGCAGGCCGGGCATGCAATTGGCTGCGGCGTATTTCGCCGGATCGGTGCCGTAATAGGCGAGATGGTTGTCGTTCGGCGTGACGGCGACGGTGTCGTAGAGCCCGCTCATCAGCACCGCGCCGGCAAGTCCGCCGCCGGGGACGGCGTGGAATTCGCGATGGGCGATATAGCTCGCCGCGTGGACCGCGCCGGCCGACTGGCCCGAGAGGATGATCCGCTCAGGGTCGCCGCCGTAATCGGCGACCTCGGCCTTGATCCATTCGATCACGCGCTTCAAGTCTTCGGGCCCCGCCGGCCATTGGTGCGCCGGGGCGAGGCGATAGGTCGGGACGACGCCGATCCAGCCGTGCCGCGCGGCATAGTCGCCGACGTTGCGGTAGAACGGGCTCATGTCGCTGCGCTTGTCGCCCATGATGAAGCCGCCGCCGTGGACGAAGACGAACACCGGCGCGTCCTTCAGGTTCTGCTCGCGGTAGAGGTCGAGCCGGTGGCGCGGATCGGGGCCGTATTCGATGTCCACTTCCTCGATCGTCTGCGGGTCCATCCCCTCGAACAGGGCGGCGAACAGCTGGACCGTGCCGCCGATAAGCTCGGGCGTCAGCTCGCGGCCCATGGCTTCGAGCCGGGCGCGCAGGTCGGGTGTCATGCGGAGTCTCCTATCAGCAGGACGGGCTTGATCACCCTTCCCGCATGCGCGTCGGCGAAGGCGCGGCCGATCTCGGCGAAGGGGTAGAACGTCAGCAGCCGGTCGAACGGGAAGCGGCCCTGGCGCCAGTAGTCGGCGAGCTTGGGCAGGAACAGGCCGGGGTGGGCGTCGCCGCCGAGGATGCCGCGCAACTGCCTGCCGCCGGCGAGCATGGCGAACATCTTCGGCGCCCATTCGCCGCGCGGCGCGGCGACGAAGCCGGCGGTGCCGTTCATCGCCAGGCATTCGAGCGCCATGGTGTGCACCTCGGGCACGGTGGTGGTGTTGAGGGTGAAATCGACCCCGCGCCCGGTGACGGCGCGGACCTTGGCGGCAACATCCTCCTCGTCGGCGGGGATGCAGTCGGTCGCGCCGAGCTCGCGGGCGAGATCGAGCCGTTCGCGGTTCACGTCGACCGCGACGATCCGCCGCGCGCCGACGAGCTTCGCCGCCATGACCGCGCTCAAACCCACGCCGCCGGTGCCGAACACGGCGAGGGTGTCGCCGTAGCCGACCTTCAAGGCCTCGATCACCGCGCCGGCGCCGGTGACGACGCCGCAGCCCAATGGCCCGAGCTTTTCGAGCGGCAGGTCCTTGTCCATCTTCACCGCGGTGCGCTGCGGCACCACGGCGTGGGTGGCGAAGCTCGACTGGCCGAAGAAGTGCGAATGCACCGCTCCGCCATCGAGCGAAGTTGAGCCGTCGAGCCGCTGGCCGCCGAAGCACAGCGGCATGGCGAGGTCGCAATAGGTCGGCCGGTTGGCGCGGCAACTCGGGCAAGTGCCACAGGAATTGCCCGAGAGGATCACGTGGTCGCCGACCTCGAACCCGCTCACCCCCTCGCCGAGCTTGTCGACCACGCCCGCGCCTTCGTGGCCGAGCACGATCGGGTGCGGCGAATGGCGGCCGGGGTGCTCGTGGAGGTCGGTGTGGCAGATGCCGGTGGCGACCAGCCGGATGCGCATCTCGCCGGGGCGCGGTTCCTCCAGCTCGAGCTGTTCGAGCGCGGGGGCGTCGCCCTCGCCCCGGCTGACGGCGGCGGTGATCCTCATGCTTCCACCTTGTCACCCTGAACTTGGTTCAGGGTCCATGCTTCTTCGCGCACGAACGGTCCAAATGGCGAAATGGATGCTGGAAGCGCAGCTGTGCTTGCACAAACAAGTTCAGCATGACGAAGATGGGAGATCATGCGCCGGGCTTCCCCAAATGATGATCGTCCTGGATATCGGCGACCGGCCCGTGCTGCGTCATCAGGCTCTTGCGGCGGATGAAGCGCATGATCGATTCGGGCCCGATCCGCGCGCCGCCGAGCCCCGAATGGCCGAAGCTGTTCGAGCCGAAGGTGCGCATCTTGGCGAAAGTCAGGAAGGTATCCTGCAGGAAGATCCCGCCGGCGTTGATCCGCCGGCCGATCGCTTTTGCTTCCTCCTCGCTGCCGGCGATGACCGAGGCGGTCAGGCCGAAGCTGGTGTCGTTGGCGAGCGCGATCGCTTCCTCGGTGTCCTTGTAGGCCATCACCGGGATGCACGGGCCGAAGGTCTCGTCCTGCATGATCAGCATCGAGTGGTCGACGCCCGTCAGCACCGTCGGGCGCATGTACAGCCCGCCGCCGATTTCCTCGACCTTGCCGCCGGTCAGGATTGTCGCGCCCTTGGCGACCGCGTCGGCGAGGTGGCGCGAAACGATGTCCGCCTGCGGGGCGAAAGTGAACGGGCCGATGTGCCCGGCGCGCGGGTCGTCGGCGTTGAGCCGCACCGCGTTGGCCTTTTCGACCAGCCTGGCGACGAATTCGTCGTGCACGCTCTCGTGCACATAGACCCGCTCGACCGAATAGCACACCTGCCCGGTGGCATAGACCGCCCCGCGCAGCACCGCCCTCGCCGCGCGGTCGAGGTCGGCGGTCTCGGTGACGATCGCCGGGTCCTTGCCGCCCAGCTCGAGGAAGCACGGGATCAGCCGCTCGGCGCAGGCCACCGCGACCTTGCGGCCCGTGGGAACGCTGCCGGTGAAGCAGATCAGGTCGGCCTCGGCGATCACCGCCTGGCCCACCTCGCCCGCCCCAGTGACGTAGTCGAACACCTCGGCCAGCTCGGGCACCTGGCGCACCGTCTCGAACAGCGCCTCGATCACCCGCGGGGTCACCTCGCTCGGCTTCAGCAGCACGGCCGAGCCCGCGAACAGCGCCGGCACCGCGTCGAGCAGGGCTAGCATCAGCGGCGCGTTCCATGGGGAAATCACCCCGACCAGCGCATAGGGCACCAGCTGCGCTTCGAGCTCGACGGTCGGCATCGTCAGGCTGGGCCCGTGCCAGTGGTACGCGGCGAGCGCCCTGGGCGCGTCCTCGATCCACCCGCCGATATTGGCCATGGTGATGAAGCCCTGCAGGTAGCTGGTGTGGCACCCGCCGGTGTCGACCGCGTCGGCCTCGCCGATCGCCAGCGCGCTGTCCTTTACGGCGGCGAGCCAGCGGCCCATGACCGCGCAGCGATCCTCCACCGGCCGCGCCGCCCAGCCCGCTTGCGCCTTCCTCAGCCGCGCGGCCTTTTCGGCCACTTCGGCGCGGCTCGACACCGCCAGCGTGCGGTCGGGCTTGCCGGTGCGGGGGTTGCGGACTTCCAGGATCGCCTCATGCGCCGGTGTTGCGGAAGCCATCGTCTCTCCCTCGTATGCGACTTGGACGTACCCACCCCCAGCCCCTCCCGCAAGCGGGAGGGGAGATGCGCGGCACACCCGATGCCGGGTGGGCCTCAGAAGCCGTAGCGGAAGCCGGCCCAGAAGGTCTGCGGCGCGCCGAGGTCCATCGAGCCGCCCTGGTTGCGAGTAACGATCTTCTCGTCGAACAGGTTCTCCGCCCGGGCGACGAAGCTGAACCGGCTGGCCAGCGGCACTTGCGCGAACAAGTCCACCGCGGTGGCCGAGGGCAGCACGTCGGTCTCCTGGTCGTCCTCGAACTGCTTGCCGACGTGGCGCAACGTGGCGGCGAAGACCATGCCTTCGGCCGGGCGCCAGCTGGCGGTGGCGTTCGCCGCCCAGGCGGGGGTCTGCGACGGGCGGAAGCCGTCGAGCGCGACGGCGAAGCCGCTGCCCTGCTGCTCGGCATCGGTATAGGCGAGCGAGCCGTCGAAGCTGACCTCGCCGAACGACAGCTGCGTGCCCAGTTCGAGGCCCTGCGCGTGGATCGCGTCGATGTTCTGCCGCTGGCGCAGGTTGGTGCCGATGGTGACGTTGGTGATCGCGTCCTTCACCTTGTTGTCGAACGCGGTCAGCGAAAAGCGCACGCCTTGCCCGGCCATCACGTCGATCCCGGCCTCGAAGCCGCGCAGCCGCTCGGGCACGAGGTTCTCGTTGGCCTGGGTCGTCACCGGGAAGACCACGAACGGGCGGTAGAGCTCGTTCAATGTCGGCAGGCGCAGACTGGTATAGGCCGCCGCGCGCAGCTGCACGCCTTCGGTGGCCTCGAACACCGCGCCGCCGCGGAAGGAATATTCCCAGTCCGAACGGTCGGCAAAGGCATTGTCGACGGTCACCGTGGTGCCGGTGCCGTTGAGCGCGCGGTAGTATCCGTCGCGGATCGTGTAGCGGTCGGCCCGGGCGCCGCCGGTGAGCGTGACCGGGCCCAGTTCCCAGTCGTCCTCGACGAACAGGCCGAGATCGGTGTTCACCCCGCCGGCGAAGCGCTGCGCGGTGCGCACGCCGGTGACGGCGTTGTAGGCGTCTTCCTGCAAGTCGCCTTCCGAGCGGCGGAAGTCGCCGCCGATGCGCAGCGTGTGGCCGCCGCCGACCGGCGGGCGCAGTTCCAGCTTGCCGCCGAGGCCGGTCGACGGGGTGTCCTTCTGGTCGAGCGACAGGTTGAACGTGTTCGACGAAATCACCTTGTTGTAGAAATTGCGCCACTGGGCATAGGCCACGACGTCGAACTGCCAGGCGCCGCGCCCGACCAGCCGCGCGCTTACGTCCTGTCCCTCGCTGCCGGTCGTCGCCCCGGCGAAGCGCAGCACGCGGTCGTCGTCGAAGGCGAGGGCGCGCAGTTGCAGCGTCACGTCGGAGTCGAGCGGCTGGACCAGCCGCGCGCCGGCGGACCAGGATTCGAATTTCGCGCGCACGGTGGCCGGCACGCGCTGGTCCTCGGGGGTGGTGAAGAAGCCCTTGCCCCGGTCCCAGCGGCCGCTGATCGTCGCGTATCCCCGGCCGATCCGGGGCGCGAGCGTGCCGGACAATTCGGTTTCGGCGCGGTCGTTGATCGAGGCGACGCCGGTGAACAGGCCGAGGTCGGCCGCATCGGCGCTGTCGAGCTCGATCGTGCCCGCGAGTGCGCCCGCGCCGAACGGGCCCGAACCGCCGCCGCGCGTGACGCGGATGCTCTCGAGCCGCTCGGGAGCGATCGCCGAGAGCGGGATATAGCCGAAGAACGGGTCGGCCAGCGGCACGCCGTCGAGCAGCACCAGCGCGCGGCTGGTGGCATTGCCGCCCAATGCGCGCAGCGTGACGCCCTGCGCGCTGGGGTTCGACGAGCGGCTGTCCGAGCGGCGGAACTGCTGGAAGCCCGCCACCGCGCCGAGTGCATCCTCCAGCCGGCCCGAAGCGGTCGAGACGATCCGCTCGCGGTCGATCTCGACCACGTCGTAGGCCGGAGTCGCCGGCGTCTCGGGCAGTCCGCGGCCGGTGACGACGATCTGGCTCGCGTCGCCTTGCGCATCCTGCGCCATTGCCGGGGCTGCGGGCAGCGCAACTGTCGCGAGCACAAGATACCTGAGCTTCATGGCCATCCCTGTCGTGTTATTGTTGACTTTGTCCGAGCTGATAGCGGAGGCGGCTTGCCGTGTCACCATGCGTTTGGCAGGGTGTTCGACGAACGGGAGACTTATGTCGATGCGCTGCATGATCGCCGCGGCCCTGCTGATTGCCGGCAGCGCCGCTTACGCCCAGGAGGAGAGCACACCGATGGCCAGCCCGGCCCCGCAAGTTTCGCAGGACCACGAAGCGCTGCTCGCCAGCCCCGACCCCAGGCTCGCCGCCAACAAGCGGCTGGTCTACGACATGTACCGCATCGTGCTCCAGGCGGGCCTCGCCGGCCGCGCGGGCGAATTCATCCGCGACGACTACGTCCAGCACAATCCCAACGCCGGGCAGGGCTTGGCGGGCGTGCAGGATTACATCCGCAAGACCCGGCCCGAACGGCCGATCAAGGACACGCTCGAACTGCCGCTGATCGACCTCATCGCCGAGGGCGACCGGGTGATGACCGCCTTCGTCCGCCCCGAGAAGGACGCCAACGGCGAGACCTACTATTCCACCTGGTTCGACCTCTACCGCATCGAGGACGGCAAGATCGCCGAACACTGGGACCCGATGCTCAAGAGCGACGTGCCGGTCGATCCGAACGAGAAGAAGCTGGAAAGGTAACCACTCGTCATTGCGAGGAACCGAAGGTTCCGCGGCAATCCAGGGGCGGTGCGCGCCGCCCTGGATTGCTTCGCTACGCTCGCAATGACGAGGCGGGCTTTGATGAAACACCCTCAGGCAGGATACGTGGTGCGCCTCTTGGGAGTCACCGATGCATTCCGATAGCGTCCGTAGAAGTTGCTTGTCGGCAGGTTCTCCATGGCTCCGCAACTTGAGGAGCCAACAATGTATCCGTCGCGCCGCCACGAGAAGAAACTGAAGGGCTGCAAGCGGTCCCCGTTCTGCCTTGTTCCCGTGCAGGAAATCGAAAGGCTCACATCACCGCCGGCGCGGCATCGAGCAGGATGGTCTTGGTCTCGACATACGGCCACAGGCCTTCCTCGCCGCCTTCGCGGCCGATGCCGGACTGCTTGAAGCCGCCGAAGGGCATGCCGAATTCCATCCGCATGCCGTTCTGGCCGACCACGCCGGTGCGCACGCGGCGGGCCACGTCGTAGGCGGCCTGGGCGTCGCCGGTCATCACCGCGCCGTTGAGGCCGTAATTGCTCTCGTTGGCGATGCGGATCGCGTCTTCCTCGTCTTCCGCCGGGATCAGGCACAGGACGGGTCCGAAGATCTCCTCCTGGGCGATGCGGCTGGTGTTATCGACGTTGGCGAACAGCGTCGGCTCGATGAAATAGCCCTTGTTCATGTGCGCCGGGCGGTGGCCGCCGGTGACGAGGTCGGCGCCGGACTTGCGCCCTTCCTCAATGTACATCTCGACGCGGTCGAGCTGGCGCTTCATGGCGAGCGGGCCGAGCTGGGTCTCGGGATCGTCGGAATTGCCGATCTTGATCCCCTTCATCACCCTGGCGATCGCCTCGGCCAGCTCGTCGTGGCGGTCCTTGGTCACGATCGCCCGGCTGAGCATGGCGCAGACCTGGCCCGAAAGCACGGTGATCGTGTTGCCGAGGATGTTCGCCGCGGCCTCGATCGGGAAGTCGTCGCGCACGATCGCCGCCGACTTGCCGCCCAGTTCGAGGCTGCACCGCGCGATGCGGCCGGCGCAGACTTCGGCGATGCGCTTGCCGGCCACGGTCGAGCCGGTGAAGCTGACCTTGTCGATGCCGGGATTGCAGACGAGGTGGTCGGACGCCTCGCGGTCGGCCGGGACGAGGTTGACCACCCCCGGCGGCAGGCCCGCTTCCTCGGCCGCCTCGGCGATGATGTAGGCTTCGAGCGGCGTTTCGGGCGACGGCTTCATCACGATCGTGCAGCCGGCGATCAGCGAGTAGCTGACCTTGTTCATCATGATCCCGAACGGCGCGTTCCACGGGGCGATGCCGGCGACCACGCCGACCGGCTCGCGGGCGATGATCGCGGTATCGACCGCCTGGCCCTTGCGCTTGTCGACCCACGCGAAGCTGGTCCCGAGCGCGGCGATCGCCCTGGCTTGCATCACCGCGCCGCCGTGCATGTGCGGGGCCATCGTGGCGAGGCCGCCGACCTGCGCGGTCCAGGCCTTGGCCATTTCGGGCACCCGCCGTTCGAGGATCTCGGCCATCTTGAGCAGCATCTTGCCGCGCTCGGCCGGGGGCGTGGTCGGCCAGGGGCCGTGGTCGAACGCCTCGCGCGCGGCGGCGACCGCCCGGTCCATGTCGGCCTTGCCGGCGGCGCCGACGCGGGCGATCACTTCCTCGCTGTTCGGGTTGACCACCTCGATCGATTCGCCGGAGAGGGGAGCGACCCACTTGCCGCCGATGTAGAGCTTGTCGGGATTGCGGATGAAAACGCCTTCGGGGGTCATCTTGGTCTCTCCTGAATGTTCGTCATTGCGAGGGACCGAAGGTCCCGCGGCAATCCAGGGCTGCGCCGTGCCGCACTGGATTGGTTGGCCAAGGCCAGCTTCGCTTCCGCTACGCTCGCAATGACGATTCCTCTTGGGGTCTGGTCCTAATAACTACTCAAAATCGTCAGGCTGCGCGAATCGAGCGGCTTGCCCTGGCGCTTCAGCTCGACTTCGCGCGCGTGGAGCGGGCCCTGCAGGCCGATCAGGTAGGCGTGGATCGCCTTCACGTCGTCCTTGCCGAGGCGGTCCTGCCAGTGCGGCATGCCGTTGGGCGTCAGCAGCCCTTCGAGCACGATCTTGTCGAACGCGTCGTGCACCGGCGCGGACATCCGCCGCAAGTCGGGCAGGCCCGAGCGCGGCTGGTTCGAATGGCAGAAGGCGCAAGTCTCGGTGAACAGCGCCGCGCCTTGCGCGATCATCGCCGGGGTCACGCCGGAAAGCTGCGGCGGCGGCGCGGGCGCGGGCTCGAGCGGCGGCAGCAGGTCGGGCATCGGCACTTTGCCGCCGCCGAGCCTGAACACCAGGATGCGGTTGGCGTTGCCGCGCTGGTAGGCGGCCGAATAGCCGGGCACGAAGCTCCACCCGCCGCCGCCCCAGCCGGTCTGCACCGCGACATACTGCACGCCGTCCACGCGGTAGGTCATCGGCGCGGCCATGATCGAGCTGCCGGTGTCGACGCGCCACAGCTCCTTACCGGTGTCGGCGTCGCGGGCGAAGAACTGCCCGGCGACGTTGCCGTGGAAGACGAGGCCCGAAGCGGTCGCGAGCGCGCCGAAGCGGTCCTGCCAGCCCATGCCGGGCACGGCCCACTTGGTCTTGCCGGTCATCGGGTCGATCGCGCGCAGCTCGCTCGACCAGGGCTTGTCCTTGACCCATTGCCACTGCTCGGTCGCCTCCATCGCCGCGCGGACGGGCGGCGGCAGGCCGGGCGCGGCCGCCTGGAGGTCGGGCGAGAACACGATCGCCGCGCCGGCGTTGAGGAACTTCGGCTGGCGCTTGACCTTCGCCGGGTCGCCCGGCGGCAGGAACAGGAGGTTGCCCATGTCGAGCACGTGGGCGAAATAGAGGTTGCGCGCCGGGTCGTAGGCCGCCGGGTACCAGTTGCGCGCGCCCGGGCTGGCCGGGAAGACGATCTTGGCCGACTTGCTGTAGTCGGAGCTTTCGGGCGTCAGCCTCGGCCGGCCGGTCTGGAGATCCCAGCCCGAGGCCCAGCTGGTGCGGACGAGGGCGTTGGCGGCGAGCGGCTTGCCGTTTTCGCGGTCGACCACGAAGAAGAAGCCGTTCTTCGGCGTGTGCAGGATAACGGGGCGCCGCTTGCCGCCGCCGGTGTCGATCTCGGCCAGCACCATCGGCTGGACCGCGGTCAGGTCCCAGTTGTCGGTCGGCGTTTCCTGGAAGTGCCACTTCATCTCGCCGGTTTCGCGGTCGAGCGCGACGAGCGAATCGAGATAGAGGTTGTCGCCGCCGCCGGGCGAGCGGATCGCCTGCGAGTAGGGCCCGCCGTTGCCGGTGCCGACGATCACCTGGTCGAACTCGGGATCGTAGACGATCGCGTCCCACACGGTGCCGCCGCCGCCGATCTCCCAGTTGGAATCCTCGCTCCAGGTCTTGAGCGCCGCATCGAGCGCCGGGCTTTCCTGCGGGCCTTGCTCGGGATCGTGGGGAATGGTCCAGAAGCGCCATTGCTCGCTGCCGTCGGCCACGTCGTAGGCGGTGACGTAGCCGCGGGTATCGTATTCCGCCCCGGCATTGCCGATGATGACGAGGTCGCCAGCGATCTCGGGCGCGCCGGTGCTGGTGTAGCCGCGGCCGCGGTCGACGATCGTGTCGACCCGCCAGGCCACCGCCCCGGTCTTCGCGTCGAGCGCGTAGAGCACGCCGTCCAGTGCGCCGACGAACACCTTGCCGTCATGCACCGCGACGCCGCGGTTGGCCTGGTCGCAGCAAGTCCAGCGGTTGACCTGCATGTCGAGCTCGGGAGTGAAGGTCCACAGCTCGCGCCCGGTCGCGGCGTTGAGCGCATAGACCCGGCCCAGGTTGCCCGACGTGTACATCACCCCGTCGATCACCACCGGGGTCGCTTCCTGCACGCGGGACGTGCCGAGATCGTATTCCCAGGCGAGGCCGAGCTGGCCGACGTTTTCGGCGTTGATATCGGTCAGGCGCGAAAAGTGGCTTCCCGCCCAGTCGCCGCCCGGGTTGTCCCAGTCGTCGCCCGCGCCATAGGTGCCGGTGTCGACTTGCGGCTTGTCGCTGCCCTGCGAGCATGCGGCGAGGGCAAGAGCGGCCGCAACAACCAGGGCACGACAAAAGCCCACCCCCTTGAGGGGGAGGGTTGGGTGGGGGTGTGCCACGCCGATAGCCCGGACGCGCGCCTGCGGCGCGCGGGGGGGCCCCCCCCCCCCCCCCCCCCCC
>Ga0299912_10003456_pt1 | contig 12890 bp, 6 predicted proteins | sample RVTome_2_FD_207667 | JGI IMG/M metagenome (GOLD analysis project Ga0299912, IMG submission 207667) | Soil microbial communities from uranium-contaminated site in the Upper Colorado River Basin, Wyoming, United States - RVT95D214 (version 2) ...
GCTCGCGCGTCTGGGGCATGGGGCCGTCGGCCGCGGACACGACCAGCACGGCGCCGTCCATCTGGGCCGCGCCGGAGATCATGTTCTTGATGTAGTCGGCGTGGCCGGGGCAGTCGATGTGGGCGTAATGCCGCTTCTCGCTCTCGTACTCGACGTGGCTCAAGGCGACCGTCAGGATCTTGGTCGCGTCCCGGCGGAACATCTTGGCGTCGGCCTTGGCGACGTCGTCATAGCTCTGGGCCTTGGCCAGGCCTTTGGTCGCCAGGACCTTCGTAATGGCGGCCGTCAGCGTCGTCTTGCCGTGGTCGATGTGACCGATCGTCCCGACGTTGACATGGGGCTTCGTCCTCGCAAACTTTTCTTTCGCCATCGCTCACCTCCTGTATGGCTTTCGTTGCTCAAGACCTCGGTTAGGCGTCGGCCCGGAAGGGCATGCGGCCCTCGATCCGGGCGACGATATCTTCCTGGACGCCCGCGGGCGTCCGCTCGTACCTGGCGAACTCCATAGAGAACACGCCCCGCCCCTGGGTCAGGGTCCGGACCGTCGTCGCGTAGCCGAACATCTCGGCCAGCGGGACGTGGGCGTCGACGACCCGGGAGCCGCTGCGCATCTCCATCCCCTCGATCTTCCCCCGCCGGGCGTTGATGTCCCCGACGATGTCGCCGAGGTACTCGTCCGGCGCGACGACCTCGAGCTTCATGAGCGGCTCGAGGAGGGCCGGGCCGGCCTTCTTGGCCGCCTCGCGGAAGGCCAGGGTGGCCGCGATCTTGTAGGCGACCGGAGTCGCGTCGACGTCGTGGGTCGAGCCGCCGATGAGGGCCGCCCGGAGGTCGGTCACCGGGAAGCCGGCGACGACGCCGGCCTCGAGGGCCTCCCGGACGCCGTTCTCGACGTCGACGACGAACTCGCGGGGGATGACGTCGCCCTTCGTCGCGTCGAGGAACTCGAAGCCGCGGCCGCGCCCGAGGGGCTCGAGGCGGAGGACGCAGTGGCCGTAGAGGCCCTTCCCTCCCGCCTGGCGGACGTACCTGCCCTCGCCCTGGGCCGCGGCCTGAATGGTCTCCTTGTAGGCGACCTGGGGCTTCCCGAGGTTGGCCCGGACGCCGAACTCGCGCTCCATCCGGTCCATGACGATCTCCAGATGGAGCTCGCCCATGCCCCGGAGCAGGGTCTGCCCGGTCATCGGGTCCTGACCGACCTTGAGGGTCGGGTCCTCCCGGACGAGCTTGGCCAGGGTCGCCGCGAGCTTCGGATGATCGGCCTTCGTCTTGGGCTCGATCGTCGCCGCGATGACCGGCTCGGGGAAGCGGATGGACTCGAGGACGAGGGGGTGGCTCTTGAGGCAGAGGGTGTCGCCGGTGGAGATGTTCTTGGTCGAGCCCATGGCCGCGATGTCCCCGGCGTGGACCTCCCGGATCTCCTTGCGCTTGTTGGCGTGCATCTCGAGGAGGCGCGAGAGCTTCTCCTCTTCGCCCTTGGTCGAATTATAGACGGCCTGGCCGACCTTGGCCTTGCCGGAGTAGACCCGGAAATAGGCCAGGTTGCCGAGGAAGGTGTCGCTGGCGGTCTTGAAGACGAGGGCGGAGAAGGGCGCCTCATCCGAGGCCGGGCGCGTTTCCTCGGCCTCCGTCCGGGGGTGCCGGCCGGCGACCGGCCGGACGTCGGCCGGGGACGGCAGGTAGTCCACGACGGCGTCGAGGAGGGGGTGGACGCCCTTGTTCCGGAACGAGGCCCCGTAGAGGACGGGGACGACGTCCAGGGCCAGGGTCGCCCGGCGGACGGCCTGCCGCAGCTCCGGCGCGGAGACCTCGACGCCGTCGAGGTACTTCTGCATCAGGCCGTCGTCGTGTTCGCTCAACATTTCCAGCATGTCCTGTCGTTTCCGCTCCACGTCCTCGCGATCCTCGTCCGCGACGTCGCGGACGACATACTCCGTCCCCAGGATCTCTCGACCCCAGTCGTAGACCTTGCGGTCAATGAGGTCGATAATACCGCGGAATCCGTCTTCCCGGCCCAGGGGAATCTGGATCGGCAGAGGCTTGGCCGCCACCCGCGTCCTCAGCTGGAGGACGGCTCGTTCCGGGTCGGCCCCGATCCGGTCCATCTTGTTGATGAACACGATCCGCGGGACCCGGTACCTATCGGCCTGGCGCCATACTGTCTCGGACTGCGGTTCGACACCGCCAACTCCACACAGGATGGCTATCGCGCCGTCGAGCACCCTCAGGGAGCGCTCGACCTCCGCGGTAAAATCCACGTGACCGGGCGTATCGATGATATTGATACGGTGGTCACGCCAAGCGCACGTCGTCGCGGCCGAGGTGATGGTGATCCCGCGCTCCTGCTCCTGGACCATCCAATCCATCACGGCCGTTCCGTCGTCCACCTCGCCCATCTTGTAGGTCATACCCGTGTAGAACAGGATCCGCTCCGTCGTGGTCGTCTTGCCGGCGTCGATATGGGCCATGATGCCGATGTTCCGGACTCTCTCGATCGGGTATGACCGCATAGCCTCGTCTCTCCATATCGACCCGGAACACTCTCACCGTTCTTTCTGCGGAGCTCACCATTTATAATGAGCGAAGGCCCGGTTGGCCTCCGCCATCTTGTGCGTGTCCTCGCGCTTCTTGACCGCCCCGCCCCGGTTGGCGATGGCGTCCATGATCTCGGCCGAGAGCTTCTCCTGCATGCTCTTGCCGCCGCGCTCCTTGGCGTACTTGACCAGCCAGCGGAACCCCAGCGAGTAGGACCGGCCGGGCGAGACCTCGATGGGGACCTGATAGTTCGCGCCGCCGACCCGGCGCGACTTCGTCTCGAGGAACGGCCGGACGTTCTCGAGGGCCTTCTCGAGGACCTTCAGGGGGTCCTCCTTGGCTTTGGCCTTGAGGATGTCCATCGTGCCGTAGACGACCCTCTCGGCGGTCGTCTTCTTCCCCTTGCGGAGGAAGAGGTTGATGAACCGGGCTACGACCGTGCTCCCATAGAGAGCGTCGACGGGCGCTTTGCGTTTCTTGATGGTTCCGCGTCTCGGCATGGGCTGCTCCTGGATCAGGCCGCGATCCGTTTCTCTTTCGGTCTCTTCGCCCCGTACCGGGAACGCGCTTTGAAGCGGTTCTGGACCCCTTCGGCGTCGAGCTTGCCGCGGATGATATGGTAGCGGACGCCGGGCAGGTCCTTGATGCGGCCTCCCCGGATCATGACGATCGAGTGCTCCTGGAGGTTGTGGCCGATGCCGGGGATGTATCCCGTGACCTCGATGTTGTTGGTCAGGCGGACCCGGGCGACCTTCCGCATGGCCGAGTTCGGCTTCTTGGGGGTCGTCGTGAAGACCCGGGTGCAGACGCCCCTCTTCTGGGGACAGGCCTCGAGGGCCGGGGACTTAGACTTGTATTTCTTGGGTGTCCGGCCTTTTCTGACGAGTTGATTGACGGTCGGCAATGAAAAATACTCCTCTACACAGAATTTCGAATGTTAATTTTATTCATCCCCAGGGGGATAGCCCGAGACGAATGGACGGATCATAGCAAAAATCGGCCTCTCTGTCAAGAAATTTGACCTTTCCGCGGGGTCCCCCGGCCGGCTCAGGCCTCCGGGAGGACCTCCTCCTCCTTCTCGGGTGGAAGCGGCGACATCTCCTCCTTCAGCTCGACGTTCCGGTAGTGCTTGTAGCCCGTGCCGGCCGGGATCAGCCGGCCCATGATGATGTTCTCCTTGAGGCGCCGGAGGTAGTCGACCTTCCCGTAGAGGCTGGCCTCGGTCAGGACCCGGGTCGTCTCCTGGAAGGAGGCGGCCGAGATGAAGCTGTCGGTGCTCAGGGCGCTCTTGGTGATGCCCAGGAGGAGCGGCCGGGCCTTGGCCGGCTTGCCGCTCTTCTTCATGACCTTCTCGTTCTCCGCCTGGAAGACGAACTTGTCGACCTGCTCGTCGACGAGGAACTCCGTGTCCCCGACCTCCTCGACCTTGACCCAGCGGAGCATCATCCGGATGATCGTCTCGATGTGCTTGTCGTTGATCGCGACGCCCTGGAGGCGGTAGACGGCCTGGACCTCCTTGAGGAGGTACTCGGCCAGCTCCTTCTCGCCGAGGACGCGGAGGATGTCGTGGGGGTTGACCGGGCCGTCCATGAGGGCGTCGCCGGCCCGGATGCGCTCGCCGTCGGTGACGCTGAGGTGGGCGCCCTTGGGGATGAGATACTCCTTCTCCCCTCCCCGCTCGTTGCGGACGCTGATCTTGCGATAGCCGCGGACGAGGCCGCCGATCTGGACGGTGCCGTCGATCTCGGAGATGACGGCCGGGAGCTTGGGCCGCCGGGCCTCGAAGAGCTCCTCGGCCCGGGGCAGGCCGCCCGTGATGTCCTTGGTGCGGGCCGCCTCGCGGGGGATCTTGGCCAGGACGTCGCCGGCGAAGACCTTCTCGGCGTCCTTGATCTCGAGGTTGGCCCCCGAGGGGAGGAAATACTTGCGCAGGATGACGGGACGGCCCTTGTCGTCCGTCCTCTTGGGGTCGAGGATCTCGATCTGGGGCTGGAGCTTCTCGTCCTTGGGGTCGATGATGACCTGCTTCCGGAGCCCCGTGAACTCGTCCTGGACCTCCTCCATGCTGATCCCGAGGACGACGTCGTGGAAGCGGGCGGTCCCGGACTCCTCGGTCAGGATGAAGGTGTTGAAGGGGTCCCACTCGGCGAAGGCCTGGCGGGACTTGATCTCGTGGCCCTCGGGGACGATGATCCGCGCGCCGTACGGGACCTGGTAATGCTCGACCTCGCGGCCGCGGTGGTCGAGGACGGCGATGTTGGCGCTCCGGTTGACGACGATGAGGGTCCCTTCCTTGTTCTCGACCGACTTGAGGTTTTTGAACTTGAGGACGCCCTCGTTCTTGGCCTCGAGCTTCGACTTCTCGGCGCCGCCCATGGCGATGCCGCCGACGTGGAAGGTCCGCATCGTCAGCTGGGTGCCGGGCTCGCCGATCGACTGGGCGGCGACGATGCCGCAGGCCTCTCCGAGCTCGACCATCTTGCCGGAGGCCGGCGAGCGGCCGTAGCAGAGCTGGCAGATGCCGCGCTTGGACTCGCAGGTCAGGACCGAGCGGATCTTGACCCGCTCGATGCCGAGGTTCTGGAACTCGTGGGCCACTTTCTCGTCGATCTCGGCGTTCATGTCGACGATCGTCTCGCCCGTGTCGGGGTGGACGACCCGCTCGAGGGCGATGCGGCCGACGATCCGGTCGAGGAAGGGCTCGATGATCTCGCCGTTTTCGACGATGGCCGAGACGTTGATGCCCTTGAGCGTGCCGCAGTCGAGCTCGTCGACGATGACCTCCTGGCAGACGTCGACGAGCTTGCGGGTCAGGTAGCCGGAGTTGGCCGTTTTGAGGGCCGTGTCGGCCAGGCCCTTGCGGGCGCCGTGGGTGGAGATGAAGTATTGGAGGACGTTCAGGCCTTCGCGGAGGTTGGCGACGATGGGCGTCTCCAGGATCTCGCCCGAGGGCTTGGACATCAGGCCGCGCATCCCGGCCAGCTGGCGGATCTGCTGCCTGTTGCCGCGGGAGCCGGAGTCGGACATGACGAAGAGCGGGTTGAGCTCCTTGCCCTCGAGGCTGATCCGTCTCATCTCGTCGATCATGGCCTTCGAGACGCTTTCCGTGACCGTGCCCCAGATCTCGACGACGCGGTTGAACCGCTCGCCCGAGGAGATGATCCCGTCCTTATATTGCTTCTCGATCCCCTGGACGGCCTTTTCGGCCTTCTCGACGAGGGCCTTCTTCTCGCCCGGGATGACGAAGTCGTCGATGCCCAGGGAGAAGCCGGCCCGGGTGGCGTAGGCGAAGCCGAGCTCCTTCAGGGCGTCGAGGATCTTGACCGTCGGCTGGAGGCCGACCTTGAGATAGGCGTAAAAGACGAGGTTCTCCATCCCCTTCTTGCGGAAGACGCCGTTGACGAACGGGAAGCCCGGGGGCAGGACGCTGTTGAAGATGATCCGGCCCGGGGTCGTCTCGACGAGCTCGTTCTTGAAGTCCTGGACGGGGCAGGTCATGACGCCCTGGTCGTCGTAGTAGGCGGCCAGGTTCATGAACGGCCCGGTGAAGCGGAGCTTGATGATGCTCTGGAGGGAGATATCGCCGCTCTCCATGGCCAGGAGGGCCTCGTCGGCAGAGCCGAAGATCCGCCCTTCGCCCTTGAGGCCGCGCTTCTCGAGGGTCAGGTAATAGCAGCCGAGGACCATGTCCTGGCTGGGGATGGTCAGGGGCCGGCCGTGGGCCGGCGAGAGGATGTTGTTCGTCGACAGCATCAGGGTCTGGGCCTCGATCTGGGCCTCGACCGAGAGCGGGATGTGGACGGCCATCTGGTCGCCGTCGAAGTCGGCGTTGAACGCGGCGCAAACGAGCGGGTGGATCTGGATGGCCTTGCCTTCGACGAGCAGGGGCTCGAAGGCCTGGATGCCCAGGCGGTGGAGCGTGGGCGCGCGGTTGAGGAAGATGGGGTGCTCGCGGACGACCTCCTCGAGGTAGTCCCAGACCTCGGGCCGCTCCTGCTCGTGCCACTCCCGGGCGACCTTGACGCTCGGGACGAGGCCTTCCTTCTCGAGCTTGTTGAAGATGAACGGCTTGAAGAGCTCGAGGGCCATCTTCTTGGGCAGGCCGCACTGGTTGAGCTTGAGCTCGGGGCCGACGACGATGACCGAACGGCCCGAGTAGTCGACGCGCTTGCCGAGGAGGTTCTGGCGGAAGCGGCCCTGCTTGCCGCGGAGGGCCTCGCTCAGGGACTTCAGGGGACGGCGGTTGGCGCCGAGGTGGACCCGGCCGCGCTTGCCGTTGTCGAAGAGGGCGTCGACGGCCTCCTGGAGCATCCGCTTCTCGTTGCGGATGATGAGCTCGGGGGCCTTGAGCTCGATGAGCTTCTTGAGCCGGTTGTTGCGGTTGATGACCCGGCGGTAGAGGTCGTTGAGGTCGGACGTGGCGAAGCGGCCGCCGTCGAGGCGGACGAGGGGGCGCAGGTCGGGCGGGATGACGGGGACGACGTCGAGGATCATCCACTCCGGCCGGTTGCCGGACCGCTTGAGGGCCTTGAAGACCCGCAGCCGCTTGGCGTACCGGAGCTTGCGCTGCTGGGAGGTCTCCTTCTTCATCAGCTTGCGCAGCCGGTCGGCCTCCTTCTGGATGTTGATCTTGTCGAGGAGGATCTTGATGGCCTCGGCGCCGATACTGGCCTCGAACTTGTCGCCGTACTTCTCCTGGGCGTCCTTGAACTCCTCCTCGTTGAGGAGCTGTTTCTCTTTGAGCGGCGTGTCGGCCGGGTCGATGACGATGTAGGACTCGAAGTAGAGGACCTTCTCGAGGTCCTTGATCGAGAGGTCGAGGACGAGGCCGATCCGGCTCGGCGGGCTCTTGAAGAACCAGATGTGGGCGACGGGCGAGGCCAGCTGGATGTGGCCCATGCGCTCCCGGCGGACCTTGGACTTGGTCACCTCGACGCCGCAGCGCTCGCAGATGATGCCGCGGTACTTCATCCGCTTGTACTTGCCGCAGAGGCACTCGTAGTCGTTGATGGGCCCGAAGATCTTGGCGCAGAACAGGCCGTCCTTCTCGGGCTTGAACGTCCGGTAGTTGATCGTCTCGGGCTTGGTCACCTCGCCCCAGGACCAGCTCTTGATCTTGTCGGGCGAGGCGATGCTGATCCGGACCCGGTCGAACTCGAGCCGCGGGCGCGGCGCCGTGGTGATCGGCGGTCGGATGTCCATTAGGCTTCTCCTTTGCCCGGCTGGGGCACGGCGATGCCCCAAGGCAGGACGTCGTCCTTCTCGCCCTTCTCGAGCTCCACGTTCAGGCAGAGGCTCTGGAGCTCGCGGATGAGGACGTTGACCGATTCGGGCAGCCCGGGGGTGAACTCGAGGTCGCCCTTGACGATGGCCTCGTAGATCTTGGCCCGTCCCTCGACGTCGTCGGACTTGACCGTCAGGAGCTCCTGGAGGCAATAGGCCGCGCCGTAGGCCTCGAGGGCCCAGACCTCCATCTCGCCGAAGCGCTGGCCGCCGAACTGGGCCTTGCCGCCGAGGGGCTGCTGGGTGATGAGGGAGTACGGGCCGGTCGAACGGGCGTGGATCTTGTCGTCGACGAGGTGGTAGAGCTTCATCATATAAATGTAGCCGACCGTGACCTCCTGGTCGAGGAGGGTGCCGGTGATGCCGTCGAAGAGGGGCGTCTTGCCGGTCTCGGGCAGGCCGGCCTTTTTCAGCAGCTGCTTGATCTCGTTCTCGCTGGCCCCGTCGAAAACGGGCGTGGCCATCCACATCCCGAGGGTCCGCGCGGCCCAGCCGGCGTGGGTCTCCAGGATCTGGCCGACGTTCATACGGGAGGGGACGCCGAGCGGATTGAGGACGATCTCGACCGGCAGGCCGTCGGGCAGCCGGGGCATGTCCTCCTCGGGCACGATCTTGGCGACGATGCCCTTGTTGCCGTGGCGGCCGGAGACCTTGTCGCCGACCGACAGCTTCCGCTTCATGGCGATGAAGACCTTGATCGACTGGATGACGCCCGGGGCGAGCTCGTCGCCCTTCTTGAGGTTGTCGACCTTGTCCTTGAAGATGGCCCGGAGGGCCTCGATCTGGCGCTTGACCTTCTTGTCGAGGTCCTTGATCTCGCGGTCCCGGTCCTCGTCGTCGTTGAGCTTGAGCTTCATGGCGTCGTCGAAGTCGAGGGTCTCGAGGACCTTCTCGGAGAGCTTGGTCCCCTTCTCGATCGTCTCCCCGCCGACCTTCTGGGACTTCTCGACGACCGAGCCCTTGAGGAGGGCCCGGACCTTCTCCCACTTCTCGGCCTCCATGATGACGATCTCGTCGTCGAGGTTGCGCTTGAGCGTCGCGATCTCGTCCTTCTCGATGGCCTTGGCCCGGGGGCCCTTCTCGATGCCCCGCCGGGAGAAGATGCGGACGTCGATGATCGTCCCTTCGACGCCGGGCGAGCAGTAGAGGGAGGCGTCCTTGACGTCGAGGGCCTTCTCGCCGAAGATCGCCTTGAGGAGCTTCTCCTCGGGCGATAGCTGGGTCTCCCCCTTCGGGGCGACCTTGCCGACGAGGATGTCGCCCGACTTGACGTGGGCGCCGATGCGGACGATGCCGTTCTCGTCGAGGTTGCGGAGGAGGTTCTCGGGGACGTTGGGGATGTCCCGGGTGATCTCCTCGGGGCCGAGCTTGGTATCGCGGGCCTCGATCGTCTCCTCGACGATGTGGAGGGACGTGAAGATGTCCTCCTTGATGAGCTTCTCGCTGACGATGATGGCGTCCTCGAAGTTGTAGCCCCGCCAGGGCATGAAGGCGGTGAGGACGTTGCGGCCGAGGGCCAGCTCGCCCCCGTCCGTGCAGGAGCTGTCGGCCAGGACCTGGCCGCGGACGACCCGGTCGCCCTTGCGGACGATGGGCCGGTGGTTGGTCGAGGTGTTCTGGTTGGTCCGGAGGAACTTGATCAGGGCGTAGAGGTCCGTGCCGACGTCGTAGCTGCGGCCGGGCTCCTTCTCGTCGACCCGGACGATGATGCGCTCGGCGTCGACGAACTCGACGCTGCCGGCCCGGCGGCAGACGATGACGTCGCCCGACCCGACGGCGACGAGGCCCTCGATCCCCGTGCCGATGAGGGGGGCCTCCGGCCGGAGGAGCGGCACGGCCTGGCGCTGCATGTTCGAGCCCATGAGGGCCCGGTTGGCGTCGTCGTGCTCGAGGAACGGGATGAGGGCCGCGGAGAGCGAGACGAGCTGCTTCGGCGAGACGTCGATGTACTGGATCTGCTCGCGGGGGATGTTCTTGAAGTTGCCCCGCTCGCGGGCGCTGACGAGCTCGTTGACGAACCGGCCGCGCTCGTCGACCGGCGCGTTGGCCTGGGCGATGTTGTGCTTCTCCTCTTCCCAGGCGGTCAGGTAGTAGCAGTGGGGCTCGACGGCCGGCAGCTGGCGGGCCTTGGCGTCCCGGAGCCGGTCGAGGGCCTTGGCCATCTCGTCCTTCTTGACGATGTCGCCGATCTTGTAGTCGCTCGTCCCGGGGTGGAGGACCTTGACGTAGTCGATGATCCGGCCGTTCTCGACCCTCCGGTAGGGGGTCTCGACGAAGCCGTACTCGTTGACCCGGGCGAAGCAGCTGAGCGAGGAGATGAGGCCGATGTTCGGGCCTTCCGGCGTCTCGACCGGGCAGATCCGGCCGTAGTGGGAGGTCTGGATGTCGCGGACCTCGAAGCCGGCCCGCTCGCGGCTGAGGCCGCCGGGCCCGAGGGCCGAGAGGCGGCGCTTGTGGGTGATCTCGGCCAGGCTGTTGATCTGGTCCATGAACTGGGAGAGCTGGGAGCTGCCGAAGAACTCCTTGAGCGCGGCGATGACCGGCTTGGAGTTGATGAGGTCCTGGGGCATGGCCGCGGCCAGGTCGGCCGTGATGGTCATCTTCTCCTTGATCGTCCGCTCCATGCGGGTCAAGCCGATGCGGAAGGCGTTCTCGACGAGCTCGCCGACGGAGCGGACCCGGCGGTTGCCGAGGTGGTCGATGTCGTCGACCGTCCCCTCGCCGAAGCGGAGGTTGAGGAGGTACTTGATGACCTCGACGTAGTCGCCCGGGGCCAGGGTCTTGTCCTCGAGCGCCGTCTGGAGGCCGAGCTTGATGTTGAACTTCAGCCGCCCGATGCGGGAGAAGTTGTATTTCTGGGGGTTGAAGAACAGGCTCTGGAAGAGGTTGTGGGCGCTCTCCTGCGTGTGCGGCTCGCCCGGGCGGAGCTTCCGGTAGATCTCGCCGAGGGCCGAGGGCTGGTCCTTGCGGAGGTCCTTCTTGAGGGTCGTGCTCAGGATGAGCCCGGCCCGCTCTTCCTCGGGGAAGAAGACCTCGAAGGGCTCCCCTTTGCCGAGGAGGAGATCGATATGGACGTCCTCGAGCGGCTCGTTCGTCCGGACCTTGCCCTTGATGGCGACGAGGGAGTAGGCGCCGAGGAGCTCCTTCTTGAGGAGCGGGACGCGCGTGACGCCGGCCTCTTTGAGGGCCGTCAGGACGTCCGGGGTGATCTTCTTCTTGGCCGGGGCCAGGACCTTGCGGCCCTTGGCGTCGGTGACGTCTTCGGCCGGCGACCGGCCGACGAGAGCGTCCCCGACCTCCCAGGCGAGCTTGCCGTCCTCGGGGACGACCCGGAGGATCTTATGGAAGAGCTTGAGGATATCCTCGTCGGTGCCGTAGCCGAGGGCCCGGAGGAACACGGTGGCCAGGAATTTCTTCTTGCGGTCGAGGCGGACCCAGATGAGGCTCTTGGGATCGTGCTCGAACTCGACCCAGGCGCCGCGGTACGGGATGATCTTGGCGATGAAGAAGCCCTTGGTCTCGGCCTGGCGGAAGAACACGCCCGGCGAGCGCTGGAGCTGGCTGACGACGACCCGCTCGATGCCGTTGAAGATGAACGTCCCCTTCTCGGTCATGAGCGGGATGTCGCCGAAGTAGACTTCCTGCTGCTTGATGTGCTTGAGCCGTTTGGCCTTGGTCACGGCGTCCTTCTCCCAGGACACGAGCTGGACCTTGAGCTTGAGCGGGATGGAGTAGGTGTAGCCCTTCTGGATGCACTCCATCGGGGTGTACTTGATCTTGAGCCCGACGCGGTCGCCGCAATGCTCGCAGAGCGGGATCTCGATCTTCCGGGCCGCCCCGCAGAAGGGGCAGACCTCCTTCTCCGAGAGCTCCATCGCCGCGGGCAGGAGCGTCTGGCAGGCGTTGCACTTGGCCCGGGAGTTCTCGACGCCCTTGAGCCGACCGCACTTGCACTCCCAGGTCCCGATCGAGTAGCTGAGGAACTCGAGCTCGGTCGTTTCCTTGAAGTCGGAGATCGGGAAAACGTCCTTCAGCGCGGCCTGGAGGCCGGTGTCCTTCCGTTCCTCCGGCAGGAGGTCCATCTGGAGGAATTCGCGGTAGGACTGGGTCTGGATATCCAAGAGGGCGGGCATAGGGAAGACCGCCTTGATCTTGGAGAAATCGACCCTCTCGCGATACGGTTTCTTATGTTCTTTGGCCATGTAGACTCACTCTCGTGCAGAGATCGAGTGTCCTCGTTTCCGAGACCGGACGCACGGACGCTCAGCCAACCGGATCACTTACTGAAGCTCGATGACGGCTCCGACTTCGGCGAACTTGGCCTTGATGGATTCGGCCTCTTCCTTGGTGACGCCTTCCTTGAGCGGCTTGGGGGCGCCGTCGACGAGGTCCTTGGCTTCCTTGAGCCCGAGGCTGGTGACCTCGCGGACGACCTTGATGACGTTGATCTTCTTGTCGCCCACGGACTTCAGGATGACGTTGAACTCGGTCTTCTCCTCGGCCTTGGCGGCCTCGGCGGCGGGGGCGGCCCCACCGGCCATCATCACGGGGGCCGCGCTGATGTTGAACGTCTTCTCGAACTCCTTGATGTAGTCCGCGACTTCCAGAAGCGTCAGACCCTTCAGGTGCTCGAAGAACTGTTCCTTGGTGAGTTTTTCCATGTCACGAGTCTCCTTTGTTTGATCTTGGGTCGTTCCGACCTTTGTAAATGATATCAATCCTGTTTCTTGATTTTCAGCTGATTGAGCAGGTTCCCAAAGTTGCTCAGGGGCGCCTGAAGCGTCCGCAGGAACTCGACGAGCGGCGCGGCCATCAGGCGCGCGAACCTGGCCATGAGATCGGCGCGGGAGGAAAGCTTGCTGATCTCGTCGAACCGCTCCGCCGCGAGGTACTGGCCTTCTACGATGCCGCCCTTGACCGCCAGGATCTTCCCCTGATTGGAGAAATCCTTGAGGATCTTAGCCAGCTGGATGGGGTCCTTGTCGGCGAAGGCGATGGCCGTAGGCTTCTGGAAGAGCGGCCGGAGGGCCTCCGGGCAGGCCTCGTCGAGGGCCCGCAGGGCCAGCCGGTTC
>Ga0299912_10003457_pt1 | contig 12890 bp, 9 predicted proteins | sample RVTome_2_FD_207667 | JGI IMG/M metagenome (GOLD analysis project Ga0299912, IMG submission 207667) | Soil microbial communities from uranium-contaminated site in the Upper Colorado River Basin, Wyoming, United States - RVT95D214 (version 2) ...
GGAGGATTTAGGTGGGGGTGATGATAAGATCATTTCCCCCTCACCCTAACCCTCTCCCCCCAGGGGAGAGGGTAGGCCATTCATCCCCCCAGCAGAGCTGGGGGGTATTCTGGCACATTTTGATAAAAAACCTCCCCTGATATAGTCTTTGAATTATTGACTCTTAACTCCGAACTCCTAACTCTTAACTTATTTTTTTATTTCCTTTCCACCCGCTTCCTCTGCTCAATGGCCAATTTGCATTCGGCGCAGATAAACCTGGGCAAGGTATGTGGGTAGTCGATCCGTTCCTCTCCAAAACCCCAATCGATCACATCCCTCACCAATAACTCTTCCTTAAAGGCATGCCCCAGGCAGAGTCCCATTCCGCAGACAATACATATCGCCACGGCCTCCTTATCGACTCCTTGCTTTGCACAGACATAACATCTCATCATCATACCTCCAGAAGGGATAGATCCAGCATCTTTCAGGGGGTGTTCGACCCTGCTGAAAGAATTTTTTCAGAACCCTTCATCCAGCACCTGAAGAGGTGCTGGATTCATCCCCGCCGCAGGCTGCGGGGTATTCGGGAAAAGTGCTGGATAGACAGAAATTTACCATATAAAAAACAAAAATGCCAAGGGATTTTTTCCTTCGGAGAGTCAAAGAAAAAGAAATTGGGCAGGCGTTTCTTTTAGAACTCTTTTCTTAAAGACAACGTCACGAGATTGGCAGTGAACGAATTGTGGGAATTAACCCGATCCAACAAGTAAGTCCTTTCCAGAGCGAGCGTGGGTGTCAACCACTTATTCTTGTAATAAATGCTCAAAACTCCGTCGGTATAATGCTGAGGATTTTCTTTCATGGTTTTAGCAACGCTGCCATAGATTCTTGCTCCCAACCCCTTATAAATCCCCTCATAATTAATCCCGCCCGAGTAGATCAGAGCATCAGAGTCGAAATTGAAAGTCCCAAAAGAGAAGGGGATTACGTTAAAGATATCTTTCTTATCCTGGATGTTCTCATAGGTGAATGAAGCATCGAGCGTAAGTTTGGGGAGAAAAACAGGTTGATAGGTTGCTGTGAGGGTATAATCCCTCGCATCTACACGATAGTTCTGGTCACTATTTACCCTTCTCCTCCACGAAAAACTTCCCTTTAAGCTCAAGTTCTCAAGGGGGGTGTCATATTTGATTTTAACCCTGGCGATACCAGCATTTTCAGGGGAAATCCACGTGTAGGGGTCACTGGTATTTGACCCCTTATATTCTCCAAAGACGTTTAAGAACTTGTAAGGTTTCCAGTTAATGGAGCCTACCCACCCGTTGATCCATTGCGTCGTACTCACCGGATGTTCAGCCCCGGAAAATACGGGGAAGAACCCAAAAAATTGCCCATCGATATCCTGGTATTGAAATTGGTAACCGCCTCTCAATTCGAGGTTGTTCAGCGCCATATATTGCAGCTGCAGGGTTCCCGTATGAGCCGTCAAGCTATAGTGCGTATCTGCGTTCACACCACCGGCCGACAGAAAGGGATCGGCATTCGTACGACCGTCTTGATCATAGGTATGGAACCGATAATCGGCGTGAAGAATCAACTTTTTCGTTATCAGGTAACTCAAACCGAGTTCCCCGACAAAAGTATCGTACTGGAGATCCCCGTTTCCAGACCGGATCACAATTTCAGGGGCGGTGCTAATACTCGACCAACCATTCGAGTGGGCATAGACAACGGCTCCATCAAAATCCCATCGTTCTCCGAAATGGGTATGTGCCTTAACCGTGCTGACAAACGTATTCATGTTTTCGTTTCGATTCTCAAAAACCTGGGAGGCATCGATCTTATCTTTATTATGAAAGTTCCAGAAGCTTTCTTTGATATTAAAATCCCAACCCCCGACTGGAAAATCGGCTGAGATGGAATACTCGTTCATTCCTTCCCTCAAATCTTGTGGGAACGCAAACGGAGAGTCCATCCTGGGAACCCCTGCATCCCCATCCCTTGCCCAGTGCCTGTAACTGAGGTTCAATCGGAAGTCGTCCTTGGGGAACACGGACAAGTTGACGGTCTCGACGGTAAACTTGCTGCTGAAATCATGGTTATCCGTTAGAAAAAAGTTATCCTCCCGGTTGTACCAGTAATGGTATTGGTTGTAAGTAGCCGTCAAGTCATATACCTTGTTCTTCTTCACCTCCAACCGGGCGGAAGGGAAGGGATCTCCAACGTCTCTTCCGGTTAAGCTGAAGTAATCGACCAAGCCTTTGCCTGGTTCAAGGTTCTTCCCAAAGAGGCTGAAATCGAAAAGTCTCAACCCTTGCATCAGGTTGACGTCCTCTTTATACCGATTTCTATTCCCACCGATATCAGTGAACCGGTAGCCAAGCTCGATGGCCCCGTTCCACTGGAAGCCTCCAAATGTCAATCCAGAATCTTGCGACCTTACATCGTGGACTGAAAAAAGGTGGAAAAAGGAAATGCAGAATACCGCAAGAATAGCTTTGGCAAAAGATCCTCTCATCCTCTACCCCTTTCTCACTGCAAGAACCGGCTACTGAAGTTAGACCCATGGATCTGAGTATGACAATTGATACACGAAAATCTTGGGAAATGAACCTGGCCGTGACATTCGATACAAAGGGTTCGCACGTCCCGGCGGATCAGAAGGAATTTATTCGGAGATCCATGGGGAGTGTGGCAAGCGTTACACCCTTCGAACTTCTGTGGTCCATGCTCAAAAACCCATGGGCCTCGCTTCTCGGGGTGGCATTTATAGCAGACGTCCGTGTTAAATTTGTTCATTTTTCTCAGGCTGGCGTAGTTTCGGCTTCCGTGGGGTGTATGACAGTCCGAGCATTTCAATGCCCCTCGGATGACCCGATGATTGTTGGGAAGATAAAACTTGGACTTAACCTCCCCATGGCAGGAGAAACAGAGATCAGGGTCTTTTGCTTTCAGAAGGTTTTTGGCGACCTGGGTTCCATGAATTTGATGGCAGTCATTACAGCCAACCGCGCTGAGTTGATGGACTCCTCTCGGGAATTGAAACAATTCCTTCTGCTTCTGATGACACTTCAAGCAGACATCAGATTGCACTACTGTGTTTTTGTTTTTAAAGGAGAAAATGAATCCCTTTCCTTCTGCCTCAGCATGTTTTCCACCTGGACCATGGCAAGATTCGCATTCTCCTCCCCGATGGGGATCTTTCTGAAAAAGATCGTAGACTTCAGGATGACACCCTTTACACGTCTCAGCCCCTACATACCCTTCCTTTTGGGCCTTCACCTTCTCTTGGCCAAATGAAGAGAAGCTCACGAAGGATATTAGAACCCCGAATGCGATACACGCGATCGCCAAGTACTTAATCCGATTCATTATCCATCTCCTTCGTTAAATACTATGTTAGGTATGCTCCTGACCAACGTGTGCCCCCCTTCCAATTTGCAAAAGGGGAAGGGGGGCATACATCTAGATTTAAATGCTTTTACGGATTTACGACAATGGTACGATAGTCCGTTGCATTCCGGTTCCCTGACGGCCGGACACCGGTCGGTGTCACCCCTAAGGCCCTCAATGAATCCTGGAGAATTTGAACGACATACTTCGAGTTGTGAACATAGAGGGCATTTTTTGCCTTGTAAACATAACTCAAATTGAATGCCGCCGACAAAGTATTTGTTGTCCAGGCCGTGAATGAGCCACCAGTTGACGTGTTGAAGTAAGGATAGACATCCGGATTGTAATAAATCCCCTTCGTCTTCAACGCCGCAACCACCTGTCCAAGGAGGCCGGTCCCTGTTGTACCCACACCGTCGGGAGTGAGTGTCCCGATCTCCTCATAGGTCGTTTTCACCAAGCCGTCTCCATCGTAGTCAGCAGAGGCAGGAACCGATATGATGCTGGTAATGGAGCCATGGCAGGCCTGGCAGGTTTCTATCCTTGGTTTCCAGGTGTGACCTCCCTCCGCATTGTCAGTCGAAGCCTCACCCATATGGCAGCCAAAACAGTTTTTCTGCTGGTGACTTGCGTTACCCGTTGTGTACGTTTGTGGAACTCCGTTGAAGAAAAATTCCCACGCATTTTTACTCCAGAGAATGGCTCCGCCTTCGAGGTAATGAGGATTCTGGAAGCTAATGCCCGCTGCACTGATCACTTTATTGGGCTCTGTGTACGGATCAACATTTCGACCCTTCACATTCATATACACGGTCAGGCCACTCTCACGTCCCTGGTGGCAGAAGAGGCAGATGATTCCTTTTCCAACCCCGGAAGGAATATCGGTTCCGTCCATGAACTTGTTGATCCCGCCTCTCACGTTCTTTGCTGCATCTACAAATCGAGAATTATAAGAAAGTTTCACAGGGATGCGGATGTTAGATCCTGCCCCGTCCTTGTGGGGGTCATGACAGGTGACGCAGGTAACGGTGGCATCTCCCCAGAGGACCGAGGCATTGGAGGTTCCCTGGCGATCCATCTGATAATCGATGGACCCCAACCCATGATGGCACTGGTTGCAAGTGAAGTTGTTAATCAGAGTGGGTTGAGACGTATTGCCCGCCGTAACAAGGTATGCATTCGAGGCATTCGGCGTCTGGGTCAACGTGTAAGTGATGCTTCCTTTGTTCCTTAGACTGTTGAGCCCGCCTGAGCCGGTGATGCTCATGTCAAAGGGGTAGGTCACCTGGTGGCTGGAGCCGTAATCCCAGGCGCTGAATTCAGACCAGGCAAGGCCACCGGAAAAATCGGCGTGGCCACTCTTCAAATACTGTCCATAAACGTTACTGTTATGAGCCTTGCTTGCATCAGTAAACGTTCCATCCGCCTTCTTCCCCCAAGCTGAGAATTTGTGCTTGCCTTGGGTGTGACAGGTGCCGCAAAGACTCTCCGTATTGGTTCTCATGTCCCGGATTTCAAAGTTAATTGACCCGGTAAACGTGATAGGAACCGAAAGGGTTCCTGTTCCCGTAGCCTTCTTGTATATCACGCTACCCGTCGCAACCGGTGCCTGCTTGAATACCAGGGTCGTGTCGTCATGCACTTCCTCCACTTCAAAACCCGTCATATTAAAGGCCACCTTCACCGTCACCGGTTCTCCCGCATTGAGAGCATCTGCAGGAAGATTTGCGGTCGCTGACGCTTCGCCAGATAGGAACAGCGTATCAAAGGGTTTGACATTGCCCTCAAATCCCCCTCCTGCAAAGGTTAGGAGATTAGACCCGTTGCTCGTACTCAGCGTTCCGACTCCCTTCACAATGGCTTGGCTCGGCCGCGCGATGGCAGACCCCCGAGTCCAAACCCCATTTTCATCCCACGCCCCGGTCTCATTGATTTTATAAGGTTTATTGTTCAAGTAACTAACCTTTCGGCTTTCGACAGGGGTAACCGCTGTGACAGTCGATCCTGAAAGACCCGTCACTTTCACCACCCCAACCGAGGCGAGTTGCTCACCATTAGGCGCAACAATGTGGGAATCGTGGCATGCCCCACAGCTCACCTGAGGATTTGGCATATTGTTCTGCGAGATCTTTTTCTGAAATTGCGGGTAATTCAGAGCATAGCTGTGGCAAACACTGCATTCTTCGATGCGCTCGTTCTTTGATACAGGATCACCCACCGATGTAAACGTCCCCGATTTAAATAAAGAAACTAATTCTGAACTAACAGTGGCTCTTGCCTGCCCTGTTCCGTTACTACTCTGATCGAAAAATCTTCCGGGTTTTCTATTTTGGTTTGCATGGCGGGTCAACAAAAACTCTGAGATTTCGAAGAAAGGTGGTTTGTGGCAGGTTCCGCATGTTTTTGCTTGTGGGATCGGAGTTGGGATAGCACCGACGCCAAAATGGGCAAGACCGCTGCCGTGGCATCCCTCACACTTCACATAATCTTCATTCACGAGATCAAAGGCTGTAACGTTGTGGATGGAGCTGACATATGCCTCTGGAATCGTGTAAAAAGGCTGCTGGGTATGCGTGGCAAGCAAATTGAGAGGGACATAATCGCTATTGGCATTACCAGATATGATATCTCCCAAGGCGGGGTTGTTGTCTTGCCATGTTGAATGGCAGTTAATACAGGTCTGGGTACCTACAAATCCCGCCGCCGCAGCCGCATTTTTTGCCCCCATAAAAGCAGCGATCATTAGAAAAAAGGAGAGCATCAAAATCCATTTAATATTAGGTCGAACCTTCATACTTCCCTCCTCCTTAGAATTTGGCCTTTAAAACAGAATGATTTTAAAACTACTAAAATTGGCCTTATTAAGTAAATAGGGTAAAACCCTTATTTTACGTTAAAAAATACTGTATTTTATCCTCTCATTGTACAATGAAATAGACCTGTCACTTTTAGCGTAGAAATTATTAAACAATTCCTACAGCAATTTCCGTTCCAAAATCCCTCTATCCCTCCTTGGAAAAAACATTCACTAAACAGATCGAAAAAATCCTTAAAATTCAATCTATTCAAAAAAAAGAAGGAAATCTTTGCGGTGCCCATTTTTTAGATGAATTCTATTGAGTTCCCAAAAAAGCCACCCTTTATCGAAAAATCCCACACCTCCCTGCGGATTTTTACTCAATAAGCTGCATTCAAAGGGTGAAAGAGGATTTACTTTGAGACTGTGAATTTTCCTCCCGAGACTCTTTGGGGAAAAAAAGTAACTGTGAGCCTATTTCGATTGGACTCTATGCACGATGTGGATAGGCTTAAATGATGCCGAACTTCTGCATGCGGTATCGGAGGGCGTCTCGACTGATATCCAAAAGCTTGGCAGCCTTTGTCTGGTTTCCGCGGGTCATCTTCAGAGCTTGTTTAACCAAGGCTTCCTCTACCTTTTCCAAGGAAATTCCTTCCGGCGGGATTCGAATTCCTTCAATCATCCCTCCCTGTCGTGAAGCCTGAGCAAGGATCTCCAATGGCAGATGTTCCATGAGAAGAGTATCTCCATCTCCAAGGATCATCGCCCTTTCAATCACATTTTTCAATTCCCGGACATTACCGGGCCAACTGTACTCCATGAGAAAATCCTCCACCCCTTTCGAAATTCTCTGAACACTCTTATGGAATTCCCCGTTATACTTTTGTACGAAATATTTCATCAGAGGAAGAATATCCTCACGCCTCTCCCGGAGAGGTGGAATCTTAAGTGAAACAATATTGATCCTGTAGAAGAGATCTTCCCGAAACTTCCCTTCCTCTTTCAGTCTCGTCAAATCCTTGTTCGTAGCAGTAATGATTCTCACATTCACCTGGATGTCCTTTATCCCGCCCATTCTACGGAAGTTCCTCTTCTCAACGAGTCTCAAGATTTTCGCTTGGAGATTCTGATTCATATCCCCGATCTCATCAAGAAACAATGTCCCTCCATCAGCCACCTCAAGCAATCCTTTCTTCACTTCCTTCGCATCGGTGAAGGCCCCTTTTTCGTGACCGCAGAGCTCATTCTCCAACAGGTGTTCCGGAAACCCCGCACAATTGATGGTGATAAAGGGCATAGGCTCCCTTTTGCTACGGTAATGGATTGCATGGGCGATGAGCTCCTTCCCTGTTCCGCTCTCCCCTTGAATCAAGATGGTCGAAGCTTCGCTCTGGGCCAATCTTTCCGTCACGCGAAGGATTTCCATCATCGCAGAACTGACACCAATAATGTTGTCATAACCAAATCGCTCCTTATGCTCCTGCCTAAGGTATTTCACCTCCCTTTTGATCTGTGAAGCCTCCAATGCCTTCTGGATGGAGAGTCTAACTTTATGAAAGTCGAAGGGTTTCGTTATATAGTCAAAGGCACCCAACCTCATCGCCTTGACCACTCTTTCGACATCGTCGAAGGCCGTGATCATGATGGGAACGATATTCCGGTCCTTCTCGAGTAATTTCTCGAGGACTTCATAGCCGTCCATCCCTGGCAATTTGATATCAAGAAGTACCAGATCCAAGGCCTCCTGTTCCACCTTTTCCAAGGCTTCCTCACCTGTCTGAGCGACAAGGACTTCGTAACCTTCTTTCGTCAAGTTCTGCTCAAGAGTCCAACGGATGAGGTATTCATCATCGACAACCAAAATTCTCTCTTCAGCCATTTTTTGCATCAAAATCCGTGCCCGAGTTGCGTGTCACGTGTCCTGGCACGGAAAACGGACACGGACACGATGATTATTGTTTCATGACCGGAAGGGTGATGGTAAATTTCGTCCCCACATTCACCTGGCTCTCCACCTCTATATTTCCCCCATGCTCTTCAACAATATTTTTTGTAATGGACAATCCCAAACCCGTTCCCTCTGAACGGGTTGAGAAGAAAGGGTTAAAAATCTTGGGAAGATTATCCCTTGAAATTCCAATACCCGTGTCCTCGAAAATAATCCGAACCTCTTTGACCTCATCCCCATCATTCCCGTTTTGCTTTAGGGGAAAGGTGGAGACAGTGATGGCCCCCTCCTGTGGCGTCGCATTCTTGGCATTGAGAATGATGTTAAGAAAGGCCTGCTCCATGGAGTTCGGATCGACCATCACCTTCGGTAAAGGAGAGAAAAATCTCTTTTCGATCCTGAAATCCTCTGATTTCCCCCGTTGAGTCAGAAAGAAAGAGAGGACTTTATCGACCAGATCATTGATATCGGTAGGTGAATAGTTCGAAGGGACAGGTTTGACGAAGTTGAGCATATCCTTCACCAACCGTTCCAGTTTCTTAATCTGCTTTTGAATCTCATCGGTGACCTGTCTTCGACTATCCTCCTTGGAGAAATCCTCAGCCAGGATCTGTATGGCTCCTTGAATACCTGCCAGTGGGTTTCTAATTTCATGGGCAATCCCTGATGCCAACTCTCCAATAGATGCCATTCGATCAGCTCTTTTCACCTGTTCGTGATGAAACTGCTCAGTCTCCCTCCTCGCCGAATCGAGCTTCTGAATCATGGCGTTGAGATTTTGGGCCAGCCTGCCCATTTCATCTTTTCTTCCAAGATCGACGGTCGCCGTCAGATCACCAGACTCCACCTTTTTCATCGCATCAATTAATTTTATAATGGGGAGATTGATGAATCTCCAGAACAAAAGGCCTAACACCAAAGACAGAGACGCAATGGTGATCGTGGCGATCATCAGAGAATCTCTCTTCGCCTTTGAAATCTCTTCGTCCATATCTCTTAGGGAATTGGCCACCGTCAGAATTCCGATAATCTTCCCTTCTCCACGGTGACAACGAAAGCATTCGGATTTGTTCAGAATAGGGTTATTAAAGTAATAGATCCTTCCTTTAACCTTTTTCCCACTCTCATCGCGAACCGTCTCTTCCCGAACAAAGTATTGATTTTTCAAATAATAATCGACATCCCCAATATTCCTATTTAATTCTTCATCATGGGTTGAGGCTTTGATGGTTCCATCGGGTCGAAACAGATTGATTTTCCAAATCCCCCTGTAGACGGTAAAACTTTTTAAAATCCGATGGATCTCAAAATGTTTCCCCTTCTCCATCGCCCGTATGACATTCCTCTCAATGAATTCTGAAATGATCTTTGTCTTTTCATAGGTGAGCTTTTTTATGCTTTCCTCGTGAAGGGTGATATCCAGCCAGGCGCTGAAGGAAATGGCAATGATCAGAATCAGACTGGTGACACAAATAACCTTGAAGGCCAAGGAGCCTGGACGAAAGATAGAATTCATTTGAATTTCCGAATTTTTTCTTTTGACCCATTCTTTTGACCCATTCGGCGGCGCTAAGCCCCGCCTTTGAAGGCGGGCCAAAGAAACGCCGCTCAGGGTCAACTCTTCGTTTGACAGCAAGGAATCCTGGGTGATCAAGCTTACAAGCCTGAAGAGATCAAATAACGAGAATGATCAGTTAACACCCCACCTTAACAGACAATTATTTTTAACAGGCTCTCATTTGAAAATCAATATCAGCGCCATCTTAAATCTTCATCCTTTCCACGCCTAATTGTAGAGAGATGGACCAAGGGAGGTGTGTGATAATCCTCAAAGGTGGGGAAATTCACTCGACAGATCTTCATCGTTTTGGTCTTTCGGCCATCTGAAGAAAAAAATGAATCAAAATATCCTTGAGGGTAAGTCGAATAAGTTCTCAAGATAATAGATTTTTGTTGAGTCAAATTTGAGAAAATTTCCCAATACTACAAATATTTCAATTTTTCTAATCTTGGAACAGAAATTGCTTATCCCATCTGAAAAGATTTTACCCCGCTAATACGGGGCTTGCTGAAGAGAAGCCGCACAATCCCCCCAAGCTCTTCTTTTTCGGCAAAGCCCCTTTTCTTTTAACCTCCACCAATAACTACCCAAACATATTTGACTTTTGGTTTTAAATTTGAAGCCCGAAGCAAGAATCCCGCCAAGGCGGGATTCTTGCTTCGGATCTAGAATTTTCGCATCCCTTCACCCTTTCCTCCATTTATAGGAATGAAGGCCTAGACAACGGCTGAAATTTTCCACTCGTCTGTGGAAAATCACCTATCCCCAAAACTTCGATTCTCTCATCAATTCCTCAAACCATCGATCACATTCCTATTGGGAATTGATCGTTTACATTAGCCCTCCAATTTCGAATTGATGGATATGCGTTTTGGGCACATATTTTGCTCATGTCATTTTGGATTCGTTCAAGAAAAGAGTCGCTGAGAGGAATATTAGCAATTCGATCATTTAGGATATTAATCATTGATGACGAATTCCTAATCCGGTGGTCTCTAACCCAGGCCCTCACCCAAGAAGGTTACGAAGTGGTTGCGGCCGAGAATGGTAAGAGAGCCATTGAGGAAGCCAAAATCCAGCACTTTGACTTCATCATCACCGACCTAATCATGCCGGAATGGGATGGATGGAAAATTTTGGAAATTGCCCAGCAAACCCAGCCCGCACCTCGAGTCATCATCATTACTGCTTTTGGAAAGGATGATACGGAAAGTGTCGCAAAAGAGAGAGGGGCATGGGCGTACGTGGAAAAGCCTTTTATTATCGATAAACTTAAAAAGATATTGAAAGAGGCCGCCACGACCGAGGCCTCTCCTCTCCGTTCTGAATAAGCTCGTCAACACCTGCAGGACGCGCAATCACTCCTTCCAAAACCTACCTGAATAAGCCTTCCCCTTCATTACATTAACGGCAGTGATCTGGACTTCCTATGCTGGTCCCAGGTAGCCGGTGATTTTACGGTTGGGTTCACGGCTCGGATTCATGGAAATGAGAAAAACGGGATTTCAACAGGCGCGATCTTCAACCCCCTTGGAGGCTACTACTTTGAAGTGAATGCTACATCAGGTTCCCCGGAATACTGGCCGGAGGGTTCTCAATGACCGGCAAATTAATCCCGGAATCAAAAGTTCCTGCTCCAAGAAGCGTTCAACTCCATGAGACTGAAGTTCTGCGATCTTTTTATTGACGACTCACCTCTCTGTTTTTCTTGGCAATTTTCCGGTTCGACATAATGGTCCTCAACCTGGCAAAGGCCCTCCTTGAAGATTTCGTTCTCGGCCTTTTCAAAACCCTCACGAATCATTTGATTAATCGACTCAATTAGGCTAAAATTTTTTTTAAGGAGAAAACTGAAATGAAAAAAGAGACAGTCATTCTCGTTGTTGTGGTTGCATTTCTGGTCGGGTTTGTCTCCGGGGCAACTGTTGCCATCCTGAAAGTAAAAGGAGGGGGTGAAAAGAGTTCCTTGGCCCAAAAATCCCAAGTGGCTCCCATGCCCGCCCCTCAAGGCCCACCTGCCGCGGAACTCACAGGAAAAATCGAATCCTTAAAGGAAATTCTAAAGAAAGACCCAAAGAACCTACCTGCTTGGGTCGAGCTGGGAAATCTCTATTTCGATAGCGATCAACCCAAGGAGGCCATTGAGGCCTATAGTAAGTATCTTGTTGTAAAACCTGACAATCCGGATGTGAGAACCGATATGGGGATCATGTTTAGAAAGTTAGGAGAATTTGATCGGGCCCTTGAAGAATTCAGAAAGGCGGCTCAGAGCGATCCCAAGCATATCAATAGTCGATACAACATCGGCCTCGTTCTGCTCCATGACAAACAGGATATCAAGGGAGCCATCAATGCCTGGGAAGAATACCTAAGGGTCGATCCCAAAAGCGAGAGAGCGGAGCGGATGAGGGCTCAAATTGACAAAATGAAAAAGATGGTCAAATAGTAAACCCCGTTAGAAAGTCTTCTACTTTCTAACGGGAAGGCTCACACGGGGCATTAAACCCCGTGTTCGCTGAAAAAGGAACAGCCGTCATCCCCGCTGCGAGCAGCGGGGCTTTCTAACGGGGTAAAAGGAAAGTTTCGAGTTCGGAGTTGGGAGTTCGGAGTAAGAGAACCGTTTCTTGGGAATTCAATCATTAATTCTCTGAACGCCGAACTTTTCATTTTATGTGTCTTATGCCCCTGTCACCCTCTCTCCCCTTCTGCCTATTTTTATTTTACTTCATCACTCCTACCTGAACGCCTCTGAACCTCGCTGGCGCTGCACCGTGCCCCACATGAGCCACCTGGCCTGGCTCTCCCTTTCCACAGTTGGGCGTTCCCCACATCTGCCAGTAATCTTGATCCGCAATGGCGTCACAAGAATTCCAGAACTTAAGGGTAATCCCTGTGTAAGTAGGATTCTTCACGATATCTGCAAGCTTCCCTCCTTTAATCTCCCATCCAATCTCAGTCCCGAATTGGAAGTTGATCCTCTTGTCATCAATCGACCAACTGCGATTGGTGCTTAAGAGAAGTCCCTCTTCTGTGTCAGCGATCATCCCCTCTAATGTCCATTCTCCCGGCTCGACGTTGATATTTGTCATCCGGATCAGAGGAATCCGGTTCCAACCATCTGCCCTCATCGTCCCGTTGCTTTTCTTTCCTAAGTAGTGAGCAGTCTCTCTTGATGTCAAAAGATTGACTAAGATCCCCTGGGA
>Ga0299912_10003461_pt1 | contig 12886 bp, 10 predicted proteins | sample RVTome_2_FD_207667 | JGI IMG/M metagenome (GOLD analysis project Ga0299912, IMG submission 207667) | Soil microbial communities from uranium-contaminated site in the Upper Colorado River Basin, Wyoming, United States - RVT95D214 (version 2) ...
TGTAGAAAATAAATTTATCCTTGTCTCTCATGTCAGTTTCTCTCTCCACTGAGTGACGCAATCGCAGCCTTAAGCACCTGAAGACAGATTTCAGCCGTGTGTTTATCTGGATGGAAGTTTGATGCCATCTGCTGAAATGGGTGGATGTAGTTTCTGAAATCCCTCAGATCATGGCTGAATTTCTTAACATCGAGTTTCAGCAAGCCCACCTCGTAAGCCACATCAATAAATTGAGCAAGTGTCCACTCCTGGAACGGCTTTACCTTTGCCGATTTGTCCTTGGGACTATTTGTGGCCTGATTGAACTCGCGGGGCTTTTGAAGGGCAACTCCAAGAAGAAGCCCTTCCAGAATGCTCCCGCACAAAAAAATCACGGCCAACGATGAATTGCATGCAAAACACTGTTGTGCCTCAGCAAGCCTACCATCAAGAATCGGAATAAGGCTGGAATCTATTGGAATTTTGCTAATAGAAATGTTCCCATAGGTCTTCTTCAGAAACTCTCTTTCAGGAACTTCGTGATCAGACTCTTGACCAAGCAAGCGCGCGACAATGGCCCGACATTCATTGTACCGCTCATCTTTCGTAGACGTCCCTTTGTTAAGGTTTTGATATTTCCAGACATCCAACATTTCAGAAAGCACTTTTCCCACAATAGAGTCAGTTTCAACCTCCCAGAAGGCCCGAAGTCTTTTGGCCTTTGAATCACCAGTGAAAGCATATTTCTGTGAATATATATCTTTTGAAACTGCTTCTCGAAATAACGCAGCAAAGGTATTATTGGTGAAATCTATTACATAACCGCTGTCCATGCCAAATAAATCTTCAAAGAGTTTTTTCTCGATAGTTTTAAGATTGCTCATAGCTCAACTCCCTGCAATATCCAAAAAACTATTCTGTGCAAGTTAGTTGCGACGTGGTTTATGGAAGTTCTTCTGTTCGTCAATTTTGAGACTCCGAAGTTTCATTCAGCAATAAAGTGACACGCTTCTTACCCGTGAGCAGGTCTTGCATCAGGGCGGTTTTGAGTCGTGTCAGCTTCTCAAGATCAGCATAAGATCGCTGAAGTGCGCGCTCTGCGTTACTCAAAATATTTGAAATCTGTTTCTGTTCAGCGACTGCTTTAGGGGCAGCAATTACATACTCTTTGAAGAACTGAAGGCCGATAGTTACAATAGTGCTACCGGAAGCAATACCTTCGAATGTCGGTTTATCTCGTTGTAGCCAATAGTAGAGATAGTAATTATCGAGTCTTGCAGGTTTGCAGCGCCACGCCATAAAGTGCTGACTTACGGCCATGTCGGCACCAAGTATTGCGCTTTTCCCAACGCCAGCATCTCGCGACAATATAACTGTACCTTTCGGGTGCAAGACAGCTGAAGAGTATCTGAGTCCAAGGGCGCTAATTTCTTTATCTGTCTCTGTAATCAACACTTGATCAAGTTTGCTTGAATCTGCGAGGGAAATCCATTTGATGCCTCCGTTCCAATAAGTAGCTTTTCGCTTATTTGGAGTATGCCCGCTACCTCGCGTAGCTAAAGAGTCAAGCTGACCCACCTCCCACTCCGCCGGAATCCTGCCCAGCGGGGCGTCTTTGAATTTATGGGTTTGTTCAGAGCGGAGGTTGCCGTGTTCGTCGATGCCTCGGGTGAGGAGGTCCTGCATCAGGCCGGTCTTAATGCGCTGCTGCTTGGCAATCAACGCCTCCGTCTGTTCAATCGCCCGGTCCACCGTCGAGAGGACTTCGGCGATGTTGGTTTGTTCTGTATAAGGCGGGGCAAGTACTTTTAGGCGGCGGACATCATTTGAATTTATTGCCGGATAGTTTGACCCAACAACAAGGGCTTCGATTTGGGCAGTTACAGCATCGGAAAGAATTGAGTAAAGGATAAACCGAGGATCAACTTGATCGCGCGCAGTAAGCACAGCAAACCCGGTAGATGCAACACAGTCATCATTTGTGTGATCGAAGTAAGCAAACGCCTTTAAATTAGGTCTCACAGTTGACATTAGGACATCACCCCGACGGACAATTTTTCTTGCTCGACTTGGCGCCTCCCGAAAGATTGTCTTGATTGACGGAAGGCTTAATTTGCCTTCTGATACCGCGCTAATATCGATGTAGTAAAAAGAAAAATCTTTTTTAGTCTCTGCGCCGAGACTATCTTGGTCAAGCACCGCTAGGTCATCAATATTTTTGTATTCCCAGCCTTCCACAGCCCTCATTTCACTCTTCTCCCTTCACCTGTCCCACCTGACCCACCTTCCCCCAAGGTCTTCACTCCGGTTGCCGTGAGCACTTTCATCTGGCGGATTGCAATTTCATTTAGCCGTTTCAGCCGGTCACCCTGGGTCAGTCCCATGTGGATGAACTCGGCGTTCATTCCCTCAATATTGGCCAGAACCAGTAATTGTTCGACGCTTGCGTAGTCGCGCATGTTGCCTTCGAGTTTGGGATTAGCAACTCGCCATTGCCTGGCGGTTTGGCCAAAAAGGGCTACGTTCAGAATATCCGCTTCATTAGCGTAGGTAATGGCAATCTGTTCCGGCGTAACGGTTGCTGGAATAAGATGTGCCTGGATAGCATCAGTGTGAATGCGGTAGTTGAGCTTAGACAGTGTGCGATTTAGGTTCCAAGCCAGGGAAAGCCTACGGTTTTCGTCCTCCTTCAGGCGCTGGAATTCCTTGATAAGGTAGAGCTTGAATTCAACGGAGATCCATGACGCAAATTCGAAGGCTATATCCTTGTGGGCGTAGGTTCCGCCATAACGTCCGACTTTGGAAATAATGCCGATGGCTCCAGTTTTCTCGATCCATTGTTTCGGGGTTAGGGTAAAACTGTTCAGACCGGCCTGCATTTTAATCCCGTCGAATTCGACGGGTTTAAAATCGGTGTTATTGAGCTGCTCCCAGATACCCAGGAATTCTATTGTGTTACGATTTCTGAGCCAATTCCGCACAGGGTCGTCAGTCCGCTCTGCGTTTTTATAGCGCGCAATGTCCGTGATGCAGATATAGTCCTCATCCTTTTGAGAGAGCACGGTAATAGCTGCGCCTTTGACTTCAATAGTGGTTTTCTTGTCCTTGCTCATATTATCTTCCCATCCAGATATCCCAATTTATTTAAAAACCCATCCAGTGTTTTCAGAGTCTCTGTTCGTTCGGTCTCCAATTCCCGACTCGATACAGCGTATTTGTCCCAGAGGTTTTCAACCACCTGTATCAGTCCCCGCTTTTCAACATTGAGGTAGCGGATCAATTCGTTATTGGCCGAGTCGTAAAGCTTTTTCAGGATCAGCCTACGAGCCTCTTCCTCAGTGAGCTGGCCACCAATAGCAACGAGAATTCCATCAGTCTTGGCAAGGCGTTCTTCGAGCGTTATTTTATCCTTGTTCAGAGCAGTGATCTTCTTCTTATCGTCTTTATTGGAAATATCGAGACTTGCCAGTTGTGTATCCACTTGCCGGATCAGTTCCCTGCTCTCTGCCTTGAACTCATCGCCGCCCAGACGCTTGAGCTGGATCTTCAGTTCCAGTTCGTCGGTCTTAGTTTTGAGCGTTGCCTTGCTGTCTTTAATGCGTTTTTCAATGGCTGTGATGACCTTTTCCTGTGCCTGAAGTGTCTTAAGTTCCTTTTGTGCAGATTCCCCCTTACTATTTTGCAGGTCGTCGATCAATTCCTTGAGGGCTTTTTTAATGACAGCAGCAGTTACAGTCTCATCTTCTTCCGGCTCATAAGCAGCAACTTCCTGTGCAGTTTCCACTGCCTCGGCAAGTTCGCTCTGGGCCTCACTGATCTGCCCCTCCAGCGACTCGATCTCATCGGCTTCCTTCTGAAAGAACTCAGCTATCAAATAGTCATCAGGAATCAGGGTGTGGTGCCAGCCAATGGAGATGATGGTTTTGAGGTCATAGCGGATCTGCTGCCACCAGTTTACAAATACACCTGCGCTCTTGAATTCATCGAGTATATTAAGGGGGATAAGTTTGGTCTTAAGCGTGGTCAAAAGCTCATGCCGCACCTCAGGCATCTTTTTGCCATCACTGAGCTGTGCAAAGTCATTGCGTGCCACATTCCACCAGGCTTCTAAAGCATCGTGGTGAGAAGTAAGAGTCTTCTGGAGTGCTGGATTTGCTTCAAGAGTGGTCTTGATAGCAGGCTTGGCCTCAATCCCCCCATTGAAAGATAGATATCCGGGGCGGTCGGGTTTAAAGAGCGTATCCGGCTTTATACTGAAGCGTCTGAAATCGTGTTTGCGCGCATTCACTTCTGATTCAGGGATGCCGCCGATCAAATGAGCCTGCACATCCTCGGGTTCCGGATCGGGCGTGTTGTCCACATAGCGACGGATGTTCAGGTTGTATTCGTGCTTATTGACGATCTCATCCTTGCTGACCAGGCGGCTGTACTTGGTGATCTCCAGCTTGTGAGTAAAGGCAAAGTCGATCTTTTCTATATCTTCAGGCCGGAGCTTGTTCTGGGCCTTGCCTTCGGCGTATTCCCTGTCTGCATTGATGAACAGCACCTTGTCCTTCATGTTGTCCGGCTTGTTCTTGTTGCACACGAGCACACAGGCGGGGATGCCGGTGCCGTAGAACAGGCCCGGCGGCAAGCTGATAATCGCCTCGATCACATCGTCATTGATAAAGATCTCGCGGATCAGCTTTTCTTTGCCGCCGCGAAACAGCACGCCGTGGGGCATGATGGTCGCCATGTGTCCTCGTGTCTTGAGGCTGGCGAGCATGTGCTGCACGAACATAAGGTCTGCCTTCTTGCCGCTTTTAGGGCACCATTCTCGGAAGCGGCTCGGGAATTTCATGTTCGCCCGGCTGTAGTTCTGCGAGAAGGGCGGATTAGCGAGCACGCGGTCGAATTTTCTGACCTGCCCTTTATCCAGGATCAGCGGGTCTTCCAGAGTGTCCCCGTTTTCAATGGTGAAACTGGTGATGTTGTGGAGGATCATATTCATGTTGCAGATCGACCAGACCGTGCCGTTGGAGTCCTGGCCAAAAAGGGCGAGATCATTGGGGTCCTGCCCCTGCTCTTCCACATACTGGTGCGCCTGTATCAGGAAGCCGCCGGAACCGCATGTCGGGTCGTAGATCTCATTGCCTGCCTCTGGCTTGGTAAGTTGCACCAGAAGCCGGACCACTTCAGCAGGCGTGTAGAACTCACCGCCTTTCTTGCCCGCGCTGTCTGCAAAGAACTTGATTAAATATTCGTAGGCCGCACCGAGAAGGTCGGGGAATTCGAAATTTTCATTGACCAAGACGAACCGGGGCTGGTTGAAGTGGTCGAGCAGGTCTTTCCATTTCTGGTCTGGGATTTTGGTCTTGCCTTTGACAGCATTAAAGTCGATGTTGTTCTTGAGCACCCCGGCCAGGGCGTCGTTTTCCTCTTCCACGGCGGCAATCGCCTTGTTCAGCATGTTACCGATATCGTGCTTCAAGTCCTTCAAGGCCGGAACCCTGTCCCCGTTCTCATCGATCCATGACTCATGCCACCGGGCGCGCACGGGAACAAAGAACGTCTCGCCGTAGGAGGTCTTGTCTTCAAGCAGTTCCTTGATCAGTTCGGGCTTGTCCCTCAGGTGGGCAAAATCCTTCTTTCGCAGCAACTCGCGCTTACGGTCGAATTCGTCGGAGAGACGCTTCAAGAAGAGCATGCCGAAGATGAATTCCTTAAACTCCGAGGCATCCATCTTGCCGCGCAGGATGTCAGCGGATTTGAAGAGAAAGGATTCAAGTTGGGCGAGTGTGATCTTTTCAGTGGTCAAAAGTTGTTCCTTGGAGCGCAGATCGCACCAGATATCAAGACCGACCTCCACGGCTTTGGCCCTTTCAGAAAGTGCATTATGTTAACAGCTTGCGAAATCACTGATTAATTTTATCCCTCTCCTTCAAAAATCCATCAATGATAGTACGTTATGCCCATGAAAGACAAGGATTATTTGCTTTTGTGTTAAGCCAGCAGCGGCCCACGCCGCACCAAAGAGAATGGAGATTTATGCTGCGAGTGCCGTTCTCTTAACGTTGCCGTTAGGTGCCTTCCGGGCTAGGTCTATCTGGGGCCTGGTGGGTTTCCATGGTCTTCCTTTCGCGCTATCCGGCATTTGTCAGTACTCTTTCTCCTCTCTCCATAGGAGCCCCTTTTCATCATTGAACTTTGTTATTGCCCCGGAGTCCTCTATACTGCCACCGAACCGGTCGTCATCGTCCCAGAATATGGCATCCGGATAGATGAATCTGAATTTGGCCCCAATGCTGCCGCCGATGCTCGCGGTTTTGTATTCTTTGACCCTTATTTTTCTCTGACCATCAAAAAAATGAAAGGCCACATCAGCCACACATGGAGTGTCTCCCTGATTTTTTATGTTCAGTGTGTACGCTCCCCGGGTGACACCAGGTACCGAAAAAACCTTCTTAAGGTCGCCTTTTTTGCCGGCGGAGGCGGTCTCGTCTCTTATCTCAACTTCCTGCTCTTTTTCCTTGCTCATTTGCCGGCCCGCCGCAGGATATGACTTCTTCGTAAGACGGACCAGGATATCCGAAGAGCTGCTTTCTCTCAGGGATATCTCTATCCTCAGGGGCTCTGCCGGAGTAATCGGAAGGACCACGGAGAGTTTCTCTGCCTGGGGTTTGTAGTCCACGATAAGTGCCGGTTCCTTTTCATTCGGCTTGGTCTCTCCACTAAAATCTGCAAGAGCCTCTTTAACGGGCCTCAATTCCGCCGCTCCTCCTGTATCTGCGGCCTTCGATGAAAGAAGAGGAAATAAATGCGTTACCGGGGGTGATTGCTCAAGCAGTTGATTGGAGGAGGCGGACTGCTGGAGCATCAGTGTTTCTGTGAGCGTATTTTGAGAGGGCTTTTGTTCATCCGAGTGGGGCCTAACTTCCCCGAGGATTTTTTCACCTGAAGTGCTGATGTTTGCGTTAGACGGTGCCGGTTTATCCGTCCGGCCCGTCGTTGTGGGCGGCCTGGATTGGCGGACCGCTTCCTTCATTGTTATCTGGATGACTAATCCTTCCCACGACCATTTCCTGGGAGCTGAGGGGTCCACATACAGGGTAAGCAGCGGGATCAGCACCAGTGCATGCAGGAAGAAAGAGTATCCGAATTGGGCGGACATCGTTTCCATTTTAGTCATGTGAGTCATTTGCCCGCCTTCGCGTATGATACTCTGATGGGTTTAACATCGGGATATTTTCAGGCAATCTCTATCTCATCTCCGATCCGTGTACCGGTTGATGCAATAGTTCCTGCCGGCAGTTCAAGTACGCTCACCGCCCGAAAATAAAATCCGGTCATGCGGTTAGGTCCCAGGTCCTCCCTTAATGATGTCACCCGGTTGTTTTTGTCGAGGAAAATGACGTCCAGCGAAAATTTCATACCGATGGTGTGGATCCCTTTGCACGGGACGATCAGCAACGCCGATCCCTGACTCATCACCCTTTTGCCGAGAAGGCCCTTCATCCTTTTCAGCAGGTCCTTTGCAACATACACAGTGTCGGCTATTTCTTTTTTTTTCGTTATGTTTACGGCTTTCATCGTGACCTTAATGGAGTATTTTTTTGACAATTATTGTAAGCAAATCCATCCCCTCAACCCTTCCATAAAGAATTCTTGGCCAGCTGCTTCTTGCACTTACATGGCATTGAGTACCCTGAACATCCGGATTAACGCAGGCAGGAGAATAACCACAAAGAGGGCAGGCAAAATGAAAAACACAAGGGGAAAGACGAGCTTTATCGAGGTTTTTGCAGCCATTTCCTGCGCCTTTTGCGATCTTATAGTCCTCGATGAGTCGGAGTGGACCCTCAACGCCCGCGCAAGGCTCGTCCCCAAACGCTCCGTCTGAATGAGCATCGCGGTAAAAGATTTCAGATCGTCCACCATCGTCCTTTCTCCCATGTCTCTGAGCGCCTCGGCGCGCTCCTTTCCCGCACGGGTTTCGCGGAGCACGGTAGTCATCTCTGTGATGAGCGGGCTTTTCTTCAGGTTGGGACTTCCGCAAACCGTCACCAACGCAGCGTCTATGCTTAACCCCGCCTCCACGCAGACGGTCATCAGGTCCAGCACGTCCGGAAGGTCCAGAAATATCTGGAGCTGCCTTTTTTTGACTTTTCGCGTAAGCCAGACGCTCGGCAAAATGAAGCCTGATATGCCGAAGGTCGCTGTGAGGAGGAGCCTCGTCGCCGCATTTTTTTCCAGAGGTAATCCATAGAAGATGAGGTATGCTGCCGCGAAAAGGCCGGCGAGGAGTAACTTCGAGCCCATGAATACCGGCAGTCTTTCCTTCTTTATGCCGGCCGCTACAAGAAACCTCATATATTTCCCGTAATCTTCCAGCCTGAGCGGGATGTTAGCCCCTAACCTCCCCAGAAGTTTCTTAAAGGGGCCGGGAGTCACACTGGGGACGAGCGGCTCCTCAATACCGGGTTCCAAAGTCCTCAGCCTGTCAGCCAGGGGAGAGCTTTTGGGAAGGACAACATACAAAAGGAAGGCCACGACAGACGCGGTCCCGAGAAATACCATGGTGATCACGACATAAAGCGGCATACGACCTCCAATCCAGGGTTATCGTCCCCTGCAAGATTGAAGACTCCCTCCGGCAAGACCGCAGGGAATCTCAATGTAAGGTTTGCTTTTTTCATCATATTCGCTCGCTAACCCCGTAGCAATCCCGAAAGCTTTCGGGACAACGGGGAATATCGCTCGCTATCCATTTATCCAAGTCTCAAAGAAAGTATTCTTTGATAAGATGACTCTCTATTCATAGCTAAATCCTTATATCGATGATCTTCTTGATCACGATTATTCCCAAGAGCTGCGAAATGACCGCAAAGGCTATCCCATACCTTCCCATGTCGGTAGTGAGCAGTTCCTGCAAGTAGCCTGGGACCCTGAAATAGAAAAAAAAGGCCATGACGATCGGCAGCAGTACGAGGACGACCGCAGAAAGCCTCGCCTGTGCCGAAAACACCTTGACCTGCCGCCGGATCTTCAGCCTGTCGCGAATCGTATCTCCGAGTTTTTCAAGCGTCTCAGCGAGGTTGCCGCCAATGTCTCTGTGAATGTTTACCGCAGCCACGAAAAGCTGGAGGTCAGGACTCTTTATCCTCTGTTGCATCTGCTCAAGCGCATCCTTCATGGTCAGTCCCAGGGACTGCTCGTCATAGACCATCTTGAAGAGGCCTGCAATAGGGTCGCCCATCTCCTTGCCCACCATCAAAATAGCGGAGGAGAGCGAGTGGCCGGCCCTGAGGGAGCGCGCGATCATATCCAGGCCGTTTGGAAATTGTTCCGTAAATCTGGAGATCCGCCTGTTTGTCATGGTTTTCAGATACATAAACGGAGCGATAAAACCAAGGGTGGCCAGGAGGACGAAAAGTATTACCTGCTCTCCCAGAGCTATGCCTGCGCAGAGGCCTGCAAGGGCAGCAGCGATTGTAAGAAGGATAAAGATCTTAATATCGATCTTAAGTCCGGCATTGCTGATTAGCTTGTTGAGGCGTTTTATCAGCCCGAATTTGTACAGAAATCTGTCGACCGGAGAGACCCCCAGCATTATATCGACCCTCAGGTCGGCAGGCAACCGCTCATCCGCATTCACAGCCAGTTCCTTGAGCCGCTTCCTGAGTTCGACAGAGGGGGATGTCCTGATGACCTCGTAGGCCATAAAAACAGTGACCAATGCGAGGAGCACAGCGATAAAGAATAGTATTACGATTAGGTAAGTTGTCATTGCTCTCCTCCATCGAAAAGGTGAAGAGGCACATCGATGCCTGACACCTTGAACTTGTCCATAAATCTGGGCCGTACACCCGTCGGGACGAATTCTCCAAGGACCTTTCCGTCCGGAGAGATACCCTTTTTCCTATAGACGAAGATGTCCTGCATCGCGATCGTATTGCCTTCCATCCCTGTGATCTCGGCTATGCTGACCACTTTTCTTGATCCGTCCGAAAAACGGGAAAGCTGTAAAACCACCTGCACGGCCGAGGCAACCTGCTCTTTAATGGCCCTTTCGGGAAGGTCAAGCCCTGCCATGAGGACCATAGTCTCCAGACGGGCCATCGCGTCCCTCGCTGAATTGGCGTGTATTGTGGAGAGTGAGCCGTCGTGTCCGGTATTCATTGCCTGGAGCATATCCAGGGCCTCTCCTCCTCTCACCTCTCCCACGATTATCCTGTCCGGCCTCATCCTCAGACAGTTCCTTACGAGGTCTCTCTGGGTCACCTCTCCTTTCCCTTCTATGTTGGGGGGTCTGGTCTCGAGCCTGACTACGTGTTCCTGCTTGAGCTGCAATTCAGCGGAATCTTCAATGGTGATGATCCTCTCAGTCGTGGGAATAAACTCGGAGAGTATGTTCAGAAAAGTGGTTTTGCCCGTGCCGGTGCCTCCGGATATGAGGACGTTCAGTCTCGTTTTTACGCAGCTCTCGAGGATAAAGGCCATATTCCGGGTGAGGGACCCGAAGGCAAGAACATCGGACATCCTGAGGGGGTCGACGCCGAACCTTCTGATTGAAAGCACGGGTCCGTCCAACGAGAGGGGTGGGATGATCGCATTGACCCTGGAACCGTCGGGAAGACGGGCGTCGACATAGGGAGAAGATTCATCGATCCTTCGCCCGACTTTTGAGACTATCCGGTCGATTATCTGGAGCAGGTGGTTATTGTCCCTGAACATGATATCCACTTTTTGCAGTTTCCCGAATTTCTCGATATAAAACTGATTATACCTGTTGATAAGGATATCCGAGATGTCCGGATCGGCCAGGAGGGGCTCAAGCGGCCCTAGGCCTAAGGTCTCGTGCTGGATGTCGACTATCAGGCTTTCCTTTTCCGCCTGGCTAAGCGGAGTGCCCTCCTCGTTGATCAGGGATTCAACCGTACGGCCTATCTCCTTCCTTAGGACGCTTCTGTCAATCGCCTCTATGTGTGCAAAGTCCATCCCCTCGATGAGCCTCCGGTGGATCCTCGTCTTCAGGGTCTGGTAAATATCGGACTTCGCGGCTTGGGTATCACTATATGCCATGGTGCAGTCCTCCTTGTCTGTCGCCTGCAGTCAATAACAAAGCTAGTTCCTTTATCGCGAGGTTAAGTTTCGATTTCGGTTCATAACTGCTGATGGGGACCCCTTTGTTCAGGCATGCAATGGCGGTGCCGTGCTCATTGGGGATGTTCGCAAAAATGCGGTGCCTGAGTATCTTCTCCGCATCCTCGACCCTGATGTCGCCTTTCTCGAGATATCTGTTTACTACGAGATTCATCCTTTCTTTCCTGAGGCCGAACTTGTCAAAATAGGTAAGATACCTCTGCATATTTTTTATCCCCGGAAGGCTCATCACGAATGTCAGCAGGATCATGTCCGACATATTTACCGCGATCGAGGTGCTTTCGCTCACTCCCGCCTCCGTGTCAACTACAACATATGTGAACATCGTCCTTAGAAGGCTAAGGACTTTCTTGATATCAGCCGGCGAGATGGCGGCGCTTTCTTCTATTTTCTGGGGCTCAGCCAGCACATAAATTCCGGATTCATGCCTTGTGATAACACCCTGGAGGAAGCTTTTGTCGAGCCTCGTCATGTTTGTCGTCACATCACTGATCGTATAGGCGGGCTTCAGGTTAAGGAAGGTCGTGACATCTCCGGCGTCCAGATCCAGGTCGACAATGATCGTCGGTTTTTGGGTGATCTGATGCAGATTGACCGCCGTATTTATGGCAAGGGTGGTGACGCCGACTCCCCCCTTCGGGCCGAAGAAGGTAAAGATCCTGCCCGTCTCAGCCTCGGGCGAAGGTTTGTGTATCCAGAGCCTGCCCATCTTCTGCAGGGCGGAGAGGAGATCGACCTCGGAGACAGGCTTAAGAATATATTCCGTTGCCCCTGCCCTCATGACTTTGAGTATTGTATCGGAAGACTTGTCATCGCACAGGGCGAAGACCGAGACCCTCGGAAACCTGCTCAGGATCGTCCTTATCCTCTCCAGATACAGTTCAAGATCACTTGAGCAGACTTCCAGGAGTACTACAAGGGGTTTCTTCTTATGTATGAGTTCGAAGCCCGCCTCGAAGTTAGTGGAAACCCCTTCCACAGTCGCCCCGTCGCCGAGGTTCCTGATGTATTTTGTGATCACATTAAGTGTATCAGTGTCGTTGTCTATGATGACCGTCGAGATTCCCTGCATGGCTCCTCTATCTCTCCTTCATTTTTCCTTTTTTTATGATCGTGGGAAATCCTTTTCCTCTGTTATTATTGAAGACCCCCCCCGCAGCAAGCTGCAGGGAATACGCTCGCTATCCATTTATTTTCCCAGAGGTATCCATCTGAACTCCTTCTGTTCTTCAGGAGTTAGCTGCCGCTCCGCGGGCAGTTCGGTCTTTACGCCTGCAGGGATCGGTTTTACGAGCCTGGGTGTGATGAAAAACGCAAGCTCCTTTTTTGTCAATTCGTCATCCGTGCTTCTAAAGAGCGCTCCAAGTATAGGTATGTCTCCCAGAAGGGGGATCTTTTGTATGTTCTTTTTCATTTCCTCAGAGAGAAGACCCGCAAGTATGAGGCTTTCGCCATCTTTCAGGTCAACGCTCGTCCTGACTTCCCGCGTGTCGATTTCAGGGGCGCTAATCCCGCTGGCAAAGTTAAGGAACTGTATAATATTGCTCACCTCGGCAGGGTCTATCTTGATCCTTATCGCGCCTGTATCAAGCACCTCAGGCTTGACGTTGAGCTTTATCCCTACCTGCTCGAACTGTATGGACACGGTCTGGCTCCCCGCTGTGCCGGTCACTACCTGGATGGGTACCTTTGTGCCTACAAGGAACTTGCCCTCTTCCCCGCTTCTCACAACCAGATTCGGCTCGGCAAGGACCTTCGCAAGGCC
>Ga0299912_10003462_pt1 | contig 12883 bp, 12 predicted proteins | sample RVTome_2_FD_207667 | JGI IMG/M metagenome (GOLD analysis project Ga0299912, IMG submission 207667) | Soil microbial communities from uranium-contaminated site in the Upper Colorado River Basin, Wyoming, United States - RVT95D214 (version 2) ...
ACAAAGGTAGTCGCTGCGGGGCTTATGCGCCGAATGCGCGGGGTTCACATCACTGCCGTCACATTCCCGCCATTCGCCCGACGCGGCCCAGACACGTGTGGAAGGCATGAACAGCGCCTCCTCAAACACGCTCGGCCCCTGCACGTGCCTCATCACGGGCGGCGCCGGGTTCATCGGGTCGCATCTGGCCGACGCGTTGCTGGCTGAGGGACACCGGGTGCTGGCCATTGACGATTTATCCACGGGTTGTCGGGAGAACATCGCCCATCTGGCTACCCATCCGCAGTTTCAATTTACGCACGCGTCAATTGAAGACGAGAAGGCTCTTGGCAATTTGGTGGCGCAGGCGAAGGTCATTTTCCACCTCGCCGCCGCGGTGGGCGTGAAATTGATTGTCGAGAAGCCCGTCCAGACCATCGAAACGAATGTCATGGGAACGGAACTGGTGCTGCGGGCGGCGGCGCGCCAGCAGTGCCGTGTGATCATCGCCAGTTCTTCAGAAGTGTATGGCAAGGGCAGCCGTGTCCCGTTCGGCGAGGACGACGACGTGCTGCTAGGACCGACTTCTCGGTCGCGCTGGGCCTATGCCGCCAGCAAGATGGTGGATGAATTTCTTGGGCTGGCCTACTTCAACGAGTATGAAACGCCGGTCGTGAGCGCGCGGCTGTTCAACACCATCGGCCCGCGCCAGAGCGGCCAATACGGCATGGTCGTGCCGCGGCTGATTCGCCAGGCGCTGGCGGGCGAACCGCTCACGGTATATGCCGACGGCAGCCAGACGCGATGTTTCTGCGACGTGCTTGACGTGGTGCGTGCGCTGATTGGGTTGGCGTCACATCAGGAAGCGCCGGGCCGCGTCTTCAATGTCGGCAACACTGAGGAAATCTCCATCCTCGAACTGGCGCGCCGCATCATCAAACTCACCGGCAGCGCGTCAACGGTGCGGTTCATCGCGTTTTCCGAAGCTTACGCGCCCGGCTTCGAAGACATGCAACGCCGGGTTCCCGACATCTCGCGCATCCGCGAGTTGCTTGGCTGGCGACCCACGCGGTCGCTCGACGAAACGCTTCAGGCAATCATCAATTACGAACGGCAGAAACCAGACGGCGCTTGAGGTGGGCCGCATCGTTTAATCGGCTGCTGATGTTGGGCCCGCGCAAAGCCGGTCGGCGACCGGGCGACCAGCCCCGAACGCCTACAGGGCACAGCGGACTATCGGTCCGCGCGACCTAGGGCGCGGTTGTTGTGCGTTGTTGGTAGAGCGCGCACTCCGCTGCGCGCCGCGGCTGTGATGTAGCGCCGATTGGTAATCGGCTGTATCGCGGGCTGTCAGCCCGCAGAACTTGAATTGGCAGGCGGTTTCGCCTGTTGCCAACCGGCGGCACAGCGGACTACCAGTCCGCGCTACGGTGGTCGTCCCCGGCGTTGTTCGCAGGGGCGCGGCAGGCGAAGATTCGGACAGATAGCAGTGCCGCGTCACTTGGCTCGCGCACGAATCCTTGGCGGCATGCTTTCGATCTCGCGTTGGACACGGCGCGCCACTTCAGCAACCGATGCCGCCACGACCGGAGTAGGGCGTCGCCCGACACCGAACCGCCGGCCTTCAACACCATAAATCACCAAGTGCGGTGGGAGTTGGCCCAGAAGACGACTCAACTCGACGGCTTCAGCAACGCCCAGAGCATGCGTTGAGCAATGAAAGAGGCCGGCGGGCACGCGCTCGTTGCGGGCATCCAGACGGCGAATCGTCCCCGGCCTGGCACCGCTTTGAATCGCGTCCACCAAAATGACGCTTTCTGCGCCCCGCCAGAGTTCCATCAAGCCTGCGCTTTCGCCGCTGGCCTCGACGATTTCTGTTCCTCGAAGTCCTGCCGCCTTGAGCTTTCGCGCCGCCAACACGCCCACCCCGTCATCCGCGCGAGCCAAGTTGCCAACGCCAATGACCAGCACCGGCGCGGACCTCGAACAAACCGGTCGTGTCCGGCGCGGGCGGACGAGGACGCGCTTCGGCTTGCGCCCGCCGGCCTGGCGCCGTGTCCTCCTCGCACTCCCAGCGGAGGACCTCATCTCCGGCGCGTCCGATCCCGCTCGATACGCACCTTCAGAAAATGCGTCGAGCACGAGATGCAAGGGTCGTAATTGCGGACCGCCTGCTCGCACTGCCACGCGAGTTTGGCGTCGGGCAGGTTCAGGCGCGGCAGGATGAAATGCCGGAGGTCGTTCTCGATGGTGCGCTGGTTTTGTGACGTGGGCGGCACGATCCTGGCGTCCTGAATCACGCCGCGACCGTCAATCTTGTAACGGTGGTAAAGGAGGCCGCGCGGCGCCTCGGTGCAGCCGTGGCCGACAGCGGCGCGGGGGTGGACTTCGACGCACGGCTTGTCCGGCCGTTCGTATTTCCCGAGCAGGCGCACGGCTTCGTCAAAGGCCTGAACCGTTTCCACCATCCGCACAATGATGCTCTTGAAGGGATTACAGCAGACGGGCCCCAAACCCGCCTTGCGGGCGGCGTCCTGCGCCAAGGGTGCGAGCTTGTCGAAGTTCAGGTTATAGCGGGCCAGCGGACCGACGAAGTAATTGCTGCGCGCCTTGCGCACGCAATGGAGCGCGGTCGAATGCGCCATGTGTTCCTCGGCGAAGTGGTCGCTGAATTCCCGCGCGGCGATGTTCAGTCCTTTGTTGGAGACGAGGCGGCCTTCGTTGAACGGGTACTCATTCGGGTGCCGCAACGCCACGAATTCATAGTCCTGCTCAAAATCGGGAAACTTCAGCTTCGCCACCGCGCGCGTGGCCACCAGCGCCTCGTCGCGCGCCCGTTTCAGTTTCTCGGCAAGCGGGCGCACCTCAGCCTTGGTCGGCACTCTGTAGAAACCGCCCACGCGGACGTTGATGGGGTGGATCTCGCGTCCGCCCAGCAGCGCGACGATCTCGTTGCCCGCCTTCTTCAATTGCAGTGCCCGTTGGACAAGGTCGCCGTGGTCCTTCGCCATGTGGATGGCGCTTTCATACCCGAGAAAATCCGGCGCGTGGAGCAGGAACACGTGCAACACGTGACTCTCGATCCACTCGCCGCAATAAATCAGCCGGCGCAACGCGCGAAGCGGGCCATCCACCGTCACGCCGCAGGCGTCCTCCATCGCGTGGACGGCGCTCATCTGGTAGGCGATGGGGCAGATGCCGCAGATGCGCGCGGTGATGTCCGGCGCCTCTACAAACGTCCGCCCGCGCAGGAAAGCCTCGAAAAAGCGCGGCGGCTCGAAAATCTTCAGCTTCACGTCCGCGACCTTGTTGTCCTTGATGCGGACATGGAGCGCGCCCTCGCCTTCGACACGGGCAAGGTAATCCACTTTGATGGTCCGGACCCTGTTATTTTTGCTCATGGGCCATGCTTTCCTGGCGGAACGGTTCGGCGTAGGCGTTGAAACCGCGAAAAGCGCGCACCAGTTCCGGCTCGCTCACCTTGAGCCCCGACCAACCCCTGGCCAGCGACGAGGTGTTCGGCGTTTCCTTCGGGCCAAAACAACCGTAACAACCCCGATCGTAGGCCGGACAAAGCGCACCGCAGCCGGCCTGCGTCACCGGCCCGAGACAGGGCGTGCCGCGCGCGACCATCACGCACACAATGCCGCGCCGTTTGCATTCCAGGCAGACGCTGTACGCCGGGACATTGGGCTTCCGACCGCACAGGGAGGCGCTGATGACCTCCAGCAACTGGCGCTTGTTGATGGGACAACCGCGCAACTCGAAATCCACGAACACGTGATCGGCGATGGCGGTGGACTTGTTGAGCGTCTCGATGTAGCCCGGCGTGGCATAGACCACGGAGATGAATTCCTTGACGTCCTTGAAATTGCGCAACGCCTGGATGCCGCCCGCCGTCGCACACGCGCCGATGGTGACCAGGAATTTCGAGGCACGCCGCACCGCGTGAATGCGCTCGGCATCGTGCGGCGTCGTGATCGAGCCTTCCACCAGCGACAGGTCGTACGGTCCTTTGACCACGGCGCGCGAGGCCTCGGGGAAATTGGCGATGTCCAGCTTGCCCGCCACGGCGAGCAATTCGTCTTCACAGTCCAGCAGGCTCAACTGGCAGCCATCGCACGAGGCGAATTTCCAGACGGCGAGTTTGGGTTTTTTCCTGGCAGCCATTTCACACCTCCCATTTCACCAACCAATCCTTGACCCGGTCGTAGCGGAACACCGGACCGTCCTTGCAGACAAACACCGGGCCGAACTGGCAATGTCCGCAGAAGCCGATGGCGCATTTCATGTTGCGCTCCATCGAAAGATGGATGGCCTGGGGACTGACGCCGCGCTTCAGCAACTCCTGCACGGTGAAGCGCATCATCACCTCCGGCCCGCACACCAGCGCCGCCGCGTTGCGCGCGTCGAACGGCGCCCGCGCGATGAGGGTGGTCACCACACCCACATTGCCCCGCCAGCCGCTCATGGCCCGGTCCACCGTGGCATACACCTCCAGGTCAAACCGCGCGCGCCACTGCTCCAGCTCGCGCCGGTAAAGGATGTCCGCCGGCGTGCGCGCGCCGTAGAGCAGCACCACGCGACCGTATTGCTCGCGCCGGGACAGAATGCGGTAAAGCGCCGACCGGAGCGGCGCCAAGCCGATGCCGCCGGCAACAATGACCACGTCGCTGCCCCTGATTTCGGCAATCGGCCAGGGACTGCCGAACGGGCCGCGCACGCCCAGCAGGTCGCCCACCTTCAGTTTGCGCATCGCCCGCGTCACCGCGCCCACTTCGCGCGTGGTGTGCAGGAGCGTCGTTGGCTTCGCCGGATCGCCGCTGATGGAGATGGGAATCTCGCCCACGCCAAAGACATAGACCATGTTGAACTGGCCGGGGGCGAAATCCATGCTGCCCGCGCCATTGCGCGGCTGCAGCTCCAGCGTGAACGTGTCGTCCGTCTCGCGCTTCAGCCGCCGCACGCGGTAGGACACCACCGCCATGGGATCAGCGGGGGCGATGGGGGCGATGGCCGGGTCAGGGCTTCGCATACAAATCCAGAAGCTGCAATCGCATGGCCGATAGTCGTTGGGCAATGACGACGGCAAAGCGTTTGAAAAATTCATAGCCCAGCCTGGGATCCTCCTGGCATTTCTTGCGGATGCAGGCGCCGTCAAAGACAATCGCCCGCGTCAACTCCACCGCCCGGGCGTCATATTGCTTTCGATACGGCGGCACCATCCAGGTCCAGCCCAGCACCTCGCTTTCCTGGACAGTCTGAAGGATGATTGCCCCGCGCCCCGGGACCCTAATTTCCAGCGCCACCTTGCCTGCCCGGAGCAGATGAAACTGGTTGGACACTTCCCCCTCGTGGAACACGTATTCGCCGGGTTTGAACACCACGTTGCGTCCGCACCCGGCCAGCATCCGGCGATCAGCGGGGGCCAAGTCCTTGAAAAACGCCGATTCGGCCAAAAGCTCTTCCATCGTTTTCGTTTTCATGAATTACTCCTTTGCCAACGTGGCGCCATCGCTCTGCCGGATGGCGCGAACCTCCTCGGTGATGTCAATCCCCACCGGGCACCAGGTGATGCACCGGCCGCAACCCACACATCCTGACGTGCCGAACTGATCCAGCCACGTCGCCAGCTTATGCGTCAGCCACTGACGGTAACGCGACTTGGCCGAGGCCCGCACGCTGCCGCCATGGATGTACGAAAAATCCATCGTGAAACACGAATCCCACTTCTGCCGACGTTCCACCTGCCGGCCGGTCAGATCGGTCACTTCTTCGACGGTGCTGCAAAAGCATGTCGGACAAACCATCGTGCAATTGGCGCAGGTCAGACAGCGCGCCGCCACGTCATCCCAGCGCGGGTGTTCATGGTTGCGGTAAAGGAGTTCCTTGATCCCGGCGGTGTCCAAGGTGCGGCCCATCTGGTCCGCCGCCCGCGCAACCAGACTCACCGCCGTCTGGCGCTCTTTATCCCGCGCCGGGCGGTGCGGGACTTCGCTCAGCACTTGCGCGCCACGCTCCGTTCCTACTTCTACGACAAAGTGATGAGTGCCGTTTTGGATTACCTCCGTCAGGGCCAGATCGAAACCAAACGTGGCCCGCGGCCCCGTGTTCATGGAACTGCAAAAGCAGGTGCCTCCCGGCTGGCCGCAGTTGACCGCCACCACAAACACTTGCTGGCGCGACCGTTGATAACCCGGATCCACGTAGTCGCCACCCATGAGGACTTTGTCCAGGATGGCCATGGCATGCAGGTCGCATGACCGCACGCCGACGAAGGCGAGCTTGGACGGCGTTTCGTCCTCGGGCAGGACTTCCATGCGTCCGGCGCTGTGCCCGGCGCGCCACAGACGGGTCTCCGGCTGATGCAGGAACTTTTTCAACGAGTGCGGTCCCACGACGTGTCCGAAAAGCGCGGCGTCAGACCGCCTTTTCAAACGATAGCTGCCGCCATCCTGCTCATCGGTCCAGCCTGCCGGCAGGTTGTCCGCCGACTGCAACTCGTCATACACAATCGCGCCGTCATGCACCATGGGGCCCACCACCCGATACCCCTTCGCGCTGAGCGCCTCGATCAATCGGGGAAAGTCTTTTCGCTCAAGGATTGCGCAGCGGTCAGGTTGAAAAACCGTATTGCTCATCAGGCTTTTGTTGGTGCACGTGGACGCGCTCCACGCCAACTGGGGTTCAAGTTAAACCCGCCAGCTTCTCCCCACAAACGAAAAAGCCGCTCTTCGCAAGGCGCACCGTGGCCGGTCGAGCCGCCCGCTTGAGGACTCGCGCGACACCTTCAAACGACGCAACACAAATCGCTTGCCAGCCGCTACCCTTCTCAGCCTTCTCGTACACCACAAACTCACCCTGCTGGCGCAAGTCGCCCGGATGGTAGCGCGGGATGGGGAATTCCAATTGTTTGAACCGGACCGGCGCGGTCTTTTTGTCCACCAGTCCCAGCCCCACGGCGACGCCGTAGATGATCGCCTCCGGACGCGGCGGGCAGCCCGGGAAGTAGTAGTTGACGGGTACGATCTTCTCGACCGGGCCGAGGACGTTGTAGCTGTCGAACCAGACGCCGCCGCCGCAGGCGCACGAGCCGATGGCAAAAACGAGCTTGGGCGCCGGCATGGCGTCGTAGGCCTGCTTGAGAGCGTTGGCCGTCGGGCGCATAGCCGGACCCTGGCAAAGCATCACGTCCGCGTGGCGCGGCGAGCCAACCAGCTTGATGCCGAAGCGCTCGACGTCGTAGTAGGGTGTGAGCACGTTCAGCACTTCGATGTCGCACCCATTGCACCCGCCGCTGTTGGCGTGATAAACCCAGAGCGACCGGCCGAACATTTTCTGGCAAAGGTTCTTCAGCATGGCGCTCAATCGAGTTCGATTTTGACATCATCCACCGCCGGCTCCTCGTCGAGGTAGGCCTTCGACCGGTAAATCCAACGTTCGTTGCCGAGGTCGTCCATGCGGTAGCCCTTGAGTTTGAGCTGCTCCAACGGACTCGGTTCCTTGAAACAACGCCCGCACCGCTGGCAGGTGCTCATGAACAGGTCGAGATGCTGCTGGATGTCGCGGATGCTGTCGGTGGCGTTCTCAAACTCATGGCTCATCGTGATGGCCTTCTCCGGGCAGACATCCGCGCAGCGGCCGCAGTAGGTGCAACGTCGGCCCAGATATTTCAAGATGCGCACCTCCTGGCAAACGTCGTAAAGCAGGATTTCCCGCGCCGGACAATTGTTCGCGCAGCCACCGCAACCCGTGCACTTGGCGGCGTCGAAGATCGGGCGGCCCCGAAACTTTTCCGGCACCGGCTGCGCCTGGGCCGGATAGGGCAGCGTCACCCGTCCAGCCTTCAGGCAGGCCAGCGTCTCTTTGAGTTTGCTCAAGACTGACATCGGTTTACCTCACTCAACGGCCATAGCTCGCCAGAATCAGCGCGACCAGCGACACCACCAGCAATGCCGCGAAGTAACGGATGGCCTGGTCAATCCGGTACCGCGCGTGCGTCGCCGCCACAACTGTCACCAGCAGCACGAGGCAGAACACTTTCGCCCAAAACAGCAGCCAGCCCAGCGGGAAAACCAGCCCCGAACCCCACGGTACAAACAGCGCGACGAACAGGCCGCTGTAAATCACCAGCCTGACCATCTGCGCGTACTTGAACAGGGCCAGCTTGGGCCCGGAATACTCTACGAGCGGCCCGTCCATCAGTTCGGTTTCCGCCGCTGCGATGTCGAATGGCACGCGCTGGACGAACGCCTGAAACGACAGCAGCATCACGCCCAGCATGACGAGGCCGGAGAGGGGGAAACCCGCGCCATACACCGATCCATTCAACACCGTATCGAGCCGGAAGGATTGGGTGTGCACTGCGCCGATCACGATGGCAACGGCCAGCAACGGTTCGAGCGCAATCATGGTCATCATCTCGCGACTGATGCCGAGCAGGGAGTAAGTCGAGCCGGCGGCCAACCCCGCCAACAGCGTGCAGATGCCCGACAGCGTGAGCAGATAAATCAGCAGCACAACGTCCCCTGCCCCGTTCAACGGCGCCGCAAATCCCATCGGCACCAGGCACGCCACAGTCAGCACCGTCGCCAGCGACAGGTAAACCGCAAACCGCTGCATCCGCGGCGCCTCGCCGGATTCGATGTCTTCCTTGCCGAGCAGTTTCAACAAATCGAAATACGGTTGTCGCAGGGGCGGTCCCTGGCGGGACTGGATGCGCGCGGTGACCTTGCGCAGCACGCCTTCGCAGAAGGGCGCCACCAACAGCACCATTGCCACGTTCACCAGTCCGCCGAGAATGGGCCAGATCGTTTTCATGTTGCCCTCGCCCTCACCAACTTAAGCAGCTCCTCTTGCGTCCAGACTTTCGTTGCGCCGGATTTCAGATCCATCGTTTCCAGCCGGTCTGTGCAGGAGAAACACGGGTCAATGCTGCCCAGCGAAATCGTCATGTCCGCCAGTTGCTGGTCTTTGATCATGGCGGGCACACCCTGGAGGTTCTGGTAGGTCGGCGCGCGCACCCGCCAGCGGCGCGGACGATTGTTCTGGCCCGTGACAATGAAATGATGTGATTCGCCGCGCGGCGCTTCCACCGCCGCCAGCCCCAGCCGCCCGACCGGCAACTCGTCTCTAATCTCGGTCTGGAGCGGTCCGGGCTCCATTTTCTCCAGGCATTGACGGATGATCTTGATGGACTCAAAGACTTCCTTTGCCCGCACCAAGAGGCGCGACCACACGTCACAACCATTCTCGGTGATGACATCGAAATCCACGCGGTCGTAAGCCGCGTAGGGATGATCCCGGCGGCAGTCAATATCCACGCCGGCCGCGCGGGCCACCGGACCGATCAGCCCCACCTCCTTCACAAGCTTCTTGTCCGCCACGCCGATCCCACGCGTTCGTTTCTGGATGTTCCTGTCCTTGCTCACAGCGGCAATGACCCGTCGCCACTCGGCCTCGAGTTTGTCCAGCACGGCGCGCAACGCGGCCTTCAATTCGGGCGTGATCTCCCAGCGCACGCCGCCAATGAGGCACAGCGCGTAGGTTTTGCGGTTGCCGCTGATCTTCTCGGCGATCCACATGACCGGCTCGCGGATGCGGAAGCTCTGCATGAACAGCGTGTCGAAGCCGACAATGTGACAGGCCAGCCCGAACCACAGCAGGTGGCTGTGCAACCGCTCGATTTCGAGCATGATCGTGCGGATGTATTCGGCGCGCGGTGGCGGCGGCAGAGCCACCGCGCTCTCCACCGCCTGCGCATAGCAGACGTTGTGGACGCAGCCGCAGATGCCGCAGATGCGCTCGGCCAGCATCGGGATGTCATTGTAGGTGAGCACCGACTCGGCGAGCTTCTCGATGCCGCGATGCGCCATGAACCCGCGGTATTCGCAGCCGCGCACCATCTCGCCCTCGACGTAGAGGCGGAAATGCGCCGGCTCATCGAGCGTGGGATGAAACGGGCCGAACGGCACCACCGTGCAACCTGCCGGCGGATCGTCGAACTTGAACCCGCGCTCCCCGTCGTAGCCCTCGGGCACGAAGTCCCACGCCACGTCCTTGCGCAACGGATGAACGCCGTCCGGCCAGCCATCGGACAGAACCAGCCGCTTCAGATACGGGTGGCCGACGGGTTCGATGCCAACCAGGTCGCGGATTTCCCGCTCCGCCCAGTTCGCGGCGGGCACGACATCCGAGATGCTGTCCACCTTCGTATTGTCCGCCGGCAAATGCGCCAGCACGCCGCACAGGATGCCGTCCCGGTCAAAGGCAAAATTATGCGCCACCATGAACTTGCCGGAGAAAGGCCGGTCGTCTGTGCCGATGCTGGTGACGTAGCGGGCGTCGAGATTCCGGAAGAGGTATTCGCAAACCGGTTTCACCCCGGACGGCTCGACATAGACAAAGAGCCGGTTGTCGGCCGGCAGGTCGGCCCGGCGGATGCCATCGCCGAACTTCTTCACCAACTGGTTAAGCCTTTCGCGGGCAATCATATCAGTGCTCCTCCGGCCCGGTTGGCTGGCCGGCCTTGGGCTGAGGCGCGCCGCCCAGCCAGCGGAAATAACGTTTGATTTCTCCGTAGAAGTTGTGCGCGACATAGCGGTGGCACTCCGCCTCACGCGCGTAACCGCACAGCCACGGCGCATCGGCCCGGCGCGACGCCCGGCCGAGCCTCGAGAGCCGGTGGGAAACCAGGAACATCAGCGCCAGCACGGCGGCCAGAACGAGCGGCGCGAACAACGCCGTGCCGTGAGATTCCTCCAGTCCAATCCACGGACCGCTCGTCAGCGGGGCGGCATTGGCCAGCGCTTCGCCGAAGCCTTGGCGGCTGGCGTTCAGGGCCAGCCGCAGCACGCCGAACGCAAGGAATGGCATCACGCCGAGCAGCACGCAAACGGCCCCCAGGAAAACCTGCGGCAGTTGCATCAGCCAGCCGACTTCGAGCCTGCCACGCCGGGCGGCCTGCGCGTTCACGAGCGCGCTCGTGCGGGACAGGAAGCTGACGCCGAAAAACTTGATGAACGATGCGAGTGTGAGCGCGCTGGTCACGATGGCGATGACGGCGCAGACGGCCAAATACCTTGCCGCCGGTGCGCCTTGGATGGTCGCCACGTAGATGCTCCACTTGCTGGCGAACCCGTTGAATAACGGCACGCCGGAGATCGAGAATGACGCAACCAGTGCGGTGATGGCTGTGAGCGGCATGAATTTCATCAGTCCACCCATCTTGTTCAAGTCTTGCGTGCCGGTGGCGTGGAGCATCGAGCTGGCGTTGAGGAACAACAGCGCCTTGAACACGCCGTGATTCAGCACGTGGAAAATCGCGCCGAAAAAGCCGATGGCCGCCAGCATGCGGATTTTCCCCGTCGGCTCGCTTGCCGGGAGCAGCGCCATGCACGCGCCGAGGCCGAGCAGGATGTAACCGATCTGGCCGATGCTGTGGAAGGCCAGCAGCCGCTTGGACTGTTCCTGCTTGAGCGCCTGCATGGTCCCGGTGAAGAGTGTGATCGTGCCGAGGATGGCGACGACGAAACCCCAGTCCGCCAGCGGGAACTGCCCCTGCGCCGCGTCCGGCACCAACCAGAGGAAATACCGCACCAGTCCATAGACGCCGGTCTTGATCATCACGCAGGAGAGCATCGCGCTCACGGGCGAGGGCGCGGCGGGATGCGCGACCGGCAGCCAGAATTGGCCAAACGGCCACATGCCCATCTTGATGCCGAAGCCCAGAAGGAACAGCCCAAAGGCCAGCGCCGTCGCACCGGGCCTGGTTTCGAGCATTGCCGGCAGACTGGCGCTCAGCGTGTCAAAATCGTATTTCAGCGTTCCGCTGCCTGTCACCGGCGCGCCCGTGACCGTGAGCAACTCCGCGCCAAGCATCGTGGCCGCACACGCGATTTGCATCATGATGAGAAACCGGTTTGCCGCGCGGATGTTCTCCCGTTTCCGGTTCTCAAACCGGATGAGCGCATAGCCGGGCAGCGTCATCATCTGCCAGAAGATGAAGAAGAACCACATCATGTCCGTGGTGCTCACCAGGCCGTACATGGCTGCGAGGAACAGGAGAAAATACGGATAATACCGCCCCACGCCGTAGTCCGCGTAGTGTTTCAGGTAACGAATGGAGTACAGCGCCGCCGGCACCGCAATGAGCGCGATCAGCAGCAGGAAAACCGCCGTCAACCCGTCCACGTAAATGCGCAGGGCAAAGCCAAACTTCGGCAGGGTGAGGAACTGCGCCGGATGCCCGGGGCCGCCGCTAAGAACCCGGACAACCGCCGAGAGTATCAGCATGGCGGTTGCGGCCGTGATACCCAGCGCCAGCCAGCCGGCGACGGTCTTGCTGCGCGAAAGCAGAAACGTCAGCGCCGCGCCGATGACGCAGAGCAACATCGAAACCGCGACGGCCTGTTCGGGTGTCAGCATGGCGTATCAAACGGTTTCGGCCGGACAAACGGGCTTTCGCGGTTCCACGCCAGGTCAACCCGTTCGATCAGGAGTTCAGCAAGCAGTTCCAGCGTGGTTTGCACTCGCGGCGACAGTCCGCTGCCGGCTTTCAGGGATTCAGGCTGCACCCCGAGCAGCCAGGCTCGTGTGCGCCCGTTGGCTTCGATCAACCGCGCCAGCAGGCCAAGAGACAGTTTGTGGGTCGAGACTTGCGGGAAGCGCGCGGCCATCTGCGTCGAGTCGAGCAGAACGGTGGCGCCGGGTTCGCCGCCGAACTCGACGGCGTCAAGGAAGATGACGTGGCCGTAGCCGCCGTCAGCCAGTTGCGCAAGGTTGTGCTCGGGCATGTTGCCGGCGCCGAGGACCGAGACGCCGTCGAGGCGCATCAGGCGAGACGCCTGGGCCACCCTCTCCGCCAGACGCACGCCAAAGCCATCGTCTCCGCAATCGGTGTTGC
>Ga0299912_10003463_pt1 | contig 12883 bp, 11 predicted proteins | sample RVTome_2_FD_207667 | JGI IMG/M metagenome (GOLD analysis project Ga0299912, IMG submission 207667) | Soil microbial communities from uranium-contaminated site in the Upper Colorado River Basin, Wyoming, United States - RVT95D214 (version 2) ...
CATGATCACGGCTTACGGAAGCGTCAAGCAGGCCATCGAGGCGCTGAAGGTCGGGGCCGCGGATTACGTCATGAAGCCCTTCGACGTTGAAGAACTCAAGATCCTCGTCGCCCACGCCCTCGAGGAGAGGAGGATCCGCGAAGAGAATATTCTTCTCAAAAAGAGCTTCCGCGACGCGGCGAGCTTCGAGAATATGCTGGGGAAAAGCAAGGCCATGCAGGAGGTCTTCAGCCTCATAGAAAAAGTGGCGTCCACGGACGCGACCGTTCTCGTCGCCGGTGAGAGCGGGACGGGCAAAGAAATGGCCGCGAAGGCCATCCATTCGCTCAGCCGGAGGCGCGACCATGCCTTCGTCTCCATCAACTGCGCCGCTTTGCCCGAAAACCTCCTCGAGAGCGAGCTCTTCGGACACGTTAAAGGATCGTTCACTGGAGCCGTCGTCGACAAGCGGGGGATGTTCGAGACGGCGCACCTTGGGACGATATTACTGGACGAGATCGGCGAAATGGCCGCCTGGACCCAGGTCAAGCTCTTTCGGGTCCTCCAGGAGCGAACGGTCCGGCGCGTCGGAGGAACGCAGGAGATCCCGGTCGATGTCCGGATCATTGCCGCGACAAACCAGGACCTTCGGAAGCGGATCGAGGAAGGCAAATTCCGGGAAGAGCTGTTTTATCGGCTCAACGTCGTGTCCTTCGAGATGCCTCCCCTCCGGAAACGGGTTGAGGATGTCCCGCTGCTCGTGACCCATTTTCTGCAGAAACATTGCGGGAAGATGGGCCGGAAAATAAAGCGGCTGACGCCGGAAGTCGTCGGCATCCTGGAAACCTATCCCTGGCCGGGCAACGTCCGCGAGCTCGAGAACCTCATGGAGCGGATTGTGGCGGTGGAAGAGCGGGAGACGATCACAATCGGCTGCCTCCCCGCGGACCTGTTGAATTCCAAACCGAAGGGAGAAGGGTTGCCTCTCCTCCAGCCTGGATTCAGTCTCGAAGCCTATTTGGACCATATCTCCAAGAAATATATCCAGGAAGCCGGCCAAGCGGCAGGGGGAAACATGCGCAAGATGGCCGACCTCCTGGGAGTCAGCTACAGGACGATGAGATATCTTCTGGACAAATACCAGATCAAATCTTTTAAGAGGGGAGAGACGGGCGATAACAGGAACGGGGCTGATTCGTTTTCAGAGAGATGACAAAAAATGTCACAATTAGACAATAAACGTCACATTATTCGAGACGATTTTAACGACGAAATCTCGCAAGTTATTTATAATAAAAGAGATGTAAAATTTTTAAAGATGGCATGCCACTTGCACAATAAAAAAGTGCAGTGCAAATTATTTCCTAAAAGGAGGCATTTAATGCTTAAAAAGGAAAAAGGTTTCACCCTCATCGAGCTCCTGATCGTCGTCGCCATCATCGGGATCCTGGCCGCGCTGCTCATCCCGAACACGATGACGGCCCTTCAGAAAGCCAAGGTGAGAGGCACGCAGAAGGACATTCAGACCATCGCCACGACCCTGACCGACTACATCACCGACCGCGAACCCCCCCCGGCAAACAGCGGTGACATCTCCACCACGCTGAAACAGGCTCTATCGCCCTTCTACATCAAGGTTCTTCCGATGAAGGATCAGTGGGGTACCAACTTCAAGATCTACACCGGCACGGCCTGCGATGGCAACTACGGCATCGCCAATTCGGTCTCCGACGACTATCTGATCGCGTCCTATGGCCGCGGCGGATTGTTGGAAGGCTGGACCTATGACGCGGCTAATGCCGATGCGGGCTTGTACTCCATTACGACCACGGCCGACTTCGCAAACGACTTGGTCAACATGGACGGCACGTTTATTCGCTGCCCCAGAACCGGAGTCTCCTCAGGCACGTAATCCGGACGAAGCTAGAGAAAAAGGGCGACGCCGAAAGGCGCCGCCTTTTTTTTTTGCATCTTTTTCCGCTCTGTGTCCGGGAATCCATTTATAGTATAATTCTCCGGAGTGAAAGCGCGGACGATCTTTCTCCTTTTTCTATACGTCATTATCGTCCTGTGTCTGATCCCTGTCCTTCTCGTCTGCATGCTCTTTCGCATCCAGGGGCCGCTCTACGCCATCGCCAAAGGAGCGATGCGGCTTTCGCAGAGGGTGCTCGGGATCAAGGTCGAGGTCGACGGGCGGAACAACATCGATCCAACGAAATCGTACGTGTTCATGTCCAACCATCTGAGCTTCATCGATGGTCCGCTGCTGTTCATGATCATTCCCCATTCGGTCCGGATCATCTTCAAGAAAGAGCTGTTCCTGATTCCAGTCGTAGGCCAGGCCATGACCTATGTCGGGTTTGTCCCGGTTGACCGAAAGGGCGTCGAGGCCGGAAAAATCAGCGTCAAGCGCGCCGCACGTCTCATGAGAGAGAAAGGTTATTCCTTTCTCGTTTTTCCGGAAGGGACGAGGAGTCCGGATGGTGTCCTCTATAAATTCCACAGGGGCGGATTTTTCCTGGCCCTCGAGAGCGGGGCGCCAATCGTTCCCATTTCCCTCCGGGGGACATTCGAGCTCATGCCCAAAGGGAGCTTTTTCGTTCGGAAAGGCTCGATCCGGGTCCTCTTCCATCCACCCGTATCGATCGAGGGAATCGACGCCAGCCGCATGGCCGGGCTGATGGAGACCGTCCAAACAGCCATCCTTGCCGGACTCAAGGAGGAAACACCATGAACTATCTTCCCGTTGCCCGCGAATCCGCCCGGCTCCTGGAACGTTTTTTTTCGCGAAAGTCCGAGGCGCTGACAAAGGCCGTGGAAGCGTGCGTCCGGACTCTCCGGGCGGGGGGAAAAATCCTGGCTTTTGGAAACGGCGGGAGCGCCGCCGAAGCCCAACATTTCGCCGCTGAGCTAGTGAACCGCTTTCAAAAAAAGCGGCCGGCCTTGCGCGCCTTAGCCCTGACGACGGATACTTCGATCCTGACGTCCGTCGGGAATGATTCCGCTTTTCATTCGATTTTCAGCCGCCAGGTCGAAGCCCTGGGCGATAAGGGAGATATCGCTTTGGCTCTTTCGACAAGCGGCGGCTCCCCCAACGTGATCAAAGGCCTGGCGGCCGGGCGAAAAAAAGGGATGATAACGATTGGCTTAACCGGCCGGGCCGGAGGGAAGATGGCGCTTTTTTGCGATCATCTGCTCGACGTCCCGTCGCGAAAGACGCCTCGAATCCAGGAAGTCCACCTGGCCGCCCTTCACATTCTGGCCGGAGAGATCGAGAAGGCCTTCTCTTAAGCCGGGTCCGCATTCCCGGCGCCTCTCTACTCAGGCCCCCACGATTTCCTTGATTTTTTCCACGCCGGCGACGCCGCTGTTGAAAAGATATACCGAAGCGCTGCCCGCGAGCCGCCGGAAAAAGGCTTTCTGCAGGTCGAGGCGTTCCTCGGTCGATACGAGCAGATGGGGATTGAAGAAAGGCGCGCTCTTCCCGCCAGCGGCGCTTTTCTGAATTCCCGGACTTTCTCCCGATTCGAGAATCCGGAGGGCCTCGTCAGGGCCGAGTTCGACGATGGACGGCGAGACGGCGTCGTTCCGCAGGATAAAAATCCAGCGCAGCGCGGTCCGTTTAACAAAAGACGCCGGCCCGCCTAGCCAGTTCGGGTCGAGCATGCCGTGGGCGATTTTGGACGCCTTGAAACAGAACGGAGATCCCCGGTCGAGGCGGCAGTCGTCCTGGCGGAGGCACTCGGCGTTTGTGCAGTCTTCTTTATGGATAATGACGTTTTCGCCTTTGCTTTGATCGAAAAGCGGCGCCAGGCGCTGGAAAATCTCGACGGCATCCGTGGGCGTGTAGGCCTTTCGCTCGACGCCGTCGGCCTGAGCGGCCTTTCCGAAGTGGCGGACGAAGACGATGTCGTTGGAATGAAAACGGAATTTCGGGTCGCGGAGCAGGCCGAAAAAGAGGTCGGTTTTCTTGGTCCCGGGCGGTCCGATAAGGATGAGGCCGTTTCCGCCCGCGTCAAGGCTCATGCCCCGGACCGCGTGAATCCCGAACAACCGTTCTGAGACGTCGGCGACCAGGCCGAGGGCGAGGCTCCGCAGCGGACCGTAATTATCGCAATTGACGATGATCCCGGTCTTGGTCTCGGTGTTATAGAAGGCGCGGGGTTCCCGTCCCGGGATGCCGTCGACGGCATAGATGATGCCGTGGGGCTCGAGGTCGGATTCGAGCTGGGCGGGATACCAGTTGTCCACCCAGAAATCGTTGAGATGAGAGACGTTCGTCTTGAGCTGGACGACAACGCCGTTGATATTCGCGTTCCATTCGAAATAGCCCTCGGGCGTCAGATGTCCGCGGATTTCATCGACCAGGCCGTCCCGGACCTTTTCCGTGATCGCCGCCTCCACCGGGACGGATTTCTTGACGCGCGTGACATAGTTGTTCAGGGCGACGCGCTTGGCCTTTTTGGCCGGTTTGAGCTCCGCGAGCGCCCGCGAGATCCGCTCCATGCCCTTTTCCAGGGCGGCCATCGAAGTCGCATAGGAGAGGCGGATGTAGTCGTCGGCGCCGAAAGCGTCCCCGGGCACTACGGCCACGCGAGCTTCCTTGAGGAGGAAATTGGCCATGCCGTAGGAATTGCGGATAGCCGCCCCGTTGAACTCCTTGTCGTAATAAGCTTTCACGTTGGGAAAGAGATAAAAGGCTCCCGGCGGCTTGAAGCAGGACATCTGCGGAATAGCCTGAAGCTTCATCAGGCAATAGTTCCGGCGGCGCTGGAACTCTGCGACCATTTTGGCAATGTCATGCTGGGGGCCGCTGAGCGCCTCGAGGCTGGCTTTCTGCGATATCGAGACAGGGTTCGAGGTTGTATGGCTCTGGATCTTGCTCATGGCGTTGATGACATCGGCCGGGCCGGCGGTGAAGCCGATCCGCCAGCCGGTCATGGAATACGACTTCGAAACGCCGTTGATGATGATCGTCTTCTTCTTGATATCATCGCCCAGGGCGGCGAAACTGGTGAATTTGAAGCCGTCATAGACGAGCTTGTCGTAGATTTCGTCGGCGATGACGTAGATGTCCTCCTTGCGGATGACTTCGGCCAGGGCTTCAAGCTGTTCCCGGGTATATGTCGCCCCGGTCGGGTTCGACGGCGAATTCAGGATGAGGGCTTTGGTCGCGGGCGTGATATGGGCCCGCAGCTCGTCGGGCGTCATCACGAACCCGTTTTCCTCGAGGACCGGGACGATGACCGGCTTGCCTTTGGCCAGGTTGACGAGATGGGGGTAGGTTACCCAGAATGGCGCGGGGATAATGACTTCCTCGTCGTCGTTGACGATGGCCTGAATCGCGTGGAAGAGCGAACTCTTCGCGCCCGTGGAGACGATGACCTCGTTCGGGGCGTAGGACAGCCCGTAATCTTCCTTGAAGCGGGCGATGATCGCCTTCTTCAGGGCGGGGATGCCTTCGTTTTCCGTGTACTTTGTAAAATTCTCCTGAATGGCTCGGATGCCCGCGGCTTTGATGTTTTCGGGCGTGGCGAAATCCGGTTCGCCGATGCTCAGGTCGACGACGTCGACCCCCTCGGCTTTCATCGCCCTCGCCTTCGCCGCGATTTTTAACGTCGGAGAAGCGCCGATTTTGTTCGCTTTTTCTGAGATCATGATGGCTTCTCTCCCGCCCGCGGAGCGATCACTTCTCTTTTTTCTCTTCGGGCGAGAACTTGTCCTTGAGGAATCTCTTAAGGTCTGCGCCGGTCAAGGATTTTACGACCTCGGGGAGCTGGGCCAAAACTTCCGCGACTTGGGCGGTGATTCTTGTCGTCCCGAGCTCCTTGTCTCCGCCGACGATCACGATTTTATCCACTTTCGACAGAGGTTCGGAAATGGACTTGGCCACGTCCGGCAGGACTTTCAGATACATCTCGAGGATCGCGGCGTCGTTGTAGCGATCCCAGGCTTGCGCCTTTTTGGCCATCACCTCGGCTTCGGCGAACCCCTTTTGCTTGATCAGTTCGGCCTGAGCTTGGCCTTCGAGTTTCAGCGCGTCGGCTTTGCCCCGGGCTTCGGCCAGGATCCGGAATTCCTCCGCCTCGGCCTCCGACCGGATCTGGTACTTCCGGGCGTCGGAGGGCTTGAGAACGTTGGCCTCGAGCTCTTTCTCCCGGCGGGAAATTTCGAGCTCTTCGGTCCGGATCGCCTGTTCTTTTTCGACCTGCTTGACCTTGGCCTCCTCGAGCTTGAGATCCTGGTTGATCCTGTTCCGTTCGAGTTCATAGGCAAAGTCGGCCTGGGCTTTTTTCTGGTTGACGAAGACTTGGGATTCAGACTTCTTCGCCTCATTGTCCCACTGGGCCTTGGCGATCAGGGCGTCGGCCTGAAGACGGGCGACTTCCCCTTCTTTGCGGGCTTGGGATGACTTGATGATCGCGTCCTTCTGGCTTTCGGCCTCGGCAATGGCCGCTTCCCGCTTGGCCGCGCTGATAATCGGCTTGGACAAAGCCTCGATATAACCCTGGGTGTCGCTGAACTCCTTCAGGGAGAAAGAGAGAAGCGCCAGCCCCATCTTGGAAAAGTCTTCGTGGGCCGCATCCGCGACTCTTTTATCAAACTCCCGGCGGCCGCGGTAGATCTCCTCGACGGTCATCGTCCCGATGACTTCGCGCATCTTGCCTTCGAGGACGGCCATGGCGATATCCCGGACGCCTTCCTTGCCTAGACCGAGAAACTGTTCGGCCGCGGTCCGGATGGATGCGTCCAGGGACTCGATCTTGACCTGGGCTGTGGCATCGGCCAGGATGGGAACGCCCCCATGCGTCAGGACTTCGGGCGTTCGGATATTAATCGGGATCACTTCCAAGGGAAGCGTGTCCACGGTTTCGAGGAACGGCATGACGAAAGTCCCGCCTCCCAGGCGGTACCGATATCCGACTTTCTTTTTCATACCGTCCGGGCCTAAGATCGTCTTTTTACGTCCGGAGATAATCAGGGCTTCATTGGGCCCGACTTTCTTATATTGCTTGGCGAAGAGCAGTACGAGAAGGGCCAGGACGACGGCGATGACGCCGGCCAAAACCAGGGAGGTGACAAGAGAGCTCATAACGGCCTCCTCAAAAAGATGATTGCCGATCCGGTTGATAAAAGCATAACTTGTTTAAAAAAAACATTTTAACTAATTATCGAAAACGAAGTCAAGGAAGATCGGGGTCTTATCGAAACTTTCCATTTTCCAGAGGAAAACGGGGATGAGACCCTATTTGAAAAACTTGAAACGGAGCATATGGACTATGGCTGCCACTCCGTCTTTCCAGCCGATCTTCTTCCCCTCCGTGTAATCGCGGCCTGAATAGGAGATCGGGACCTCATAGACGCGGGCTTTGAGCTTGGCGACTTTGATCGTGACCTCGGGCTCGAACCCGAACCGGTCGGATTTCAAGGTGATTCGCCGTAAGACATCGTTTTTAAAGACTTTGTAGCAGGTTTCCATGTCGGTCAGATTCAGGTTGGCGAGGATATTGGAGAACGTCGTCAGCATTCGGTTCGCGACGTAATGCCAGAAGAACAGCACCCGGTGCGGGCCTCCGAGAAAACGGGAGCCGTAGACGACATCGGCCCGTCCGTCCAGGATCGGCTCGAGGAGTTTGGGGTATTCCCGCGGGTCGTACTCGAGGTCGGCGTCCTGGACGAGAACAATGTCTCCCGTCGCTTTCCCGAATCCCGTCCGCAGCGCCGCGCCTTTGCCCTTGTTTTTCTCATGATAATAAATATTGATTCGGGGGTCGGCGACCATTCCCAGGATATCGCGGGTTCCGTCCGTGGAATAATCGTCGACGATGACAAGTTCGGTGGGGAGGCCCGTATCGACCTTCAAAACGCGGGCGATGATTTCCTGGATGGTGTCCTTCTCGTTATAGACGGGCATGACGATGGTCAGTTTCATGGAGTTGTCCTTTGCCTTCAATTCCCGGCGCGAAGCTTCTCTCTGAAATAGGCGATGGTTCGGGGCAGGCCTTCGTCCAAAGAGACCCTGGGCTTCCATCCGAGCTTATCGTTGGCCAGGGAGATATCCGGCTGGCGGCGGACCGGGTCGTCTTCGGGGAGGGGCTTGTGGACGACCTTGGACTTGCTGCCGGTGAGTTTCAAGACTTTTTCGGCGAGCTCGGCGATCGTGAATTCCGCCGGGTTGCCGAGGTTCACCGGCCCGACGATTCCCTCGGTCTCCATCATCCCGAGGATTCCGTCGATGAGGTCGGAGACATAGCAGAACGAGCGCGTCTGGCGGCCGTCGCCGTAGATCGCCAGCGGTTCGCCGCGAAGGGCTTGGACGATGAAATTCGAGACGACGCGGCCGTCATCCACGGCCATCCGCGGGCCGTAGGTGTTGAATATCCGGACGATCCGGATGTCCACCCTGTTTTGGCGGTGGTAGTCCATCATCAGCGTCTCGGCGACCCGCTTCCCCTCGTCGTAGCAGCTCCGGACGCCGATCGGGTTGACGTTGCCCCAGTAACTTTCAGGCTGGGGATGAACCTGGGCGTCTCCGTAGACTTCGGACGTGGAGGCGAGGAGGATCCGGCTTCTGATCCGCTTCGCCAACCCGAGCATGTTGATCGTGCCCATGACATTTGTTTTGACCGTCTTGATCGGATTTTGCTGGTAGTGGATCGGGGAGGCCGGGCAGGCCAGGTGAAAGATCCGGTCAACCTCGACGAAGAGGGGATGGATAACGTCGTGGCGGATGAGCTCGAAATAAGGGTGGGGCAGAAGCTCCCGGATGTTGTCCTTGTGCCCGGAAAAGAAGTTGTCGATGCAGACGACATCCGAGCCCCGGGCGATGAGCGTTTCGCAGAGATGGCTGCCCAGGAAACCCGCTCCGCCGGTGATGAGAACCCGGTTCATCCTCTTGCCTCCCGTCTCGCTCTATTTATAGCCATAAGCCATGAAGAGAAGGCTTTTCTTCTTCAAAACGTCTTTCTGGGCCTGGACGATCTCGCCGCACCCCAAATCGGCCAGGCGGAGGAGCCGTTCGAGGAGGGTACGCGAAAAAGGATTCCGCTCGGCCGTGGCTTGGACTTCGAGCAATTGCCCCCGGTCGGTTTGGACGACGTTCATGTCGGTTTCGGCGGTCGAATCCTCGGCGTAATCGAGGTCGAGGAGCGGCTCGCCGTCGATAATGCCGACGCTCACGCCGGCGACCAGATGATGGAGCGGCATGGCTTCGATGATTCCGTCGTCGAGCATTTTCTTGAGGGCCAGGGCCAGGGCGACGCAGGCGGCGTTGATCGAGGCGACGCGCGTCCCCCCGTCCGCCTGGATGACGTCACAGTCGAGGATGATCTGCCGTTCGCCGATGGCCTTGAGGTCGGTGACTGCCCGGAGGGCCCGCCCGATGAGGCGTTGAATTTCCTGGCTCCGCCCCGACGGATAGCCTTGCGTCCTTTCCCGGTTAGTCCGTTTTTCCGTCGCGCGGGGGAGCATGGCGTATTCCGCCGTAACCCAGCCCGTGCCCGAATTCCTGAGGAACGGAGGCACTTTTTCCTCGATGGTCGCGGCCGCGACGACCCGGGTCTTGCCCATCTCGATCAGCGCCGATCCGTCGGCGAAATCGAGAAAGTCGGGCTGGATTTTAATCGGGCGCAATTCGTCGCCCTTGCGGTTGAGCGCTCTCATCTCATCGTCACCTCTTCGGCGGGCCGCGTGTTCCAGCGCTTGTGAACCCAGAACCAGAACTCCGGGCGCTGTCGGATTTCGTGCTCGATTATCTTAGTGCATATTTGGGTGATTTTCAACACGTCCTCCTCGCTCCGTCCGCTCAGCGGGATAGCCAGGGGTTCGTTTATTTTCACCCGGTACCGGCCTTTTTCGGCGGGCACACAAAAAACCGGAACGAGTGGGGCCCCGGTCTTCAGATGAAAGGCGGCGAGCACCGGGGTCGTGGCGGCGAGCTTCCCGAAGAAATCGACGAAGACAGGCTGGCCCGAGCGCAGAACGTTCAGGTCGATGAGGATGGCGACCATTTCATTCCGTCCCAAGGATTTGAGAATCGGCCTGGCCGCCCCGATCTTATTGATGATTCCCGCGCCGAACTTCGCCCGCACCCGGGCAAGGTCCCGTTCGATGAACGGATTGTCGAGGGCGCGGGCGATGACCCGGAGGCGGCCGATCCCCGAAACGCCGGCCGCGGCAAATTCCCAGTTGCCGTAGTGGCCGGTAAACGGCAGGACGCCCTTCCCCTTCGCCAGCGCGCTTTCCAGATGGTGCCTTCCTTCGATGTCGAGCAGGCTGCTAATGCGCTTCGGGGAATAGCGGGTCGCCTTGAGGATATCGGCCAGCGTCCGGCCTAGCTGGATGAAGGCCCGGCGGGCTAGAACGCGCCGCTCGGCCGGCGTTATTTCCCGGCCGAAGGCAAGGGCGAGGTTATCGAGGGCGATTTCGCGATGTCTGCGGTCCAGACGAAAGGCGAGGCGTCCGAAACTCCGGCCCACGGCGAGGCAAAGCGGCCGCGGCAGGAGGGAGATCGGAACCGAGACTATTTTATACGCAAGATATCCGAGTCGATCACCGGCTTTGCTCATCCCTGGAGTGGTCCCCGGGCCGATGGAGCGACCGCCGCGCGGACGTTTTCGAAGAAGGGAGCGGGAAGATCGAGCCCGATATCCATGATGTAAATCCGAAGACGGGCGAAGAGTCCAAGCCGGTCCAGGAATTTGACCCCGTCTTTCTCAGTCGTGATGAGCGCTTCGATATGATTTTTCCTGGCGACCGCCATGATTTTTTCGAGAGCGGCCGGCGGATAGACGTAGTGATCGGGGAAGGTCATCCTGATATCCGGTCTTATTCCGGATTCCTCGAGGAGCCGGAAGAACCTTTCCGGGCGGGCGATCCCGGCCGCCGCGAGGATTTTCTTCCCTTCGAGCGCTCCGGCCGACTGCCGTTCTCCGCTCTCGAGGAGATGGAGCCCTTTGGAAACCACGGAATATTCATAAATACGAATCCCGGGATGCCTTGCTTCGATTTTCTTCCTTTCGGCGTCGGAGCCCCCTTTTTTCCAAAGGAGGATATCGGCCCGGCCGAGGGCCGTCAGACCTTCCCGGCGCGCGCTCCGGGACCGCGGATCATGGAGGACGATATCTACGCCACGCGCAAGCCTGAGATGCTGGAAGCCGTCGTCGAGCACGGCCATGTCGAATCCCAATTCTTTGGCCTTGCGGCAGGAGCTGAAGCGGTTTTTTCCGACAAAGACTCCGGCCTGTGGGAAGCGCCGGGCGATCATAAAAGGTTCGTCGCCCGTTTCTTGCCAACGGCCAAGAATTCGCCGCCCGTCGGAGAGAATGCCGCCATCTTTTTCCCATCGTCCTTTGTAACCGCGCGTTACGAGTGCGGGACGGAAGCCGAGGCCCGATAAAAAGCCGAGAAGTTCCATGACCAAAGGCGTTTTTTCCGATCCTCCCAAGGTCAGATTCCCGACGCTAATAACGGGCAGCGACGCTCTTTTCGGGGGGATTATCTTTCGTCCGGCGGGAGAGGCTTTGATCCGGCAGACCAGCCGGGAAAAGGGAGAATAGATCCGGAGGAGCCAATTCATTTTTCACTATTATACTGAAAAAGGGGACGCGGGGACAGGAACGGCCCCCGGTCTTTTGTTTTTCCCTCGACTTGCGTCCGGTCGGTCTCTTTCCGTATAATACTTCCTGATTTATCGCTGCGGAGGAGGATTTACCGTGAGACGAAAGATTTCGATTGGGCTGCTTATTATAGTCCTCGGGCTGGGTTTGTCGGCCTGCCAGAAGAAGACTCAGGTCAAGGGCGTGGAGCTCGAAGTGGCGTTTTCCGAACCCACCTTGTCCGATAATTTGATCACCGACGTGGAATACAAATGGAAAACGACGGGCGAATTCGTCAAATTCGACAAGGATTTCAAGGTTTTCGTCCATTTCTGGCATAACACGAATATGCTTCTCGGGGACGACTACACGCCCGACATCCCCACCTCCAAATGGGAAAAAGGGAAAGAATATACGGCCAAGAGAAAAATCTATATCCCGACTTTCATCGACGAGTTCGACCCCCAATTCAAGGGCGAGGAAACGCTCCGTCTCTCGGCCGGGCTTTATAACCCCTACGACCGGACCGGCCAGTCCGAAAAAGAAGTCCTCTCGAAGAAATTGAAGGTCGTTCCGCCTCCTCTCGGGACGCCCGAAGTGATCTTCGAGAACGGTTGGTATGACCTCGAAGTCAATCCGAACTCCATTCTCAAGCAGTGGCGCTGGACGCACAAAGACGCGAGATGCGTCATCGACAATCCGAAAAAGGATGCCCTTCTTGTCATCCGGGGAGGGGTCAACTTCCAGGCCGTGAAAGACCAGAAGATCACGCTGAAAATAAACGACCTCGTCCTCGATGAATTCATCGCCACCGAGGAGCTCTTCGAGAAGACATACAACGTCAAGAAAGAGATGCTCGGTGACAAGAACGAGTTCAATTTCTTGATTTCGGTCGACAAACCCTGGATTCCGGCCAAGGTCATCCCCAACTCCTCCGATGAGCGGGAACTCGGCGTTCAGGTTTCTTTCATTTATTTCAGGTAAGGCCGGAAGCGGCTCTATTCGATCTTGATCGGGGAGGCGAAACCCTTGACCCCTGCTGCTGAAAACTGGTCGAGCTCTTCCTTGGCTTTTATTTCCTCGGCTTGAGCGGTCTGCAGTTTCTGATAGGTATCGCTGATCTCCCGCTGGATCGTGTCCTTGGTCGTCATGCTGTTGAAGGTGTAGAACTGCTGCCAAAGGGTTTTCATCTTGAGCGTGAGCAGGTCGGCCTTGTCCTTGGCCGCGGCCCATGCGTTCTCGAGCTCGGCTTTCCTCGCCTCGTATTGTTTTTGGGTTTCGGCCCGGGCCGCGGCCGCCGCCTTGAA
>Ga0299912_10003466_pt1 | contig 12871 bp, 11 predicted proteins | sample RVTome_2_FD_207667 | JGI IMG/M metagenome (GOLD analysis project Ga0299912, IMG submission 207667) | Soil microbial communities from uranium-contaminated site in the Upper Colorado River Basin, Wyoming, United States - RVT95D214 (version 2) ...
GTCCGGGCAGTGCATCATCAGGCAGTCGACATATTCGAGCTCGAGCTCCTCGAGGGCCTTGCGGGCCCTCTTGAGAAAGCCCTCCTTGGTCTCGCCTTTGGTCGCCTCGAGCTTGGTCGTAATGAAGACCTTCTTGCGGTCCATATGCTTGATGACTTTGGCGAGGACGCGGTGGTGCCCGGGGTATTCCTCGGCGGTGTCGAAGTAGTTCATGCCGGACTCGTAGGCGGCCCGGATGACGCCCTCGTCCATGATGAAGCCGCACGAAATGTCGGAAACCTGGAAGCCGGTCCGGCCGAGCGTGCGGTACTCCTTGATCCTAGGAGGGGCGTCCGGAGCCTGAAGCGGAGCCGCTTGCCCGGATTTTTCCGCCGCTGTCGCCAAAGTACCTCTTCCGGCGAACCCCGCGCCCAGAACACCCATGGCCGTTTTCTTGAAGAATTGCCGCCGCCCCACGTTTTTCGGATCCATTCTTCCTCCCTTCGCGCAGACGCGCCGAGACGGGATTTCGAGTGGCGAAGGATAGCAGGGGAGGGGCGGAAAATCAACCGGGACCAAGAAATGAGTCGTGTTCCCGATGTCCCGGCGTCGGACCGTCGGGTTAGTCCCGGGACTGGCGCATGAGGAACATACGGAGGAGCTGCATGGCCGCCATGGCCGTCGAGGCGACGTAAGTCAGGGCCGCCGCGCCGAGGACCTTCCTCGCGCCGGCCATTTCCTCGGAAGTCAGAAAGCGCCGCTCCTCGAGGAGGACCAGGGCTCGCTTAGAAGCGTTGAACTCAACGGGCAGGGTCACGACGGAAAAGGCGACCGCCCCGGCGAAGAGCAGGATACCGATGTCCATGAGGACGCTCGGGCCGTTCTTGCTGAAGATGAAGCCGATGAAAAAGAGCGGGAAGGCCAGGGTCGAGCCGATGCTGGCCACGGGGTAGATGAGCGATCGGAGGTGCATGGGCCGGTAATGCAGATGGTGCTGCAGGGCGTGACCAGTTTCATGGGCGGCGATGCCCAGGGCGGCGATCGACGAGCTGTCATGGACGCCCTGGGACAGCCGCAGGACCCGCTTCCGGGGGTCGTAGTGATCGGAGAGCTCGCCCGGCTGTTTCTCTATGGTGACGTCGCCCGCCCCGGCCGTCTGGAGAAGCTGATGGGCGGCCTGGGCTCCGGTCGTCCGCGACGAGGCGAATACCCGGCTGTATTTCTTATAGGCTCCCTTGACCTTGGCCTGGGCGTAAAGAGCCAGGATCAGGGGCGGGATGATCAGAAAGAATGTCCAGTCATAGAAAAACATTTGTCTGTCCTCCTCAGAACAGACACCTATTTTACCTCAAACGAGGGAAAAATGTATAATAGGGAGCGACCGTGCTAGACGGGGAGCTAGCGGTGCCCTGTGGCCCACAATCCGCTCCAGTGGGGTCGAACCCCCTGCCGAGGCTTCCCTCTTTCTGGCCGGTGCCCTTGCACGTGGCGTTGAAGGCCGGGGTCCTGCGCGAAGGGCTTCCCGCGAACCCCGTCAGGACCGGAAGGTAGCAGCGGCAACGGGACGGTTCCTTGTGCTGCAGTCAACCTCGCCGGAGCCGGCGGCTCGGGACACGCAGGGAGAGTGCTGTCGGAGCAGGGTGCACGGTCGCTTTCTTTCCCGCCCCCGCGGCCGGGTTCACAGGCCCATTTTCTTGAACAAAGCGGCGATCGCCTCTTTATCCTTTTCTTCGATAGGGAGGAGGGGAAGCCGCGCCGGGCCGCCGTAATATCCCCGCAGGTCCTGGGCATGCTTGAGCCCGGCGATGCCGTAAACCTCTGTTAGAGCTTTGTTGAGGGGGACGAGGTCGAGCTGGAGCTTACGGGCTTCGTCTTTCTTCCCGGCCTTGAACAGCCGGAAGATCTCGGCGCATAACTCCGGCGCCGCGTCGGCCACGGCCAGGATGGCCCCGCACGCCCCCATCTCCAAGCCCGGGTAGATGACGTGCCCCGAGCCGAGGAAATAATGGAAGCGCTCGGGGACTTCGCGGACGACCTCCCCAAGGAAAGCGAGGCTCCCCGAGCTCTCCTTGAGCCCGATGATATTCGGATGGGGGGCCAGGTCGACGATGAGCCGCGGTTCGAGGGAGATGCCGGTGTTCTGGGGTATGTTGTAGATGAGGACCGGAAGCCGGCTGGCCTCGGCCACGGCCAGGTAATGCGTCATAAGGGCTCCGCGCGTCATCTTCGACTTGAAGTAGGAGGGCGGCCGGACGAGTGCCGCGGCGAGGCCGCGGCCGGCGAGGCTGTTGGTGAAGTCGATCGTCCCCTTGGTCGATTCGCGGGCCGTGCCGACGAGGATCTTTTTTTCGGGGGCCGCGGCCTCGGCGACGGCCTCGACGAGCTCGAGCGACTCCGCATCCGTCAGCGAGACGCTCTCCCCGGTCGAGCCGAGGACGAGGTAGCCGGCGAGGCCCGTCCGGTTGAGCTTCCGGACGTTCTCCCGGATCCTTTCCGTCGAGACCTCGTCCCCGGCGAAGGGGGTGGTCAAGGCTGCGTAGACGCCTTCGAGGGGTTTGCTCAACGACTCTCTCCTTTTCGCGACTCCCGGACGGCCCTCTCGATCTCCCGGAGTTCGGCCTCGCCCAGCCCGAAATAGTGGCCGACTTCGTGAAGAACGGTGTCCCTGACGTGGTCCTTGATGTCCTCGTCGGACCGGGAGATCGATTCGATCGGCCGCTGGTAGATGACGATGACGTCCGGCGGGTAGTTGCCGTAAGAGCCCGGGCTGCGGTGGGGATAAGGGACGCCATGGTAGAGCCCGAGCAGAGACGTTCCCGGGGGACAGTCGTCCTCGACCATGACGGTGACGTTGTCGATGAGCTTGCGGAAGCGCTTCGGGATCTCGGCCAGGGCCTCGCCGACGAGCGCCTCGAACCGGGTCCGGTCCATGGACGGCCGGAAAGGGCTCCGGCCGAAGGGATGGATCGTCCGCGTCATCTTTCGATGCCGTCGCGGGCCTTGATGCCGCGGTCGAAGTAATGTTTGACGCAGGCCATCTCAGTGACAAGGTCGGCCCGGGCCGTGAAGGCGTCCGGGGCGTAGCGTCCCGTGAGAACGACCTCGACGCCGGCCGGGCGCTTATCGAGGAAGTCCAGGACCTCTTGTTCGGGCAGGATCTTGAAATGGACGGCCGTATTGACCTCGTCCAGGACGACGATCCGGTAGTCGCCGGAGAGCATGGCTTCGAGCGCCTGCCGCAGGCCGGCCCGGGCCCGGGAGACGTCCTCGTCGCCGGGACCATCCTTGACCGTGATGAAACCTTCGCGTCCGAACTGCTCGATGCGGATGAGGGGCCGGAGCTTCTTCGCGGCCTCGATCTCTCCCGTCGGCTGTCCCTTGAGGAACTGGGCGACGTACGTCTTGAAGCCGCGGCCGGCGGCCCTGAAGGCGAGGCCCAGGGCGGCGGTCGTCTTGCCCTTGCCGTTCCCCGTGTAGACGTGAATATAGCCGGACATCGCCCCCTATTCTTGAATAATCCGCCCGTCTTGTCAAAAAAACATTGGTCCATGCTATAATCGGGCCATGCTCGACGCCAAATTCGTTTTGGAAAACCTTGAATCGGTTCAGAATAGGCTCGCGGCGAGGGGCCCGCGGATAAGCCTCGAGGAGTTCGTCCGCGTCTCCCGCGAGAAAAAGGACGTCCTCAAGAAAGTCGAGGACCTCAGGGCCGAAAAGAACCGGGCCTCCGAGGAGGTTTCGCGCCTGAAGAAAGCGGGGCAGGACGCCTCGTCCTTGATCGTGGACATGCGAAAGGTCGGCGACGCGATCGCCGGGCTCGAGGAGAGGCTCAAGGCCTTCGAGGAAGAGCTCAAAGCGACCCTTCTCAACATCCCCAACATCCCCCACGGATCCGTTCCCGCCGGCCGGGGCCCCGAGGACAACAAAGAGGTCCGGCGCCATGGCGTCCGTCCGGAATTCGGCTTCAAGCCCCAGGCCCACTGGGACGTCGGCGAGAATCTGGGCATCCTCGACTTCGAGCGGGCCGCCAAGATCACCGGCTCCAGGTTCACGGTCTACTTCGGGGCCGGGGCGCAACTCGAACGGGCCCTGATCAGCTTCATGATCGACCTCCACACCCGGGAGAGGGGCTTCACCGAGGTCCTGCCGCCCTTCATCGCCAACGCCGAGAGCCTGACCGGCACCGGCAACCTGCCCAAGTTCAAGGAAGACCTGTTCAAGCTCGAAGGCTTCGACTGGTACCTCATCCCGACCGCGGAGGTGCCGCTGACCAACATCTACCGCAACGAGATCCTCGACGGCGCGGTCCTGCCGATACGCTTCGTCGCCTACACGCCCTGTTTCCGGAGCGAAGCCGGGTCTTACGGGAAGGACGTCCGCGGCCTCATCCGCCAGCACCAGTTCAACAAGGTCGAGATGATGATCTTCAGCCGCCCCGAGAGCTCCTTCGACGAGCTCGAATACATGACCGCCTCGGCCGAGGAGGTCCTGAAGAGGTTGGGGCTCCACCGCCGTGTCGTCCTCCTCTGCGCGGGCGACATGGGCTTCGCCAGCGCCAAGACCTACGACCTCGAGGTCTGGATGCCCAGCCGCGACGGCTTCATGGAGATATCGTCCTGCTCGAACTGCGCGGACGTCCAGGCGCGCCGCTCCAATATCCGGTTCCGGCGCGAGCCTAAAGCGAAACCCGAGTTCGTCCACACGCTGAACGGCTCGGGCCTGGCCGTCGGCCGGACCGTCAGCGCCATCCTCGAGAACTACCAGCAGGCGGACGGCTCGGTCGGCGTACCCGAGGCCCTGCGGCCCTACATGAACGGTCTCGAACGCATATCGGCATTGCGTAAATAGATCGACGGAGGGATGGCCGAGTGGTTGAAGGCGGCGGTCTTGAAAACCGCTTTCCGGTTCTCCGGAACGGGGGTTCGAATCCCTCTCCCTCCGCCAATCCCTCACCCGCGGCGAGGAGACTCCGCATGAGAAAACCGGCTGACACACGCGGCAAGCTGACCGACCTGCCGAACATCGGCAAGACGACCGCGGCCAAGCTCGAAAAGATAGGCATACGGACAAAAGAGGACTTCCTCAAGCGCGACCCATACGACGTCTTCCACAAGCTGAGGAAGAAGGTCGACCCGACGCTCTGCCGCTGCGCCCTGGCCGGGATCGTCGGGGCCAAGACGGGGGAGCCCTGGCACGTCATCACCAAGCGTACGGCCGAGGAATATAAGAAGCGCCATCCCCGCCACAAGTGGGGACCGTGCTGACGGGCCGGCAGGCGTTTGGATTTGGCCGTGCTCTCATGCTAGAATAGCCCCCGTTCCCCGACCGCGGAGAGGTGCTGGAGTGGTCGATCAGGAACGCCTGCTAAGCGTTTGCCCTGGCTCAAACCGGGGCCGCGGGTTCGAATCCCGCCCTCTCCGCCACTGATATTCTCACAGGACGAACGTCTTTGAGGTCGCTTGGCTGAAGGCGCCCCATCCCGGCTTGACTTTGAGGTCATGTTCCCTTAAATTTGGGGCCGTATGTTTCCGCTCCTGAACATCCTCCGGCCCGAAGCCGCATTCCCGTTTGAGAGCGAAAGGGACGACCCATGAACATAAACCGTCGAAGCCCGAGTCTGACCTTCCTGGCCCTGGGTCTGATCCTCGCCGCCGCCGGCGCGTCCTGCGCCAAACAGGCCGGGACCGACTCCTACGACAGCATCCTCCGGAGCTTCGCCGACCCGCCGGCCGAATACCGCAGCGCCCCGCTCTGGGTCTGGAACGATCTTATGACCCGCGACGAGATCGAGCGCCAGCTCGAGGACTTCAAAGCGCGGGGCATCGGCGGCGCTTTCATCCATCCGCGGCCCGGCCTGATCACGCCCTATCTCACGGACGAGTGGTTCTCTCTCTGCGCCCACGCCGTCGAGACGGGCAAGTCCCTCGGCCTCAAGATCTGGCTCTACGACGAGAATTCCTACCCCTCCGGCTTCGCCGGCGGGCACGTGCCCGCGGAAATGCCCGATGCCGCCCGGGCCGGACTGAAAATGAGGAAGTACGATGGGCCGCCCCCGGTGCTCGACCTTGCCCCGCTCATCGTCCTTCGTAAGACCCTGACCGGCTTCGAGGACGTGACCGGCAAGGTCCGGCCCGGCACGGCCGACGCCGCGGCCTACTACGTCTTTGACGTCGTCCGCTCCGCTCCGTCGCCCTGGCACGGCGGCTTCACCTACGTCGACGTCATGCGCAAGGACGTCACGGAGAAGTTCCTCGACCTGACGCTCAACGGCTACAAGCGCGTCATCGGCAAAGACTTCGGCTTGACCGTGCCCGGCGTATTCCAGGACGAGGCCGAGATCTCGCCGGCCGGCGGCCGCGAGGCCGTCAATTACACCCCGGCCCTTTTCCAGACGTTCCAAATCCGCTGGGGCTATGACCTCCGGCCGAACCTCGTCGCCCTCTACGAGGAGGTCGGGAACTGGCGGCGCGTCCGGCATGATTACTATTCGACCCTGCTCGACCTGTTCATCGAGAACTGGGCCAAACCCTACTTCGCCTACGCGACCGACAACAACCTCGTCTTCACCGGGCACTACTGGGAGCACGAATGGCCTTTCCCCCGCGTCTCTCCGGACAGCCTGGCCATGGCCGCCTACGCCCACATGCCCGGGATCGACATCCTGATGAACGAGTGGAAAACGGATCCCCATGCCCAGTTCGGCAACGCCCGCGCCGTCCGCGAGATCCGCAGCGCCGCCAACCAGCACGGCCGGAAGCGGACGATGTCGGAAACCTACGGGGCTGGCGGCTGGGACCTGACCTTCGCCGACCAAAAGCGGATCGGCGACTGGGAGTACGCCCTGGGCGTCAATTTCCTCAACCAGCACCTGTCCTACGCCACGATCAAGGGCGCCCGCAAACGCGACCACCCGCTGTCCTTCTCGGACCACGAACCGTGGTGGCCGCACTACAACACCCTGGCCGATTATTTTGGTCGGCTGTCCGCCGTCATGAGCCTGGGCGAGCAGGTCAACAGGATCCTCGTCATCGAGCCGACGACGACGGCCTGGATGTTCTATTCACCCGCCGGGGAATCGGAGGATTTGCGGACGGTCGGCGCGGATTTCCAGGCCTTCGTCCACCTCCTCGAGGCCGAGCAGATCGAGTACGACCTGGTCAGCGAAAAAACCCTCCAGGAGTTCGCCTCGACGAGCCACGGCAAGATGAACGTCGGCGCCCGCTCCTACAACCTGATCATCTTCCCGCCGGGCTTGCGCAACCTCGAGGATTCGACCGTGGCCCTCGTCCGCGACTACCTCATTCGAGACGGCAAGATCGTCTCCTGGGTCGCGCCGCCCGACTTCGTCAACGGCATCGTCTCCGAGGACCTCCGGCTCCTGCAGGATTCCTTCGGCGACCGCTGGCTCGACTCCGGGCCGGGAAGCGGCTTCGACAAGGTCCGGAGGATGAGCCCGCCGGCCGTCGCCTTCGAGGGACTGCCGCCGGCTTCGAAGCTCTTCCATCAGAGGCGGGAATTCGACGGCGGCCAACTCATTTTTCTGGCCAACGCCGATGCGTCGGAGACGGCCGCGGGATCGATGACCCTGGCGGGCGGTTCGGCCGAAAAATGGGACCCGTTCACGGGCCGGGTCGAGCCGTATCCCTTCGTCCGTCACGGCGGCAAGCTGGATGTCGCTTTCTCCCTCCCGCCGGGCGGAAGCCTGCTTCTCTGTCTCAAGGACGAGCGGATGGAGCCGGGCGCCGCTCCTCCGTCCTTCGCCTGGGAGGATGTCGCCCCCGAAGGGACGCTTGCGGTCGAACCGCTAGCCCCGAACGTCCTGACGCTGGACTATTGCGACCTCGTCCTCGGCGGCAAGACGGAGAAGGACCTCTATTTCTATGACGCTCAAAGGAAGACATTCGAGGCTCACGGGCTGGGGCGGAACCCCTGGGACAGCGCCGTCCAGTATAAGACGAACATCCTCGACCTCGACAAGTTCCCGGCGAATTCGGGCTTCGAGGCCGTCTTCTGGTTCCGGGCGATCAAGGGCGACGCCGGGGATTTCTCGGACGTCAAGGCCGTCGTGGAGCGGCCCGGGCTTTTCCGCGTCTTCGTCAACGGCCGGGAGGTCCAGGCCAGTCCCGGGGAGTGGTGGCTCGACAGGGCCTTCGGCGTTTTTCCCGTGGGCGCCAACATCGTTTCCGGAAAGAACAGGATCACGGTCAAGTCCCGGCCGTTCACCATCCACTCCGAGCTCGAGCCGGTTTATCTCCTCGGGAATTTCCGCCTCGCGGCCGCCGGCCGCGGCTTCGAGCTCCAGCCGCCCGCGCCGCTCGCGGCCGGCTCATGGAAGGCCCAGGGGTGGCCCTTCTACGGGGCGGGAGTCCGCTACCGGAAGACCTTCGTCGTCCCGCGGGACGCTCGTGACGCGGCCTACAGACTCCGCCTCGGCCCGTGGCTCGGGGCGACGGCCGAGGTCTTCGTCGGCGACAAGCGCGTCGGTACGGCCGCCTTCCCGCCGCATGAAGTCGACCTGGCGGACGCCCTCGTCCCCGGCACGAACGAGATCTCCGTCGTCATCTACGGGACGCTCAAGAACACCCTCGGGCCGTTCCACAACGACCCGCCCCTCGGCCGGGCCTGGCCCGGCTCTTTCCAGCAGGGGGCCAAGGGGGGCCTGCCGCCCGGGTCGGCGTATGGTTTCGTCGACTACGGGCTCTTCGACGATTTCAAGGTGCAGAAAGGCACGGCGCGCTGAATCTCGTTGGCGAAAGGCTCGAACTCACTATGAACCAGGCCGTCGGCTTCGACAACGCTCATTACCTCCAGAAACAGAAAAAGGCCATCCTCGACCGGATGGAGCGCTTCACGAACAAGCTCTACCTTGAATTCGGGGGTAAGCTCTTCTTCGATTATCACGCCGCCCGGGTCCTGCCCGGCTACGATCCCAACGTCAAGATGAAACTCCTCCAGGAGCTCAGGAGCCGGGCCGATTTCCTCCTCTGCATCTACGCCGGCGACATCGAACGGAAGAAGATGCGGGCCGACTTCGGCATCACCTACGACGTCGACGCCATGAAGCTCATCGACGACCTGCGCGAGTGGGGCATCCAGATCCGGGCCGTGGTCATCACCCGCTTCGACAACCAGCCGGCCGTCCGCGTCTTCAAGAACAAGCTCGAACGGCAGGGGATCCGCGTCACCACCCACCGCTTCACCAAGGGCTATCCCACGGACATCGACGTCATCGTCAGCGACGAGGGCTATGGAGCGAACGACTACATCGAAACCGAGCATCCGCTCGTCATCGTCACCGGGCCGGGACCGGGCAGCGGCAAGCTGGCCACTTGCCTGTCCCAGCTCTACCACGAATACCGCCGCGGCTTCGCTTCCGGCTACGCCAAGTTCGAGACCTTCCCCATCTGGAACATCCCCCTCAAGCACCCGGTCAACGTCGCCTACGAGGCGGCCACGGCCGACATCGGCGACTTCAACCTGGTCGACCCCTTCCACCTCGAGGCCTACGGCAAGGTCGCCGTCAACTACAACCGGGACGTCGAGGTCTTCCCGGTCCTGCGGCGGATCCTGGAGAAGATCACCGGCGGCCCGTCCTTCTACAAGTCGCCGACCGACATGGGCTGCAACGCGGCCGGCTTCGGGATCAAGAGCGACGCCATCGTCCGGGAAGCGGCCAACCAGGAGCTCATCCGGCGCTATTTCCGCTACCACTGCGAATACGTCCTGGGCTTCGTCGAAAAGGAGACCGTGGAGCGCGCCGAGCTCCTGATGAGGGAGCTCGGGGTCAAGCCCGAGGACCGGCGCGTCGTCGAGCCGGCCCGCCGGGCGGCCGAAGAAGCCGAGGCGAAAGGCAAGGGCAACAAGGGCATCTTCGTCGGCGCGGCCATGGAGCTCCGCGACGGCACGATCGTCACGGGCAAGAACTCCCCCCTCATGCACGCCGCGTCGGCCCTGGTCCTCAATGCCGTCAAGAGGCTGGCCGAGATCCCGGATAAGATCCCCCTCCTCTCGCCCTCGATCGTCGAGTCAGTGGGCGCCCTCAAGAAGTCCGTTTTCGGGGCCAGGACGGTCAGCCTCGACCTCTCCGAGGTCCTGATCTGCCTCAGCATCAACGCGGCCACCAATCCCATGGCCCACCTGGCCCTGGAGAAGATGAAGGATCTGCAGGGCTGCGAGGTCCACATCACCCACATCCCGACGCCGGGAGACGATTCGGGACTGCGGCGGTTCGGCATCAACTTGACAACAGACCCCAACTTCTCGAGCAAGCACCTCTTCGTGGGCTGAGCGAGGATCTCATGGCGGCAGCGCTCATCAAGCACAGGAAGGCCCGGCACGGCCTCCTCAAGGGCCGGACTCCGCTCGGCCGCGCCGCCCTCTTTCTCGTCGGGGTCGGAGCCCTCTACATGGTCTCGTCGGCCGTCCTGGCCTTGACCGGGGCAGTGCCGACGGCGCCGGTCGTCGCCGGCATGGATATCGATAACTACTATTTCTGGCAGATGCTCTTCGTCGTGCCCTTCGTCCTCGCCGTGTGGGTCCTCGCTTCGGGAGTGCTCCTCGTCCTCGGGAAAAAGGAACACGGCCGGAGCGCGGTGCCGGCCGAGGCCTCCTGGGCCTGGGGCGGGCCTCTCCTCGTGGCCTGGATCCCCTCGGCCGTCGAAGCCGCGTTCATGGCCCTCGGCATGGGGCAGGGGGAATGGGTGGGGATCCTTTCCGAGCCCGGCGTCTGGCAGGCGATCTATCTGGGATTCTTCCTGTTTGCCGGGGTCTACGCCGTCCGGGATTTCGTCCTCGCCGCCCGGCTCGTCCACAAGAAGTCCTGGCCGGCCGCCATACTGACGGGGATCGCCGCGGCAACCGTGGCCGTGGGGGCCTACGCCCTATTCATCCGCTGATTACGGCGGCCTCCGTCCGCTGGAGCGGCGGGGCAGGGTGATGAGCGACGAAGAAGGGAGAACCGATGTCTGACGCCAGTAAGCCTGACGGCTTCAGGATCCGGGGATTCTGCATCAAGGACTATGACCGAATCATGGAGCTCTGGGCCGAGGGCGGCCTGCCGCGGAAACCCTCCGGCCGGGACAGCCGCGAGAATATCGTCCGGCAGATCAAGATGCCCAACGTCCTCTTCCTCGTGGCCGAGGAAGGGGAGGGGGGCCGAATCGTCGGCACCGTGCTGGCCACCCACGACGGTCGCAAGGGCTGGATCAACCGCCTAGCCGTGGATGCTGCCTTACGCGAGCGCGGTTTGGGCGCCCGGCTCGTCCGCGAGGCCGAAAGCTGGCTCGAATCCCAAGGTATGGACATCCTCGCCTGCCTCATCGAGGACGACAACGCCGTTTCGATGACCGTCTTCGAAAAGCTGGGCTACAAAAAGCACCCGGAGATCATCTACTTCGCCAAGCGGAAACATCCCGGCATTTGAGCTCTTTGATTTTTTGGCCAAATACTATAAAATAAGTAGGAATTAATCCTGATATGCGAGGAGATTCGTGCTCATGAAACCCCGAGAGATCGTACCCGACGTTCACTATGTCGGAGCGCCGGACTTCGACCGCAGGCTCTTCGACGCCCTCATCCCGCTCCCCGACGGGACGAGCTATAACGCCTATCTCGTCCGCGGCCGGGACAAGACCGCGCTCATCGACGCCGTCGAGCCGACCATGCTCCATGTCCTCCAAGCCTACCTGAAGGATGTCACCCGGATCGACTATCTCATTTCCAACCACACCGAGCAAGACCATTCAGGCGGGATCCCCTGGGTCCTGGAGCGCTATCCGGAGGCCCAGCTTCTCTCGTCCGAACCGGCCAAGCCCATGCTCGTCGACCATCTCGGCCTCGACGCGGGCAAGATCCGAACGGTCGCCGATGGGGAAAGGCTCGAATTGGGAGGGAAGACCCTCCGCTTCATCTATACGCCGTGGGTCCACTGGCCGGAGACGATGTCGACCTACCTCGAGGAGGACAGGATCCTTTTCAGCTGCGATTGGTTCGGCTCGCATATCGCCTCGACCGATCTTTTCGTCGACGGCGCCGACTGCATCCTGGCCGAGGCCAAGAGGTATTACGCCGAGATCATGATGCCTTTCCGCAAGATCGTCCAGAAGAACCTCGACAAGGTCCGCGACCTCGACATCCGGCTGATCGCCCCGAGCCACGGCCCCATCCATCGCGATCCGCGGTCCATCGTTCAGGCCTATCGGGACTGGACCGACGACAAGCCCCATAACACCGTCGTCATCCCCTGGACGACCATGCACGGCTCGACGGCCCTCCTTGTCGAGCGGCTCGTCGCCGCCCTGACCGCGAGGGGCATCACCGTCTTTCCTTTCAACATGGCCTCGGCCGACATCGGCAAGCTGGCCATGAGCCTCGTCGACGCGGCGACGCTCATCGTGGCCGCTCCGACGGTCCACGTCGGGCCCCATCCGATGGTCCTCGACGCCGTCGTCCTGGCCAACGCCCTCCGGCCGAAGGTCCGGTTCGCCTCGATCGTCGGCTCCTACGGCTGGGCCGGGAAAATGGCCGATGCCGTCAAAGGGGCCATGCCCAACCTCAAGGTCGAATTCCTCCCTCCGGTCATCTGCAAGGGCCGACCGAAGCCGTCCGACCTGGAAGCGATAGACACGCTGGCCGACGCCGTGGCCGCCAAGCACAGGGAATCGGGCTTGCTCTAAATAGAGAGGCCGTCCGGCAAGGTCTCTTGGCGCAGGGCGAGAGAAAAAATAATTCCCGAGGTCCGAGGTTCAGCCTGTCGTGTCTTTATGGACCGCTAAAAAATCGACGATCTTGACACTCCCCGAGGGAAGGGGATACCTGCGGATCGAGGATAGGGTGACCCAGCGGCGCCGCGACCCCATCTTGAAGTTCGAATCACGCATCTTGCACGTGTAGG
>Ga0299912_10003467_pt1 | contig 12866 bp, 11 predicted proteins | sample RVTome_2_FD_207667 | JGI IMG/M metagenome (GOLD analysis project Ga0299912, IMG submission 207667) | Soil microbial communities from uranium-contaminated site in the Upper Colorado River Basin, Wyoming, United States - RVT95D214 (version 2) ...
TGGGCGATGCGGTTTCGGTGCGAGGCAACGCCACGCTGCGGCAGAGCGTGCTCAAGGGCCGTCTGGCGCTGGGCGCGGCGGCGTTCAGCGCCGATGCGCGCGGCACAGTCGATCTTGCCGGCAATGCCTTCGACGATCTGCGGCTGAGCGCGGTGCTGGCCGATCCCGGCCTGCTTGGCAAGGGCCTGCGGCTGGAAGGGGCGCGGTTGGCGGCAAGGCTGGATGGCCCGTTCCGGGATCTGTCCATCACGCAAAAGGCCGATGTCCGCGTCCTGACCATCGATGGCGTGCGCGTGCAGGATGTGACGCTGGCGGGTGCGGCACGTTATGACGGCAGGCACTGGATCGCGCCGCTGCAGCTCGCCGCCACGCGGATTGTCACCGGCGCTGCCGAGGCGGACCGGCAGCTGGCATCCGGCGCGCGCGCCGCCGGGGTGCTGACGATCAGCGGCACGCGGCTGGAGAGCGATGCCATTGCCATCGAGATGAAGGGATTGAGCGCGCGGCTGGCGCTGAGCGGCGATCTGGCGCGCAACGGCTTCGGGCTGGCCGGGCCGGTGACGGCGCGGGGGCTGGAACTGCACGATCTCGGCTGCGCCGATGCCGAGGCGAAAATCGTGCTCGGCTTCGGCAAGGCGCCCTGGTTCCTGCGCGCCGATCTGTCGGGCCGGATGGCGCGGGTGGACAACGGTACGCTCACCAGGCTTGCCGGAACCGGCATCCGATTTTCCGGCAGCCTCTCGCTCGGTGGCGGACGGCCCCTGTTGGTGCAGCGCGCGCAACTGGATGCGAGCAAGCTGCACCTGGCGCTTTCCGGCCAGCGCCTTGCCGATGGCACGGCAACCGTCGCGGGCAGTGGCCGCCATGCCGATTATGGACCTTTCCGCGTCGATGCCCGGCTGCGCGGCGACGGGTTGCGCGCCGAACTGCTTTTCGCCAGCCCGCTGCCGGCCGCCGGGTTGAAGGACGTGCGCGTGGCGCTGGCGCCGATTGCCGAGGGCTTCCACATCGATACGCAGGGCGGCTCGGCGCTGGGGCCGTTCTCGGGCGCGCTCGATCTTTATGCCCGCCCTGGCGCGGCGACGCGCATCGCGGTGGAACGATTCGAGGTCTGGAAAACGGCTGTCACCGGGGAGCTTGCACTCGATGATGAGGGAGCCTCGGGCAAGTTGCTGCTTGCCGGCGGGGGGCTGGACGGCACGGTCGCGCTTGCGCCACAAGGCGGCGGGCAGGGCTTCGATGTGGCGATCCGGGCGGACAATGCCCGCTTCGCCGGCAACAAGCCGATCGCCATCAGTAGTGGGCGGCTTGCGGCCAAGGGCTTTATCGCGCGCCATCACAGCACGGTCGAAGCCAGTTTCTTCGGCCGGGGCATTGCTATCGGCCGATCCTATATCGGGCGGATCGGTGGCAAGGCCTCGCTGGCTGACGGCAGCGGCAAGATGACAGGTTCCATTTCCGGGCGGCGCGGCAGCAGCTTCAACTTGCAGCTTGCCGGCGATATTGCGCCGGGGCGCTTTGGCCTGGCGGCGCAAGGGGAGTTCGCCGGGCAGAAGATCGGCATGCCGCAACGGGCGGTGCTGCTGCGCGAGGATGGCGGCGGCTGGAAGCTGGAGCCGGCGCAAGTCGATTTCGGCAAGGGCAGGATGATCGCTTCCGGCCGGCTTGGCGGGCCAGCGACCGAAATCGATCTTGCGCTTTCCGCAATGCCGCTTTCGCTCATGGATACGCTGGGCGGTGACCTTGCGCTGGGCGGCACGGCATCAGGCCTTGTGCACTATCGCCAGCAGCCTTTCAGCCTGCCCACCGGCAAGGCGAAGCTGAAGATCGAAGGGCTGACGCGATCGGGGCTGGTGCTCACCTCTCGTCCGGTGGATCTGGCGCTGGCTGCGGATCTTTCAACCCATACGCTTGAGACGCGGGCGGTGGTGAAGGATGGCGGCGCCAGGCTGGGGCAGGTCCAGGCGCGGATTGCCGGTCTGCCGAACGCAGGCGGGCTGGCGGAACGGGTGCAGGCAGGCCATCTCTTCGCCCAGCTGCGCTATTCCGGGCCTGCCGATGCGCTGTGGCGCCTGATCGCGATCGAGGAGTTCGATCTGACGGGGGCGCTGGACATTGCCGCCGATGCCACGGGAACCCTTGCCAGCCCCAGTATTCGCGGTTCGCTGGCCAGCGGCAACCTGCGGCTGCAAAGCGCGCTGACCGGAACCGACGTCTCCGGTGTGCAACTACATGGCTATTTTGCCGGATCGCGTGTGCAGATCACCTCCTTCAGCGGAAAGGCCGCCAATGGCGGCGTGGTTTCCGGCACGGGCAGCATCGAACTTTCCCGGCTTGGCAGCCAGGGGCCGGGCATTGATTTCAGGCTTGCCGCCAAGGATGCCCGCCTGCTGGCGCGCCCGGACATATCTGCCACGGTGACGGGGCCGATCCGCATCGTCTCTGATGGCGTGACTGGCACGATCGCCGGACGGCTGGATATTCAGGAGGCAAGCTGGCGGCTGGGCAAGGCGCCCGCGGTGCAGCAACTGCCCGCTATCCGCACGCGTGAGATCAACACGCGCGCCGATCTCGTCACCGTGCACCGGCCAAGCGCGGTCTGGCGCTATCTGATCGATGCTTCGGGCGACAACCGCATCGCGGTGCGCGGCATGGGGCTGGACAGCGAATGGTCGGCGAACATCCGCCTGCGCGGTTCGACTGTGGCGCCGGCCATTGCCGGGCGGGCCGACCTGGTGCGCGGCGGCTATGAATTCGCCGGCAAGTATTTCGAGCTTTCCCGCGGCCACATCGCCTTTGATGGCAACAGCCCGCCCAATCCGCGGCTCGACATCGTGGCCGACGGTGAGGAATCGGGTATCGATGCCAAGATCGCCATCGCCGGAACCGCGTTCAAACCCGATATTTCCTTCTCGTCCACGCCTGCCCTGCCGGAGGAAGAGCTGCTGTCACGCCTGCTGTTCGGCAATTCGATCACCGATCTTTCCGCCCCGGAAGCGCTGCAGCTTGGCGCGGCGCTGGCCTCGCTCCATAGCGGCGGCGGGCTCGATCCGATCAACAAGTTGCGCAGCAGCATCGGACTGGACCGGCTGCGCGTGCTGAGCGCCGATGCCGCGACCGGGCGGGAAACCGGCGTGGCGGCGGGGAAATATATCGGCCGCCGGCTCTATGCCGAAGTCGTGACCGACGGGCGCGGCTATAGCGCCACCCAGCTGGAATTCCGCGTGACCAACTGGCTTTCGCTGCTGTCCAGCGTTTCGACGATCGGGCGCGAAAGCGTGAACCTGCGGATCAGCAAGGATTACTGACCCGGAAAGTGCGCCTGTTGCGCTTGCAAACTCGCGGCATGGAATGTCGGCTTGCGATTCGATTCCCGTCATTCTCAATCCCCGCTCAGCCTGAGCTTGTCGAAGGCCACGTCGAGTCCTCTCCTATGGGGGCAGCGGCGCTTGAGGAGAAGTGGGCGCGTGGCCTTCGACAGGGCTCAGGCTGAGCGGGTGTTGTGGGTAACGGTAAAGCCCACTCCCCACCCCATTCCAGATATTCCGGCAGTGCGTTTGCAGGGCATGTAATCGATAAAGAAAAAGGCGCCCGGGTTTCCCCGGACGCCCCTTTCGGTGTGACTGTTCCAGCGCGGATCAGCAGCTGTAGTACATGTCGAACTCGACCGGCGAAGGCGTGGTTTCCCAACGCAGCACTTCCACCCACTTCAGTTCGGTATAGGCGTCGATCTGATCCTTGGTGAACACGCCGCCCTGCAGCAGGAATTCGTAATCGGCGTCCAGCGATTCCAGGGCTTCGCGCAGCGAAGCGCAGACGGTCGGCACGGCGGCGAGTTCGGCCGGCGGCAGGTCGTAGAGGTTCTTGTCCATGGCTTCGCCCGGGTGGATCTTGTTCTTGATCCCGTCGAGACCGGCCATGAGCAGCGCGGAGTAGGCGAGGTAGGGGTTGGCCATCGCGTCGGGGAAGCGGAATTCCACGCGCTTCGCCTTGTCGCCCGCGCCGTAGGGAATACGGCAGGAGGCCGAACGGTTGCGGGCCGAATAGGCCAGCAGAACCGGCGCTTCATAGCCCGGCACCAGGCGCTTGTAGCTGTTGGTGGTCGGGTTGGTGAAGGCGTTCAGCGCCTTGGCGTGCTTGATGACACCGCCGATGAAGTACAGGCAGGTGTCGGACAGGCCGGCATAGCCGTTACCGGCGAACATCGGCTTGCCCTTGCTCCAGATCGAGATGTGGGTGTGCATGCCGGAGCCGTTGTCCTTCATGATCGGCTTGGGCATGAAAGTCGCGGTCTTGCCATAGGCCTGGGCGACCATCTGCACGACATACTTGTAGATCTGCATGCGGTCGGCGGTCTGCACCAGCGTGCCGAAAGTCAGGCCGAGTTCGTGCTGGGCCGCAGCGACTTCGTGGTGGTGCTTGTCGCAGGGAAGGCCCATATCGAGCATGGTCGAAACCATTTCGCCGCGGATGTCGACGGCGGAGTCGATCGGCGCGACGGGGAAGTAGCCGCCCTTGGCGCGCGGACGGTGAGCCAGGTTGCCCTGCTCGTATTCCTTTTCGGAGTTGCCCGGCAGTTCGATGTCGTCGATCTTGAAGCCGTTGCCGTTGTAGCCGTCATAGAAGCGGACGTCGTCGAACATGAAGAATTCGGCTTCCGGGCCGACATAGACAGTGTCGCCGATGCCGGTGGACTGGAGATAGGCTTCGGCGCGCTTCGCGGTCGAACGCGGGTCACGGGTATAGAGGTCGCCGGTCGAGGGTTCGACGATGTCGCAGTTGATGATCATCATCGGCGTGGCGGAGAACGGATCGATGAAGACCGAGTCGAGGTCCGGCTTCAGGATCATGTCGGACTCGTTGATGGCCTTCCAGCCTTCGATCGAGGAACCGTCGAACATCAGGCCGTCTTCCAGTTCATCCTCGCCTATCACGGACGCGACCATGGAAAGGTGCTGCCACTTACCCTTGGGGTCGGTGAAGCGCAGATCGACCCATTCGATTTCCTCTTCCTCGATGCGCTTGAGGACGTCCTTTGCACTAGCCATTACCGTGGTTCTCCAGAAAGTCCTTTCCGATCTCGGAAAGGGGATTGGGGTGTCAGTGATGAGAGGAACTGGACCCGGCCCCCCAAGCAGGCCCATTTCCCGAATTTGGGCGCCGTGCCGATCGGGCGGTCCGGCGCCGGAAAATCAGATGGCGTCGTCGTCGCGTTCCCCGGTGCGGATGCGAACCGCCTTTTCGATGGGGATGACGAAGATCTTGCCGTCACCGATGCGCCCGGTCTGCGCGGCTGCCGCGATGGCTTCCACCGTGCGGTCGGCCAGGTCGTCGGGAACGACGACTTCAAGCTTCACCTTGGGCAGAAAGTCGACGACATATTCGGCGCCACGATACAGTTCGGTATGGCCTTTCTGGCGCCCGAAGCCTTTCGCTTCCGTCACCGTGATGCCGGAAACGCCAACTTCGTGGAGCGCTTCCTTCACTTCGTCCAGCTTGAACGGCTTGATGATCGCTTCGATTTTTTTCACGCTTGCGAAACCCCTGCACGTTGTGCCGGTGCCGCCGATGCGGCCCGGGAAAACAATTGCCTCATCTATAATTCATCAAGAATCGTGCCAGAGGCGGGAAACATGGCACTAGGCCATACAGCGCTTGCGGAAAAGACAGGAATTTAGGGATTCATGTTAGCAACATGGGAATGCTGCAAACCAATAACAGGCAGAGAGCCATAATACTGGGTAATTTTCAGGCAATGCCTGCATAAAATTTGGGCATCAGAGCTGCAACCCGACAGTTTCGGGCAGGCCGGCCATCAGATTGAGGTTCTGGACCGCGGCGCCGCTGGCCCCCTTGCCGAGATTGTCGAGCACGGCCACAAGCCGCGCCTGGCTGTCGTCCCTGGCGGCGAAAACATACAGTTCCAGCCGGTCGCTCGGCTTGCGTGAGCGGCGCAGCAGCAATTCGCCTTCCGGTTCCTCGCCCATCCGCACGACGGGGCTGGCGCCATAGAAATTCGTCAGCCATTCGCGCATGGCATGCGGTGTGCCCGCGCCCGGCATGGCAGCCAGCGGCAGCGGCACTTCCACAACCATGCCACGGTGCGCCGGGATCACGGCGGGGGCGAATACCGGAGGATGTGTCAGGCCGCAGCGAGTCTGCATTTCCGGCACGTGTTTGTGCCCGAAGCCCAGCGCATAGCCGCGCCAGGCGATATCGGTATCGTCCTCGAAACGGGCGATCATGGCCTTGCCCCCACCCGAATAGCCGGAAACGGCATTGCAGGTGTAAGGCCAGTCGGCCGGCAGCAGGCCGGCGCGCACCAGCGGGGCGACCAGCGCGATGAAGCCTGTCGGGTAGCAGCCCGGATTGGAAACGCGGGCAGCGGCGCGGATGGCTTCGTGCCCGGTTACTTCGGGGAAGCCATAGACCCAGCCCGGTGTCACCCGATGCGCGCTGGATGCGTCGATGATGCGGACTTTCGAGCCTTCGGCCAGCGCCACGGCTTCGCGCGCGGCGTCGTCGGGCAGGCAGAGTATGGCGAAATCGGCGGCGTGGAAGGCGTCGCGCCGGGCGGAAGCATCCTTGCGCTCTGCTTCGCTGAGCGTCAGCAGGGTGAATTCGCTCCGTCCGGCCAGTCTTTCGGCGATTTCCAGCCCGGTCGTGCCGACTGCGCCATCGATGAAGACAGTGGCGCTCATGCCGCGATCAGCCTGTCTGTGGGCAGATAGCCGACAAAGCCTTCTTCACCCACCTGGCCCCAGGCCCAGCTACCGGTAATGTCCAGCACGTTGAACACGGTGCCTTCCTTCAGTTCTTGCAGCACTTCGCCGTCATTTCCTGCAACCTTGCGCAAGGTTGCTGACCCGCCAGTGATCTTGTGCGGCATGGGAACGGCGTAATGCGGCACGAAATAGCGTCCGGCAAGCTTGATATGCGCCAGATCCCCACGCACGGGCAAATGCCCGGGTTCGGCGGTTGCTCCCGGCCCTGTCATGGCGAACGGGCCTGTCGGATCGCCTTCGCGCAGGTGGGAATCGGTATCTGCCAAGTGTTTTGCGTCCCCAAAGTGGAAGATCGGCGCGATTAGACGGGTCATGGCGGTTGCGCAAGTTCAGCCGAAGCGGTGCTTCAGCATGTGCCACGCGGCGCGCAGGCCCAGGGCGTCGCCGCCCTTGGGGCGCCCGGGCTTGGCGGTCGGACGCCAGGCGAACGTGTCGAAATGCGCCCAGTCCGTGCCTTCGGGCACGAAACGGTCGAGAAAGAGCGCGGCCACGGTGGCGCCGGCATAAGGATTGCTGTGCGCGTTCAGGATGTCGGCTATGTCGGATTTCAGATATTCGCGATAGCCATCATAAAGCGGCAGGCGCCAGCAGGGATCGTCATGCGCGAGCCCGGCGGCAATCAGGGCTTCGGCGGTTTCGTCGCGCCGGGTGAACAGCGCGGGCAGGTCCGGCCCCAGGGCGGAACGCGCGGCGCCTGTCAGTGTCGCGAAATCCAGGATGAATTCGGGCTTCTCCTCGCCGGCGCGCGCCAGTGCGTCTGCCAGCACCAGCCGGCCTTCGGCATCGGTATTGTGGATTTCGACCGTCAGCCCGCTGCGCGCGCGCAGCACGTCGCCGGGGCGGAAGGAATTGCCGGAAACGGCATTTTCCACCGCCGGCAGCAGCAGATGCAGGCGAACCTTGAGGCCGCTGTGCATGATCATCTTCGCCAGTGCCAGCGCGTGGGCTGCACCGCCCATGTCCTTCTTCATCAGCAGCATGGCGGAAGAGGGCTTGATGCCCAGCCCGCCCGAATCGAAGCACACGCCCTTGCCGATAAGGGCGAGGCGGGGATGCTTCGGATCGCCCCATTCCAGCTCGATCATGCGGGGCGCATGGCTTCTGGCCGCCGCGCGGCCGACCATGTGGACCATGGGGAATTCGCGTTCCAGCGTATCGCCCTGAGTTACGCGGAAAGTAGCCTTGTGCGCCTTGGCCACGGCCTCCGCCTCGGCTTCGATCTCGGCTGGACCCATGTCTTCGGCGGGCGTGTTCACAAGATCGCGCACCAGCGCCACGGCCTCGGCTTCGATCAGCACCGATTCGATGGATTTGACTTCCTTGGTGAGCAGGATGCGGGGGCCTTCGCCATTGGCTTTGGAGCGATAGCGGTCGAAACTGTACTGCGCCGTCGCCCAGCCCAGCATGGCCGGACCCGGTTCGTCTCCTTCGCGGCGATAGGTGCCGGCCGGCAGCTGTTCGGCCAGTTTCGCCATGCACCAGCTCGACAGATCGGCGGTATTGGCCACGCCGGAAACGACGAACCAGCCCTCGCCATCGGGCACGATGGCATATTGATAGCCGTCCGCCTCGAACTTCTGGGCGGCGAGCGCCGCGCGTTGCGGCCCGGAAAGGGATTTGAGCAAATCGCTCAGTCCAGCCTTGTCGACAAGGTGGAGAGGGATGGCCTGCTGGCCTTTGTCGGGCTGGATCAAAGTGTGTTTGTCGGTCATGCTGCATGCAGTCTAGCCGCAGCTGGGCCGCCTGCGCGAGAGGAAAAACGATAGCAGACAAAGTCTCGCAATTCCGCCCGGTCCTCGCTACATAGCCGGCATGACCGAGTATCAGACCGTCACCGATGCCGATACCGTCCTGCGTGACGGCACGATCAAGCTGCATGGGCCGGAAGGCTTCGAAGCCATGCGCAGGGCGGGGCGGCTGGCTGCCGAAATCCTGGATGCGCTGGTGCCGCTGGTGCAGCCGGGCGTGACTACGGCCTTGCTTGACGACACGGTGCGGCAGATGACGCTGGACGGCGGCGCCGTGCCGGCGACGCTCGGCTATCGCGGCTATGCGCATAGCTGCTGCATCTCGATCAATCATGTCGTGTGCCACGGCATCCCTTCGGAAAAGGCGCTGAAGGATGGCGACATCGTCAATATCGACGTGACGCCGCTGCTGAACGGCTGGCACGGGGATTCCAGCCGGATGTATCTGGTGGGCGACGTTTCGCTGAAAGCACGGCGGCTGGTGGATGTGACTTATGAATGCCTGATGCTCGGCATCGAACAGGCGAAGCCGGGCAAGCGGCTGGGCGATATTGGCGCCGCCATCCAGCGCCATGCAGAAGCGCACCGCTATGGCGTGGTGCGCGAGTTCTGCGGCCACGGCCTTGGCCGCCTGTTCCACGATGCGCCCGAAGTGATTCACGCCGCGCGGCCCGGTACCGGCCCGGTGCTGAAGCCCGGCATGTTCTTCACTATCGAACCGATGATCAACCTCGGCAAGGCACCGGTGAAACTGCTCGGCGACGGCTGGACGGCGGTGACGCGCGACAAGTCCCTGTCTGCCCAGTTCGAACATTCTATCGGCATCACCGAAGACGGTTGCGAGATCTTCACGAAGAGCCCCAAGGGTTATGACAAGCCGCCCTATTGAGGCGGTTGGCCGTAAATTGCGCAGGTCGTTTTGAGTGGCGAGGCGGATGTCAGTATCGACGCCGCTCTATCTTTACTTCGTCATTCCCGCGAAAGCGGGAACCTAGCAGCAACCGCAGGACTGGGTTCCCGCTTTCGCGGGAATGACGAAATGTGAGGTCCGCGTCCCATCGCTAACCCCGCCCGCTCCGTACCGCCGCGCCACCGGCAAAGGGCGCGATCGCCAGCAGGACAAGACTGACGGCCCCCGTCAGCGCGATGCCGCTTTCGCCGCCGGTCGAAAGGCTGCCCGCGCCGAAAATCAGCAATGGCACCGCCAGCGGGATCACCAGCAGCCCGGCCAGCGCCGCGCCGCCGCGCAAGCCCGCGGTCAATGCCGCCACCGTTACGCCCAGCGCCGCCAGACCCGGCGTGCCGGCCAGCAGCCCAAGCTCAAGGATGCGCAACGCTGCTCCGTCCAGCCCCAGCAAGGCGGCGGCGGGCAGGCTTGCCAGCATCAGCGGCGGGCCGAAGCTGAGCCAATGGGCCAGGACGCGCACGGCAACGATCCACTCTTCGGCAATGCCGCGCAGCGCCCATTGGTCGAAAAAGCCGAGTTCGATGTCGGGTTCGATCAGGCGATCGAGCGGCAGGATCGCGGCCAGCAGCGCCGCCACCCAGATCACGCCGCCGCCGGTGCGGGTCAGCAAGGGCGCGTCCGGGCCGACGGCAAAGGGAAACAGCATGGCAACCGCCAGGAAAAACAGCAGCGGCAGCATGGTGCCGCCGCGCCTGCCGCCGGGCAGCAGGAGTGCGAGGTCGCGTCGCAACAGGATGGCCAACTGGCCGATCATGCGGCAAAATCCCGCAGTTCCAGCCGCTCCATGCCAGCCAGTGCAAAGGACTGGTGCGAGGCGATGACGCAGATTCCGCCAGCGGCGCAATGTTCGGCCGCAAGCGTCTGCACCAGCTCCGCGGCATGCATGTCCAGCCCGTTCAGCGGCTCGTCGAGCAGCCAGATCGGCGCGCTCTGGCCGATCAGGCGGGCCAGCGTCGCGCGCTTGCGCTGCCCGGTGGAAAGATAGCGCACCGGCACGTCAAGCAGATCGGAGAGTCCCAGCCGCGCCAGCTCGTTGTCGGCAGGTCCGTCCATGCGCTGCCAGAAAGTGAGCGCGCGGCCCAGCGGCAGTTGCGGGTCCAGTGCGGGGCGCTCGTCGATCAGGCCGATGGCGCCGCTGGTGTCCACGTTTCCGGCAAAGGGGCGCATCAGTCCGGCCAGAATGCGGATCAGGCTGGATTTGCCGATGCCATTGCTGCCCGCGACATGCAGCGCCGCGCCGGCTGCCAGTTGCAGCGACAGCCCATGAAACAGCACGCGGTCCCCGCGCCTGCAGGCAAGGTCTTCGGCAGTGAGGCGGCACTCTTGAATGAGGCGGGCTTGCATGGGGCAGGGCGATAAGGGAAAGCTTGGGACCTGCCAAGGAGAGTGCTGATGGCTATTCCCCGTCTTGACGAAGCTGAGCGCGATGCCGCGCTGGCCGTGCTGCCGCAATGGACGCTGCGGGCGGATGGCCAGGCCATCGTGCGGCGCTTCACTTTCGCTGGTTTCGCCGAGGCTTTCGCCTTCATGACGCGCGTCGCGCTTTATGCGGAAAAGGCCGATCACCACCCGGAATGGACGAATGTGTGGAACCGGGTGGAGATCACGCTCACCACGCACGACGCGGGCGGGCTGAGCCAGCGCGATGCGAAGATGGCGAAAGCCATCGATGCGATGGTGTGAGGCTGAATGCCGGTTAGCGACCGATTGTGAACATGCTCCTGTCCTTCACACCCGACCCCGCTCATCCTGAGCCTGTCGAAGGATGTTGTGCCAACGCCAGACCCATTTTTTCAACCTGTTGGCAGTTGCATCGCGTTGCCTTCGACAAGCTCAGGCTGAGCGGATGTTGTCGAGTAACGGCACTCCGTCCCCACCCGTAACCGAAGTCAAAAAACCGAGGCCCTGAAAAAGCATTTAAAGCGCCGGGTTGTCGTAACAGTGCCAGGTGAAGATGGCCATGGCGCCGCGATGCGGGCGCCAGCTTTCCGCCAGTGCCCTGGCCTGTTTTTCGGATGGGCGTTCGGGCAGGGTCAGCAGCTTGTGCAAGCCTGCCTGCACGCCCAGATCGCCGGCTGGCCAGATGTCGGCCCGTCCTTCGGCGAAAAGCAGGTAGATTTCGGCGGACCAGCGGCCGATACCCTTGATTCGGGTCAGCTCGCCGATCGCTTCCTCGTCGTCCGCAGGCAGGGCCGAGAAATCCAGGGAACCGCTGGCCACCAGTTCGCACAGAGAGCGGGCATAGCCCTGCTTCTGCCGGGAAAGGCCGCAGGCGCGCAGGTCCTCGAAACTGGCGGCGAGCAGGCTTTCCGGCGGCAGACCTGGGCCAAGCGACGCTTCCATCCGGTTCCAGATCGAAGAGGCCGCCGCCACGCTCACCTGCTGGCCGACAATCGTGCGTAGCAAGGTGGCGTGGCCGGTGTCGCGGAGGCGGGGTTCCGGATAGCCGACGATCTCAAGCGCCCGCGCTATCTCCGGTTCGCGCGCGGCGATGGCATCCAGCCCGTTGCGAATGGTATCGGCGTTCATCGGCCCCATACTTTGTGGTGCAAAGCCTGCTCGAAGCTCCGGCTTGCAAAAGGTGTTTCTTGGCTTTAGCAGCCCAGCCAAACGACCGATACAGGATGTATCAGAAGGGACTTTCGAAACATGCCGCAGATCACCATTGTCAACCACGCAGGGGAAACCATCAGCATTGAAGCGCCCACGGGCCGGACGCTGATGGAAGTTATTCGCGACAACGGCTTTGACGAAATGCTTGCGCTTTGCGGGGGGTGCTGCAGCTGTGCGACTTGCCACGTTCATGTCGATGCGGCCTACATGGACAAGATTCCGCCGATGAGCGAGGATGAAAGCGCCCTGCTCGAGAGCTCCGATCATCGCAACGAATTCTCGCGCCTGTCCTGCCAGATTCCGGTGACCGACTCGCTTGCGGGTGCGATTGTTACCATCGCGCTGGATGATTGATCGTTTTTACCGGGCTTGGGTGCTTGCAGCGAAAAGCTCGCAGGCTTACTTCCCCATGACATGAACGCTCCGCCGCCCAAGTCCAGTACGCTCGATCTCATTGGCAACACGCCGCTCGTCCTGCTCAAGGGGGCGAGCGAGTCTGCCGGTTGCGAAATCTGGGGCAAGTGCGAATTCACGAATCCCGGCGCCTCGGTGAAAGACAGGGCCGCGCTGTGGATTGTCCGCGATGCGGAAAGACGCGGAACGCTGAAGCCAGGCGGCACCATCGTAGAAGGCACGGCGGGCAATACGGGCATCGGTCTGGCACTGGTCGCCAACGCGCTGGGCTACAAGACCGTGATTGTCATGCCCGAGACGCAATCGCGCGAGAAGGTGGATACGCTGCGCGCCCTGGGT
>Ga0299912_10003469_pt1 | contig 12860 bp, 6 predicted proteins | sample RVTome_2_FD_207667 | JGI IMG/M metagenome (GOLD analysis project Ga0299912, IMG submission 207667) | Soil microbial communities from uranium-contaminated site in the Upper Colorado River Basin, Wyoming, United States - RVT95D214 (version 2) ...
ATGTTCAGTCAGATTCTGAGTAAACCACTCTATCGTTTTAAGCATCCATTCAGTGAATGGGGTAGATCGAAAACCTAGATCTCTTTGTATCCGAACCAGACTGAAGATGGCAGTGCGGCGGGAGTTAAATGGAAATACATCCCCATCCGGATGACTGCTGATTGGAAGCCGATCGAAAACTTCCTGGTCAACGTGCATCATTTCTGGTGATTTATTCAGCAATCGCGATAGCTGTTGCAAGTACTCATTCAGGGTGAAAATCTGCTCAGCCGCTACATTATAAACCTTACCAATGCTGGTGGATTTTTCCAGCAATGATACAAAAGCCCGGGCTGCATCCTCAACATAGACCTGCTGAAAGGCAAAATCACCCGTTCCCGGTACCAGCAAAGGCCGGCCATCCATTATCCGTTCAATCCAGAAAAAATCACGCCTGGCCGGATCACCCGGACCAGAGACAAACGTGGGACGCAGCATACTCACGGCAAAAGAATTCTCATCATGATGTTGCCACAACAGCTCCTCACATTTTCGCTTGTCAATCCCATAGTCCATTCCGAAGGGATTGCGCGGCCAATGCTCCATCAACGGCTGCTGGTCTTGATCTTCGGTGATCGGACACTGCACTTCCCAGGAAACCATATAGACCGATACCGTGCTGCAATGAATAAATCGGCCAATCTTCCCTTTAAAAAGATCGATGCAGATCCTGGATTGCGACGGCTGGTAAGCGGCGAAATCGTATACTACATCGAAATTATTTCTACCGATCGCTTTATGCAAATCGGCAGATTTATTGCGGTCACCGCGTTGAATGGTCAGGTGATCTTTTAGGGCGAACGGATTTTTCGATAATCCCCGGGTAAAAATAGTGACTTCATGGCCATCCTGCAGGAGCTTTTTCACCATTCTGGAACTAATAAAACCGGTACCGCCAATTACAAAAATCTTCATAACACCTTTCTTCATTTCAAGATGATCATCTTGCGATGCCGACTATTGCCGGCAAATTCCAGACGATAGAGGTAGATCCCGCTGGACAGATTTTCCCCATTGAACCACAGCTCATGCGTACCAGCAGTAAGAATAGTATTCACTGGTTTGGCAATCTCCCTTCCCAGAACATCATACACCGACAAGTTAACCTGGCCGGAATGCGGAAGAGAAAATACGATCCTGGTCACAGCATTGAAGGGATTGGGATAGTTCTGCTGCAATTCAAAACTGCCCGGAACAGTTAGACCGGATAGTTGTGGTATATTCACTGATATCGCAGTATCGGCTAAAAGGAAGATCCGGGCCTGGTAGGGATCCATCTGCAAGTCAACCACCGCCAGTTCTGCTGGAGTACCCGAGAAAACATCGCCGTTATTAACATCAGATAAATAATAAGTGGCAGCTGGATCCAGTTCCAGCGAATCGGTTGGCAGACTGAGGGAAGCCATTACCGAATTATTTGCCAGATTGATGATCACAAAACCGTTCTGATTTCCTTTCCAGCGGCGATAGGCAAAAACATGACTGGAGGGATTAACCTCCAGTTCCTTAAAATGATCACTGGCAAATGCCTGGTAACTATTTCTGATGTTGATCAATTTCCGATAAAAGGGGAAGAATCCCAGAAAATCGAATGATTGGATCGATTGATTCTGGGAATAGATATAGGAGGTGTAATACGGATGAGTGCTGAAGCCTATTTCCTGGCCATTATATATCATGGGAATTCCATGGAGAGTGAAAAAGAAAGCAGCCGCCATTTTAGTACGTTCAACCCCATGATGCTGGATAAAACGGAACAGATCATTATTTTCCATGAACCGCAAAATTTTTGCCCGGGGATGATACCCGTTTCCATTATTGGTCAATGCCTGCCGCAAGGCCTGAGACCGCTCATTGGCAGGTACCGCATTAAAAACCGTCCAGTTCTCACTGCTGCTGTAATCGGTTTGATAGGACCATTGTGAAACCCATTCCTCAGTCGGACCCCAATCATAAGCAGCATCGAACCGCTGCTCAAAGACCATTGGCCAGGTGGCCTTATCTTCACCCAATAGCAGAACTTCCGGTTTCAGCCGTTTCAGTGCCAGACGCAATTGTTGCATGAATTGCGGATTGCGGGCATTCACTCCCCAGACTGCATCCAGGCGATACCCGTCAATATCATATTTCTCGATCCAGTATTTACAGGCCTCGGTGATCCATCTCTGCACTTCCGGATTGTCATAATTCAGATTGGGCAATTCCGGCCAGAAATAGTAGATAAAACCATTTGGGTCAAGATTATAATGCATGGAATAAGGAGCATTATCCATCTCCCGCTGATAATAATAGTAATAATGCGAATCCGTCCCGTATTGAATGGATTCCTGGGCATACGGGTTGTGCAGGGAAGAATGGTTAGGTACAAAATCCATGATCACTTTGAGTCCATAGTACCGGGCATTGATCATCAGCAATCGCAAATGCGATTCTGGTCCATAATCGCTGCGCATCTTAAAATAGTTGGTTACATCATAACCCTGGCCACCATAGTGAGTTTCAAAGATCGGCTGCAGGTAGATAGTATTGACACCCAATTCCACCAACTCCGGCAATTTTGCATTCACATCCAGTAATCTGCCATTCAATACAAAATTATAGGGAGTCACCTGGTAAATAATCGCCTGGTCGATCCATTGCGCATGGTCATTGTAGATATCGAAGGGAATGATGCTACTGGAATCAACTGTGATAAATGTCCTGGCCGTCACTTCATCACCGTCTGAAGTTGAGACATGAAGATTAAAATAATATTCACCCGAGGGTGCACCGGCTGGAAGTGAAAAAGAGGTGGAAGAATCGGAGGGATTGCTGAAGTTAATACTCAGTTGATTATCAGGATCTTCCTCCCATTGGAAACTGAGATTTAGGCTGTCCGGATTTTCCAGGATCTGGCTGTGCAGTGTGACAGTATTCCCGTCAACCGTGGGATATACATACACTTCCGGGTGTAACCGGTAACCCAGAATCAATCGCAGCGAATCGGAGAATATTGGCACACCTGAGCTGTCCACCTGCACGACAAGGTAGCAGGTATCCTGTTCCAGTTTTACCGGTACGGAAAAGGAATTGTCCAACGATGAGATCGGAAAAGGAATTGGAATGCCGTTAAGGTACAACATTCCGCTGGAAGCAACCAGAGTATCAATCTCTCCCTGGATAAGTTGCGACTGTCCCCAAACTATTGCATTTCTTTTATGAATAGTGATCTCTACCGTTGTACCTGTTAAAACCAGAAATAACAAAACGATTAAAGTAATGATTTTCTGCTGCATCAATTATTCCTATTAGGTATGACTTTTTTTGAAAGTTGATTTTGTAAGATAAGCGAATCAATTATTTGGCTTCAGAAAATTTTTTATTCTGCCAATAAATCGAGATTTAATATTTCCCGTACGTTTTAGCCACCTCCACCATTTTGAACAGATTTTCATCCGGGGTATCACGACCGCACTGGTCACCGGTGGAGAGTATAAATCCCCCATCCTGCGCAGCCGCATCGATCAAGAATTTGCATTTTTCTTCTATCTCTTTGGGAGCAGCCCGCAGCATAAACTCAGTGGTATTGATGTTTCCCTTCAGGCACAGTTTTTTACCATAGCGTCGTTTAGCCTCGGCCATATCCACATTGCCAGTGGAAGCTTCCTCCAGTGGTTCCATTGAATCCAGTTCGCTTTCCTCGGCAACCATTTCCAGCAGCTGCCAGGATTTCCCGCAGACATGCAGATGACTGGGGATCCCGGCAGCACGACAGATCTTGGCAGCTTTCTGAATGAACGGCAGTTCATAACGCCTAAAGATCTCTGGAGAACTGACACTCAGGCTGGCACTCGATCCACCCAACATGATCACATCGGGCTTGGCAACTACCATTGCTCTAACATTATCCAGCGCCCATTGCATCCAGTATTCATGGACTCCCTGCATGAACTCCGGTTCCAGCATAAAGTCCATAAAACACTGCTCAAAACCTCCTTGTCGGTAATTGAACCACCAGTCCTGGAAAACCGGGATCATACCCATATAAATCCCCAGCTCCCCGATCCGCTCCCGGTCATTATAATTCTTTTCCCACTTCCATTTTCCATTTCCCATATAATATTTCATTTTCTCAAAATCTTTCTGCAGGTCTTTAATCGGTTTCAGCTGGCGCCAGGGTGGCTCATCGGTAAAATAGATCTCTTCCTCTGTCATTTCTCCGACCGGGGTCCGGCATATCCTTTTAACCAGTTTACCTTCCGGTATATCAAAAATTTCCGAGACAAAATCCGGAGTATCTTCCTGGCGGATCTGTTTAAGACCGCCATACATATAAAAACCATCCATCTGGAAATATTTCACGGCTTTCACATACACTTCAGCATGGGTGGCCGAGGTCCAGCCGTTATGTTCCCGGCCATCCAGATGAATATCATAAAACGGTCTGCCATCCAGTCGGTCAGGTACCATTACCGAGATATCCGGACTGATCGGAACATGATCGGCTTTGCCGCCACGCATGGCAGTGAGGATTCGCTCTCTTGAAGTCATGGCCATATAAAAAAACTCCTTGTCTATCTGTCTGATTTGCACTATTCAAATTTATTACGGTGCTCTGGCGATTATTTTTACTGCTCATGATTTGACAGGCAGGCGATCCCAGGATTTCAATAAATTTTTCAAGCGATGATAGGAAGGCTTTGCTTCACTGCTCTCAGTGATCAGCCCACCATTGACGATAAAGGGTCGAAAGTCCGAGAAGTCATACCAGTTGATAGCCTGGATTGAAGGCCGGCTGTAATACAGGGTGTAGACCTGCTCCAGCCAGTCTGCCTGCAGCTCCTCATCCCAGAACCGATGCCAGTCGTAAGGATTCCGGGCGGAACCGGCCTGCGCCCCGGAAGGATTGGCGGCAAACGGATTTGAACTGGCACCGATCTCAGTAATATAGATCGGCTTTCCCAGTTTCTCCAGCCGTTCCAGCAGTCGTACAATCTGAAAATGATCCCGCTGCGGAAAATAGATCTGTATGCCCAGCACTTCAAAATTCACCCCGGCATTTATCAGATCTTGAAGAAACTGGCGAGGAGTGCGCAATGGCCGGGCAGCATCCATCCTGGCCATTCTGCCCCGGGCAACATATTCTGCCCAGGGATAACAGTTGTTAAGAATCCGCACGATCTGTGGATTTACCTCCCGAGTTTTGTCACAGGCCAGCCGGACAATTTCAGTAATTTCTTCCGGAGTATGATTATGGATATTTGCCCAGTCATGATATTCATTCACCACCTCCCATTGCAGAACTTTATTGCCATAGTGGGAAACCAGATCGGTGGTATGCTGCTCAACATATTTCTTCAGCTGCTCAAAATTTTTATTCTTCAGCCATTCCGGAGTGACCACTGGATGGAACCAGAACAGTGGTCGACCCTGGATAGTGATATTATTTTCCAGCAGCCAGTTGACGATGTTATCCTTAATTCCCCAGTTGTATTGACCTTCCTGCGGTTCAAACAGTTCATACCAGGAATCCCAGACATAATGAGTGATGGTAGCAAAATTTAACAGCTCCGTGAAGCGTTGAACGAAGGGTTCGGATTTGGCCCAGATGTATTGCCGGGATTCACACCCAAAAAAAACCTGTTCTAGTCTTTGCTTTCTCACGATCTGCTGCCGGGCTTGTTCCAGTTCCAGTTTCTCTCCGGCCCATAAGGCATAATTCAGGGATTGATCAGACAGTCTAGCACACTTTTCCCCCTTATTCTTACCGCTGGTAGCAGATTCAAGGAAGTCTTCAGCCAGCTGTTGTAGATGTGTCACTTCACTGGAAAAAGTGCTGCCAGCTTTACGGTACCTGGCAACCACCTGTTTAAAATGAAACACCCGGCTGCGGGCGAATTCATAATTCAGGTTCCATTCTTTTCCTCCATCGGAGACCGAATAGAGCTGGCCGGCATTATCGGCAGTCAAAGTAACGAAGCCAAAGCCATCGACAAACCAGCGGGTATTTACTGCAAACCTTTGTCCGGTGGCCTCTCTGGAAATTCGAATTCCTTCCTGCTTGATCTCTACCGGACAGCGGAAAGGATCTTCATTCTGATCCGTGGCATAGAAAAAATCGATAGCCGGCATCCAGGGATGAGGATATGGCCGGAAAACCAGATCCCGGTCAGTCTGGGCATGAAGGAATTTCCGGCCACTATAAATCGGATACAATGACAGTGCCCCGCTGATCAAGGCACCCTGTTTCAGGAAGTGACGCCTGTTCATTTTTCCACCCTTTTTAGAAGTATAATTCTAATTTTTTTTCTACATTATTACCTGCGGACTGAAGAAATATCCTTTAACAATTGCTGATATTCATTGGATTGCGGTACCATCTCTCTTAATAAAGTCAATTGACCGGCGGCGGCATTCAACTGTCCATTTTTCAGATAAGCCTGTCCCAGCAAAAAGAGTAATTTAATCTGCTGTTCCGGTTTAAATTTTTGTCCGCCGTTCCTTTCCAGACTCACGGCCCGCTCAAATTCAAGAATTGCATTGGGATAATCTTTTTCCTGAAAATATGCGATACCCGCCTTTACTCTTAACTCGGGATCCTCATGAAATCTGAATATCTTACCATAGGTTTCCGCGGCCTGTCGGAATTTACCCTGTTGAAATTGAAGCCGGGCCACCTGCATATAGAAAGTCGGATCATAGGGAGATTGTTTGGCAACGGCCAGAAATTCCCGTTCGGCTTCATCAAAATTCTCATTTTTTATATATGTATTCCCCATCGTCTCATGGGCTGTCCGCCAGCCGATCCGGCCATTGACAAAATCCCAGGCAATAGTCTGCAATTCATTCTGGGGCTGATAATCGTAAGCTACTTCCGGAGATCTAAAAGGCCAGCGGCTTAGCAATAACTCCATTGAGATTCGGGCGATTTCTTCATCTAATGGAGTGACTGCTGCCAGCTGCTGGTATTCGTTTTCTGGTTTGTCCAGATCCCAATTCCATTTCTCACACGGGACAATCAGATTATTTTCTGCTAACGCCAGGCATAATTCCCGGGCCATCAAATGGTAACCGTTCAGGCGGGGATGGACATGTTCCCAGAAAAGATCATTTCCCGGGATCTGGTCATTCGAAGCCTGGCAAAATTTCTGCTCCAGATCTATCAGCGGAACCTGCCAGGAATTGCAGCATTCCCGGATGATGGTATTCAGTTCACCGCTGGCCCGGAAACGGAGAGCATCAAGATCACGGGCTGCTTCGTAATGCCGGCGGGCATTGGTAATATCACCTAGCTGCTCATAACACCTGGCCAGAAGGTAATGGGCATCCGCCCTGCCGGAATCTGACGCCACAGCCTGCTGAAAAAGCGGGAGAGCCGCCTGGTAATCGTTTTTCGCTAAGAATTCACGACCTGTTTTAAAATACTGATCTGTATTTTCCTGCGAAGCGAGCTCGGACATCAGGGATACGAAAGGATACTGATCCCTGATATTGGAAGCTACCGTGCTGAGCATAACATCAATTTTATTTTTCCTGGCGATATTCAGGATGTCCTGCAGGTTTGCCCGGAAAACATTAATTGCTTTCTGATAGACAACGCCGTGGAAACGAATCGCTTTATCACCAACCAGCTGCTCCATCAGATTCCGTTGCCGGTCATATGATTTCTCGGTTGAGATGTGTCGCCTGAACCAACGGATTGTGTCACGGACCAGCTCAAAGATCTTGAATCTTTGCAGACTCAGATACCCTTGAACAAGATGCCGGTTCTTTCCGAAAGACTGGGTAGATCCCACACCCATCGCCCCATAGAATTCATTGTGACCCATATAGATCAGCAAAAGATCTGGCTGGTATTTCACCAGCTCCCTGGTAAAATCCAAAACCGTGTAGCTATTCACAGCGGTGATGCCCAGGTTGATCACTTCGATATTTTTCTCCGGAAAAAGCACGGTCAGCCGGTCCTGCAGCATGGCCGGATAGGTCCCATTGTACATGTAGGGGAAACCAATGGTAGTGGAGGCCCCTAAACAGAAAATCCGGTAAGTATCAGGAAGTTTAGGCTGCTGGAAAACATCTTTTGAAATATAGGTGGTAAAATTGCCCATTCCGAAATACCGTTTAACCACCTGCGGATTCAGAGAATACAATTTTCTTCCACCAATTTCTTTTACCAGGAACAAACTGGTCTCCGGACCATACTTGAACAAGCGTAAAGCACCTTCGCCGATCAGTAGAATAAAAATCGGTATCAGGATTAGTGCAATGGTGAAAACTTTTTTCTTCAAACCGGCCATCATGTTTTTAAAAATCGAAAAACAGTTTCGAAATTATTTTTTTAGCGGCAATTTTCCCCATTGCCGTTTTAAATTCCGCAGTCGGTCCACAGCTGCTTTGATTTCGCCCTGTGGCGAGCGCAGTAATCCGCCACTTTTCAGGAAACAGTAGGGATCGACAAAATCATACCAGTTGGCAGCCTCCAGCAATGGCTGACTATAGGCATAGGTGAAAAAATATTCCAGCCAATCCCCCTGCAATTCCTCATCCCAGTGCCGTCGCCATTCGTAAGGTTCCAGTGAAAAATTCCGGGTATCCTTATCCCAAAATTCCTGGGTCACTCCGGCAGAGGGAGATCCGATCTCAGCCAGATGGATCTTTTTCCGGAACGGCAGATATCTCTCAATGGATGCAATACAATCAGCTACCGGCCGCTTGGTAAAATACATTTGCAAACCGATGATATCAAAATCCACCCCGGCTTCAATAAGCTCTTTCGTGAACTGATGCGGTGTCCGCTGTGGATATTTAGCCTCCCTCTCATGCCACTTCCCCAGCTGTACATATTCCGCGAAGGGACAGCAGTTATTTATCAATAGCCTAATCCTCGGATTTACCTCCCGGACTTTCTGGCAGGCTAACCTGGTCAACTCGATGCTCTGCTCTCGATTTAGCTCTAACTCATTCGCCCAGTCATGCATTTCGTTTACCACTTCCCAGATTGCCAGCTCATAACCATAGTGACTTACCACCTGCTGGATATGATCAGTTAAATACTTTATGACTTCCGGATAGGATTTCCTTCTCAGCCAGTCAGGAGTAACCCAGGAGTGGATCCAGAAAAGGGGTCGTCCTTCCACCGTGATATTCCGCTCTCGTAGTTTCTTCACTAACAGATCCCGTTCAGTGAACCGTTTCTCACCTTCCTCCGGCTCAAAATCGATGAAGTCTGCTTTCAGATAGTGGGTGATGGTGGCATAATTAAAAAGGTCAGAAAAAATGTCCAGGAACCGCTGCTGATCCATTTGAAAAAATCCCCGGGAGTCACAGCCCATGAAAAAATCGTGACGTCTCCCCTGCTTCTGGATATCCTGCCGGGCTTTTTCGAGCTCCATCATTTCACTGGCCAGCAGGCCATATAATAAAGCTTTCTGTGCATACTGTGAGCAGAGCTCCGGATTCTTTTCGGCGCTCCTGGCATCCTGCAGATATTCGGTAGCTAAATCCTGGTAAGTTAGAAATTCCCGGGAAGGAATCCAGCTGCTTTTCTGGAAAAATTGATATCTCTGCTGTATTTTTTTCAGGCGGCTTTTGGCCAGTTCATAATTAAGATTCAGCTGAATTTCCCTGGTTTTTGGCAGTTCGTAAAATTGACCTTCATTATCAGCCGGCATGAACAGGTAGCCATACCCCTCAACATTCCAGCGGACCTGGATTCCAAAACGTTTTTGTTTTCTGCTGTCAGTTATTTTTACTCCGCCCGAGACGACAGATATCTCGGATTTGAACACATCTCCATTCTCATCAAAAGCATAGGAAAAATTATCCAGATGTGGCCCCCGACCGGTCTGTACTTGATAGGCTTTAAAAAAGATAGATCCTGGTATCATAAATCTCAACTTTCATATTTGTGGCGAATAGATCATCATCTTTTACTTATATTTTGAAATTCTCAGGTATATCTGCAGATCCGATCATTTTTTAACCGGCATGGCTTGCCATTTCTTTTGCAGCTTTATCAAGCGCTGATAAGCTGCTTTCGGTTCACCTTTGGGGGATCGCAACAGACCGCCATTCTTGATAAAAGCATAAGGATCAACAAAATCATACCAGTTTACCGCCTCAATCCAGGGTTTGCTGTATGCCAAAGTATAAAGTCCCTCAAGCCAGTCAGCCTGTAGCTCTTCATCCCAGAACCGGTGCCAGATGAACGGCTCCTCCGGCATTTTCAATCGACCGGTGAGGATGGAATCTTCGGTTGGACCAGAAGAAGCACCCACTTCGGTCAATTGTACTGGCCGGCCGAATTGCTGCAATCGCTCAATCAACAAAATGGTATCGGACAGGTCGCGGTAAGGAAAGTACATCTGCTGGCCGGTAATGGTAAAATCGACTCCGGCGTCAACCAGATCCTTCAGGAACTGATGAGGTGTCCGCTGGGGATATTTTGCATCCAATTCACCCCATTTTTTCAACTGCACATATTCCGCGAACGGACAGCAGTTGTTGATCAAGCGATGAACATCAGGAGCGACTGATTTGGCTACCTCACAGGCCAGGCGGGTGATCTCTACCGCCTGCTCCGGGGTAACCTGCACTTCATTAGCCCAGTCATGGAATTCATTTACCACTTCCCAGGCATACATCTGATCTCCATAATGACCTACCACTTCCCGGGTATGTTTTTCCACATATTTAAGCAAATCTTCATAAGACTTACCCCGCAGCCAGTCCGGAGTAGTAGTACGATAAAACCAGAATAGCGGCCGACCTTCCACCTTAATCTTATTTTTCCGCATCTCGGACAGGACCACATCCCTCAGGTTGTATTGGGTCTGTCCCTCAACCGGTTCAAAGTCCTGGTAGGAACTGCTCGTCAGATAATAAGTGATGGTGGCATAATTAAAGATCTGACTGAACCTTTCCAGGAAAACATCCGGATCCATCTGCAGGTATCCCCGGGCATCACAACCAATAAAAAAGCCGGGACGGAATCCGAGCCGTAAGATATCGGATTCAGCCTTTTCCAGTTCCATTTTTTCGCTGGCCCACATCGCATATTCCAAAGCCTTCTGGGAGAGAGTACCACAGGTCTCTATACTATTCTGCTTCTTACTTGCTTCAGAAAAGTAATCATCCGAAAGATCAATATACATCTGCACTTCTTTGGAAGGTTTCCAGGGATCTTTGGTCAACTGGGTTAATCGGCGTCGATTCCGGAAAACCCGGCTGCGAGCTAATTCAAAATTTAAATTCAGACTCTGGCTTTTCCCTCTGGACGGCAACTGATAATATTCCCCGCCATTATCGGCGGTTATATAAATGTAGCCAAAGCCCTCCACATTCCAGCGGACATCAATGCCGAATTTCTTTTGCCCTTCGGTATCGGAAATTTTCACCCCATCTTTGGAAGCAGTGATGTTGGAGTGGAATGCATCCCAATTGACATCGCTGGCATAGGCCCAATCCAACAGATGAGGTCCTGTTCCTTTTTGTACGTAAATCGGTTTAAAGAGCAGTTCACCCAATTCGGTAGTCACCTCAGACCGTCTGCCTGTCAAAACCAGCGGGGCAGAAAAAAGAGAATGAGAGGCTGCGGTGAGACCGATCCCGGCCAGCATTCCATTTCTGATAAACTGTCTTCGCTTCATGTTCTACCTGTTTTTTAAAATTGCTAGATAAGTCTTCAGATCTTATAATTTTTTCCAGCTCTCTGATAAGGTCTTCAACCGAAAAAAGGAAGATTTCTTATCACCCTCCGCATTTTTTAATAAACCCCCATTATCGAGGTAAGAGTATGGATCAGGTAAATCGAACCAGTTAGCTGCTTCGATATATGGTTTGCTGTAGGCCAGAGTATAGATCCCTTCTAACCAGTCGGCCTGTAACTCCTCATCCCACGGCCGGTGCCAGATATAGGGTTCCTTCGGAAAACCAACTGTTCCGTTCTTTACGGATAGATCGGTGGGACCACCCGGACAACCGATCTCGGAAAGCTGGATCATTTTCCCGAATTCAGCAAAACGCTCGATTAATAAAATGGTGTCCTGCAGATCCCGGTATGGGAAATACATCTGCTGACCGATCAGGGTAAAATCCACCCCGGCTTGTACCAGATCCCGGGTGAATTGCCAGGGAGTCCGCTGCGGATATTTAGCTTTCTGTCCAGACCATTCTCCCAGTTGCACATATTCAGCAAACGGACAGCAGTTATTGATCAATCGATGTACATTGGGGGCTGTCGATTTTGCCACCTCGCAAGCCAGCCGGGTCAATTCAACAGACTGATCAGGTGATAACTGGCACTCATTCGCCCAGTCATGCAATTCATTGACGATCTCCCAGGCATACATATCATTTCCATAATGAGAGACCACTTCCCGGGCATGATTTTCCACATAACGCAATAATTCCGAAAATGATTTTTTCTTCAACCAGTTTGGAGTTACCCACTTATGAAACCAGAAAATTGTCCGACCAGCGACGGTGATTCCTTTCTCTTTCAGATTGCGAACCAGGATATCGCGTAGTTGAAAATTCAGCTGGCCTTCTTTCGGCTCAAAAATATTCATGAAGGAATCGCCATTTACCACATAGGTAAGATTAGCATAATTGAATAATTCCAGGAACTGTTCCATAAATATTTCTTTGGGCATCTGATAATAAGCCCGGGCGTCGCACCCCAGGAAGAATCCCTGCCGATAACCGTTTCGTTTGATCAAAAAATTAGCATAGTCCAATTCCAGCATCTCACTGCCGCACAAAGCATAATAGAGTGCTTTCTGGGAAAGCAGGCCGCATCTGGTCGGATCACTCTGGACTTTTGCCGCATCACGGTAGAGCTC
>Ga0299912_10003470_pt1 | contig 12858 bp, 9 predicted proteins | sample RVTome_2_FD_207667 | JGI IMG/M metagenome (GOLD analysis project Ga0299912, IMG submission 207667) | Soil microbial communities from uranium-contaminated site in the Upper Colorado River Basin, Wyoming, United States - RVT95D214 (version 2) ...
AAGTTTTCTCTGTCTTCGTCATCGCTGTATATCTTTTTCCGGGCATTCCCTCGTGATGTTATATGATAAACAGCTCCGGAATATTCAATGCGCAACGGTCTTGCCATATTGCTGACTATAGCAGATTATTTCTTATATTTCAAGACCTGACCCTATTTATGGTTCTTCTCGGTCTTATCAAAAACATATGTCGGCACATAATGTTCTCGGACGGGCCTAAACGGGAAGTTTTCTTTAAGCATTTTGTCCATTGTTTTATCGAATTTCCAGGGAGATTCTATATAGCACCACTCAACGTAGAAAAATTCGTCGTTCTCTGGAGAAATTGATAAGCCAATACACTTTGAAAGCTTCTGGTCATACTTATGCGCCAGTGTAAAATTTGATAGTCCTTGTGTTCTATGAGCTATCATATCTTGAGTAATAGGAATAAAAACAAAGCCTACTCTATCGGGTATGGTCATTCTGTATGGCCTTGCAAATTCATTCTTCATAGCTTTTGCCTTTGCTAATTCAAAGCGCTCCTTAAACAACTTAAGATCGGTGCGCTTAAGCTTTGCGAGTTCAGTGATTATTTTGTAATAATCTTTTGGATTGTTTGTAACTGTCATTCGGTCTGCAAAAATCCGGCCTATGTTAGTAAAATCCCATGCGGCACGGTCGTCTTTTAAAGCCAAAAGATATTTCTTATCTTCAAGGCTTGGCTGGACAGAAAGATCTCCGTAAAGAAAATGACCTAAAAGAGCATATTCTGGAATTGTATTAGTCTTTGTCTCCCATCGAGTTATAAGTTCTTCACGATAGGTTAAGTAATGATGGATTTCGGCTGGGGTGACTAATGTTTCGCAGATTCTTATGTAGTCTTCTATATTAAAAATATGAATAATTCCGACTGATGAATTATTATGATATTTCTTGTTGCGGCAATTAGCCGGGAGAGTGTCATGGGATGAGTAAAGAACAATTTTGTCGATTGATTTTAATTGTGCCGTTGCAATATTGAATACGTGATTGCGGTCATTGGTTAAATGAATCTCTTTGTAATCTCTAAGATATCCTAAAGTATTTCTGATTTGCTTTGTGGCATGGCGCACGACGGTATCATTGAACCAGTTTTTTTCATTCTCCGAATTGCTTTCAGAGATATTACGTTCTTTGCATTGAAACACAAGCAACAGATCATCCAGCCAGACTACATGATCTGCAAATTCTAATTCTTCTTTTGGTTTTGGTGAAAACTTATTCCGAGCAAATGAAAACTCACGAAAGAAGACGTTTGAATTTAATTCAGATGTGTATTGTTCTAATGTCTTCATAATTATAATTTTTGAACTCTAATGCGCGAGTTGAGCAGTGGGCCGGAGGCCCATCTGTTTCGAACTCCTGGTTCTCCCCTCGCGGAGCGCATTTACCCTGTTCGCTGCTCAACTCGCGCATTCTCCCCGAGCGGAGCGAGGGGAGAACGCTGGCCTTAACCAGCGCGGGCCACAGACCTTTGCCAACACAACGCGGGCTTATCCGCGTCTGGGTTGAAGGCGTTGTTAGACTATCAAATATAAAAATATATCTGGTCCAATATTAGAATCATTTGCACGGCTCTTATCTTGCTATAATCCACAGCCTTGGCAATCCCGTGACTCGATGTATGTCTTGATAAAGCGATATTACCCTTTTCAAGATCAAACTGCGGAAATATTGCCTCTTTCAAATAATGGAAGAATGCGCGGGGAAGAAACAGAGACAGCTCTGAGCCGGACTTAATTTTGCCTTTGTCAAAAATGTGAGTCATTAAATCTGAAATGTGAACATCTTTTCCTTTTCCTGTTTCATTAAAATAATGAAGCCGAATGATTCCTTCAATTTCAGTTAGAAGAATCTTGATGCAAGCGATGAATCCTTTAGCATCGTTATTAAGATATGACTCAATCCCCGACTCCAAAATTGATTTCTTATCTGAAAATAATTGTTTGTTCCACCACTTATCGGTGATTCGTGAGATACGCATTTTATCAAATTTAGATATCACTTCTTGTACCTTTGATTGCGGGTCGGGCAGATTCTTATATGCCTCACCAAGTTCCTTGAACTCGGCACCTATTATTTCAATGAACGGGAACCAACCATCCTTCAGCAGCAGTTCGAAATGAGGCTTTGACTCTATAATGTCATAAACATACTGGAATGATAAATACCTGAATAAGGAACCTAATTCTGCTTCCATTGCCGCGATGTTGAGACTTACACCTCTATCGAGATCAAAAAACAATCCGAATTTCCAGCCGACCTTGAAGCTATATATGATTTTGTCAGTATCTCTAATCGTGATGCCTTCAAAACTCAGTTGTTTAATATCGGCGATATCATTGCTTCTGACTATCTCCCCTTTCTGTAATGCTCTTTTTGTCATCATCAAAACCTTAATCGGCAAGTCATTCAAATAGAGATCAGCTGACAAATTCTCGTGGATTACGACCAAGAATTGGAAAACTTGGTTGACGAGCACATTCTTCAAAAAGATACTCGCTATTTGATCTATATAGGTATAAAAAAGCGGGTCATCGGAAATGAGAGAGCCACGTGTTTGAACTTTTACCATCTCGCCGCGCTTTGCAGTCTCTATAACGAATCCTATGAGGTTTTCAACTGACTGAAAGTGGATTTTGCCGGGCTTTGCTATTGACACAGGTGGATTGTAATGCTTATGTCTCCGCGATTTTATTTTGGTTCTCCAGAGGAGAACAAGAGGGTCAGGTCTTGAAATATCACTTTTTGTATATTTTCTCCTTAATTACCTTGCTGACCGTAGTATAGTGAATCCCCAAATAATCTGCAATTTCTTTTAATGTATATCCATAATTTATATGTGCATCATAAATCCCTTGATTCCTGCCCTTTTTCCCGCCTGAGTTTTTCCTCTTAAAAATCTCTTTTAGCTTAAGTCTACCTGCATACCGTTGCTGCCGTGGAATCTCTTTTATCGCCTCTTTATCTCCGAGTAAGTCCTTGAAGTTTTCTACGAAACTGTCTTCCCCAAGCAATATCTGTCCTTGAAGCTCTCTCCACGGTGATTTTCTGGTTATACCCTCTTTGACAAACTTTCTATATTGCCTTTGCGCTGTTTTTCTGTCAGTCCCGAATACTCCGAGTATCCAATCTACTGAAAGATAATCAGGTACTTTCTTCAGACCTGCTGTAGCTGCATAACTGCTCCATTTCCAATGCTCCGGCAGTTCTACAAGTTTTGCTCTGACGGGATTAAGAACAACATAACGGCTAAGCTCAAGAAGATAATTATCTTTATCAACCAGTATAGCCTTGTATCTTCCCTGGAATATGTGCCCCGGTCTTCTATGCCTTCTGTTATAAAATTGGGTATAGACCCCGTTTAGTTGGCGCATGCCTATGGATAAATTAGCATCGCGTGTCTCCACCAGAAGATGGTAATGATTATCCATAAGGCAGTATGCATGGCAAAGCCAATTATACTTTTTGAGGACAGTTTCCAGCACTCCGAAAAAGTTTTTTCTGTCTTCGTCATCGCTGTATATCTTTTTCCGGGCATTCCCTCGTGATGTTATATGATAAACAGCTCCAGAATATTCAATGCGCAACGGTCTTGCCATATTGCTGACTATAGCAGATTATTTCTTATATTTCAAGACCTGACCCCATTTAGCACTACCAAACCACCGCTGCCGTTGTACGCGTCGAGCACAAACGGATGATGTCTTCCTGTATTCCTCCAAAATAGCGGTCCGTCATGTAAGTAGGAGACTATTTCTGGGATCTGCGTCTCCACATCAATCGCAAAATTAGCGTCAAGGCCAACGAAGATATATTTTGCTTCCATTGGGTTTACACCTTGCCACGGTTGCGATGCGAATAGAGCTTGCAGCGTAGGGGAAGGATGTGCGGTATAGTTCATCTATTTAGTCCGTGTATAACAATGAGTTCAGCGGGTTCCCCGCTGGAACAACTGGTTAGGGTTAGTCATCCTTGTCCAATGTCAAGGGCTGACCCCTTATTTTTTTCTTAAGTGCTTTTTCCCCTATGCTCTGTTATATCTGTGCTTAAGTTTCTCGAAGCCCGCGCGTCCTTCGCTTACAATTACATCGCGGTCTTCAGGTTGCCAGTCCGTATCGTTAAAAAAAGCATACAATTTACTAGCATTCCAGATTATAGGATAAATATGCTCTAATAATTTCTCGCTTAAAACAGGATTGTCGCCGTAATCCGTCTTGATAGTATCTACCAAGTTTGAAAGATTCTTTAAAACACTTTCGCTTTTCTCGTGACCCCACGCATTCATATTGTGAGGAAGGGATGAGCAACGCGCTTCGACCCACTTCTGAATTTTACCATCGAGACTAGCGAGTATTCGCGGCCCATCCTGAATTACCCAATCCGCAACTCTCAGATCAAAGTTCTCGCCATGAGCAGCCGCATTTAGAGTGGTTATCATATCTTCAAGAGTTGACCGCTCCTTTGTCGTCAGTAGTTGGTTTTCTGAGAGCTCATTTATTAACGCTCGGATGCCTTTGCGAGATGTCTCAATTTTGTTCTCCGATGCTAAGTTTCTAAGCCGTTTCTCAATCTCAATGCGCAAACCAGCCAATGCCAAATTTGGATCGACATTAGCGACTGAGACAAAAGAGTAATCTTGTTCTTTTTGAAGTTGAACTTCATCTGTAAGCAGGCCTGACTCTTTCGCCTCTTTACTAACTTTCTGCAAGTCTTGGAATTCGAATTTCAAGCCACCTGGCAGCTCAAGAGATTTAAACAAAGGTGCAACCCAGGGTACAATTGCGATTATTATAAGACCAAGTATAAAACCATCTATGTTGAGTACTGGCCATATCAAATGAGCTGCTGCAATAAGAAGTGCGCCTGTTGTGATAGATAATTGAATGAAAGTTCGTTTCGTCAAGTTTAATCCTTTTAATATAGTTCTTACTGATTTGAGCTTACGAATTAATTTACCACTCACCCGTCTTTATTTATCATTTTTTATACTTACAACATGAAGTTCACCGGAGCGTTAGCGATCCGGTGGAACGCCTCGTTAGCTGTGGTCTGAACTCAGCTTCTCATAAACGATCTCATTTGTTGCTTTGAGCACACAGGATATTGGTTTCAATAAATCAATCTGCACTTCTTGAAAGCCTTTGTGTCCATGGAACATGTTGCAGCGAACACTGTACAGGAGATCCAAAACGGCCTCACCTTTTTGGTTGAAGCCTCGTGATTTTAGCTTTCTCAGAAGTTCTTCATCCTTTTCTGGCTGTCTATCGCCGGTGACCATATTGAGTTTGATATTGAAACGACTCCCAATTAGGCCCCTGAGCGTTTCTATAGCCACTTTGGCCTCCCGATTTTGCTCAAGCTTTTCAACGAAATATCTGCTTCCCAAGTATTTCAAAACGTATGTCTTTGCCGCGGCTGCATCGGGAAACGACGCTCTATGGGCTAGTTCAGGTTCTCCTTTTCTCGCAAGGATAAACGTGGCTTCCGCGTACAACCTGTTGAAAGCGATAAAAAGAGAGAAGAACTTGTCGAAATAATCGCTCAAATCGTCTCGACCATGGTTGTTGGCCTTTTCCATCCATCTTCTATAGAAATCTACAAATTCGGGCGACAAAGCCATAAGCATCTCCTTTCTATAACATCTAACTATATTATTAACTGGTTTCTCGTTATCATACTGGAAGTGTGAGGCTTTAGCAAAGAATTTGACAATTTTCGGGAATGTGACTATAACTTTCAACTTGTTATCAACTCAAAAAGGGGAGATAACAAGTTTCTTGTTAACTACATATGAAAGACATACCGTCAGACATATTGGCGCAGTTCAGAAACATGCTGAAGAAACGCTTGATCTCTGTCGGCCTTCACTCATACTACCTCAAGTGGTTGCGATACTACCTGGATTACTGCTCAAAGTACCATCTTCCTGAGACCTCGTCAAAGAGCCCTCTTGATTTTTAAATGCGAGTTTGCATATTTTGTTTTACAGGACATTATTTCATTTCAGACAAGCTACCGCCTTTATAGTACAGCAGCTTCTTGCCCCGACTGCAGTCGGGGCGTTTCATTTGGATAGACAGGTATGATTGCTCTTACTGATAAACCGTAGACGCTATCTTTACAGTCAGATCCCCGAGCATATTGGTATAACTTCCCAGTTCATTATCATACCAGCCATAGATTGAGGTCTGTGTAACTGGTATTTCTATGTTCGATGGAAGTTGTCCGGCTAATGACTCTGGAACTTTGAAAAGTTTCGATAGGTCCAGTGTTACAAAAGCTGTTCTTGTATGTGTCTCGTTGCCTTCAATAGTAGTAGCCGGCCCGAATTGTCCAATTATATCGGAAGATACATTCTGCTCATCCGTATATTTGATATAACCCCTCTTTTCCCTTTTTTCAGCATCACGATAAATGTCGTTAATAAGGGCTCGATTAATTGCGGGGCTGCCTGGTTCGTCATATAATGCAACTATTAGGATGATTAGAGATCCTGTAGTGGTCGGGATACGCACTGATTCTGCAATAAACCCTATCTTGTTCATCTCCGGGATTACAAGGCCAAGTGTCTTAGCGGCTCCGGTAGTTGTCAAAATGATATTATTCATGATACCTCTGTTTTTCCTTAAGTCAGTGGCGCCGGCTTCTGGTAACCTGTCCAGTACTTCCTGGTTTCCTGTTGCAGCATGGATTGTAGCCATAGAAGCACTAAGTATCTTTTTGGTGCCAAAGTAATCTAATAGCGGCTTAATCATATATGAAAGACAGGTAGTGGTACATGATGCAGCGGAAATAACACGATGTTTGGTATGGTCAAATATATCGTCATTAATACCGATTACAATAGTTGTTGCATCATCCGGCATGGAAATACCTTTTGTTTTAATCTTAAAAGGTGCGGAAACAATAACCTTTTCTGCCCCTGCCTCTAAGTGGTCGCGCGCAGAACCCTCTTTAGAGTCAGGCGGGGCTGCAGGGTCTTTAAACTTACCAGTGCTTTCAACAACTATTTTTGCACCGTATTTATCCCAGGGTATTAGCCTTGGGTTGCGGGTTTCCCTTAAGATAGTTACTGGTAAGCCGTCTATCAGCATGGTACCCTTGTCTTCGTCAAGGTTTTCAATTATCCTTTTTGTCTTGTGTCCATAAAGATAACGCTGTAACGTTCCATAAGTAGAATCCTTTTCAATATAAAGGGCAATATCCTCGAGCCTGGTTCCAACCTTTCTACCGATGTTTACAACAATCTCTGAAAAATATTTTCTACATATATGATGCCAGAGTGTCAGCTTGCCAATTCTGCCCAGACCGTTTATACCAAGTACGGGCTTTTTTCCAGAGATCAGTTTTACCTTGTTCTCCATCTTTTCTGTACCCCCTCCTGAGATTAATTCATTAGCTTTTTAAAGATTATACCAGCAGTTTGATTTCCTGTACCTGATGCCTCCCTGAATAAACCGAGCCGTTATGGCCATCAATACTCAAAAAATCACCTGCCTTTAATATCCGGTTATTAAGTTTACATCTCTTTTCATGTTCGCGTACAGCTAAATTATTGCAACTTACTATACAGGTCTTTCCTAATCGGTTGGCAATAATGGCAGCATGAGAGGTTGATCCCCCGCGAGCAGTGAGCAAGCCGTCTGCTGCCGAGATATGTCTTATATCGTCGGGAACAGTATCTGACCTGATTAAAATAAGTGGTGTATCCGGGTCCTTTTCCCTGAACTCTTGAATTTCATCTAAATCAAAGACAATTCTACCACTAAGGGCGCCACCGCCAACACCTATCCCGCTGGAAAGGTAATTGGAGGATAGTTTCTTAGAAGGGACAAAGGCCATAAAACTTTCTCTTTTTCTAATAGCCATATCACGTGCCTGAAGGATGTAAAGATTCGCAGTGTCTTTCCCTTCAAAGGTAAATTCAATCTCCTGGGCACCCCATCTCTCTTTATAAATTAAGTCCTTGGTTATTTTTAGTAGTGCACTATAAATCTCAGGAAAACTGTCCTCCAGTGAAATGTCAGATGTTCTTTCTTCGATATGTCTTTGTTCATTAGAGATAGGCAGTGTCTTTACCAGCCCTGAGACTATATCCTCTCCTTGTGCTCCAAGTGTAAAGTCACCCCATAACATGACTTTATCTCCAGACTCCTGGGGGTTGCGGGTAAAAAGAACCCCTGTTCCTGAATTAGCATCTAAATTACCATAAACCATTGCCTGCACGATAACTGCTGTACCCCAGTTCTCAGAAATACCCAATATCTCACGATAATCCCGGGCTTTTTCAGAAAACCAGGATTGAAATACCTGGGCGATTGCCATATCAAGCTGGATTTTTGGGTCATCAGTTATTTCTATCCCGTTATCCTTAACAGCATCCCGATAAGCAAATGCTACATCTCTCATCTGCTCAGGTGTAAATTGAATTTTTCTCGGAACCTTATATCTCTCCTTGAAAGAATTGATAATATCATCGAATTTATTCCTTTCCATGCCAAAAAACATTCCCCAACACTGTAAAAACCGTCGATAACAATCCCATACACACCAGGGCTTACCTGTTTGTTTTACTAATCCTGCAATAATAGCTTCGTTAATCCCCACATTTAAAAATGAATTCATCATGCCAGGCATAGAGATCCCTCCTCCGCTTCTGATTGATACGAGTAATGGATTCTCAGGATCACCGAATCTTTTACCTGTTAGTTTTTCGAGTCCTGTAATATGTTCATTAATCCTTTCATCCAGATGCTCCCTAACATAACAAAATCTACTGATTGCCTGCTTACAACGAAATACCTCGGTAGTTATAATAAAACCTGGGGGAACAGGTATCCCTAAAGATGACATCCTCACAAGGTTGTATCCTTTATTCCCGAGATGAATCCTGTCATCGGTGGTCTTATCAGGTGTATGGATACCGGATAATGCCTTTTTAGGGTCATAGCTCATTAATAAATCCAGATCTTGAACATCCAATCCCTCTGCCTGTTCGAATAAAGTTTTTAAAATATTACTAATAAAATTATCTAATTGCTGGAGTCCAAAAGAGCTGGCTACAATCTCCCTCAAAAATCGTTCAGAAGTTGTATTTATAAACTCAAACTCGCTCTGTTCCTTATTTTTTTCGAGGTATTTAGGCAGTATACTTTCTGTCCCAACCTGAAGGATAATATTTTTGAGGTTATTCTTGTGGATGCCGCTATAATAGGTATTCAATATATCCTGTACAGCCTCTGAAAAACCCCTGAATATGTCAATATACTGTGAGAAGGAAAATCTTCTTACCTCTAATGCCACGGATAAAAGTTCCAGTGTATTTTCAAGCCTGTTTGAGGATATCCCGTCCAACTGTAAGGCCTTGAAAAATAAATACGCAAACTTCTTAATCTGGAATAGGGTAGCCCGGGTAATAAATTTAAAATTAGATGAATTTATTAATTCTTCAAAAAGTATATTGGCCAGATTTTCCATACGGAAGGTTAAGGCCAGGGCATCAAATTTTCTCTCCTGGTATCTCCCGTACATTGAAGGTATGCCTGCAGCAATGTGTCTTTTACGAAAGATATCTTCCACAGCCTCATACCTTTCGGGAGACAAGATAATATCTTTTAAGAGTTGTAAATAATTCAGGATACCTTCAAGACGTTGATAGACATTGCCTTCCTCTAAGATATTGATTAGCGGGTCTGTATTTGGAAGGCCCAAACCTTGCGCACGTCTTAACTGTTCCTTGATGTCTTGAGTATTCAGTCTGTATTTCTTATTAAGTAACTGATAAAACTTAATAGCAAGAAATACCCGTCTATTTTCTCTTTCAGAGAGATTTGGTATATCCTTTATAAGTGCACCGATGTCCTCATCTGTTAGAAGTAAAAGATCAGTTACATTATGAATTTCTTTAACACTGAAAATAGAATTAAAAATAGTACTGATTTCATCAAAATATGGACCTGATGACTTGACTTGCTGATAAATGTCTTCGGGTAGAAATCTTTTTAGATGTGTCTTATCCTTTGTTCTCCAGAAATTTATAATCTCCTCAATAAAATTAACCACACGGGCAGAGCTTTCAACGTGGCTCTGTTTGCGTAAAAAATGTATAAGTGAGTCAGCCCTGCCTGTAACGTCGTCTATTTCAGCAGAGACATCTCGTAGTATCCCTTCGGAGCCAATCTCGCTGAAATACACAGGAAATAACTTAGCCAGTTGTTTAACCAGGTGATAGACTGGTTTGATATCACTGTTCAGGAGTTTGGTAATATCCTTTTGAAAAAGATCCGTATCACTTATGTGTATTCCACCCAAACTTAGATTAATAATTAAGGCAGAGATAAGGGATTTAGACCATTTCGGACTATTCTCGATTAACTCCAGCCATACACGGCTATTTTTTAAATGGGCGCGATTAGATTTAACCTGCCATTCATCAGTGGCACCTTGTATCTCAGGATACTGGAATCCAAGTGAAATAATTTTCTGTATATACCATTCAACAAGATTACTATCGCCCAGATTAAATATCTCATTACCGATGCTCTGGATACAATATAGAGCTGTTTCAGGATAACTGATCAGACTTTTTTTCAAAACACCAAAAGTCCCGGAAAGCATGACCTTTATTTGTTCGGGTTCCTCCATCTTAATAGCGGTCGAGAGCGCACGATTAATCTCTCTGAGGGTGCCTTCATAAATGCCGGAAAGGCCTTTAGTTTCCATAATTTTAAGGAGATATGCCACCTTTAAGTTGAGGTCCTTATGCACATCGCCAGTCTGGAATAACAGACCGGAAAGATCCTCGTAGAACCCAACTATCTGCAAATAACCGGGTAGTTTTAAGAGCTCTTCTAAAAGCAAGTATTGATCCGTAATTTTTTTAAGACTGCTCAAATGAAGAACTAATTCCTTCAAGTTAGCATGTGATATTGGATAAATTGATTCTTCTAACCCTTTGTATTTTTCTTCATTTAAGGCAAAATCTGTTTTGTGTTTTAACCAGGTTACAGGGTCTTCATCCTCCAGCCAATATTCATAGGTTATTAAAAGAGATTTAGATAGTAAGTGATTAATACCCTTGACATCAAAACGGGCAGGCATTTTTGCAAGTATGATCTGGCCCAGCTTTTTCAGTTGATGAGGATTAGTAATGAGAAAAAAGAATTGTTTTTCCTGTAGCTGATTAAGCATGGCAATACAGTTCTGAAATACAGGTTCATATTTATAAAGGTCTTGATTACCGTCTATCAGGATTTTTTCAAGGTAAAAGACAAGGCTGTCAATGGCTGCCTGCTGTATATTTATATCAGAAGACTTTATAGCATCTAAAAAAATATCTGCAATAACCTTAAGTACCTCTATCCCCTTTTCGTGATGATCGTGCAAATAAAAATTTTTAAGTGCATAGGCACGTATTTCATTTACAATAAACCCCCAATTTTGGGGATGACGATTTAACTCCCGCAATAAGGGCTCGGTGGTACTCAGGATGCCAGGGTAGTCTTTAACTACTTCCCGTAATATCTCGTATTTTGATTGAGTTGCTATTTTGTTAACTGGAGTCAATTCAAGTCCTCTTTTTTTTATTATATACATAAATCAGCCTATAGACAAGGCTTTCTGAGGGTAAATAAGGCTCTAATTTTCTAATAGAACGAAAAGAGATTCAATAAATACACCCCCTCCCTTGACGGGAGGGGATTAAGGGGAGGGTGTTGAAAAAGATTCTTCTTCTAATGCACCCCCCAACCCTTCACGAAAAAAGGGATGCTTTATAAGGGCAAAGAGACGTGTCTACCGAAAATAATATGTTACACTACGATAACAGGTAGATGGGCTAATTAAAATGAATATATTAACGTTCTAATAATAATAACGACATTAGTTTTATAAAATCCCTCCTAACCTCCCTTTGCCAAAGGGAGGAATAAAGCCCCTCTTTGGTAAAGAGGGGGCAGGGGAGATTTTATAATAAATGTACATTCAATTATGAGACTGTTAATAATAGACCGGGAGGCAGGTATTTTCAATTGAAGGTCTGTGAGATTTTTACAAGCATTCAGGGAGAATCAAGTTACGCAGGCATGCCTTGTACATTCATAAGGATGACAGGCTGTAATCTCAGGTGTTCTTATTGTGATACAAAGTATGCATATAATGAAGGCAGGGAGCTCTCAGAGGAGGATATTATAGGAAAGGTCAAACGTTATGGTATAAGCCTTGTTGAGATTACAGGCGGGGAACCGTTACTTCAGAAAGAGGTCTTTCATCTGATCAAACAACTGCTTGATGAGAAATACAAAGTATTAATAGAGACAAACGGTTCGATGAATATAAAAGATGTTGATAAAACGGCAGTCGTGATACTTGATATAAAGACACCCGGCAGCGGTATGAGTGAAAAGATGGATTTATCAAACCTTGAAAATATAAAAAGTACTGATGAAATAAAGTTTGTAGTAACAAACAGGACTGATTATGAATGGTCAAAGGATATAATTCATAAATACAATTTAATAAATAAGTGCCATCTCCTTCTGTCACCTGCATATGGAATCCTTCTTCCTGAAGACCTTGCGAGATGGATGATCAAAGACAGACTCAAAGCCCGTTTGAACCTTCAGCTTCATAAATATATTTTTGGACATGAAAGAACTGGGATATGAAGTTTGCAATCTCCATGTTTTTTGATATCATACGCTTATGAAAGGCGTTGAGGCTGTAGAAAAAGTCTTGAAAACATCATAGAAACGCCATATGATTACATAGAGCAATACATCAGACCGCTTAGTAAGAGAGGAGACATATGGCGAGATACAAAGAGTACGATTATTC
>Ga0299912_10003471_pt1 | contig 12858 bp, 13 predicted proteins | sample RVTome_2_FD_207667 | JGI IMG/M metagenome (GOLD analysis project Ga0299912, IMG submission 207667) | Soil microbial communities from uranium-contaminated site in the Upper Colorado River Basin, Wyoming, United States - RVT95D214 (version 2) ...
GCGCCTGCCAGAACATGAAGAAGATGGCGCGCCTGCTGGCGCGGGCGGCGGCGCGCCTTTTACACGCCATCAGCCCCGGTCAGGGGGCGATCGCGCTGTTTCAGAATCGCTTGCGCGATCTTGCAAGCGGATTATTGCTTCGCTCGGCGTCTTGGCACGTCTGAACGAAATCCAGTAAAACAAAACCCCGCCTTCGGAACAAAGACGGGGTTTGTCAGCAGCCTGAGCCGGGCGATGCCCAGCTTTTTTATTGGGGATAGGGGTCTACGCTGCCGCCCGGCGCAGGCCCTCGCGCATCAGCTTGATGCATTCGCTTGGCGGCAGCGGGCGGCTGAATAGATAGCCCTGCACCTGGTCGCAATGGTTGGCGCGCAGATACGCCAGCTGGGCGTCGGTTTCGACGCCTTCCGCCACGACGATCAGGCCAAGGCTTCTGGCCAGCGCGATGATGGTGCGCACGATTGCAGTATCGTTTTCATCGCCCGGGATGTCGCGGATGAACGAGCGGTCGATTTTCAGGCAGTGAATGGAAAAGGTCTTCAGGTAGCTCAGCGAGGAATAGCCCGTACCGAAATCGTCCACCGCGATGCGGATGCCCAGTTGTTCCAGTTCGGCCAGCACGCTGGCAGCAGACGCCAGATTGTCCATGATCGACGATTCGGTCAGTTCCAGTTCGAGGTCGTCCGGCGCCAGTCCGGTATCGCGCAGGGCTGTACTGATTTCCTCGGCCAGATCCGTTTGCCGGAACTGCCGCGTCGACAGGTTGACCGCCATGGTGCCGGCTGCCAGCCCCTGATCCTGCCACGCGCGCATTTGGCGGCACGCCTCGCGCAGCACCCAGTCGCCGATCGGCAGGATCAGCCCGCTTTGTTCGGCGACCGGTATGAATTCCTCGGGGCTGACCCTGCCGAGTTCGGGCGATTGCCAGCGCAACAGCGCCTCCCATCCCATCAGGCGGCCCGACAGGATTTCCAGCTTGGGCTGGTAGTGCAGCGCCAGCTCCTTGCGATCGAGGGCATGCTTGAGGCGTGCCTCCAGCAGCACGCGGCGCTGGATTTCCTCGGACAAATCCCGGCTGAACACCATGAGGCAGTTGCGCCCTGCCGACTTTGCGCGGTGCAGGGCAAGGTCGGCATATCGCATCAGGATGCTGGCGGATTCGCCGTCCGTCGGGTAGGTGACGATGCCGACGCTGGCGCTGATTCCCAGGTGGTCGTTGCCGAGATCGAATTCACGGGCCATGGCTTGCAGCAGATCCTGGCCTGTCTGTTTTGCCTGCTCGACCGAGGTGTTTTCCAGCAGGATCACGAACTCGTCGCCACTGAACCGGGCCATGAACGCGGCTTCCGGCAGGCTCGCGCGGATGCGCCCGGCGACGGCAACCAGCAGCAGATCGCCATGCTCATGCCCCAAGGTGTCGTTCACATTCTGAAAGTGATCCAGGTCCAGCAGCAGGACGGCGCAGGGCGCATCCGCGCCGGCACGCGCCACCGCCAGGTTGAGCCTGTCGTTGAACGCCATGCGGTTGGGCAGTCCGGTCAGGTCGTCGTGAGTGAGCATTTGCCGCATCTGGCGGAATGGCCGGCTCACCGCATCGGCATAGATCGCGAGATAGAGGAAGTAATAAGCGAACACCTTGTAGATATGTCCCAGCAGATTGGCGGTGCTGCTCACTTCCACATACACGATGAAGAACAGTTCCCCCGCCGCCATCAACAGCAGGGCCAGCATCAGGCTGCCGACGTCGCAGTGGGTGACCTGCCTGCGGCGCAGATAGAGCAGACCGGCTATCGCCAGGTAAAGACCGAACACGCCCCATTCGAGGGCAACCTTGAGCGGGGTCAGCCCCAGGCCGGCCACGTACATCGCCGGCAGGGATTGCGGGGTAATCAGGAAGACCGCCGCGATCGTTCCCACCCCGAGCAGCACGCCGGCCAGCATGCCAAGCCGTATTGGATCGCGGGTGGCGGGCGCTTCCGGAATCAGGATGTAAACCAGCAGACCAACCCCAGCCGCGAAGCGGCCGCACAGCCAGAACAGAATCGCCTTGTGGGGGGAATTGGGGCTGACCAGATCCGGCATGCCCATGTAGGACAGAAAATGCAGGATGTCGAACAGTGCCACCGCCAGAAACGCATAGCCCAGCGCGATGGACCGGATCGAGCGCACGGTTTCCCTTGCGCCATGGCCGGTAAAGAAAACCAGGGCCGCAACGACAATGGCAAAAATTTCCATGATCGAATGGGCCGCCAGGAAAGTCGGGGCCGAGATCGCCACCTGATTGGCCGGGATGGCCTGCCACAGCAGCAGTGGGAGGCTCGCGGCCAGCAGCAGTATGCCGCCGAAGCGGTGGCGGTCTTGTCCTGGCAATCGCATCAAAAAAGCGCCCTTTCTTGGTATGTAGGCGGGAATAGCCATGCTGACAACTCAAGTATTATTGGTTTGCCGGCCGGGGTCAACGGATCGCCACCGATCGGGCCGGCTCCGGAGCCGCTGCACCCGTCCTGGGATGGTATAAATGTTTCATTACGGCAACAAGGCCGCTAACTTGAATACTCCCAGCGCCCGCGCGCGCTGGGTGGCGTGATCCACGATCGGCGCGGGGTAGTCGCGCACTTCCTTACGCTCAAAGATCACCGCGTCCTTGGTGTGATGGACCGCAATGCCGCGGGCGCGTAGCGCGGCTTCGACGGCGGCGTCGCGCGCCAGGGCGGCGGGGTCGTCGTCGTGGTTGAAGAACACGGCGTCGACCTCAAGCTCGACGGCCAACCGCACGACCTCGTCGCGCGCGACGCCGTATTGAACGATGAGGCCACGCTGGCGTGGATGAACTCGACCCGGCGGTCGGCCGGGTCGGCCAGCGCATCCAGGCTTTCCTGGTCGAAGACAAACGCGCACACCACCTGCCGCTCCTGCTTGAGCGCATGGTAGAGGGCAGCATGGTCGAAGTCGCGCAGATCGCGGCGAAACCAGACCAGGGCGCGTGCTTATTCAGACATGGGGCATGCGGGTCGCTATAGTGGGGGCAGGGTGCAAAAAGCGTGTTTGCCGGTTTGAGGCAGATTACAATGGGAGGGCAAACATGGATACCGTCAACCTCACCCACCATTTTCTGATCGCCATGCCGGGCATGGTCGACCCCAATTTCAACGGCACGCTGACCTATATCTGCGATCACAGCGCGCAGGGTGCGCTGGGCGTGGTGGTCAACCGGCCGATCGACCTCGATCTGTCGACGCTGTTCGAACAGATCGGGCTGTCCCTGCCCGAACGCCTGCAACAGAAAACGGTGTATTTCGGCGGCCCGGTGCAGACCGAGCGCGGCTTTGTGCTGCACACGCCGCCGCAGACCTTCAGTTCCACCCTCACCGTCAACGAGGCGGTCAGCCTCACCACCTCGAAAGATGTGCTGGAAGCGGTAAGCCAGGGCGCGGGACCGGAAAAGTTCATGGTGTCGCTGGGCTACGCGGGCTGGGCGGCCGGCCAGCTGGAAGACGAGATCAAGCAGAATGCCTGGCTGTCGGTGGCGGCCGACCCGCAGGTGATTTTCGACCTGGCGCCCGAAGAACGCCTGCCTGCGGCGATGAAGCTGCTCGGCATCGACTTCGCCAGCCTGTCCGAAGAAGCCGGGCACGCTTGAATCCTGAATCCACTCACGGCACGGTGCTGGCCTTCGATCTGGGCCTGAAGCGCACCGGCGTCGCTTCCGGCGAACTGTCGATCGGGATTGCGCATCCACTTTCCGTCATCCAGGCCGGCTCCAACGACGAACGGCTCGCCGCCATCGCCAAGCTGGTCGCCGAATGGCAGCCGGTGCTGCTGGTGCTGGGGCTGCCCACCCACGCCGACGGCAGCGAGCATGAAATGACGCGGGTAGCGAAAAACTTCGCGCGCAAATTAGAATCACGCTTCAATCTGCCCGTGTTTCTGGTGGACGAGCGCCATACCAGCACGGCGGCCGAATCCGAACTGCACGAGCGCGGCATCCACGGCAAGAAGAACAAGGCGCTGGCGGACGCCGTCGCCGCCCAACTGATACTGCAAGGATTTTTTGATGCACGCCTCATTGCCTGACGTCGACCCGCTGATTGCGCGACTGGCCGACGCCATCGCGCCGACCCTTACGCCGGATACCGTCATCGTCGGCATCCACACCGGCGGCGTGTGGGTGGCCGAGCGCCTGCACGCGATACTGCACTGCGCCCTGCCGCTCGGCACGCTCGACATCTCGTTCTACCGCGACGACTTTTCGCGCATCGGCCTGCACCCGCAGGTGAAGCCGTCCAACCTGCCGTTCGACCTGGAAGGCCGCGACATCCTGCTGGTCGACGACGTGCTGCACAGCGGTCGCACGGTGCGCGCGGCGATGAACGAACTGTTCGACTACGGCCGCCCGGCGTCGATCCGGCTGGCGGTGCTGGTCGACCGCGGCGGTCATGAACTGCCGATTCGCCCCGATTTCACGGGCCTCACGCTCGCGGTGCCCGACCACCAGAACATCAACCTTTCGCGGCTGGACGACGGCCACCTCACCCTCACCCTCGCATGAACCTACAACTCACTCCCGACGGCAGGCTGCGCCACCTGCTCACGCTTGACGGGCTGCCGCGCGCCATCCTGACGCAAATCCTCGACACCGCCGAATCCTTCATGGACGTCGGCGAGCGCGAGGTGAAGAAAGTCCCGCTGCTGCGCGGCAAGTCGATCTTCAACCTGTTCTTCGAGCCGTCGACGCGCACCCGCACCACCTTCGAGATCGCCGCCAAGCGACTCTCCGCCGACGTCGTCAACCTCAACATCGCCACCTCCAGCCAGTCCAAGGGCGAGGCGATCCTGGACACCGTCGACAACCTCGCCGCGATGCACGCCGACATGTTCATCGTGCGCCATTCGCAGTCGGGCGCGGCGCACTTCATCGCGCGCCACGTGGCGCCGCACATCTCGGTCGTGAACGCCGGCGACGGCCGCCACGCGCACCCGACGCAGGGCCTCTTGGACATGTTCACCATCCGCCGCTACAAGGGCGAGTTCCACAATCTGACGGTGGCCATCGTCGGCGACGTGCTGCACTCGCGGGTGGCGCGCTCGCAGATCCATGCGCTGACCACGCTCGGGGTGCCGGAAGTGCGCGTGATCGGCCCGAAGACGCTGCTCCCCACCGGGGTCGAGCAGATGGGCGTCAGGGTGTTCCACGACATGGAAGCCGGCCTCGCCGGCTGCGACGTCGTCATCATGCTGCGCCTGCAGAACGAGCGCATGAAGGGCGCGCTGCTGCCCAGCGCCCAGGAATACTTCAAGTTCTTCGGCCTGACGCCGGCGAAGCTCGCGCTCGCCAGACCGGATGCCATCGTGATGCACCCGGGCCCGATGAACCGCGGGGTGGAGATCGACTCCGAAGTCGCCGACGGCCCGCAGTCGGTGATCCTGCCGCAGGTGACCTACGGCATCGCGGTGCGGATGGCGGTGATGGCCTTGCTGGCGGGAACGGGGAACGCATGAAAATCCATATCAGGAACGGGCGCGTGGTCGACCCGATGAACGCGCGCGACGAGGTCGCCGACGTGTTCGTGACGGCCAGCAAGATTGTCGCGATTGGCCAGGCGCCGGCCGGCTTCCATGCCAACCGAACCATCGACGCGGCCGGCCTCGTCGTCTGCCCCGGCCTGGTCGACCTGTCGGTGCGGCTGCGCGAACCCGGCTTCGAGTATCGCGCCACGCTCGAATCTGAAATGCTCGCCGCCGCCGCCGGCGGCATCACCTCGCTCGCTTGCCCGCCCGACACCGACCCGCCGCTCGACGAGCCGGGGCTGGTGGAAATGCTGAAATTCCGTGCCAGGAACCTGCCTGGGCCGCGCGTCTACCCGATCGGCGCGCTCACGCAAAAGCTCGAAGGCAAAATGCTGACCGAGATGGCCGAGCTGACCGAGGCGGGCTGCCGCGCCTTCACCCAGGCCGATGCCCTGCCGGCAGACACCCAAGTCTTGCTGCGTGCAATGGAATACGCGGCCACCTTCGGCTTCAGCCTGTGGCTGCGGCCGCAGGATATGTCGCTGGCGCGTGGCGGCGTGGCGCACGACGGCGCCGTCGCTTCGCGGCTGGGGCTGCCCGGCATTCCGGCGCTGGCCGAAACGGTGGCGCTGGCAACCATCCTGCAACTGGCGCGCGCGACCGGCGCCCGCGTGCACATTGCGCGGCTGTCGACGCGTGACGGCATTGCCATGGTGCGCGCAGCCAAGGCGCAGGGGCTGGCGGTCACCTGCGACGTCGCCAGCACTCACGTGCACCTGTCGGAAAACGACCTCGTCAGCTTCGACTCGCACCTGCACCTGGTGCCGCCGCTCAGGAGCCTGCGCGACCGCGATGCCATCCGCGAAGCGCTGCGCGACGGCTCCATCGACGCGCTGTGCTCCGACCACACGCCGGTCGACGAGGACGTGAAGCAGGTGCCGTTCGGGGAATCGGCACCCGGTGCCTCCGGGGTCGAATTACTGCTGCCGCTGACGCTGAAGTGGGCGCGCGAAATGGGCGTGCCGCTCATCCAGGCGATCGACCTGGTTTCGTGGAAACCCGCGCAGATCCTGGGCGTGCCGGGCGGCAACCTGGCGGTCGGCAGCTGCGCCGACATCTGCATTTTCGACGAGACCGCGGAGTGGATCGTCACCCCCAAAACCCTGGCCAGCCAGGGCGACAACACGCCCTTCCTCAACCATCCGATGCAGGGTCGGGTGCGCTACACGCTGATCGACGGCCATATCGATTTTGAAGCCCCGCATTGAGCGTCGCACTGTCACGCATGGCGGATAGATTTTCCGTCATGCGCCTCGCATCCTTTCCTCCGCTGCTGCTCAGCCTGGTGGCCGGAATCCTGGCCGTCGGCGGCTTCGCCCCGCTTGGCTTCTGGCCCTTGACGGTGCTGAGTCTCGCCGTGCTGTTCGCGCTGCTGGCGCGCACGGCTTCCCTGCGCGCCGGCTTTGCCACCGGCCTGATCTGGGGACTGGGCTTTTTCATTGCCGGGGTGAGCTGGGTGTTCGTCAGCCTGTCGGTTTACGGCGGCATGGCGGCGTGGCTGGCCGCGCTCGCGACCTTCCTCTTTTGCGCGGTACTGGCGCTGTTTCCGGCCGCGGCCGGCGCACTGCAGGCGCGCTGGCCGGTGTCAGCCACGTTGCGCCTGCTGCTGTTGATGCCGCTCGCGTGGGGGGTGACGGAATGGGTGCGCGGCTGGCTTTTCACCGGTTTCCCGTGGCTGGTGGCGGGCTATTCACAGGTGCCATCGGGCCCGCTGGCGGGCTATGCGCCGATGATCGGCGTGTATGGGGTGTCATATCTCTTGGCGCTGATCGCGGCCCTGCTGGCGTGGAGCGTGACGACGCGCGGCAGGGGGGTGCAGCGCGCCTGGGCCGCGGTGGCGATCGTGGCGCTGGGCGTCGGCGGCCAGGCCTTGCGCGGCCTCGACTGGACGACGCCGGACGGCGCGCCGACAACGGTCGCGCTGCTGCAGGGCAACATCCCGCAGGAAATGAAATGGCGGCCGGAGAAAACGCAGGCCACGCTGGAAAGCTACGCGCGCATGGCGGCCGCCTCGTCCGTACAGCTGATCGTGCTGCCCGAAACCGCGCTGCCGCTGTTTGAATCCAACCTGCCCGATTCCTACCGCGACGGCCTGACATCGCTCGGCCGGAAAAACGGCGGCGACGTGCTGACGGGGCTGCCCACCGGGTCGCCCGACAGCGATTACTACAACAGCGTCATCAGCCTCGGCAGCGCACCCAGCCAGCGCTATCACAAAGTGCATCTGGTGCCGTTCGGCGAATACATTCCGCTGAAGGCGGTGTGGGGCTGGGTGATCGAGGTGCTGCACATTCCGCTGTCGGATTTCGCCCGCGGCGCCGTCGACCAGCGTCCACTCGCCATCGGCGGCCAGCGGGTGGCGGCCAACATCTGCTACGAGGATGCCTTCGGCGAGGAAATCATCCGCCAGCTGCCTGAAGCGAGCGTGCTGGTGAACGTAAGCAATCTGGCGTGGTTCGGCGATTCGTTCGCGCCCTGGCAGCACGCACAGATGTCGCAGATGCGCGCGCTGGAAACCGGGCGCATGATGCTGCGCGCGACCAACACCGGCGTCACCGCGATCATCGATGCGAAAGGCCGGATCCTGGCCAGCCTGCCGCTGTTCACGATGGGCAGCCTTTCCGGCTCGATCCAGGGCTATGCCGGCAGCACGCCCTATGTGCGCTGGGGCAATGCGCCGGTGCTGGCGCTGTGGGGAGTACTGGGGGGCGGGCTGCTGATCGCCGGATTCAGGCGGCGGCCCTGACCCGGGTAGCGTTGCGGCCGCCACGCTTGGCTTCCAGCAGTGCCGCGTCGGCGCGCGCCAGCGCCTCGTTTTCTTCCTTGTCGTCGCGGCTGTATTCGGACAGGCCGCCGCTCCACGACAGCTTCTGCGTCACGCCGGGAATCAGCTCGACGCTTTCCGGCATGTTGGCGCGCAGACGGTCAGCGAGTTCCCGCGCGCGATCCAGCGGCGTGTAGGGAAACAGCACGCAAAATTCGTCGCCGCCCAGGCGGGCAATGAAGTCGCTGTTGCGCAGGCAATGCTTCAGTACATTGCCGAACTTGATGATGAGCTGGTCGCCCGCCTCGTGGCCGAAGGTGTCGTTGACCTGCTTGAAATTGTCGATATCGAGAATCAGCAGGCTGTGGGACCAGCCGTCTTTCAGCGTGGCGAACAGCTCCTTCTGCTTTTCATCGAAGCTGCGCCGGTTGTTGACCTGCGACAGGTGATCGAGCCGCGCCAGGGAAGTCACCTCTTTTTGCCGTCCCAACATCACCTTGCCGAGTTTCAGCATGGTCTCGAGCGGGGTCTGGAACTCCGTCAGGCTGACCGGATAATCGGCACGCAAACGCTGCTGGCGCAGATCGTTGGTGAACTTCACCAGCGTGCGCAGGTTGTCGGTCACGCGGTTGCGCACCGCCAGAATCGTGGCCGTCACCAGAATGGCGATGACCAGACTGGCCACCAGCCAAGCCAGCAAATAGGGGGCCACGCTCTCGGCCACCGGCGTGACCGGACGCCATACGGCAATCTGCCAGGGCGTGCCGGCCAGCGCGATCAGGGTGGGGCGGGTATGGCGCTTGATCGCCTGGTTGCCGCGCCGCATCAGCACCATGGCCGTATCGCCCGCCTGGCTTTGCTGCAACTCGGCATAGGCGGCTGCGTCCGGCAGCGGCAGCGTGTCGAACAGCGCCTGCAACTGCGGCACGCTCTGCTCGACGATGACAAAACCAAGCCGCTTGCCGTCGCCGCCCATGACCGGATGCGACAAGGACAGATTGAAGGTGGCGGTGGCAGACGCCCCTGCGCGCCCTGCCGTGGCCAGTAGCCGCCGGGTATCGCCCGGCAGGAAACCCGGGAGCAGCTGGCGCTGGCCGTCGGTGACGAACAGCACGGTGGCGTCCTGGTTCAGGGCATACAGGTTGGCGGCCTGCGCCTGGCACACATCCGGCGCGCCGCTGGCGAAACACGCCAGCGTCTGCGGGTGCGCCGCAATCCGTGCGGCTGTGCGCTGCATGGCATCGGCCAGAAATTCGATCTGCGTGGCCATCACCGGCTTGTCCAGCTCTTCCGGCACAGGCTGGGCCTGCGGCCGCGACAGATAAATCGCGGACGTGGCGAGCCCTGCCAGCAGCACCAGGGCTGCGGCCAGGATCAGGCCAAACCGCGATATGGACGTATGGGGCATGACTGCGCCAACCGGCTCTCCAACCTCTTATATTTGTGTTTCTCCGCAATGACAGGCCTCCCCCGCTTCAGGCAACCTGCCGACATGGCGCTAATGCAGCAAATTCCATGCCCTGACGCACAGCACCCGGCAGTTCGGTTCGCCGGGTGCGGCAATAACTAAAATGTAAAAATCTCCGACACTACTGGCGGCCGGTGCTGCCGAATCCCCCTTCGCCGCGCTGGCTCGCCCCAAACTCTTCCACCACGTTGAATTCGGCCTGCACCACCGGCACGATGACAAGCTGCGCCAGCCGCTCCATCGGCGCCAGCTCGAACGCCTGTTGCCCGCGGTTCCAGGCGGACACCATGAGCTGGCCCTGATAATCCGAATCGATCAGCCCCACCAGATTGCCCAGCACGATGCCGTGTTTGTGGCCCAGACCGGAACGCGGCAGGATCAGCGCGGCATAGCCGGAGTCGGCCAGATGGATGGCCAGCCCGGTCGGGATCAGACGGGTTTCGCCCGGCCCCAGTACGATCGGACCATCAATACAGGCGCGCAGGTCAAGCCCGGCAGCGCCCGGCGTGGCGTAATGCGGCAGCTGATCGCGCAGGCGGGTGTCGAGAATCTTCACATCCATTTTCATTTTCGTCGGGATTCCGTCAGTTAAGGAAGCTTGCAAGGTGGCGGATCAGGCCGCGCGCCTGGGTAAGCTTGTCAGCGCGCGGCAGGCGATGCTGCCCCTGGTCGTCGAACAGCATCAGTTCGGCCGTGTCCAGCCCGAGGGTGTCCTGCGCCAGGTTGCCGACCAGAAGCGGCAGGTTCTTGCGCCGGCGCTTGGCTTCGGCATGCTCGGCCAGGCGCTCGGTCTCGGCGGCAAACCCCACGCAAAACGGGGCCTCGGGCAAGGCGGCCACCTCGGCCAGAATATCGGGGTTGGCGATCAGATTCAGGGTGAGGCCAGCGTCGCTTTTCTTGATTTTCTGCGTCGCAGCGGCATCCACCCGGTAATCGGCCACCGCCGCCACCGCAATGAACACATCGCTGGGCAGCTCATGCAGCACCGCGTCGCGCATCTCGGCCGCGCTTTGCACGTCGATGCGGCGCACCCCTGCTGGGGCGGCGAGGCAGGTCGGCCCCGACACCAGGCACACCTCGGCGCCCGCCTCGCTTGCTGCCTGCGCCACCGCATAGCCCATCTTGCCGGAACTGCGGTTGGTCAGCCCGCGCACCGGATCGATCGCCTCGAAGGTCGGCCCGGCGGTGATCAGGACGCGCTTGCCCGCAAGCGGGCCGGCGCCCAGCACGCCCGCTAACGCAGCCAGGATCTCGGCCGGCTCCAGCATCCGCCCAAGTCCGGTTTCGCCGCAGGCCTGCTCGCCCGCGGCCGGCCCCAGGAGGCTCACGCCGTCGGCACGCAGCTGTTCCAGGTTGCGCCGGGTCGGCGCGGCCGCCCACATCTCGCGGTTCATCGCAGGAGCGACGGCAAGTTTGCAGGTACGGGCGAGACACAGGGTCGACAGCAGATCGTCGGCGCGGCCGTGGACGAGCTTGGCCAGGAAATCGGCCGAGGCCGGCGCCACCAGCAACAGGTCGGCATCGCGCGACAGGTGAATGTGCTCCATGCCGTCGCCGCCGGCGGCGTCCCACAGGGAGGTCAGCACCGGCTTGCCGGACAGCGCCTGAAAGGTCAGCGGGGTGACGAACTGCTGCGCGGCGGCGGTCATCACCACCTGCACCTCGGCCCCGGCCTTGACCAGCAGGCGACACAATTCCGCCGCCTTGTAGGCAGCGATTCCGCCTGTCACCCCCAGAATGATTTTTTTGTGTGCCAGCGACACGGTTCGATTCCCAGCGCGCTTTCAATGAATAATGGCGGCATTCTACGGGAGGGAGGCAGGCATGGCGATCCGCGACTGGCCGGAGGACGCGCGTCCGCGCGAAAAGCTCCTGAAACAGGGCGCCGGCGCCCTGACCGACGCCGAGCTGGTGGCGGTGTTCCTGCGCACCGGCATGGTCGGCAAAAGCGCGGTCGATCTGGGCCGCGAACTGATCGAGCGCTTCGGCGGACTGGGCGGTCTGTGCCGTGCCGATAAAAAGGCCGCCTGTGCGGCGCCTGGTGTGGGCGAAGCCAAATACGCGCTGCTGCAGGCGGTGATGGAAATGGCGCGGCGCACGCTGGCCGAGGACATGCAGGCGGGCGACGCGCTGACCTCCCCCACGTCCGTGCGCGATTACCTGCGGCTGATCCTGCGCGACAAGGAATACGAGGTGTTCTGCTGCGTGTTTCTCGACGCGCAGAACCGGGTGCTTGCGGTGGAGGAGCTGTTTCGCGGCACGCTGACGCAAACCAGCGTCTACCCGCGCGAAATCATCAAGCGCGCGCTGGCGCACAATGCCGCCGCGCTGATCCTCGCCCACAACCATCCCAGCGGGGTGGCGGAACCCAGCCAGGCCGACCGCAGCCTCACCCGCAAACTGGCGGATGCGCTGGCGCTGGTGGACGTGCGCGTGCTCGACCATTTCATCGTCGCGGGCGCCGCCTCGCTGTCGTTCATGGAATCCGGCCAGCTCTGAGCGTTTCCCCAATTCCATCTTCAAATCAAAGACATCTCGAAGGCGGGTCGCAGCCGGTACACGGTGTGCGGCAAGGCAAATCCGGCAAGGATCCTGGATTTTGGAATGGGGCAGCTTGCCTCGCGCTTGCAAGCTGTGATATAAATCGCGGTTCTCGGGTTAACCCCTATACGTTAACCCTCAATGGTTAACCCTCAATTTTGGAGCAGCGTCATGGCTCGCGTATGTGTCGTTACGGGCAAGAAGCCCATGGTCGGAAACAACGTTTCCCACGCCAACAATAGAACCAAGCGTCGTTTTCTGCCCAACCTGCAGTACCGCCGGTTCTGGGTCGAGAGCGAAAACCGTTGGGTTCGCCTGCGTTTGTCCACCGCTGCCCTGCGCACCATCGACAAGAACGGCATCGATTCCGTCCTGGCCGACCTGCGCGCACGCGGCGAAGCGGTTTAAGGAGAAGCACCATGGCTAAAGGCGGACGCGAAAAGATCAAGCTGGAGTCCACTGCGGGCACCGGCCACTTCTACACCACCACCAAGAACAAGAAGACCATGCCCGAGAA
>Ga0299912_10003472_pt1 | contig 12855 bp, 12 predicted proteins | sample RVTome_2_FD_207667 | JGI IMG/M metagenome (GOLD analysis project Ga0299912, IMG submission 207667) | Soil microbial communities from uranium-contaminated site in the Upper Colorado River Basin, Wyoming, United States - RVT95D214 (version 2) ...
CTAAGGATTCGCCTTCAATATCTTCAGCGATAATAACCATATTTTTGGACACTTGAACAATCTTTTCCAGAGCCGGCAATATATCGTTTATAGCAGAAATCTTCTTATCAGTGATTAGGATATAGGGGTCTTCCAGTTCTGCTCTCATCTGCTCGGCGTTGGTGATGAAATAAGGGCTGATATATCCGCGATCGAACTTCATACCCTCAACAAATTCGGTCTCGAATTGCAGCCCCTTGCCTTCTTCGACGGTAATTACACCATCCTTGCCCACCTTTTCCATAACGTCAGCGATCAAGTTGCCAATTTCCTGGTCAATAGCTGATATGGAGGCTACCTGAGCTACCTGCTCTCTACCGGCTACCGGTATGGACATTTTCTTGAGCTCCGCGACTATGGCTTCCACCCCTTTCTCAACTCCACGCTTTAGAGCCATAGAATCAGCTCCGGCAGCGATGTTCTTGAAGCCCTCACTAATAATAGCCTGAGCTATGATAGTGGATGTACTGGTGCCATCGCCACACTGGTCATTGGTCTTGGTGGCTGCCTGTTTTACCAGCTGCACTCCCATATTCTCAAACGGGTCAGGCAATTCTATTTCTTTGGCTATGGAAACTCCGTCGTTGAGAACCGAAGGAGCGCCCCATTTCTTATCCAATGCTACAGGCCGCCCCCGCGGCCCCAGAGTCACCCTGATAGCATTAGTTAGAATGTCCACGCCATTCTTCAAGGCTTTCCTTGCTTCTTCACCAAAAATGATTTGTTTTGCCATTCGCTTACCTCCTTTTCTTAACTCTTCCTGACCAGGATATCGCCCTCGCGCAGGATAATCAGCTCTTCGCCATCAAGCTTAAACTCGGTGCCGGCATATTTGGAGTAAATAACCTTGTCCCCCTTCTTCACATCCATGGCAATACGGTTGCCCTCTTCAGTCAACCTGCCCGGACCGACAGCAATGATTTTCCCTTCCTGGGGCTTCTCCTTGGCTGTATCCGGCAAGACTATCCCTCCTTTGCTTACTTCTTCCTTGGGTGTGGGTTTTATCACCACCCTGTCTCCCAAAGGTTCAATTTTAGCCATATTCCCTCCTTTCCTAAATCTATTTTAGCACTCTGGCCTTGAGATTGCTAACTTTCAATTATATCAAGAACGGCCAGAAATGCAAGAGGTTTTTACCAGAACCCCATAAATTTTTCTTGAATTGTTACACTAAACCGTGTATAATGTTTAGGCGATGGAACAGAGAAAAAGAAGCAGGAGACATTGGTGTAAAGAGGACGTCCGGGCCTTGAGGCAACATCTGAACTTGACTCAAGCACAACTAGCTGAGGAACTGGGCACGCGGCAGCAAACAATCAGCGAATGGGAAAACGGGATGTATCGTCCTCGCGGAACATCGGTTACCTTGCTAAGCATTATTGCCGACCGTAGCCAATTTACCTACCGAGCGCTCAACGAGGCTGAGTGCTCGGCCGAAGAAAACCGGCATGAGTCAAGGCGATGAGTAGTTTTTTTGTGCCATGGTTACGCGTAATCGGATAAAATCATCGGAGAAACAAGCGGCGCTAATGTGGCAACAAGCGGTCGGGACCAAACTCACCTCCACAGGACTTGGGCCAGTCAACGTAATCTACCCCGGGAGAATCAACGGTGACAACGGTCCCGACTTTCGGGATGCAGTCATTGTGAATAAACTTCGCTTGACGAAGGGGGATGTGGAGGTTCACATTAGATCCAGCGATTGGTATAGCCATGAACATCATGCCGATGCTGCATATGATAATGTCATTCTTCATGTGGTGCTGTGGCAAGAGTCCAAGTCAGCTACCCTACTGAGAAGTGGCAAGCGAGTGCCCGTACTCTGTCTGGCGCAGGCGCTGCGGCACCAAGCTTATTTGCTCCCTCACACGCTTCCCTGCTTCGGGATACTAGACCACATGGACAGGTCAGTTTTAGAGAAGATATTGAATGCCGCCGGTGAAAAAAGGTTCAGGCAGAAGGCAACGCATTTTCAAGCTGAGGTTCTTAACCCAGCACTCAGAGCGTTGAGTATCGGAGAGGCGGCCGGGCAGGTGCTCTACCGTGGTATGATGAGGGCCCTGGGTTATGCAAAAAACACAGAGCCCTTTCAAGAACTTGCCGACAGAATACCGCTCTGTTCCCTCGAGTCGAGAGAGGGCTTAGCCTTGAAGCAAGCCCTGCTATTAGGCTCAGCGGGGCTATTGCCTTCCCAGAGAAGGCAGAGGAAGTTTTCCAGGCAGAAAGAAGTCCGGGAATTGGAGCAAATATGGCGGTCAGAGGGTAGAGGGATTAAAGCTATGACCGAAGATGATTGGAGCTTCTCACGCATATACCCCAACAATTCACCAGTGCGACGCATTATTGCCCAGAGCTACCTGCTTGAGCGCTACTGCGAAGGAAAACTGTTAGCGGGAATATTGCACTTAGTGAAGGAAGCACCTCTGCTAAACGGGCACCAGGCGTTGGAGAACCGTTTGACCGTGACTGGCGATGGTCATTGGCGGGACCATTTCGACTTTGATGTCAGAAGTAAAACAAAGATATCGGCTCTCCTGGCAAATAACAAAGCGGGTGAGATTGCCGTGAACGTGATATTACCCTTTGCCTTTTACTGTGGAGAATCGGCCGGTGACGCCAAGCTAATGCAGAAGGCCACAGACCTTTATCGTAACTATCCCAAATTGGCTGAGAATTGCCTGACTCGCCACATGACAAAGCAGCTTTGCCTTGATGACCGCTTCGATTTCACTGCCTGTCATCAGCAAGGCCTTATCCACATCTTCCACAGCTATTGCCGCGAAGGAAGATGCGCCGACTGTCCACTGGTCAGGCGGGCCAGCCCGCGGGGTGGTGACAAAATCCCGGAAATGAGGTATCATATAAGCGGTGGGTAGTGGACCGTCAGGGGAAACGCTAGAGACATGCTGGTTCCTCGACGCGACAATCCACCGAAGGAGTAGCCGTCTCAGGAGTGTCCGCCTTCATGTTACGCATCCCGGGCGAGTTCATCATTCGTCCCGGCAATAGAATCCGCCAAAGGAGTCTCCATACGTGGAGACTATTTATTTTCTGATACACCGACGGAGGTATTGAATGACTGACTTCCAAAAAACACTCATGGAATGTCTGGAATCCAGGCAATCGTTCGAGCGGATGGTCATCATGAATGATGAGAAAACAGGGCTTGAGATCAGTGTTATTATTCACGACACCACACTGGGCCCGGCTCTGGGCGGGACCAGATGGTATCCGTTTGCCACGAGAACGGAAGCCCTGGTCGATAATCAGCGACTGGCGAGGGACATGACTTACAAGCTGGCTCTGGCTCTGGGCGAAGATACCGAAATGGCGAAGAGCGGCATCGGCTTCGGGGGCGGCAAGGCTGTGATCAGAGGCCGGCCGACATTGGACAAAGACAGGAGAAAAGAACAGCTACGCACTTACGCAGCAGTCATAAACAGCCTGGCGGGCAGATTCGTGACCTCAGTCGATGTAGGAACGTCTGTTGAAGATATGATGACAATGAAGGAGGTGACGAAATGGGTGGCAGGGCTACCGAAGGAAAAGGGAGGAAGCGATGACGCTTCACCGTGGACGGCCCGCGGCGTACTCTGGGGACTCAGGGCCTGCTTGGAAGCGGCGTTTGGCACCGACTCGTTGCGGGGCAAGACTGTCGCCGTTCAAGGCATTGCCGGAAAGGTGGGCAGAAATCTGGCCAGAGACCTTGCCCACGAGGGAGCCGTACTTGTGGCTTCAGACACAAACCAGGCTGGCGCCGAGGAAATAGCCAAGGAAGTAGATGCCAAGCTCGTTCCTCCCGATCGCATTTACGACCAGAAATGCGATGTGTTTTCAGCCAATGGTCTGGGTGGGACACTCAACGATGACACCATCCCCAGATTGAAATGCCGCATCACGTGTGGGGCGGCCAACAATCAGCTCTGGGAGCCTGTGCGGCATGCAGCAATGCTCCATGACAAAGGAATCCTCCATGCGCCCGAATTCTGGATAAATGGAGGGGGTGTAATCAATGTTGCTCACGAGTTTCACCCTGGGGGATACTCCGACGAAAGAGCCGCCGTAGACGTGAAAAGGATATATGACCGAGGCAAGACGATAATCGACATCTCGCGAAAGGAAAATGTACCGCCTTATGTTATCGCTATCCGACTGGCTGAAGACAGAATTCAAAAGGCTAGGCGAAAAGCTCGGTAGGAACATGTGGATGATCCAGGACGGGGACCATCAACTGTGTAAACAGCGGCTCAGTAGCCTGATTGCAGTACTCGACCAAGCGCGATCTGACCTGGACAGTGTCCGCGCCGAATTCTCCACCGTGCCTCTGCCCCTACAAACAAGTTGCAGCGGTCTAAAGTCGAAGTCAACCCAACAACAGGACAGAAAATATTCACAAGCAATCGGAAATCACCCGTCGTGCGGCCGGGCGCCAATTCCCGTTCGGCGGGATTCTGGGGAACCGACAGACACTCCACATGCCTTCAGATAATACGCACATGCCAAAAGGAACCGTAGTAATTGATCGGGAGCGATGTAAGGGCTGCGGGCTGTGCATCGCCTTTTGTCCCGAGGATGTGCTGGCCTATTCGACGGAGTACAACCGAAGCGGCTACAACGTTGTTCACATGAAAGAACCCGAACGTTGCATCGGATGTGCCTTCTGTGCCCAAACATGTCCGGACGTAGCGATTGAAGTCTATCGAGAGAAGAAACAAGGGCCAACGAGGTGACATCATAGATAAGACCCTGATGACAGGAAATGCGGCTATGGCGGAGGCGGCCATTTGCGCAGGCTGCCGCGCTTACTTCGGCTATCCCATCACCCCCCAGAACGAGATACTTGAATACATGGCGGCTCGTATGCCCGCGGTGGGCGGAGCGTTCGTCCAGGCGGAGAGCGAAGTGGCAGCAATCAACATGTGCTATGGAGCATCAGCGGCCGGCACACGTACCATGACCTCGTCCTCCAGTCCGGGCATAAGCCTCAAGATGGAGGGGATATCTTATCTCGCCGCTGCGGATTTGCCCTGCGTGATCATCAATGTGGCGCGCGGCGGCCCCGGTCTAGGCAACATAGCCCCGGCTCAGGGTGATTACTTCCAGGCCACTAAGGGAGGAGGACACGGAGACTATCGCATGATTGTCCTCGGACCTGCCACTATCGCGGAGGCGATTGAACTCGTGATGCTAGCGTTCGACCTGGCAGACAAGTATCGCGTTCCTGTGATGGTCCTGTCTGACGGCATGCTCGGTCAGATGATGGAGCCGGTTGCGCTCCCCAAACCCGTTGACACTGCTTCTCTGCCCGCCAAGCCCTGGGCTCTTACCGGAGCTAGGGGTCGCGGCCCAAATGCGATTTCGAGTTATGCCATGGACCCCAGGGATTTGAACCGGATTAACACTAAGCGGCAGACCCGCTACCGCCAGATAGAAGAAAACGAGGTGCGCTACCGGGAAACCGAGACTTCTGATGCCGCTATCATCATAGTTGCCTATGGCACGGTGGCCCGAATCGCCAGGACCACGGTCAGAATAGCAAGGAGCCAGGGTATTAAGCTCGGGTTAGTGCAACCTATCACATTGTGGCCCTTTCCGTACGCGGTGCTGCGCGCTCTATCCAGCCGGGTCAATACCATCCTCACCATTGAGATGAGCGCTGGTCAGATGGTAGAGGATGTACGCCTGGCAGTCGCCGACCGAGTCGAGACCCCGTTCTACGGCGTGCTTGGCGGACTGGTGCCCACCCCCAAGGATATTCTCAGAGAGGTGAAGCGTAATGTCAGCTAACATCGAGAACATGGTCAAGGTTTTTGAGCGACCTCGGAGCTTGACCGACGCCCACTTCAGTTACTGCCCGGGCTGCCACCATGGACTGGTGACGCGAATGGTGGCTCAGACCATAGACGAACTCGGTATCCAGGACCGCACCGTAGCCGTAGCCCCGGTCGGCTGTGCAGTCACCATGTACGAATGGTTTCGTTGCGACGGCATCCAGGCCGCCCATGGCCGGGCCTGCGCGGTGGCCACCGGGATCAAGCGAGTCAACCCGAACTTAATCGTGTTCACCTATCAAGGTGATGGCGACCTGGCCGCCATCGGCACAGCGGAATCTATCCATGCCGCCAATCGCGGCGAAAACATCACGGTAGTGTTCATCAACAACCAGATCTACGGAATGACCGGAGGACAGATGGCGCCCACCACCCTCATCGGGCAGTGGGCAACCAGTTGCCCCGACGGCAGAAACGCTCGGCTCGCAGGCTATCCCATTCGTTTCGCTGAGATGATTGCCCAGCTCGACGCTCCGGTCTATGTCACTCGCCAGGCTCTTTACGACCAGAAGCGAATCATGGCAGCAAGTCGGGCCATCAAGAAGGCCTTCCAATGCCAAGTTGAGTGCAAGGGATACTCACTGGTGGAAGTCCTCACCAATTGCCCTACCAATTGGCGGATGAGTCCCGTTGAGACGAACAGCCATCTTGCGAATGAAGTAGTCAAGGCATTCCCGCTTGGGGACCTTGTGGACAGGGGCTAACATGGAGAAATCATTCGTGTTTGCTGGCTTCGGCGGACAGGGAGTCATTCTGGCAGGAAAGATCCTCGCTCAGGCGGGAGCAGATTACGGACTGCAGGTGACCTGGCTTCCTTCCTACGGCCCCGAGATGAGAGGAGGGACCGCGAATTGCACTGTGGTCCTGTCTGATGAGCCGATCGGCTCGCCCGTAGTGGACAACCCGACCGCCCTGATCGCCATGAACCTGCCTTCTCTCGACAGGTTCGAGAGGACTGTCGCTGAGGGAGGCACGATAGTGGTCAACTCCTCACTTATCGCCCGCTCGACAGAACGGAACGATGTGCGCGCACTGACAGTGCCGGCAAATGACATCGCTGTATCACTGGGCAACTCCCACGCAGCCAACATGGTGACACTTGGCGCGGTCATCAAGGCTACCGGCATTGTCTCGCTCCAACTGATAAAGAACGCGATGGTCAGGGCGCTGGGTCACAAGGATAACCCCAAGCTTATAGCGGTGAACGAGCATGCACTGGACGCAGGATACAATGCTGTCTGAAGTATGAGCCGAGGGAGGCAGCTTTCACAGTACTCAGCACCCCGCTGAGAGAACCTCAGGTCAAGGCTCAGAAATCATCCACCCAGCCAATAACCCCAGTACCTGCACCAGCGCAGGTGAAAGCAAAGTCTTCATCGGAAATGGGGCCGAGCTCAGGAACATCTCTGAGGACAACCAAAGATTTCTGTCCCTTTATTATGGCCTCTTCGATTGCCATCTTGAGAGTCACCACATCATCATAGAGGCACTTGACTTCCGTCTCAGATTTCTCACTCTGTTTGCTAGCTAGTACGTTCATTATCAAAAGCTTAGTAGAAGTCTTAGAGCTTGTCTATGACCAAGAAGTCCTGCCCTTCGGTATCAAGGCTTTCCGGTCATAGCCTGAAAGTACCAGGGCAACGGATTACTTTCCCCCAAACTGAAGTTAAGATGAGGCTTATTGAATACAATAGGGAATCAAGTAGTCATGGCAGCGAGATTTTCAACAGGAACGAGATTTTTGGCTTACGTGTGGGAATAGGTTTCGCAATGTTGAAGGGTGCAGGCGATAGCGATTGCCACGCCCCCACAAGCCGGAGCAGCGACACAGCAGAATACTACTCAACTGCCTGAACTAGACCTGAACTGACGAAGGGGTCAACCAAGACTGAGGCTGGGTACCACATCCAGGTCAGAGCCACTCACCCTGCCAGCTTGGAAATGATAATAGCCACAGGCAGCCACCATGGCAGCATTGTCAGTACATAGGTGTGGCGGAGGAATGAGCACCGGCACCGGTGACTTGGCAAGGAATTGCTGCGTCAATGTCTTGTTGGCTGCCACTCCCCCGCTAAGCAAGATTTGCTCAACTTTCGATTGCCTGGCGGCTTCAATCGTCTTAGTAACTAACACATCGACTATCGCCAACTGGAAGCTTGCTGCCACATCAGCCACTGAGACTCCGCCCTGCTGAACAAGATGCCACAAAGCGGTTTTTAGTCCGCTGAAGCTGAAATCATGGCTATCTTTGAGCCAGGCCCGGGGGAGAGATAGGCAAGGGGTTCCTGAGCTGCTCGCCCGCTCAATAGCCGGCCCGCCGGGATAGCCCAGGCACAGGATTCTAGCTGCTTTGTCGAAGGCTTCGCCGGCTGCATCATCACGGGTCTGCCCCAGTTTTTCGAATTGCCCGTGTCTCTTCATCAACACCAGATCGCTGTGTCCGCCAGAGACGATGAGGCAAAGGCAAGGGAATTTCACTCCCCAATTCACCCTCACCATTTCATCTCCCCCTGAGGGAGAGGATTCATGTGAGGGCACCAGCCAATTAGCGTAGATATGTGCCTCCAGATGATTGATCCCGATCAAGGGCAGTTTCGTGGCTAAGGCAATTGCCTTAGCCACGTTAACCCCGACCAACAGCGATCCAGCCAGCCCCGGGCCAAAGGTCACGGCAACTCCTTTGATATCCTGCCAGGACATTCCGGTCGTTGCCTGGCTGATAACCGGGATAATAGTGAGGAGATGTTGCCTGGAGGCAACTTCAGGGACTACGCCGCCATAGCGGGCATGAATATCTATCTGCGAAGCAACAACATTGGAGATAATCCTGCTGCCGTTTTCCACTACGGCAGCGGCAGTCTCGTCACAAGAGGTTTCAATACCCAAGATTTTCATTTTGTTTACTTCACACCGACACTCCTAACTCCTCCCTCCCCCTCTTATCTTAAGAGGGCAAATCCTGGAAAAAGCTGTCTGTTATCGCGGTGGAGCTCCATCCTGCATTCCTGCTTGTATTCTAATAGAGAATTAGAGCATAGGCAAGCAAACACGGGTTGCGACGCGCTGTCCAGTGTGTTAACGTAGCTTTGTATTTCAGGCGCTTTGGACATGACTTCTATCATCCTCGCTGGCGGCAAAAGTTCGAGGCTTGGTCGGAGGAAGCCTCTCCAGGCTATCGGAGGTAAGAGCCTTATCCAGTGGGTCATCGACCGCCTTGCTGTCCTCAGCAGAGAAATTATCATAGCGACTGCCCACGGCGAAGCAATTCCCTATGTCTCAGATGCAAAGATAAAAACGGTGGCCGACATTTATCCTGAAAAAGGTCCACTGGCGGGTATCTACTCGGGTTTAATAGCCTCATCCAGTTCGCGAGCTATCGTCGTTGGCTGTGACACACCCTTCCTGAGCGTTGGCTTCCTCGAGCATATGAGTCGAATCTCTTCTACATTTGATGCTGTTGTCCCCCGGATAGAAAATGAAGTAGAGCCCCTGTGCGCAGTATATTCTAAGACTTGCTTAACCCATATCCAGGAGTTGCTCGAGCAAAACGATCTGAGGATCGACAGACTTTTTGGTGTGGTCAAGGTGAGGTATGTTGAAAAAGACGAGATAAATAGCTTCGACCCAGAGCATTTGAGCTTTTTCAATGTAAATAATCAGGCTGATTTGGACAGGGCAAGAGAATTGGCAGCCGAGAAACGATGGGTGTTACATAGAAGCTAAAGTCATTTGTGAGCCTGGACAGCGGCGGCTTCAGCCCGATGAGCATCTCCCGCTAGATTGTGAGCGTCCACCCTCAACGGACTGGGACCGAGTCTCCTGACCTCTGAAATGAAATCAGTGACCACCTGCGCAAATCTCTGTCCCTCGGCAGCGGAAACCCACTCCAGCTTGACCCGCTCCGGCTCGATTCCCAACTGGGGCAAGAGTTTCTTGAGAAGCAAAATCCTCCTCAATGTCTTGTAGTTCCCCTCCAGGTAGTGACAATCTCTAGGGTGGCATCCCCCTATGAAAACACCATCAGCTCCTTTCTGGAACGCCTCCAGAACATACACAGGAGCTACCGCACCAGAACACATTAGCCTTATCATTCTTAGATTGGGAGGGTATTGGAACCGACTTATCCCGGCAAGGTCGGCACCGGCATAGGCACACCAGTTACAACAGAAGCCAACAATTCTGGGCTCAAAGTTGTCCATCATCATACTCCTGCTAAAGCAGCGTCAAGCATTGCTGAGATTTCTTTTCTCGTAAATCCTCGCTGCTGAACAGCACCGGAGGGACAGGCGGCACAACAAGTGCCACAGCCTTTGCAAAGAGCTTCGTTTACGGCAGAGACCCCCCTGTCTCGATTCACAGCTATTGCCCCGTAAGGGCAGAGGACTTCGCACACGCCGCAACCACTGCATAGCGCCTCGTCCACCCAAGCGACGATTCCTTCGCCGATTATGGCGTCCTTGACCAATATGGTAGTGGCACGGGAGGCAGCAGCTTTGGCTTGGGCGATGCTTTCCTCAAGCGATTTCGGCGCGTGGGCCAGCCCGCACACAAAGACCCCATCCGTGGCAAAGTCAACGGGACGGAGTTTGACGTGCGCTTCCAGGAAGAAGCCGTCTTGATTCACGGGCACCTTGTACAGCATCGCCAGCTCTCTCACATCCGGTGAAGAGACCATTGCTACACTCAGAACAAGGATGTCGGCATCAATGGCTACATCTTCGCCGAGTACCTTATCCTTAGCCTGGACCCTGAGTAGAAGCTGGCTACCTTTTCTCTCCTGTCTTACCCGAGGCTTATCCTCCGGATCGTAATTCAGGAAGATGATCCCTTTGCGCCTTGCCTCTTCATAATACTCCTCGTAAAATCCGTACGTCCTTATGTCTCTGTATAGGACGTAAATGTTCATCTCAGGTTTCATTTCTTTAAGCTTCAAGGCATTCTTAATTGCCTCGTTGCAGCATACCCTGGAGCAGTACGGGCGTTCGTCATTCCGACAACCCACGCACTGAATCATCACCAGATTGTCACAGTTCACGATATCCGGGTTCTTTCTCACTATTTCTTCCTCAAGTTCAAGTTGAGTAAGCACCCTCGGGTCCCTTCCATAGAGATATTCGTCCGCCTTATATTCTTCGGCCCCGGTGGCGATTATGGCGACACCATGGTCTATCTTTTCTATAACCCTACCTCTATACCTCATTATTTCTGTGGTGAAATTGCCGACAAACCCACGGACGTCCACAATCCAGGTATCAGTATATACTCGGATCTTGGAGTGTCCCTGCGCCTTCTTGATAAGTCCGTCAAGAAATTCCTGGACGTCCTCGCCACCAAGGTTGTAGTGTATCCTTCTGGCCACTCCGCCAAGGACGTTGCTCTTTTCAATAAGATGAACCTCAAATCCCTGTTCTGCTAACGTCAGGGCGCTGGTCATTCCTGCTACCCCTCCTCCAATAACCAGCGCAGAACGATTGACTGGCAGAGACAAAGGCTTCAAAGGCTCAATCAGCCTCGCCTTGGCTACCGCCATTCTTACCAGGTCTTTTGCCTTCTCAGTTGCTTTGTCCGGCTCGCGCATATGTACCCAAGAGCATTGATCTCGAATATTCGCCATCTCGAAAAGATATGGATTGAGCCCGGCCTTCCTGATTGTTTCTCGGAACAAAGGTTCGTGAGTCCTCGGGGTACAAGAGGCGACAACAACCCGATTAAGCTTGTATTCCTTGATTACCTTCTTTATCCTCTCCTGGGTATCCTGAGAACAAGTGAAGAGATTTCTCTCAGCATAGACTACGTTGGGCAAGGTCCTGGCAAATTCAGTGGCATCAGGCACATTTACATACCCGCCGATATTGATTCCGCAGTGACAGATGAAGACCCCGATTCTGGGCTCTTCTCCACTCACATCTTTCTCTGGCGGGTATTCTTTTGCCCTGGTGAGAGTATTCCTTGCCGAAGCCAGAAAGGCAGAGATCTCACCGGCAGCGCCACTCGCCTGCATCACTGTCTCGGGAATGTCTTTCGGTGCCGAAAAAGCGCCACAGACGAATATTCCGGGCTTGGAAGTCTCCACGGGTGAGAATGGCTTTGTTTGGCAGAATCCGTAAGGATTAAGCTGGATTCCAACCTCCTTGGCAAGCTCAACCAATTCTGGGGAAGACTGGAAACCTACAGAAAGTACAACCATGCTGAATTTCTCAGTCCTTATTGCGCCATCCTCGGTGGTAAATTTGACTACCAGGTCACCCGTGCTATCTACCGCTTCCACGCTGTAAACCTTAGACCTGACGAACCGCACACCGCTTTCTTCCTTGGCACGTTCGCAATATCTGTCGAAATCCTTGCCGTAAGTCCTGAGATCCATGAAGAAAATAGTTATGTCCAGGGGAACCGTACTATGCTCCTTGGCAATCATGGCTTCCTTAATGGCATAAGTACAACACACGGAGGAGCAATAAGGTCTGTTGTGCTTTGCATCCCTTGAGCCTACACACTGGATGAAAGCTATCCTCTGTGGAGGAACTCCATCAGATAGCCGTTGCAGGACGCCCTGGAAGGGGCCAGACGCACTTAGTATGCGCTCGAATTCGATACTTGTGACCACGTTGGGGAGTCTTCCATAACCAAGTTCGTAAAGCTCGCGCGGGTTATAGCATTCATATCCTCCAGCGAACACAATCGCTCCCACGTTCACTTCCTCAAACGTGTCCTGCATGGAATGGTCAATAGCCTTCGCCTCACATCTATCAACACATTCCAGACATTCGATGCATCCTGTGACCTGCCCGGCAAGACATCGCGTCGCCTCCTCACACGCTTCCTGTGCCGCGTAACCCAGACTGACTTCTTCAAAACCCTCCCTGCGCTCCAGGGGGATTTCTGCTATTTCATGCTGGGGATGCTCACCGAACCGATTCTTCAACCTCTGAACTTCTTCCACCGTCAATTTCTGAGGTTCCACCCTTTCTTCTACAGGCAACGGCAT
>Ga0299912_10003473_pt1 | contig 12851 bp, 10 predicted proteins | sample RVTome_2_FD_207667 | JGI IMG/M metagenome (GOLD analysis project Ga0299912, IMG submission 207667) | Soil microbial communities from uranium-contaminated site in the Upper Colorado River Basin, Wyoming, United States - RVT95D214 (version 2) ...
TCGTCTTCACCCAGAGGACCTGCGCCCGGACTATCCTGGCCGTGGTCGACCAGCCTGTCACTCCGATGACTATGACAACAGCCCCGAGGGTCCTCACCTGGAATATCGAGGCGATCACTATCATGAGCACGAGCCAAGGAATGGAGAGGAACACATCGTTGACTCTCATGATCACCTCATCCCTCCAGCCTCCCCAGTACCCCGATGCGAGACCGACGATCGTACCGAGCCCCATCGAAATGGCCATGGCGGTGAACCCGACGATCAGGGAAGCCTTTGTTCCGTGCATGGTTCTGGTCAACACATCCCTTCCGATTGCGTCAGTGCCAAACGGGTGCTCCCAGCTGGGGTCCGCGCGAGTATCATCGCTCACGTCCGTCGGGGAGTAGGGGACTGCGACCTCGGCGATTATCACGACCATCAAGAAGAAGCCAATGATCGCAAGGCCCGCCCTTCCCATCCAAGTCTTCAGAAAGAGATCTGTCGTTCTGCCCGCCTTGCGGCCGAGGAGTGAGAATCTGTCGGCCAGGATTGGATTGAAGGCGAAGACCCGTTTCGCCGAGTTCTCAAACCATGATTCGAGCTTCATTCTCCAACCTCCTAAGTAATGCTCACCCGCGGGTCGAGCTTGACTATGACAATGTCAGCGAAGAGGTTGGCCAGAACCACGGCCACGCCTCCGATCAGGAATATGAACTGCAGGAGAGGATAGTCCTGCTTCTGGATGGCCTCCACCGTGATGAACCCTATGCCCCTGTAGCTGAAGACCACCTCGACTTGAAAGGCCCCTCCCAGTATGAACGCCGTATCCATCGCGAGCGTGGTCACGACAGGCAGGCGCGCGTTGGGCGATGCATGTCTCCTCATGACCTGGCGTTCCGTCAAGCCCTTGGCATAAGCAGTGACGATGTACTCCTCAGTCAGGACATCTATGAGCGAGTTCCTCTGGATGAGGACAATCCCAGCGACGGATCCTATCGTCAGCGTCGCCGCGGGAAGGAAGAGATGCATCATGATGTCGACGCATTTGTCGATAGTCAGGGGGAACGGCAAGGTGCCTTCCTTCATGTACCCCCCCGTGGGGAACAAGTCCAGCTCGCCGACGAACAGGATCATCATGACGATCCCGAACCAGAATATCGGCATGCCGTAGAAGAACAGGCCGAAACCAGTTATAGTGAGGTCAGCTGTTTTGCCGCGTCTGCGAGCCGCATATTTTCCGAGCACTATCCCGCCCAGGAACGTGAAGACCGTGGAGACTCCAAGGAGAAGGAGCGTCCAGCAGATGGCCCCTCCCATGACGGTTGTCACATCATCCTTGTAGATGTAGGATGTCCCCCAATGGCCAGTGAACGTTGTGTAGAAGTAGTAGAAGAACTGCTCCAAGGGTGACTTGTCAAGGCCGAACTCCTTGAGATTTCGTTGATACAGCGCGTCCGAGGTCGTCGGATCCCTCGGCGTCATCAGCTTGGCGGGATCTCCGGGCATCACCCTGAAGAGCGCGTAGTTGAGGATCATTATGAGGATGATTGTCACGAACGCGTTGAAGAGACGCTTCGCCATGACCCGTCTGAAAGACGCCAATCGTGAATCCCCCGAGTGACTCCAATCCTTCCTCGCGACCTCTGGATTCTTCACTCTGTCAGGCCTTGATGCGCTCGGCCAGTCGAAATGGGAAAGACAGTAAGGGGTTTGATCGGTTTTGCCAGTCTACTTCTTGGAGGGTGGTTCTGGCGGTGGTGCCATACCTTCCATGCCGCCTACGGCTCCAGTCTCCTTGCCTTTCTTCTTCTTCATCAGCAGCAGCACGACCAACAGCGTGATCACAACGATCAAGACAACGATGCCGATGAGCGCTGCAGTGCTGATCCCGCCCCCTCCGGCCTTCTCGACGAAGATCGTGGTCTCCCTGGACTGCCATGTCGTGTTGGAGTGGTCTTGGTCGTCCATGACGTACACTATGACCCTGTAGCCGGTCGCGCTAGCCTTCTCGAACTCGTGCGTGAACGACTGCAGATCCGAGACGTTGTTCGCCAGTGGCGCAAGAGTCTTGGTTTCGACGGGGGAGCCGTCGCCGAAGTTTATGACGATCGTAAGGTTGTTGCCTTCGACATCCATCACGGTCAAGTTGAACCAGATGGTGTCACCTGTCTTGTGCATGGCAAGTGCTGGCTCCGCGGACCAAGTCACGATCAGCGGCCTCAGGTTCGCGTCCGAGACTGTAACGACACTCTGCTTGCTAACGTTGTTGCCCTGTCCGTCATCGACTGAGACATTCAGCGTGAAGTCTCCCGTCTCATTGTACACGTGTGTCGCCACATGCGGAGGAGATCCAGTCGCGTTGCCTTGTGTCAGCGAGCTGCCGTCTCCCCAGTCGTACCAGACGGTCAAGGGGTCGCCGTCGACGTCCCAGATCGTCACAGGCGCGACGGAGAAGGTCTGGTTGTAGAACGCACTGAGCGTGGACTGCAGCGTGAAGGACGGTGGGCTGTTGGCCGGGACCGCCTCAACGGACACGCTGAAGGTCGTCGACATGTTATGCGTGCCGTCCGCGAAGCTGTCGTTCAGGTACACAGTGACCGTGTATGTCCCGATCAAGAAGTATTCATGTGACATGTTCACGTACTGCCAGCCAGTCGTCCCTCCAGCGGTGGTGTCCACTGAGAAGTTCCCGTCGCCATAGTCGACAGTGATCTCCAGGATGTTCGAGTTGGCGTCCGCAGCGCTAACGTTGAATGACACAGGCGCGCCTGGTATTGCCGGGTCCGGATCTTGGATGATGGTCCCGAACATCGGGGGCACTTGCGAGGCCGGTGTAGATATCTCAACAACCGCGGTCCCGCTGACGTTGTGCCCAAGGTAGCCCGTCCCGTCATCGAAGTATACATCTACGCTGTATGTCCCGGCCGCGGCCCATGTGTGCGAGACCTGCGAGTACAGACTGCCCGGGCCGGTGTCCGTGGTCACTGAGTATGTGCCGTCCTTCCAGTCCCATGTAATCGTCACCGTGTCGGCGTCCGCGTCGCTAGAAGTCGCCGCGCAGGGAACCGCCTGGTTCCTGAGACCATAGACGGCTGGAACCCACGGAGTCTCCGGAGGAGTGTTCCCGATGATCTCGTAGTCCAACGATACCGAGACATTGTGGTTCGGGTTGGTCTCTATGTCGTAGCCGTCCCACACGGATATTTCCACGATGTAGGTCCCCGCATTCGTCCATGCATGGGTTCTGGTGTCGGTGTAGGGCACATTGTCCGCGAGCGTCTGGGCATGGTACACGGAATAGGTGCCGTCTCCCCAGTTCCACGTGAACAATATGCCATAACCTGAGGTGCCCGACTCGTTATCCCTGGCTACGCAGCTCCAGCTGACGGCCGTATCGTTATAGACTGGCGGTGGAGTGCCGTAACTCATGCTCTCGATGACAGGCCCAAGGTTGGGTGTGGTTACGACATTGATCAACGCCGTGACCTGCACCTCGTGAAGCGGCTGCCCGTCCCACAGACTGACATTCAACATGAGGCCCATTGCCGCGGTCGTGTAGGTGTGTGTCTGCGTGAATTTGGTCGGGGTGTCAGTGTTCGTGCTAGACGAGTTCTGTGCATTCGGAGTCGCGTCACCGAAAGACCAGTTGACAGTGAGCGGGTCTCCGTCCGAGTCCGAAGCAGTGATTTCGAATGTCCAAGGAACATCCTTGATGACGTCCTGGTTCGACGGTGGGATATCGAACTGAGGCGCCCTGTTCACCGCTGGCTGCAGGTCGAACCATATCCAGAGCAGGTCCGAGTAGATTGTGCGTCCAGCGTGCAGAGTCCAGTCGCCCCAACCAGTATATCTCGCGTCTGTGAATCCGTACAGCCCCAAGTCGTAGTTCGAAGGGTTCTCGGTATAGGAGTCATAGATCCACTGCTGGAGCTTGTCGATGTACGGTTCGCGGGCAACAGGGTCATAGGTCTTCTCGGCAGTGGTCATGTTCTCGTCGAAAGCAGAATACGGAGTGCCGGTCGGAGAACTCGTCTCGTTGGTCGGTCCGTACCACCACGGTCCCATCGGCATCTGACAGTTGTCTCCACCATATTCCATCTCATCCGTCATCCAAATGCTGAGCACATCGCCCATCGGCTCCGGACCCCAGCCCCAGTGCCAGACCCAAACGTCGTAGTCGGCCTTGTACCAGGCTTTGTTGACCATCAAGGGTTCGTTCTCGATGCTCGGGATCATCCCGATACCCGCTTGAGAGGCCCAGCCCGCCCATGCGTACGCGATCAGGCCCCAGCTCGAGTCGGTGTCAGGCGCCTGCAGGCGGATGCCGCTCAGCTCGTCGCCAACGTCTGCCCATCCCTGTTGTGCGGCCATCGAACTGGCTGTCACCTCGAGAATCCCGTCCGTGTCCGTGTCGATGTACCCGTTGGCCTCGAGCAGCGCTTTGGCCAACAAAGGATCGTACGAGGTTTGGTTCAGGGGTTTGTAGTACCACTGTGTGTAGCCTGGCCAGATAACCGAGTCAGCGATCGTCGAGTAACCGTAGTAGATGTTGTCTTTGATGTAAGTCTTGTTCAGGGTCATCATGATGGCTTTGCGCACAATCGGGTCGAGGAGTAGCTTGTTGCCAAAGCCCCACTGGTTAGTCCTGAAGTCCTCTGGAATCGCGTTTATTGCTATGTCTGTGATTCCCGGCTCCTGGACGGCGTGCTTGATCACATTGACGGTCGTCTGGCCTGGGTCGCCGAGCGAGTCTTTGAACAGGTTCACGTCCCCAGAGAGCATGATGACGTCCTGGTTGCCCTTGTTCATGTCGAGCACCATGGCGCTCACGTCCGAGTAGACCTTGTAGAGAATTCCGCCGATGTGGACAGTTCGCTCGCTCGGGAAATCGGCAGCCCCGTGATAGTTCTGAGCTGTCAGGAACTGGTACCAAGCCCCCCTCTGCCATGAATCGAAGTAGAAGGGCCCGCTCCCCACGTTTTCAGCGGGAGTCAAGGCTCCGAGGGGGTTTCTGACGTCCTGCCAGATGTACCACGGGATGATCGGAATGTCGGCAAGGGACTGTACCAGTGTCCCCTTCCAATAGTCTGTGACGATGCTCACTGTGAACTGGTCGATCGCCGTGACGCTCGTTATGTTCCTGACATAGAAGTCCCAGGCGCCGCCGTCGTTGTTCTGGATGATGTCGATCGTGTGGACGACGTCCACCGCCGTGAGCTGATGTGTCATGTCGGTCGGGCTAGCCTTGCTCCTGAAATACGCATCGTGCGTGAGGTTCACCCACGTGGTCATCGTCCCGCCCGGATGGAGTGTCTGGTTCCATGTAAGGGCGAGATCACCGACCGGTCCACCCCAATCCTCGTCGTACGTCCATAACGGGCTGTACATCAGGAGCATGGCGATGTAGTCCTCCGTCATGTCGACCGTCAGTGGGTTCCAGATTATGATCTCGCTAGTCCATCCGACCTTCACGATGTTCTCGTTCTGGGCAGCGGCGTTTTCAACGGCAGGATCCGCCGAGAACAGGAACGGCGCACAAGATACGCTCAACATCGCAACAACAAGTATTGCCAACACACGAGTAGCTCTAACAGACTGCATACTCACCCAATCCCCCTACTGTGCTTAGTCTCGGAGTCGAAGACCCCATGACTGACAGGCACTATCGACCTCCGCGCTATATAATCTAGCTGGGCCTGGCCTTAGGTAATGGAATCGCGTCGCGAAACGTGGTCAAGAATGGGTCACTTTCGCTTCTTGTTCTTGCTCTTATTTCGTTCGGCTATCTCCGCGAATTTCCAGAAGGTCGTGATAGCGCTCTTCTCGAAGGCCTTCATGCCATCGACCGTGCAGAACTCGTTCGGGGCATGAGCGCCTCCGCCGAATCCAAGACCAGTCCCACAATGGGGTATGCGAAGGATTTCGTCGAATATGTACATGGGCGCGGACCCCGCCATCATCGGCCACACCCTCGGCTCCTTGCCGTGGTATCTTATCGCCTCGATCGAAGCCTGAGTGATGTCGGAATCGAGCGGGACCTTCGACCAAGGATAGTCCTCATATTCCGTCATGGCTACATCCGAGAACCCATGCCGGTCCAGATGTTCCCTCACCATCTCCCTCGTGCCCATGTTCGTCATATTGGGCACGGTCCTAATGTCGACCTTCGCGAGCGCCCTGTGCGGAAGTATCGTGCTGTATCCTTCACCGGTGTATCCGGCTGTGAGACCAGCGACATTCACCGACGGTTCGAAGCAGTACCTTCTGAGAAGCTCCTCATCAGTACAATCCATCTTCGCCTTCTTCACGCCGAGCTCGGCGAGATACGACTTCCTGTCGAACCTCTTGACGAGGTTCTTGATGAGCCCGAGATCCTGCTTGCTCGGTGGCCGCGTCACGTCCCACAGACCCTTGACCGCAAGACGCTGGTCCTCGTCCACGAGCGTGGAAAGCGCTTTGATGAGCCTGAGCACGGGACTCTCCACAACGACCGCGACGCTGCTGTGCACCTGCCCGTTCATCGGCCCCCTCTTCTCGTTCCCTGTGGCTATGAGGTCGAAGGTGACGCAACCCTTGGAGCCGAGCGCGATGTCGACCTCACCCTTGGAATCCTGGCAGTAGTCGAACCACACGCCTGCATCTGTGTCCGAGAGCTTGGTCCTGTTCTTCTTGACGAAGGTCGGCAGGCTCGGGCCGCCCGATTCCTCCTCTCCTTCGAGGAAGAAATGCAGATTGACGGGCAGCTGGTCGTTGTCCACCATCGTCTTCACCGCAAGCAAGGTTCCGAGAAGTGATGCCTTGGAGTTGTAGGCGCCCCTGTTCACGAGAATATCGCCATATGGTTTCTTCTTCACTATCGTGGCGCCGAACGGCGGGTGATCCCACTCCTGGGAGTTCCCCGGAGGTTGCACGTCGTACATGCCGTAGATGGCTAGCGTACGCTTTGCGCCCGCATCGAGGTGCCCGTAGACCAGCGGGTGGCTCTTCTTAGTGGCTCTGAACTGACATGTTCTCGTGCCCATCTTGGACAACATGTCGTCGATCGCATCTGCGGTCTTCTGGATCCCTTCACCAGATGCAGACACGCTCGGAATCCTCAGAATCCTCCGGGTTTCGCTGAGGTGCTTGCTCCAGTTCTCGTCGATCTCTCGATGCAACTCCTTGATGGTCATAGCGTCGCCTCTGTGATGCCTCTGCGACACGTCATCCAAGAAGGAATCCAGATCAGGCTCAGTTGCCCAGGAACCGTGGCTTCGGCCTGTTCTCCTGCTTCACGATCAACTGGACGGGCGCATTGTGACACTTGCCGGCGCTTTGCTCGTCCTCGTAGATCTTCCCGCATGCGAAGCACTTGTACAACTTCTTCGCCATGAGTGGTCACTCCTTGTCTGACCCGATGCCGCCAACTGCTGAAATGGGTATCGTGAAGCCATTAATGAACTTTATCTGGTGAATGCCGGTCTGGTGAACCGAATTCACTTCTTCAGGTGCCTCGAGAGTGCTTCCCGCGAATCCGGCGTGAGTTTCGCGTCCTGGTTCGCAAGTTCGTTCTCCAACAGCTCCAAGTTCACCGGATCTTTGAGAAAGACAGGCACATAGCATGTGGTTGTGTCGATCACCAGCACGGCCACCATCTCGTCATCCGCGAGCTCCCTGTTCTCGACTGCGGCCTTGAACTCGACAAAAGGCCTGATGTCCAGAGGCACGTTCTTGATCTCCGTTATCGCCATTATTCGGGCAACGTGCATCTCCGGACCTCGCTTAGATCTCACAGGTTTACCTTGATTTGATGGGCCTCGAGCCCGAGCTTCTCCTTCTCAAGGCCGAACGCCAGGCCAAGCAGCTGTGAGAGGTGCAACACAGGTATCTTGAACTCCTTCAGCTGCGCCTCGCCCACATCGTACTGGAGATGGCAGAACGGACAGCAGTCGACTATGACCTCCGCTCCCGCGGCCGTCATGTTGACAAGGTTCTCCTTGGTCATCTTCAGGGCGACATCTGGTGTCCTCGCCCTCACGCCTCCGCCAGCGCCGCAGCAAGTTCCCTTGTCCTTGTAGACGAGGCTAGTCATACCAGCAGCCTCAACGATGTCGTCGAAGACGTGCGGTCTCTCCGAGTCGTCGATCTTCTTGATGTTGCTCGGCTTCAGGAAGTGGCAGCCGTAGTGGACTGCGGCCTTCAGGTTCTTTCCGCCCTTGACCTTGGCGCGGATCGCCTCTGGCCCAACATCCCTGTAGAGCAGCTCGACGAAGTGTCTGACGTTGACAGTCCCGCCATACTCCATCCCTCCCGCGTCTCTGAGGTTCTTGTTGATCCTCTTCCTGAGCTCAGGGTCGTGGTTCAGCTTGTGCGCGACCTCGAAGAGCGTGTCGAAGCACCCGTTGCAGATCGTGAGCACGTCCATGCCCATCTTCTCTGCGATCGCGAGATTCCTCGCGGCAACGGTCATCCAGTATGTCTGATCGAACGACCTCATCACACCGGGTGCGGGGCAACAGCTCGCACCCTGCATGTCGACCAGCTCCACGCCCAGCGACTTCATTACCTCTCTCGTAGAGCTCTCGATGCCTGGGTACCTTAGAGGCATGATGCATCCCAGGAAGAACGCGTACTTCGCCATCTCACTTGCCCCCTGATGCAACTAGCTTGTCGAAGCCGCAAACCGCCGCGATCCTCTTCATTTGCTCCAAAGCCTCCGGGTGCGCGAACACGGTCGGCGGCGTGTCCTCCAAACCGAGTTTCTTTCTGAGCGCTTTGTCCTCGTCCCTCAAGGACACGAGGTGGCCGGTCTCGCAGATCCCCTTCGCGACTTTCCTGTGCGCCTCTGCCATGTATCCCTTTCTGACGGCCATGTTTCTGAGCGCCATTATGATGTCCACGATCTCGACTCCTCTCGGGCATCTCTCGTAGCAAGTGTAACAAGTAGTGCACAGCCACAGGTCCTCTGATGGGAGTATTTCCTCCTCAAAGCCCAGCTGAGCGCGTCTGACTACCTTCCTGACTCTGAACGCGGTCTGCCGTCCCGATGGACAGCTGCCCGTACATGTCCCGCACTGAAAACACAGGTTGACCGTCTTGCCCCCTGCCTCGACGACCTTCCGGGTGAACTCCGGATTCGGTTCCTTAGCCTCCGCCAATTGACTCACCAACCCACGTCAACGAGTGAGCCATATATCAGGGTTTTGCTGATAAGGCTTATGCATTAGCCTTTTCGGTAAATCCAGGCTTGCATGGCCTCCTCCAGGAACTCCGGGAGGTCCTCGTGCTCAGTGCACATGAGCGCGGATATCGAGTGCACGGACCACGCCTGATCCTTCGCACCTATCGCCTTCACGATGCCTGTGCGGACCAGACTCCTGTTTACGAAGTAGCTGAGATCGAGGTGATCGAGCATCGTAGGTTCGAAGACCTCGCGGGTTATCTCGTGAGGGATCTGCTTGTCCTCGAGGTACCTGAAGGCCAGCCTCTGAGCGCCGAACTTCGGGCGGGCGAACCTCTGGCCGACATCCTTCAGCATCAGCATGTCGGACCCCACCTCGGAGATCTCAGTCTCAGGCGCTTTCTCAACGGCGAACATCGCGTCGTCGAGGACGACACAATCCACGCGCCCCTCCTCCATCAACTTTAGGTTGGATTCATCGGTAGAGATCGTGACAGAGCAATCCTTGCCGCCCGCCGAAAGCTCCGTCGCGGCCATCATTATGCACCTCTGCGAGACCGGTGATCCTGCGATCCTCAGCTGTTTGCCGTCGACGAGCCTCGATTCGTACTCTCTGAATCTCCTCAGGAGTTCAAGCCCTCGCGCCGTCAGTTTACTGCCCTTGCTGGTCGTTCGGATCAGCTCCGAATCGGCCTTCTCCTCGATCTCGTGGATGTATTTGTGTATGACAGGAGTCGAGATGCCGAGGGCCACCGCCGCCCGCGTCATCGCCCCATTCTCATGAAGCGCAGCGAGCGCCTCCATCTGTCTGTGCGTGATCTCCTGTCCATCGGTCACGAAGACGATCCTCGGTCTTAGGTCCGCCACCTGCTCATCTCCTCCTTTTAAGTCCAAGCGTGCTCAGCACGAGCATCGCGATCGCGAATGCCGTCAGGATCAGGAGCTCCAACCATATGCCGTCCACGCTCCAGCCCCTTATCATCACCGACCTCATGCCCTCTACGGCATAGGTCAGTGGGATGAAGTACGATACTGGCCGGAGCAGGCTCGGGACAGCCTCGAGTGGCCAGAACACGCCGGACAAAAGCAGTGAAGGGAACAGTATCAGGGGGAGGAACTGAATCGCCTGGAACTCGTTCTTCGCTATCGATGATAGCACGAACCCGAGGCCCTGGTTCCCGACGCCCAGGATGAAGATGACCAACAGCGCGAGCAGGACGTTTCCGGCAATCATCACGTCGAACAAGATGATGGCTGCGCCGATGATCACACACGATTGCACGAGGCCGACGAGACCGAAAGCGAGAGCGTACCCCGTGACGATCTCACCCTCAGTCACGGGAGTGCTGAGTAGCCGATCGAGGGTCGATGCGCTTCTCTCATGCACGAACGAGATGATGGACAGCATGAACGTGACCATCATTGCCGCGAGTCCCATCACTCCGGGCGCGAAGAAATCAATGAACCTGGCGTCCTCGCCATAGATCAGGTTCGGAGCGACAGCAATGGGCGCGAGAAAGGCACGCTGACCGAGGACCGCCCGGATTGCCGTCAGCAGCTCATTGCTTATCGATGATACGATGTTCGGGTTCGTCCCATCGACGGTCATGCCTATCATGGCTGGCTGACCAGATCCGCCCGACGCGGTCGCGACATCTTGCGTGAAGGTCTCGTTGAAGATTATGGCAGCCCAGATATCGGCGTCCTGCACCTTGTCGGTCGCCCTGGCGACGCCGTCAGCGGTCGTGTAGATTCGGACGATATTCAATGTGTCCCGAGACTGCAGGTTCGAGATGATTGCCGCCGAGATCGATTCGTTCTGGGGGGCTTGGTCGAGGTTGACAACGTACACGTCAACATTCTTGACGCTGCCTCCAAAGGTGTAACCGAATATGGTTATCATGAGGAGCGGCATGAGGACAAGGAACCCGACAGTGCGCTTGTCATGTTTGAGAGACCTCAGGTTCTTCTTTGCTATCGCGAGAACTCTCTTGACTTTCAAGCAGACACCTTCTTCGAGAGCGCCATGAAGGCGGATTCGAGGTCTGAGGTCGCGGTCGAGGCCATGAGATCTTTGGGCGTGCCCTCGCCAATCAGGCTGCCCATTCGCATCATCCCCACGATGTCGCACCTGACGGCTTCGTCCATGTAGTGTGTTGTGAGCACCACGGTTTTTCCGCTCGCTTTGAGCTCGGCGAAGTACTTCCAGAACCCGACCCTCAACTCCGGGTCGACTCCGACTGTCGGTTCATCGAGGAACATCACATCGGGATCGTGTATGAGCGAGCATGCCAGGGAGACCCTGTGCTTCATGCCGCCGCTCAGCTGTGACACAAGGCTGTCCCTCCGTTCAGCCAGGTCGATGACCTTCAGAAGATTCTCCTCGCGCTTCGCGAAGACCTCGTCATCGATCGAGTACAGCTCAGCGAAGAGCTCGAGGCTCTCATGCACCGTCAGATCTGTGTAGACAGCCATCTCCTGAGGCATGTAGCCGATCCGGGCGATGTTCTTCTTGATAGGTGTCTTCTCTCCAAGGATGTAGGCCTCTCCCGAAGTCGCCCTCAGCAATCCGACAAGCATCTTGATCGTTGTCGTCTTGCCAGAACCGTTTGGACCGATCATCCCGTATAGCATGCCCTTGCTGATCCCGAGGTCGAGATCGTCGACTGCGACGAGAGCGTCGTACTCCTTGCGAAGTGCGTGCGCGCGAATGGCGTTCTCCTCTGCCTCTAACACTCTTTTCATGTCCTCACTCGACCAGAGAGTTGGTACTGACCCTGCGATTATCAGGGTCAGTTCCAGCGCTATCAACCGTTATATATCCAACCGGGCATTAACTTTCGTTTCTGCATGTCCACTGAGAAGTACATCATCAAGATCTGTCTGCTGGGAGACGGCGCGGTGGGGAAGACGAGCCTGGTGAGGAGGTTCGTGTTCGACGTTTTCGATGACAAGTACATCATGTCCTTTGGCACCAAGGTGTCGAAGAAATCCATGAGGATCGGGGAGGCGGACGTTGACCTTCTAGTCTGGGACATATTGGGCCAGAAAAACCACGAGTCGCTTCACGCGGCGTACTACCGTGGAGCCGCCGGGGCGTTTGTCGTGAGTGACTTCACCAGGCCCGAGACGATGCAATCAATCAAGTCGTGGATTGGCAACTTCAGGTCCACTGTGGGAGACAAGCCTGTCGTCATCCTTGGGAACAAGGCCGATCTCGAAAAGAAGTACTCGTTTTCCGAGCTGCAGGCCTTTGGCTCAAGCATCGGATGCGAGTCCCTCGAGACAAGTGCAAAGACGGGCCTGAACGTCGAGAAGGCGTTCCTCGACATGGGCAAGAGGCTCTTGGAGAGTGCGAGATGAAATCGCTCCCATTCTTCGTCATGCCAGGCGTGGCCCTCGCGCACCTCAGGGAGGAGCTGGAAATAGTTGAGGGCGACGCGCGAGCGAGACACATGCTCTACCGGTACGGTCAGAGATGTGGAAGGGCGCTGGTGGAGAGCTTCGGGCTGTCCTGCGAAGACCTTTCAGAGGTCAAGTCGGTCATCGAGCCGATATGGATGGAGGCTGGGCTGAGCAGGATCAGGATCGAGTCTGCCGAGGAGAGCGAGATGGTCGTCAACCTCGAGGAGTCTGTCGAAGCCAAAGAGGGCAAGACGTGCGACTTCGGGAGGGGGTACCTTTCTGGCATCGTGTCGCAACTTCTGGG
>Ga0299912_10003474_pt1 | contig 12849 bp, 8 predicted proteins | sample RVTome_2_FD_207667 | JGI IMG/M metagenome (GOLD analysis project Ga0299912, IMG submission 207667) | Soil microbial communities from uranium-contaminated site in the Upper Colorado River Basin, Wyoming, United States - RVT95D214 (version 2) ...
TCATTCTTCCGGCTTGTCTTCGCCGCCTCACTCAATGCCAAGGCAGTATTGTGCTCGCCATGGCAATCGATGCACGTCGGCGCGCCCTTGACTCCCGCGGCAAGCGCTTTCCCGTGATCTGACTGCATAAACTTGCCACTGACTTCACCGTGGCAGTGTGAGCAGATCTGCTCGGCAAATGATTTTCGGTCGGCCGGCTCCTTCCCGCTGACTCTCTGGATGGCATGCATGGAATGGCAGTCGCTGCAGGTGGCAGCGGCTTTACCGTCTTTCTTCGCCACGCCATGAATGCTCTTGCCGAACCGCAAGAATTGTTCGTCGCTGTGGCAGGTAAGACAGTTCACCGGCTTTAGTTTCTTCGCATGAGGCACCTGGTCCACGGCAAGCCCCTCATGACATACAACGCACCCGAGGTCGACGTGGGCCGACTTTTTAAATGCGTCAGCGTCAACAAACAGGGATACAGTCTTGCCCTTCCTCTCCATTGACAGCGATCTCTCAGCGTGACAGTCGAGGCATGTTGCATCAGCTTGTGCAAAGGTCCGCTGTGCAGGGCCAAGGAGTAGCGCCGCCGCTGCAATAGAAGCAGATCGCTGCAACAACATCAGGAACGAGCTGTCTGTGGCCACAAGCTTCAAGGGACTTGGAATCTTCTTTTTTTTGACAACAATAGCCAAAAAACCACGCCTCAAGGGTCAATCGGCATGCCAATCAATATGGCTTGCAATTGTTGAATTATGCCACATTATTGCCGATTTGGCTGGGGTTTTTCCCAAAAATGGGACGAAGCCATTCTCTTATTTGCACAGTTGGGAATAACCGGTGTTGGGTGCTTTAATGCAGCAGGCTTGGGGCCTTAGGGATGTTCATTCGGACAGCAAGCGGCATCTGGATGGGGAACCCAGCTAACCTGGAAGCAACTCCTCAATGCGCTTTGAGATAGCGTTTATTTCTAGGGGTTTGTAGAAGACGGAATCGACGTGGCTACGGATGGAACTATCCAATCTGACCTCCTTCTGACTATACACATAGAGCGCGATGATGGGCAGGTCCTTGTTCAGCCCTTTCAGACCGCCGATCCGTTCAATCATGCTCCCGGAGGGATCGGCATCCACTATCACCAGGTCGGCAGAATAATGGGCGACAAACGACTCCAGCATTCCGGGGTTGGTTGTGGTGATCACATTGAAGCGGTCCTGGAACACGGCGGAGAGACTAAAGGAGAAGTTCAGGTCACGACTGAAAATGAGGATTGTCTTCTTCCCCTCATCGACCTCAGGTCCAAGGGCATGTTCGCCATTCCGTTTTTGAGTCTCTTGATCAGATACCATTCTCTCATCCTCACGATCGGGGTGCCGCACCTCACCTCAAATGAAGCTCACTTTCAATATCTTCGTCATCAAGAATAATCTCCCGCAAGGGCTGCGGCTTCACGGTCATGACTGGGACGCTGGAAGTCCTGACGACCTTCTCGGCAACACTCCCCATCAGGATGTGCCGCAGTCCTGTTCTGCCGTGCGTTGCCATCACGATCAGATCAACTCCTTCCTCTTCTGCAAACCGCCTGATAATGTGAGCCGGAGACCCGCTCCGGATCACCGGAATCAGACCGGCATCGGGACCGACCTTTTTCGTGACGAAGTCCGTAAGCTCCTTCATTGCTTCCTCTTCTGCGGCCAGCCGATGAGCCTGTGGCTGCGCGTCACGGTCGCGTCCATGAAACTTCGGTGGAGTGTAATCCAGAACATGGAGCAAATACAACTTTGACGAATAGAGGAGTCCAAATGTCGTGGCATATTCCATCGCGGCCAGAGAGAATTCAGACAAGTCGGTAGTGATCAGTATTTTTTGCAGGTAGACCATGGCTTTCTTCAGACCCACTGGGTGAAATGTCTGACCGCCTTACAGAGTGTTGCTCAATTTATGTGCCAACTGCTGCACAGGAGGAGCGTGAACGACCGGCTGGAATTGCAGGAAAATTGCATCGGGAGATGAAAAAATCTACAGTGGGGGTTCCAATTTGTGGGAAACTGGAAGTTGGAATTCCTACCCCTGCGAAGGGATATTGAGTTCTTCGATCTTGCGATAGAGAGAGGAAAGGCTGATCTTCAATGCCTTCGCGGTCAACTCTTTGTTGAACTGATTCAGGCGGAGGACGTGCCCGATATACTGGCGCTCGAAGTCGTCGATAGCTTCTTTCATCGACCGCCGGGGATCGAAGGAATATACGCCGTCCTGCTGTTTCTCGAAAAAGGCGGGAAGCTCTTTTGACGTGATCAGGGGACCATCCGCGAAGATGACTGCCCGCTCAATAACGTTTTCAAGCTCGCGTATTTCCCCCTTCCATGTATGGCCAAGAAGGCTTTTCATGACTTCGTTGTCGACCCCCCTGACATTCTTACTCATTTCGTTCGCGTACTTGTGTACAAAGTGCTGCACAAGCAGCGGCAAATCATCGACCCGCTCAGCAAGGGACGGGAGGTTCATTTCAACAACATCCAGACGATAGAAGAGATCCTCGCGGAACCGGCCCGCCTCCACCTCCTTGACAAGGTTCTTATTCGTGGAAGCAATGATCCTCACATCCACAGGGAAGGGCGTTGCCGTTCCCACGGGAGTGATCTCCTTCAGCTCGATCGCACGCAGCAGCTTGACCTGCAGGTGAAACGGGATTTCGCTGACCTCATCGAGAAAGATGGTCCCGCCGTGGGCCGATTTAAAGAAGCCATCCTTGTCAGTTGTAGCCCCGGTAAACGACCCTCTTTTATGCCCAAACAGTTCGCTTTCGAACAGATTCTCCACGATCGCACCGCAGTTGACCGCAATAAACGGATGCGTACTTCGTTTGCTGCTGTAATGGATCGCCCTCGCGACAAGCTCTTTTCCGGTGCCGCTTTTTCCAGTAACCAACACCGTGCCATCCGTGTCAGCCACTTTCTTGATCGTGTCGAAAACCTTCTGCATCGCGGGACTTTTGCCGACGATGTTTTCGAAATCGTACTGCCGGTGGATTTCGCTCCGGAGGAAACGGTTCTCCAATGAAATCCGTCGACTGGCCAGGAGCCGTCGCACTTTGACAAGGAGTTCGTCGAACTCCACCGGTTTCAGGATGTAGTCGATCGCACCCATGCGCAACGCGGCAATAGCAGTGTCAATGGACCCATACGCGGTGATGATAACAACAAGCGTTTCCGGGCTCATGTGTGAGAGCTGCTCGAGCAGCTCCACGCCCTTCATCTCCGGCATTTCCAGATCCGTGATGACGAGATCGAACGAATCCCTCTTGATAAGCTCAAGTGCCGCCCGTCCGTTTGCGGCTTCCTGGACTCTGTACCCGTCTTTTTTCAGGATGAACGAAAGAGATTCACGGATGATTTCTTCATCATCAACAATCAATATTGCCTCAGACATTTTGGTATTCCTTCGCATTTAACGGCAGCATCACGCAAAAGGTCGTGCCCTGCCCACGCTTGCTCTCGACGGTGATGTCGCCGCTGAAGCTTTCAATAATGCCGTAGCTGACCCAGAGTCCCAGTCCTGTCCCGTCGCCAATGCGCTTCGTGGTGAAGAACGGGGTGAAAATTTTCGACATGTTCTCGGGCGCAATGCCGCTCCCGGTGTCAGTGATGTTCACGCGGACATGTTTATCGTCACGATCGATCACTGTCTCCACTGTTCCCTTCCTGCCGTCCATGGCATCCACAGCGTTAAGCAGGATGTTGATGAACACTTGCGAAATCTGGTCCGGCACCAGTGAGAGCAGCGGAATCTGGTGGCGCACGCTGGTGATGAAGGTAACATCCTTCGCCTTCTTGCCCATCTTCACAATCTCGACTGCCTCGGTCACGCTTTTCACCAGGTCGGTCGGCTGAATCTGATAGTTGGACGGGCGTGAAAAATCCACCAGATCCCTGATGATCTTCGTGATGCGGTGAACCTGCAACTGGACGAGACTCAGCTTGTCTTTGAAGAATCCATCCGACGTAGTCCGGAGGAGCACCTGCACGATGGAGGAGATTGACGTAAGCGGGTTCCCCACTTCGTGAGCGATACCCGCTGCAAGCGTTCCGATGCTCTCCATTTTCTGTGAGTGGATCAACTGCTGCTCAAGCTGCCTCTGCTTAGTGATGTCGCGGTGCGAACCGAGGAAGCCCACAACCTTCCCGTCGCCGTCGATGATCGGCGATATGAGAAGCTGGGTGTAGAATGCGTCCCCGTTCTTCTTTCGGTTCTCGATCTCGCCGTTCCAAACCTTTCCGGCGGTGATTGTCTCCCAGACGTTGCCCCAGAACTCCTTCGTATACTTCCCGCTCGAAATGATGTTGGGATTGTAACCGATCAGCTCTTCCTTGGTGTATCCGGAGGCCTTCTCGAACGCCGGGTTGACATAAATCATACGACCGCCGGCATCCGTAATTTGTATCGGATTGACGGTGTAATGAACCACGTTCGAAAACCGAAGGAGATCAAGCTCCTTTTTCTTGGTCTCAGAGACATCCCGTGCAACGATATAGAGGAATTCCTGTTGCGGCCCGGCAATCTTACGGATGAAAAGCAGCGCGTCGATAGCGCGGCCGTCCGCTGTCTTGAAGCGCGCTTCCGCCTCCTGTGATACGGTTTTTGTTCGAAGAAAAGGCAGAAGAGGTCGAGGGGAATCGTCAGCCAGAAGTGAGTAGAAGGGAAGAATATCGTCGGGATTTCGTGGCAGGCCCAACAGCTCCCGCGCCTTCTGGTTGAACGCCAACACAAGAAGGTCAGTCGACACGACAAAGCACATATCGGGTATGACGTCGATGAAGATCTGACCGATGTTTGGCGAGGTTTTCATAGGACAGTGTAGTCTCTATAATATCTATTTGGGCATCTATTTTCAAGGCTAAATCGCTCCCCAGCGGTTGCAGAGAAAGCGACGGCACGGCCGCAGGATTTTCCATATATTAGTGAGTAGAACCCTGACTGCCGTTCACCGATCCCCTGCTCGTTCAGTGTCTGGATTCCACGCCCATCTCGCCGCTACCATCAAGGCAGCGGGCCTCACTTCCCGCACCCTCCCTTCGGGAGAATGCCAATCCGCTGACTCACGGCCCTGCACTCTCTGCTACGCCGTAACACTTGACTACGAAAACGAGGCGCAGCTCAAGAACCAGGCACTGCAAGACTTCTGGCAGAAGCATGTACCTCACGCCTCCCTCGACCCGCTTGTTGTCTCACCGAGAGGAAGATCGTATCGCACAGTGACAAAGCGTCGAGCGTTCGCGTCGAGGTCGGAGGTCACACTCGGCCTCATCGACCCGGCTGAGGACGGCCGCCTTGAGGCGTTCAACCCCGTGCGTTGTGCAATTGAGCCCGACGATCACGCTCGAATCTACGCCCACGTGCAAGACTTCCTCAACGACCCAAACGGCTTGCCGCTGGCAGAAGAGCTCAGCTATGTGGTTATTAGGGGAAGCTACACCGAATATTCCATCCTTTTCAATGTCCGAGAGATCACTGCTGAGATTGTGAGGACATGCAACCGTCTCTCAAAAAGACTGACGCGGATTCACACAAACATCGGTGGGCTTTTTCTTTTTGAGGGACAGACAAAAGGCGGACGCATACCAACGTACTATCTTGAGGGAAAAAGTCTACACTCACAGAGGACATTTAGGAGGATATTCGGGGAGAAGACTCTCTACCAGAAAATTCTCGGTCGTACCTTCATCCATTCTCCTCTCGCTTTTTCGCAGGTCAATCAATCACTCGTTGGTCAAATGATTGCTTGCGCTGGCGAGATGCTAGCGCTTCAGAATCACCAGACCCTCTACGATCTCTATTGCGGTTACGGACCCTTCTCTCTTTGCCTTGCTGAGAAAGCGGGGCTGGTTGTGGGAGTCGATGTGTCGGCAGAGTCTGTTGAATCGGCCATCGCGAACGCGAAGCGGTTGCGGATTCTTAACGCCAGATTCATCCGCGGCGAGATCACCGCTCAGTCTGTGAGTTCAATCATGAAGACCGCCTCAGAAGCTGATGCGGCGATTCTCGACCCCCCACGTGGCGGTACGATGAGTGGAGTCATTGAGAGCATCGCAGCGCGACGTCTGCGAAAGACCATCCACATATTCTGCAATAGTGATCTCCTCCCGTCAGAAATTGCACGTTGGAGAGATGGTGGATACCGGCTAACCAGGGCAGTGCCGTTCGACATGTTTCCCGGAACGCCGGAGGTAGAAATTATGGTGCTGATGGAGCCGCAGTGATTGAGAACTCTGAGCGTCGTCTGGAACTTGCCCCGTCCCACGCCTGCAACAACATCCCCTTCTCGTTCATAGCTGTGCCCGTTCTGTTCATAAATGTGACGTGAAGTGTTGAAGGATTTCAAGTTCCGCGAAAGGAAAGAGACCAGATCGCCATCCCGGGCTCATGGGAGGATCTCTGTCATTCACCGGGCGCACACATGGCCTTTATCTGAGGAGGGATGAAGCAGAACAGAAGGTGCGGCGCGTCGGAGAAAATAGCAGGCCGCTGGTTCATTGTTGATACGCACCTTGACACGGGTCTACCCATCGACCCACACATCTGAGGGCTGTGTTGCCGCCCTGCGAGGAAGTAGGCCGACCTGCCATAGGGACGAGATGCCCCAACTGCCCAGTGGGCATACTTGTGTCAGCGTGAGGGAAATGTGCATTCCATGATCAACGAGAGCGCGAGACTGACGGTCAATCCGTCTTGTTTTTGTGGCCTAACTTCCCATATTATATGACATGATTGAACCAAAGCAACAAGCCGCAGCGCAAACGCCAGCTTCGGCCGAGCCCTCCGGCGTTCCCCGGCGGGCCGAACCATCTCCGTCCGCGGTGAAGAAACCGCACAGCGTCACAACGCGGAGGCGAAGGGCATCTCCATCAGCAGATAAAGGTCTTGGCGCGGGAACTCCATCCCTCGACCCCTCACTCTATATTAACCGCGAGCTGAGTTGGCTTGAATTCAACCAGCGGGTGCTCGAAGAAGCCCTGGACCAACGACACCCGCTGCTCGAACGCGTGAAGTTCCTCTCGATTGTGAGTTCAAACCTTGACGAGTTCTTCATGATCCGCGTTGCAGCCATCAAAGAGCAAATCCTGGCCGATGTGTTGGAATATTCGCCTGATGGCAGAAGTCCCATCGAGCAATTGAAGGCCATCCACGAACGTGCATCGCTCATGTTCAAACACATGAGCAGTTGTTTCTGGGACGACCTGCATCCAAAACTCGATGCGGCCGGCATTCATCTCCTTAAGATGGCCGAGCTTCAGAACGACGAGCGGAAGGTGCTGGAGGACGTCTTTGCCAGGCAGATATTCCCGGTCCTTACCCCGCTTGCATTTGATCCCGGACATCCGTTCCCGTACATCTCGAACCTCAGTCTCAGTCTTGCCGTTGTCGTCAGAAATCCGAAAGGAGAAGAAAAGTTTGCGCGCGTCAAGGTGCCCGACGTCCTGCCCAGGCTTGTTGAGATCCCGGGGGAGGGCATAGACCGGAGAACGTTCCGGTTCGTCTGGCTGGAAGATTTGATTGCCGGAAATCTCGGTATGCTGTTTCCAGGAATGACAGTGAAAGAGTCGTACACATTCCGGGTCACACGAAATGCAGACACAGAGATTGAGGAGGACGAGGCAGAAGACCTGATCCGCTCGATCGCGGAGTCACTCCGCCAGCGCCGCTTTGGATCTGTCGTGCGCGTTGGAGTCCAAAACTCAATGCCCACGCGCATCAAAGACATACTCGTCGAGAATCTCGGCGTGACGAATGACGATGTATATCACCTGATCCCGCCTCACGGGTTGAGTCATCTGTTGATGCTTCTGAAACTGCCCCGGCCCGAATTGAAGGATGTTCCATTTCAGCCAAGCCCTGTCGTGTCGGACGACGAGGCAGAAGACATGTTCAGCGTAATTCGGCGCAGTAACCTTGTTCTCCATCATCCGTATGACTCATTTGCGCCGGTGGTGCAATTCATCAAGGCGGCGGCCACCGACCCGAACGTTCTTGCAATCAAGCAGACGCTTTACCGCATCGGAAAGGAATCGCCGCTTATTCCGCTGTTTATCCAGGCGGCCGAGGGCGGGAAACAGGTGGCCGTTCTTGTTGAACTCAAGGCGCGGTTTGACGAAGAAAACAATATTGTGTGGGCGCGACAACTGGAACAGGCCGGTATTCACGTCGTCTACGGACTCGTCGGCTTGAAGACGCACGCCAAGATGGCACTGGTGGTTCGCAAAGAACAGGACGGCCTGCGCCGATATGTCCATCTCGGAACGGGAAACTACAATCCCATCACCGCCCGAATCTACACCGACATGAGCTACTTTACCTGCAAGGAGGACGTGTGCAACGACGCCTCCGAAGTGTTCAATTTCCTCACCGGGTATTCGCATCGCAACGCATACAAAAAGCTGACTGTTGCGCCGATGAACCTCCGCGAAAGGATAACGGCGCTCATCAGACGCGAAATCGAGCAGGCCAAGGCAGGCAACCCCGGTCGTATGATCCTCAAGTTGAACGCCCTGACCGACATCAAGATCATTGAAACCTTGTACGAGGCATCAAAGGCAGGGGCTACGGTCGACCTGATTGTTCGGGGAATCTGCTGTCTGCGGCCTGGAATCAAGGGGATCAGTGACAATATCCGCGTGGTCAGTATCGTCGGACGATTTCTCGAACACAGTCGGGTGTTCTACTTTGCCAACGACGGCAAGCCAGAGCTCTATCTCAGCAGCGCTGATATGATGGGTCGGAACCTCGACAGACGCGTCGAACTCATGTTCCCGATCGAGGATCCCGTAGTGGCAGAGTCAATCAAACGAGAGGTTCTTGACACAGCATTGAAGGACAACGTCCGAGCTCGCCTGTTGAACCCGGACGGCACGTATGTGCGCCTCACCCCGGGCGACGCGGAGGAGATTCTGGATAGCCAGGCTTTGATTCTGCAGATGCGAACAGCATCAGCAGCGTCCAAAGCCTTGCAGATACAATCGGTGCCGCCAAGCGTCAAGCGAAACGACGGACAATAGGTGAATTAAAAAGACGCCAAGCAGGCGCACGCACCGGTTAACGGCTCACGCCGCTTTTATCTCCGTCGCTTCTGTCCGCAGCTGAACGCCGATTTTCTTCAAGAGCGCGCTGGGCAGTTCACCCCCTGCAAAGACAAACACATAGTCGTTGGGGAGATTGTGTAGAATCTTTTCTCCCTCCTGCACGATTACTTCGCTCGGTGTTATCTCTCGTACGTTCGAATTGAACACCGCCTTGATCTTACCTGCGTTGATGCACTCCTTCACGTGCTGCTCGTTCTTCTCCTTCAATCTCACGAAGTCTTCCCGCCGGTAGCTCAGCGTAACCGTGTTGCCCGGTTGCCTCGCTAGTGCAACTGCCGCCTCGACTGCACTGTCTCCGCCGCCCACGACAAGGGCCTTCTTCTGCCTGTACGTCTCCGCCTCAATCAAACGATACATCACCTTCGGCAGGCCTTCCCCCGGCACGCCGAGTTTCCGCGGGCTTCCTCTCCGACCGACGGCAAGCATCACTGTGGAGGAGACGAACGTCTTCGATTGTGCAGTGGTTGCGAACGTCTCTCCTGCCTTCGTCACCGAATCTACCTTCTGGTGTGTCGCCACGTTCAGGTTGAACCTGCCGACAATGGTCTTCCACAGCGTAAGAAGCTCTTCCTTCGTTATCTCCGACACCTTAAGTTTGCCGTAGAGCGGAAGCTCCACCGGCGACGTCAGGACAAGCTTCTGCCGTGGATAATGCAGCACCGTGCCGCCGATTTCATCCTGTTCGAGCACGATGTACCGGAGGCCTTTCGCCTGACATGCCAAGGCTCCGGCAATTCCCGCGGGGCCGGCTCCCACAATCACGACATCGTAACCGTCTGCAGGTCGCTTGCTCCCTCTTTTCACAGTGTCCTCGACGGCAACAATCGCCTGGGAGATTGCGTTCTTGATCAGCCCCACGCCACTCAGCTCACCGACTATGTAAAGCCCCTTGACGTTCGACTCATACGAAACAGTGTAGTACGGTATCTCCATTCCCTGCCTCGGCACGCCAAAACCCATAGTAATCGCACCGACCGGACACACATCCGCACATAGAGTATGCCCGACGCATTTGACTCCATTGATAATCGTGGCCCGTCCGCCTACGATCCCAAGTACATCCTCCGGACAGACGCTGACACAACTCGCGCAGCCGATGCAGTCCGTTTGATCAATGTGAGGATGAAGCGTGACCGGAGTCAGCAAACCGTCTTTAGCGTGCTTTTCGAACTTTTTCGCTGCGTCACTTTTGTGGAGCTGTACCCGGCGCCAATAAGGCACGGCAATCACCAAAAGAAGAGCGGCGAATATCACTATGGTGTATACCGATTCCATCAAAACCTCACGCTGAATTCAGCGAAGAGTGATCGGGAAGAGGCGCCATCATTGTCCAGCTTTTCGTAGCTTACCATTATGCTCAGCGCGCTGCTGATAGACACCAGCAGGTCTCCACCAAGTGTCCGACTCAGGTAGCGTTGACCGACCTGGCTGACCGTGTAATTGTACTGCTGATAGCGCATCCCCACATCGACAACGCTCAAAAAGTTTCTTTGCAGGTTGAATCCGTATCCCCGCGCATCCGTGAATTCGTTGGAATTGTGATTCATGTTCGTCCGGACATTGAGCCCGCTCGAAAGTATATCGGTAAAGCTGAACGACGCAACATTCGAGTACTCCCGCCCGAAGCCACTTTCGGAGTTCCGCGGTGAAAAAGTCTCAAAGAGGGTCACTCCGCCGGGCAAGGAAAGCGTGAGACTGACACTGACGCCGCTTCGCAAACGGAAGTCAAGGAATGCATCGGGGATGTTTTGTATCAGCGAATAGGTGTAGAACGGCCTCGAAGCATCAGCTCCGACTCCGACCGTCAGCAGGCTATTCAACCGATAGTTGAGATTGACATACATGCTCGTGAGGGACGGCTTGAACGCCAGATCGTTTCCCGACTTCATTCGCAAATCGAATTCGCTGTTCGCATAGAAAAACAGGCCCCCTGAAGAAAAGAGATTCAGCTGTGCAGTTGCAACCTCCCGATCAAGGTGTCTTTGATAATAGGTGCGAGAATATGCCGAGGAGACGAGCAGGTTCTGGTGCTCTCCGGCACGATATCCGGCAAACACGGCAATCTTCCTGAACGTCGTCTCGACCCCCCACAACGAATATGTTGGTTGATATCCGAATGCGGAGCCGAGTACGACTCCGCCGAACTGTCGCGATACCATCGCTCCATCAACATACCCGACGTAGGGAGCGATTGCCGGTATCGTTCTGCCGAGGGAGACGGTATTCACACCGTCGTCATAGGCCAGTGAGAGGCGGTATATTCGCCCCTGGTTGATCGCCTGCCTGGAGAACGGACTCACCCCACCGTAGGAAAGCGTCCTGAGATTGCCATAGACCTCAAATTTCAGCGGGAGATCCCGAAAATTGCCCCGGAGATTTACGACCACACCCGGCTGTGACGTGTTGTAGTTCGACAACTCGTACCGAGTCCCGTAGTACTGCGCGCTTATCCGTCCTCGCAGTGTAATGAGATCAGGATCTTTCGGCACTTGCATATGAGTAGTTTGATCCGGCGGAGATGCTCCGACCACGGCCAGGATCTGAACCTCCTTTGCAGTCGAATCCTTGACTACTGTTTGCTTTGGCACAATCACCACCGAAGCCGATACCACATCGCCGATGGCAATCGGGCCTGTCGAGCGCCAAACCCGGCAGGCCGAGGACTGAGAGCTGACAGCAAACACTTTGAGCAGGGCAAGAGTGTCATTCTTTGAGAGCACGAAAATGATGCTTGAATCCTGTACTCCGCTCTCCCTTCCGAGCGACGTGTATATCGTTCCCATCGCAACGTATGTGACTTTGCCGGTAACTACTTTGGTTTGCGCGCTCGCCAGAGTTCCGAACAGGATAAACAACAAGAGTATTCGCTTCACGTCATGCCCCCCTATAACAACTGGAACATGTGATAATTGATTGAATAAGATTCCCCACCCCCGGATATTCCGAAAAGCTGAAGGACAAGCTGGCTCCGCTCATGGTTGCTCTAATCTCCACTGCCTCTGGGGTGACACTGATAACAATTCGTGCTGTTGTACACGTAGTTCCTGACATCCGTATGACGGGAGTCTGTCTGCGTCTTCGTGTGGCAATTCGTGCACTGGAAGACAGAAAAGTTCGAGGGATTCGTGTGACACGTGGAACACACACCACCGGCACGTCCATGATTGCTCGGGAACCACGTGTGGTTAAACGTCGCTCCAGCCCATGCCGTCGTCGTGTGACAGGTCTGGCAGGTCGTTGGGAAGCCTGCCGACACATGGTTCGGGTTTGTCGTCGCCTGGTAATTCAACTGGTGACATTGTACACAACCGTTGTACACGAGCTGGTAGTTGCCGTTCGAATGACATGCCTGACAGGCCTGAGCGGTATGCGCTCCCGTTAACGCGAATGCAGTCGTGTTGTGATCGAATGTCGCAGGTTGCCAAGCTGTGGTCGAGTGACACGTCTGGCAGTTCTGACTGAAATTCCCTGCCACATGGTTTGGATTTACAGCTCCCTGGAAGTCTCCCTGGTGACACTGCGCGCAATTCGTATACACAAGCTGGTAGTTCCCATTGGTGTGGCAGGACTGGCACTGCAGAGCCGCATGATCTCCTGTGAGTGGAAACTTCGTTGTATTGTGATCAAACGTTGCGGGCCTCCAGGCCGTCGTCGTGTGACACGTCTGGCAGTTCTGACTGAAATTCCCTGCCACATGGTTTGGATTTGCAGCGCCCTGGAAGTCTCCCTGGTG
>Ga0299912_10003475_pt1 | contig 12848 bp, 10 predicted proteins | sample RVTome_2_FD_207667 | JGI IMG/M metagenome (GOLD analysis project Ga0299912, IMG submission 207667) | Soil microbial communities from uranium-contaminated site in the Upper Colorado River Basin, Wyoming, United States - RVT95D214 (version 2) ...
GATGATGCACGCGCCATACAAGAGAAGATTCCATGGTCTTAGATTGAACACCATGGTATACCTAGCACCTTTGTGCAAGTCGGGTATCGCTATATCCGCCTCGCTGGCAAAAACCAGCAGAGGGATGAACAGGTATGCAACCACCATCAACAACATTAGCTTCAGCCTTAAATTTTTAAGTCTCATAATAGCTTCTCCTAAATTTATATTTGGTAAACCAGGTTTGCTGAAAATCGTAACAGTTAAGCCAAATTATGCCAATGAAAAACAAAGTTCCAAATATTTAAACATTAGTAAAAAGTTCGGTTGAATATTAATGTAAAGATCTTGAGAAGTCAAGAATATTTTCACAAGCTAGGTCTCATTCATTGATAATTAATTAAAATCATTAAATAATTATTCAGAAGCAAGGGTCGATTTGACTCGATCAAGACGGTTATCTTAAGTCCTTGGCGAACCCCACAAATTGGGTTTAGGAAAAAATTCAATAGATTGACATATCCCAAGTCTTGTAGTAATAATAATTACATAAATTGAAAGATCGCTAGGGGAGCACATTGGGCTGAGAGTCCCTATCCTGCCTTACCGACATAGGGAGACCCTACGAACCTGTTTGGATAATTCCAGCGAAGGGAAGCGGGAAATAAAAAGCAAGCCGTAGTGCCTTCATTGGAATTACGGCTTTTATTTTTGATTCCAACATGAAACAACACTGGAGAAATGGAGAGAAAAATGGCACTTGATGAAAAGATTATCACCCAGGCAATTATCGATCGATACTTCCAGAAACTGAGGGAGAACCTCTCTATTGATGTGGCTGTCGTTGGGGGTGGTCCATCCGGTCTGGTCTGTTCCTATTTTCTTGCCAAGAATGGATTTAAGGTCACCCTTTTCGAGAGGAAACTTTCGATCGGAGGTGGAATGTGGGGTGGAGGAATGATGTTCAATGAGATCGTTGTCCAGGAAGAGGGGAAAAGAATCCTTGATGAGTTCGGAATCCGTTACCACCCTTACGCTGATGGTTACTACACCACCGATTCTATTGAAGCTATCTCAACGCTCTGTTCAAAAGCTGTGAAGTCAGGAGTGGCTATTTTTAATCTGATTAGCTCTGAAGACCTAATTATTAGGGAGAATCGGGTTACTGGTTTGGTTATTAATTGGACAGCGGTGGAGATGGCCAATTTGCATGTTGATCCTTTGACCATTCAATCGAAATTCGTTGTCGATGCCACAGGCCACGCCACAGAGGTCGTTGCCATCCTCCAGAAGAAGAATGATATCAGACTTTTTACAGAGACAAGTAAGATTGTTGGCGAAAAGTCCTTGTGGGCAGAGGCGGCTGAGAAAGATACGATGGCCAATACAAGAGAGGCCTTTCCGGGGCTTTATGTGTGTGGGATGGCAGCCAATGCTACCTTTGGGTCCTATCGAATGGGTCCTATTTTTGGGGGGATGCTCCTTTCGGGTGAGAAGGTAGCTGCATTAATTACAGAGGAGTTAAGGAGATCGAAATGAAACGAATATTAACGATTGCGGGATCGGATTCTGGAGGCGGTGCAGGGATCCAGGCTGACCTGAAGGCGATCACGCTGCTGGGTGGTTATGGGATGAGCGTCATCACTGCCCTCACAGCGCAAAACACTGTTGGGGTTCAGGGGATCCATGAGATTCCTGCGCAATTTGTTGCAAAGCAGATTGATTCTGTCCTCTCCGACATCGGTGCAGATGCCATCAAGACAGGGATGCTGGCCAATCAAGAAATTATTGAGGTCGTGTCCAAAAAGATTAAACAGTATCAAGTGAAGAATGTGGTGGTGGATCCGGTGATGATCTCAAAGAGCGGGGCCTCTCTTCTTCGAAAGGATGCCCAGGAGTCACTCATTAAGAGATTGATTCCTCTTGCATGGGTGGTGACGCCGAATCTCATGGAAGCGTCGGCTCTCACCGGATTAAAGGTAAACTCTCTTGAGGGGATGAAGAAGGCCGCTCATCTCATTTACAAATTGGGAGCAAAACATGTGGTCGTAAAAGGAGGCCATTTAAAAGGGATGGCCGTTGACCTTCTTTACGACGGGAAACTTTTTAGCGAGATGGAAGTACCTAGGATCGAGTCGAAGAATACCCATGGAACGGGCTGCACCTTTGCCTCTGCAATTGCAACACTGTTGGCGAGAGGAGACACGGTTAATGAAGCGGTGAGAAAGGCAAAGACCTTTATCACCCTGGCGATCAAATCCGGGCTCGACCTCGGAAAAGGGACAGGTCCTACGAACCCCTCTGCTTATGTTCTGAGGGAGATGGAGCGGTATCGGGTGATCAAGGAGTTAAAGAGGGCAGTGGAAGTATTGAAGGAGGAAAAGATCGAACCTCTCATTCCAGAAGTTTCGTCCAACTTAGGCTATGCTCTTCCCCAGGCTGAGGGGATTGGAGATGTGGCTGCCTTTCCAGGCAGGATTGTCCGATTCAAAGATTCAGTGGCCACTTATAGTGACCCTGAGTTTGGCGCTTCACAGCACATCGCCAATATTATTCTAACCGTCATGAAGTTTGACCCAGAGTATTGTTCGGCGATGAATATTCGATATTCAAAAGAGATTATTGCGCAATTAACGAAAAAAGGATTCTTGATCGGCCATTTTAATCGAAGGCTCGAACCAAAAAGGGTGAAAGAAGAGGAAGGCTCTTCCTTAGAATGGGGGGTGAAGGGGGTCTTGAAAAAGATGAGGCGGGTCCCTGATTTTATCTTTGATGAAGGCGATGTGGGTAAAGAGCCGATGATCCGAGTGCTGGGAAGAGATCCGTTGGAAGTCATCAACAAAATCCTGAAGACAGCGAATAGCTAATGGCAAATAGCCTATGGCGAAAGCCAAAAACTAAACACCGAATAGCAAGTTGCTAATTGATTATCGACCATTCTCTCTTAGCAATATGCCATTAGCCATTGAGCTACCAGAGGGAGCGAGCTGTTATGGCGTTTCGGTTTGAAACCTTGGATATCTGGCATATGGCCATAGCATACGCATCGCAGGTTTATTACGTCACGGCCAAGTTCCCACGTCACGAAGATTATGGGTTGCGGTCACAAATGAATCGAGCCGTGAATTCTATCAGCCTTAATATTGCAGAGGGGTCAGCTAAGAGTAGCAACAAAGCTTTTGACTACCATTTGGAGATTAGTGTGGGTTCTACTTTCGAGGTGGTTGGAGGATCCTTTCTCGCTTTAGAAAGAGGTTATATTACGGAGGATGAGTATAAAGTTTTGTATAACGAAGGTGAACGACTTGCGAAATCGATTAATGCCTTTCGAAATACTTTATTCTAACCATAAGCTATCTGCTATATGCCATTAGCTATGGAGGCGACCTATGCCTGGGATTGAACCGACTCCAAGAGAGGAGAGGAATTTAGGGGGTTGGGATTTTTTTCTACTGTGGACAGGAGCAGCAATCTCTTTAGCAGAGATATGGGCTGGGAGTCTCATCGTCCCTTTGGGATTAGGTTTAGGAATTTTGGCGATTCTTTTCGGCCACATTATTGGGAACACCCCCTTTGCTTTAGGTGGTTTGATTGGGAGCAAATGGGGCATTCCAACGATGGTGAGCGTTCGCCCTTCTTTCGGAATCAGAGGTTCTTACTTTGCTGCCGCACTCAATATGATCCAGCTCATTGGCTGGACAGCCGTCATGCTGATCGTGTGTGGCCAGGCAGCAGATGCCATCTCAAAGTTCTATGGATTTTCAAACGTTAACCTTTGGATCATTCTTTCTGGAGTGATCACTACGCTGTGGGCTATTGTAGGTCACCGGTTCTGGAAGTGGCTCCAACGAATCTCTGTCTTCGTCCTGCTGATTCTATGTTTGGTCATGACCTATATCATTTTTAAAGAGTATGGCTGGGGTATGCTCTCTCAAATTCCGAGAAAGAAAGATTTCCCTTTCATGATAGGAATGGATCTTGTGATCGCCATGCCCATATCCTGGCTTCCTTTGGTTTCGGACTACTCACGTTTTGCCACGGAATCGAAAAGAAGTTTCTGGGGAACCTGGATCGGTTATTTTATTGTTTCTTCCTGGATGTATCTGATCGGCCTGATGGCCACCCTTGCCACCCAATCTTCTGACCCTTCAGGAGTCGTGATGAATCTCATGTTGAAATTTGGATGGGCCATCCCTGCTCTGATCATCGTCCTCTTCTCTACCTTCACCACGACCTTTTTAGATGTTTATTCTACAGCAATCTCGGGCCTGAATATTTTTCCAAAATTAGGAGAACGGAAAGGGATATGGATCAGCGGAATTTTGGGGATAATCGTCGCAATCATTTTTCCTGTTATTCTCGATTACGAGCATTTCCTTCTCTTTATTGGGGCCATGTTCTGCCCTTTATTTGGGATCGTTCTCGTTGATTACTTCCTTTTAAGAAGGAGAGTCATCGATTTAGAGGATCTTTATAAGAAGGAGGGAAAATACTGGTTCTGGAAAGGGATAAACCTTCACGCCATCATTGCTTGGACCATTGGATTTGCAGTCTATCTGGGCTTTTCGCCAATGTTGATGGAGAAGGTGCTCCAGATCCAAGTTTCCTTTCCATGGCCACTTGGTTCCTCTCTGCCAAGCATGATTTTGGCAGGTTTGATCTACTGGTTCTTAAGGAAGTAGGTTCCCGATTGCAGAGATTAGAAGCATGTCTGTACTATGTGGGGCGATTTTTGCAGCATAAAGAGGGTGAAGAACCTTTTAAAGTTTGAAGTTTCAACTTATAGGTTGTAAGTTTAGGAAATCCATGGTAGAAAAATAAAAATGAAGGGAATGGGATACGGATAAACTCTAAACGTGTAACCCAAAACCTAATTCATGTTATGAAAGGGGGAACCGCTATGAAAAAAGTGGCAAAAAAGATTAAAAAGGTTCAAGCTAAGGTAAAAAAAGTGGCCAAGCCAAAAGTGGTGAAAAAGCCAAAACAAGACGAGGTAACTCTGCTGAAGCAACAGATAACAAAGATAAAAAGGGAATCAAATACGAAGATCAGAGCATTAGAGTTGAAGGTAAAAGAGATCAATGAAGAACTCGGAAAGAAAGAGGATGAGCTTCAGTCATCGAAGAAATTCGTTGATCAGAGGGGAGCGGAGCTAAATCGGTTAAAGGATGAGATCGAATATAGGAACAAGCAATTGGCTTCTAAAGATATGGAGATGGAGAGCTATAAAAAGACGTCCGAAGAGAAGATTTTTCAACTTGAGGCTAAAGTAAAGGAATTAGAAGGCAAAGCCGGGGAACCCTCCATCCCTTCGTAAATGGAGCCATCTGGACAGGCCCGCACCTGCACACCGCAGTGCCTGCTTTTACCGACCTGCTTGCTGAACAAATTCTTTATTAAGAAAGAGCGGTTACGTGCAGGCAGGCATTATGGCGCGCAGGCGTGCTCTTCTGTGGAGGCGGATAAATAATTCGTGGTTCGGGGATTTCTTAGATCATTTAGATTTTCCTCAATGAATTCTTCTTATTTTTCAATTGCTTGAAGATTTTAACAGAATGTCTTTTTATTTTTAAGAATAGCTCGTTATTTATTCGAAGCCAAAGAAGGAGTTGAAGAATGTCAACCTATTCCCACTCCCAACTTTCTACCTATGAGACCTGCCCATACCAATATAAGATTGCCTATATCGACAAGATTAAGGCTGAGACGGAAAGTATAGAGGCCTTTATGGGTTCGAGGGTCCATGATGCCCTGGAGAAACTCTACCGCGACCTAATGAAGGTCAACAAACTCAATTCATTAGAAGAGATCCTCGATTTCTACCAACTAAGCTGGGAGAAGAACTGGAAAGGAATGGTGCAGATTATTCGGAAGCAATACAGTGCTGAAGACTACCGACGGCAAGGGGAGAGATGTATCACCGATTATTATAAACGCTACTGTCCTTTTGATCAGGGAAGAACATTAGGGCTCGAAGAATATATCATTTTCCCCCTAAATGGAGAGAAAGACTACTGGATTCGGGGATATATCGATCGATTAGTTCTGGTGGATCAATCCATCCTTGAAATCCATGACTATAAAACCTCAGGAAAGCTTCCTACTCAGAAGGAAATTGATTCGGACCGACAACTCGCTCTCTACCAGATGGGGGTTGAGGCAAGGTGGAAAGAGATTGAGGAAGTGAGGTTAATCTGGCATTACCTCGCCTTCGATGCTGAGATAAAGTCCTCAAGGACCCCAGACTACCTTCAGCAGATTCGTCAGGAGACCTTTGATCTCATCCAGAAGATCGAAACGGACATGCAATTTCTTCCTAAAGAAGGACCTCTCTGCGACTGGTGTGATTATCAGCCCATTTGCCCGAAGCGGAAACACCTGATCTTGGTGGAGAACCTTCCGCCGAACGAATATCTCCAGGAAAAAGGCTTAAACTTGGTGAATCGATATGTAGAATTAAGGGAGAAAAAGAAAATCCTTAATGAAGAGATCGATGTGGAATTGGCAAAGATCGAGGAAGCTCTTTTCGCTTATGGTCAGAAAGAAAAAATGGAGTCGATCTTTGGAAACGATCATGTTGCAAAGATTATCTTCGAGAAAAAAGAGAAATATCCTTTAAAGGGAGATCCTAGACGGAGATCTCTCGATGAATTGATTAGGAAGGCAGGGAAATGGATGGAGGTTTCTGATCTGAATCCATGGATGCTAGCCAGAACGATCAGCCGAGGGGGGTGGCCCTTTACTTTGGTTAGCAAGGTAAAGGAATTTGCAACCTTAGAGGAGAATCGTTCCATCGCCCTATCGAAGCTGAAGGAAAGAGAATAATTATTGATCAAACAATATCAAATGTCAAAGCTCAAAGTTCAAATGAAATCCAAACACTCATGCTCAACAAGGGCACCACGAAGAATGAAAATAAGACTGAGCACCCCCACCCTGCCCCTCCCCCCTCAGAGGGGGAGGGTAAGGGTGGGGGGTGGTTTATTTGCGTGTAAAATATTTAAAAAGGATTTTTGGACATTTATTCATTTGACATTGATTTGACATTTGGATTTTAGCATTTGAACTTTTCTTTTTAAATTCATGTAGCAAAGACTAAAGGAGATTGTATGGAGATTAGAGTCGAAAAGGCTAAAGCAGAAAGTTACCCATGTGAGCTTCTTCTCCTCTTTTCTTTTGAACTTCCTCAAGAATTGGAGGGCCCCATCCAGAGAGTGGATTTGGAGTGGAAGGGGTATATATCCAATCTAATGAAGCAAGGGGATTTTAAAGGAGAGCTGTTCGAATGTCGTCTCCTTTACACGTACAATGTTCTTCCTGCCAAAAGGGTACTACTTATGGGCCTGGGCAAAAAAGACGAGTTCGATTTAGAGAGATGGAGAGGTGCTGCATCAAAGGCCGGGCAGTACATCCGCAAATCTGGAATTAAACAGTTCGCCTTTCCAGTAAAGAAATTCAATGCTCTTTCAGAGGCGGAACTGGCCGAATCCTTTGTGACCGGACTCCTGCTGGGAACCTACCAGTTCAATGAGTTTAAGACCCTTGAAAGGGATAAGATCCAAGAAATTGAAGAGATGATCATCCTCGGAGAGACTACGGAGGAGATCCCATCACTCGTGGATGGTATGAGGATAGGTAGAATTATTTCAGAAACGGTCTGCATGGCGAGGGATCTGGTCAATGGGCCAAGCAATAAGGTCACTCCAACTGTTCTGGCAGAGAAAGCTCAGCAGATTGCGAAAGAATGTGATATGGAGATTCGGGTATTAGAGGTAAGCCAAGCAGAGACCATGGGTATGGGGGCATTCGTTGCCGTTGCCAAGGGAAGCCAGGAACCTGGGAAGTTTATCACCTTGGAATATAACAAAGGGAAAGGATTGGATACAATCGTTTTAGTTGGGAAAGGGATCACTTTCGACAGCGGGGGGATCTCGATTAAGCCTTCGGAGAAAATGGAACAGATGAAGACGGATATGTCAGGGGCGGCTGCTGTGTTAGCAGCAATGCAGGCAGCCTCTGGACTCGAACTCCCTATTCATCTAGTAGGCATCATGCCTGCAACAGAGAATCTTCCAAGCGGGAAGGCTTATAAACCGGGCGATATTTTGAAGACCCTTTCGGGTCAAACGGTAGAGGTGATCAGCACTGATGCAGAAGGGAGACTCATTCTTTCGGATGCCTTGACCTATAGTCTCCGGTATCAGCCCAAAGCAGTTATAGATGTGGCAACCCTGACCGGAGCATGTGTGATCGCTCTCGGAGATTATGCTATTGGCCTTTTCGGCAATGATGAGTCTCTTTTGAAACGGATCGAAGATGCTTCAGGAAAGACAGGGGAGAAAGTCTGGAGATTACCCCTTTGGGATGAATATTTTGAATATTTAAAGAGTGACGTCGCCGATTTTAGGAATGTGGGTACTCGGTCAGCAGGTGCGATTATTGGAGCGATCTTCTTAAGTAAATTTATAGAGAAGACCTCATGGGTTCATCTCGATATTGCTGGCCCTGCATCTATCGAAAAAGAGAGACCCTATATCCCAAGGGGTGGGACTGGATCCGGAGCGCGGTTATTAATCCAGCTCCTTAGGGATTGGAATAGGTGAAATTCCAATAACCAAATTTCAAGCTCCAAATAAATTCCAATACCCAATATTCAAACTAACTTTTGGATGTTGAGAATTGGATATTGGGTATTATTTGATTATTGGTGCGTGGTTATTGGTGATTAATAGTTTTTTTTCAATACATGATATTATTAAAATTGAGGCAAAAGATAGATGGAGATGAGTGAAGATCAACACCCCTTTCTAAAGGCTTGCCGAAGACAGTCCTCACCCTACACACCAATCTGGTTGATGCGCCAAGCAGGCCGTTATCTGAAAGAGTATCGTGCACTCCGGAGGAAATTTTCCTTCCTGGAAATGTGTAAAAATCCTGAATTAGCAGCCGCAGTGACGCTCCTTCCAATTGAGAAGCTCAACGTCGATGCGGCAATCATCTTTGCGGATATTCTCCTCCCCCTCGAACCCATGGGTGTTGAGTTTGAGTTTACAAAAGGTGAAGGCCCGGTTTTTCGCCACCCCATCCGGGAGATGAAACAGATTGAAGGCTTGAGGATTATTGAGCCAGAAGAAGATCTCACTTTTCTTATGAAAGCAATTCATTTCGTCCGCAGGGAATTGGAAGGCAAGATTCCTTTGATCGGATTTTCGGGGGCGCCGTTTACTCTTGCCAGTTACCTTATCGAGGGAGGCCATTCCAAAAACTATATCCTCACTAAAGGGTTGATGTATCAAGACCGTTTGGCATGGGATACCTTGATGGAGAAGATCTCGGAGGTGGTGATCCGCTACCTCAACGCTCAGGTCCAATCAGGCGTCCAGGCGCTTCAACTCTTTGATTCCTGGGTTGGATGCTTAAACCCGAGCGATTATGAAGAGTATGTCTTTCCTTATTCTAAGAAAGTGATGGATGGTGTGGCCGATAAAGTTCCCATCATCCACTTTGCCACCTCTTCTTCAACACTTCTAGAATACATGAAGCGGGCAGGTGGAGATGTCATTGGACTGGATTGGCGGGTGGATTTAAAAGAGGCGTGGGCACGTGTGGGATATGATGTGGCCATTCAGGGAAACCTCGATCCTGTTATTCTCCTCGGCCCTATCGATCTTATCGAGAAGGAGGTCAAACGGATTCTTAACAGCGCAGAGGGCCGGCCCGGGCATATCTTCAACCTTGGCCACGGTATCCTTCCTAATACACCAGTAGATCATGTAGTTGCTCTGGTAGAGGCTGTCCATAAATATAGTTCTAAATCCCCTTCTTGAGGAGAGAAAGGGGTGAAGGTTAAGGTTAAGATGCCAGTTTAGGTATAAGGTTAAGTCACTCGGTTTTGAATCCTTAGCCATAACACTTTGCCCAAAAACCAGACCGGCTTCCTAACCCAAAAACCCCTGACCATTTTCCATTGGAGTAAATTTATGATAGCCCTTCTTCTGCTGGCCTTTGGAGGCCCACGTTCTTTAGAGGAAGTCGAGTTTTTACTCACCCGTCTCTTTCAGGGGCGGAAACCTTCTCCAGAAGTGTTGGAAAAGGTGAAAGAACGTTATCGTTTCATTGGAGGTTCTTCACCTCTCCTCCCCATTACACAGGGACAGGCTAAAGGATTGGAAGAGAGGCTGAATGCAAAGGGTCACCGATTCAAATCTTATGTGGGAATGCGTTATAGTCATCCATTGATTGAAGAGACATTGAAGGAGATTCTTAATGATGGTATCCGGGAGATCATCGCCCTCCCCATGGCGCCTTTTCAATCTCGTGCAAGCACCGGAGCTTATATTGAAGAAGTGAACCGAGCAAAACAGAGGTTGGGAGAGGAAATAGTGATCTCTTTTGTTACAGGGTGGTATTCACATCCTCTTTTTCTTAAAGCGATTAGAGAGAGGATTCAAGAGGGATTGGTGCAATTCAGCACGGAAGAGAGAGAGAGGGTCCACCTGATCTTCACAGCCCATAGCCTTCCAAAATCGATCATCGAAGAAGATCCATACGCAACAGAATTAAGGGCATGTGTTAATGGTGTGCTGGAAGGGTTTGATCCTGTTCCCTGGCATATGGCTTTTCAGAGCAAGGGCGGCGGATCAGAGGAATGGGCAGGTCCGGATGTGGAGTCTATCCTGATAGATCTCTCTCGTCAAACAGTTCGGGAGATTCTCATCGTTCCCATTGGTTTTGTTTCAGACCATATTGAGGTCCTTTACGATATCGATATATTCTACAGAAAAAAAGCAGAGTCCTTAGGGATGGTATTGAAACGGTCTCCTTCACTGAACATTTCCGAAACATTTTTAGATGCTCTCGCTATTGTTGTAGAAGAACACATGAAAGGGTCCAAGGGGTCTAATAGTCAATGAGTTAGGAATTCAGAAATTTTAATTCAAGCACTCCGAACGACGAACTAATACAAACGCAATAAATAAAATGACATCACCCCCACCCTCACCCTCCCCCCTTGAGGGGGAGGGTGGGGGGGTAAAATAATTTAATGCGTTTGTATTAATAACTCCGAACTATCTTATTTTAAGGAAATCGATATGAAACAACTGATTATTGTTGGCGGTGGGATTGCTGGTCTGGCAACTGCTTACTTTGCTCGAGAGAGGGCGAAGAAGATGGATCAAAATATTCACCTTCTCCTCCTCGATGAAAGGAATCGGTTAGGCGGCTGCATTTTGACGGAAAAGGTGGATGACTTTGTCATCGAAGGAGGTCCTGACTGTTTCCTATATGAGAAGCCGTGGGCCCTTGCCCTCTGCGAAACAATTGGACTCGGAGACAGAATTTTAAATACAAATGAGAATCGGCGAACCTTTATACTGTCCAATGGAAGACTTCATGAACTGCCAGAGGGATTTATGCTCATGGTTCCGACCAGCTTCATGCCCTTCATCAATAGTTCTCTTATCTCTTGGCCTGGAAAGATACGGATGGCTATGGATTATTTTATTCCAAAAAAACAATCTGATAAGGAGGAGAGCCTTGCCGAGTTTGTGAGACGCCGTTTGGGCAATGAGGCGCTGGAGAAGATTGCAGAGCCCCTCGTTGCGGGAATTCATGCTGGCACGCCAGAGACGATGGGCCTAAAAAGTACTTTTTCCAGATTTCTTCAGATAGAAAAGGAGCATGGAAGTCTCATCCGTGGCATGCTGGCAAGGCGAAAGATGGCCCTGCAATGGCAAAAAAAAGAAGGACCTAAGAGGACAATGTTTTTAACTCTTCAGGACGGATTAGGTGAGTGGATTGATTGCCTTAAAGAGAGATTGGGTGACGAAACGTTCTGTCTCGAAACAAAAGTCGTGGGAATAGAGAAAATGGGAGAAGGTGCCTACCGAGTTAAGTTGTCAGATGGAACCTTCCGGGAGGCGGATGCTGTTGTATTCGCAACGCCATCTTTTGTTACAGCTAAAGTCATTAGAGGGATAGATCCCAAGCTCTCTGAAATATTAATTTCCATTCCGTATGTCTCCAGTGCCACTGTTTCCTTAGCCTACCGACCCGGGCAGATACGTCGATCTCTGGATGCTTTCGGTTTTATCATCCCTCGCACAGAAAAGAGAAAAATCATGGCTTCCACATGGACCTCTGTCAAGTTCAACCATCGGGCTCCCAAAGACGCCGTATTGCTGAGAGCCTTTGTAGGTGGTGCAAATAATGAAGAGCTTGTCAGCCTTGACGATAAGGAAATGCTTGGGGTGGTCCGAGAAGAGTTAAAGGATATTATGGGGGCCGAAGGAGATCCTCTTCTGACGAGGATCTATCGATGGGAAAAGTCGATGCCGCAGTATCTTGTAGGTCACCTGGAGAAAGTAGCTCATATCGAGGAGCGAACGACCCTCCAGCCAGGCCTCTTCCTTACGGGATGTGCTTATAAGGGAATTGGTATCAGTGATTCCGTCCATGATGCGGAGATTATAGCTGAAAAAGCTGTAGTTTATCTTAAAAACATAAAAGGTGAAAGACAATAGGATAAATTAGAACAGGCTGAAACAAATGAATAAGAGTTGGTTTTATTTTTTATAGTAAGTGGGTTTGCTCAGGATTTTGTTATCCAACAAAGGATTGAAGACGTGAAAATCAGCATGATACGGATGATTGGACTTGTCATACTTTTTTTCATCATAGCGATTTACCCGTTTGCCATTAGTGAAAGCGCCTCAAAGAGAGAATCTGAGAAGGTAACAGGAAAGGAGGACCCGGATGTCTTGACCTTTCCTTTTGACTTTTTTCTCGTCTGGATTTTTAAGGCTGGATTCCCGGCCAACTTCCGACTGGATCGGTTGAGCGAACAACATGCATACCCGCCTCTGCAA
>Ga0299912_10003476_pt1 | contig 12847 bp, 7 predicted proteins | sample RVTome_2_FD_207667 | JGI IMG/M metagenome (GOLD analysis project Ga0299912, IMG submission 207667) | Soil microbial communities from uranium-contaminated site in the Upper Colorado River Basin, Wyoming, United States - RVT95D214 (version 2) ...
GCTCTATTGAGTTTTGTTCTATCGATGTTGAAACTTTGCTGACTTGAGGGTTATTCACTATCGTCATCTGAACAGGTTGAACCGAACATCCGGCTGCAAGTAGAAAGACTGTGGTTGCGATGGTCCTACACCAAATGTTGATTTGGCTGGTTCTTCGCATTGATAACACCCTTCTCCTGAAAACCCTCGTGAAATTTGGTATGGCCTAATGCCGCGAGTCACCCTCAAAATGGCATCAAAGCCGACATCACCCTTCAAAGTGTCAGCCCCATAAGTTTGAATTATTGTATCATTTTGGGCTTTGTAAGTCAAGTGTTTTCTGCAGGTTAAGGTAAAAGCGGGCTTGTGGAAATGAGCTGTATCCGGATAAAATCCGGGTTAGCTTTGTCTTTTCGGTCTTATTGAGTGATTATGCCAAGTTTCTCGGACGTGAGAGCCGGGTTGGTTTGTTACCTTTTCCTACTAACCATCACCATACCTATGCCGGAAAATAGATTTAGGTTGAAAAAATCAAAAACTAAACCGGCCTTTGAAATAGGCTTCTTTTTGGAATTATAGACTTTTTACTCTGGCAAATCAAAAAGACGGCATAATATCCTTTTTTTAGGACCTTATAAGATATACTAATTCTTATGTAAAAGGCTGAAATCAGGCATTGATGACAATTGACACTCACAGCGGATGGGATAGCAGGATTCATAAAAGAACCAGATGGTTGACATTTGAAGTAGATTTTGATATACTAATATTATTAAAATTGGGGACTGTTGTCTGTGTAACCAAACAATACAAGGCATGCCCTTAAAACAATTTGTTTTGGGCTGTTTTTAGTAACAGACCACGAAGGAGGATAGGCAATGAAAAGAAGCATTTTGTTACTGCTCTTAATTTTAGGTATTTTTCTAAACGTCGTCTCCGCGGACACAAATACCCCAAAAGTTGTAATCAGAACTGTTTTTGGTGATATCGGCCTTGAGCTCTTTCCCGACAAGTCTCCCATAACCGTCGACAACTTCCTGCAATATGTAAATAGCGGTTTCTATGACGAAATTATTTTTCATCGAGCTATCTATGGCTTTATGATACAAACCGGCAGCTTCGAACTCTCACCTACGCCTCCGCCGTATCTGTTGGAGAAAACCGACGGCCTTCGAGCCCCTATAATAAATGAAAGTTATAATGGTCTTCTTAATGAGCGAGGAGCCGTCGCCATGGCTCTGCTACCCGACGAACCTAATTCGGCAACCTCAGGTTTCTATATTAATCAGGTACACAATTCACATCTCGACGGCGTTCACTGTGTATTCGGCAGAGTAATAAGCGGAATTGAAGGTGTGGACTGGGTTGCCAGCCTACCTACATATACTATTGACGGTCTGGAGGATGTCCCTCTTTTTGAATATGAGGGCTATTATTATTGGGTATATGTAATTGAAACGATTATGGCTCCGCCCGGGTATTGGTTGAGTTCGGACCTAAACAATAACGGCATAGTAAGCGTGACGGACTTTGCAATTTTCGCCAACAACTGGATGGCCCGAGGCGATCAAGTGACGGGAGATATCAATGAACAAGGGCCAGATGGAATCGTTGATTACCTCGACCTCGCAGTATTTTCAGAACAATGGCTTCTGACCACCGATTGGTATTAAACGGCGAACATAATCGTTCTAAATAAAAACACTCAATCAAATACCACACCTTGTCATGGGCTTGTATATTCCGTCAGCAGAAGTGGAACAGGTTAATGTTTTTAGTTATGGGATAGCTTAAGAACTTTTTGATCCTGATAAAACAGGTTGATAACAGGTTTTTGAGTATAAATGTCGCCACTTGAAAGGAGTGCATTCATTTTCTAAGATTTCAACATCGCATTGATAAACTTATTCACGCAAATTTTTCGAAGTGACTAATGCAATCACACGTCCTTGGTCGCCCACGGCACAATAAAAGTGATAAACGATTCCATTATGTTTTATGAGCCAGGGTTTATGAGCATAGGTTTCGTCCCAGGGTTCGGAAGGTTCCACCAGCAGCGGCCCATCCCATTTTGTCCAGTGCACAAGGTCATACGAACAGGCAAAGGTATCGAAGGCCTTTGGTTTCCAGCCAGCCCCGAAATAGAACATCACCCAGACATCGCCTATCTTAGTGATTTGCGGGTCGCCGGAGATACCTCTGCCATTGTCAATTACCGGCTCAACTCCGTATCGATACCAGTGTTTCATATCGTTCGAGACCGCCATTCCGATGCGCTCGTAGCCGTGTTTTCTTTTGCCGTTGTAGAACATTACAAAGGGATATCCGAGTGTCTTGTCTTTGTCGTATATAATGTTGCTTTTATACTGGGTCAGCGCCTCGAATTCACGCACATCCGGCTGGTCGCGTGATAATACCGGCTCTTCAAGGCGGTTCCACTCAACGGGCTTGGTCGGGTCCAGCGTCCAGGCAATCCCTACCGCAAGAGGGTCCGTTTCATATCCTTTTAACGCACCGCCGATATAAGAGAGCCAGTATTTGCCTTCGTATTTCTGCAATTGGTACGAGCCACCCCAGATATGGTCCTGCAGGGCGATAAAGCCCGCTGCTTGTATTGCATCCCAGGTGCCTTGGCGAAAGGACAGGATTTTGCCGAGCGGTTTCCATTTCAGTAAATCCTTACTTTCTGCAATCGCCGTCTCATACCCGCTGCCGTCGAAGATAATATACATCATATACCACATATCGCCGTAGCGAAACACGCTTGGGCAATCGACCCTTTTACCTTCCTCGCCCTTTAGAATGACACCATACTTATAAGGCGTTTTGATTTCCTCGTAGATTTTCTGCATGGTTTGGTGGCTGACTATCTTGCCCTGCGGTTTCGCCGGCAGCACTTTCCGGGTATCTTTCAAGATTACCTTTTGCTCTGTTGTTTGTGGCCCAGTAGGAGGTGCAGAGCAGGACATCGCAAGAAAACAGATGCCGATGCAGAATGGCATTTTCCATAGGTAGTTTATTTTGATCATTGGTGAATTTCCTTTTTCTTAACAAGTACCTTTATAAATCCAAACGAGATGATTATAAATAAAAACAAGTAGAGGTCAAACAAAGCATTTTTGGATGAATAGATGACTTTGAACATCAAGGCAATCTCCTTCTGCTGAGATTGCCTGTTTTTATTGACAAATCGGTCATATTCGGCTAAGATACCCTCTTAAAGTTAGTTACGTTGAATTATTAATTAGAAGCCTCCAACGAAGCTGTATAAACAAAGACAACCTCTCGGACATTTAGGACAATGAGTAAATGAAAATGTATTTGAAAAATCCCAACTATACAAACATGAATAAGTATTTGAATCAGAGATTAGCCATAGTCAGCGCGCTGGCTATTTGTTTCTTGGTCGTGACCGTTTGCTTCGGTGGCAGTTATGTCAGTGAAAAAGGAGCAGGGATAACGGACACCTCGGCCAGTCCGCACATAAAGCTTCGGAGCGTTGGTATCGACGACGTCCAGTGGACGAGGGGGTTCTGGGCCGAGAGGTTTGACTTGTGCCACAAGGTGATGATTCCAAATATGTGGCGGCTTCTTGAAGACCCGAATATCAGCCATGCTTACGACAACTTTCTCGTTGCGGCTGGGTTGAAAGAGGGCAGGCATCGAGGGCCAAAATGGCACGACGGCGACTTCTATAAGTGGCTTGAAACAGTCGCTTTCGTGTATGGAGTAACCAAAGATGAACAGCTTAATCAACTGATGGACGAAATCATCGATGTCATCGGCAAAGTCCAGCGGGAGGACGGCTATATTCACACACCGGTAATAATACAGCAGCGTAAAAAGCAAACAGTGGCTGAAGAGTTCAAAGACAACCTCGATTTCGAGACCTACAATATGGGCCATTTGATGACGTGCGCCTGCATTCATTATCGCGCCACGGGTAAGACCTCATTGCTGGATATAGCCAAAAAGGCCACAGATTTTCTCTACGAGTTATACAAGAAATCGCCACAGACTCTGGCGAACAATGCAATTTGCCCATCTCACTATATGGGCGTGATAGAGATGTACAGGACCACCCGCGATCCCAGGTATCTGGAACTGGCGAAGGGGCTTATTGATGTTCGCGACATGGTCAAAGGAGGCACAGATAACAATCAGGACCGGCTACCTTTTCGTAAGCAAAGCGAGGCGGTCGGCCACGCTGTCAGGGCGAACTATCTCTATGCCGGTGCCGCAGATGTTTATGCAGAGACAGGTGATAGTTCTTTGCTGAGTGTCCTGGAGACTATATGGAACGACGTTACCTACCGGAAAATGTATATTACCGGTGCCACAGGTGCGCTATACGATGGTGCCTCACCGGATGGGTCAAAGGACCACAAGTCCATCCAGCTCGTTCATCAGGCCTACGGCAGGGCGTATCAGATGCCGAATGTCACGGCATACAATGAATCGTGCGCAACGATTGGTTTTGCTTTGTGGAGCTGGCGTATGCTGGCAATCACTGCGCAGGCGCGCTTCGCAGATGTTCTCGAACTTGCGCTATATAACGGCGTGCTTTCAACCATCAGTCTCGACGGAAAGGAGTTCTTCTACACCAATCCGCTCCGGGCACTTGATAATCTGCCCTTCGAACTGCGCTGGTCACGCAAGCGAGAAACTTATATAAGCTGCTTCTGCTGCCCTCCGAATATTGTCCGCACTATTGCTGAAGTTAGCAGCTATGCTTACAGTATGTCGGACGAAGGTGTGTGGGTGAATCTCTATGGCAGCAATGTGCTCGATACAGAGTTTTCCGACGGGTTCAGAATTAAGCTGACACAGCAAACTGATTATCCCTGGGATGGGACAATCAGAATTACGATGAATGAGACGCCCCAAAGGACGTTCTCGTTGTTTCTGCGCATACCAGGTTGGGCCAGCGGTTCTATCGTGAAAGTCAACGACAAGCTCGCAGGCAATAATCTGAAAACAGAACAGTATTTTGAAATCAAGCGAAAATGGTCGGCAGGTGACGTAATCGAATTTATCCTGCCAATGCCGGTGCAATTGATTGAGGCCAATCCTCTGACAGAGGAGATTCGCAACCAGATGGCGGTCAAACGCGGGCCGATTGTGTATTGTCTGGAGTCAATTGACCTGCCGGATGGTGTGAAGATGGCCGATGTTGCTATTTCCACCACAATCAAATCCGAAGTGCATTTTGATAAAGATTTGCTTGGTGGAGTCACCGTTCTAAAAACCCAGGCCAAGGTTCTTGCAGGCAGCGACTGGGGCAACACCCTATACCGTGAGATATCACATCAGAAACCGAAAGCTGTGGATATTCGATTGATTCCCTACTATGCCTGGGGTAACCGCGGCAAATCCGAGATGACAGTTTGGATTCCGATAAGATAAGTATCTGGTATAATGAAAAACTTGGATTATAGTTGAATTGTTTGGGAAATGGCCGAATATATTCGAAATGCAATCTTGAACAATCCTCCCATCCCGGTTGACATCGTTCTGAGCCCATCCTGGTGGTATAAGCATGAGGGGATAACATTCGATGAGGATTTCTTTTTTCATCCTGCCAGGCGGGTTGAAGCCGAGCGAAAGATGGAGCAGGTCCTCCATAAACGCTGGGGCCGATTTGGCCTGGGAAGTGATTGTGATAAAGACCTACCTCAGGTAGGGGCGGTTCATTTGGCAGCCGGCTTTTTGCTTTCAGAAATGCTTGGTTGTCGCGTTGAATATAAAGCCGATGCACCTCCTCAGGTAGTCCCGGCCGAAAAAGAAGATTTACATCTTGAACCGGAGGATGCCTTTGAAAGTAACGCCTTTCATCGTTTTCTGGGCCTGACAGACTCCCTCAAGGCAAAATATGGCTATTTGGTTGGGGATGTAAATTGGAGTGGTGTGCTGAATCTGGCTCTGGATTTGCGAGGCAATAATTTGTTTATGGACTTCTTCGACCGGGGCGATGAGGTTAAGGGATTTTTCCAAAAGATTTCTCAGGTGGTCGAAAGATTCAGTGTTGGTGTTGAGAACCAAACAGGCACCAGCAGTATCTCGGTGAATCGGACAGTGCGATTTTTTGATAAGCCGATTTTCCTTCATTCGGAATGTTCACACACTATGATATCCACCGAGGACTATGAAAAATTCCTTATGCAAATTGATGAAAACTGGAGCGAAGGGCATCGACCTTTCGGAATTCATTTCTGCGGCAAGGACCCTCACAGGTATGCTGAAGTGTTCGCCAGATTGCCGCATCTTGATTTTCTGGATGTGGGCTGGGGCGGCGATGTGAAGAAACTCCGGCAGGCCCTGCCAAATACTTTTTTGAATATCCGTCTGAGCCCTGTGGAAATTGTAAATCAAAGCGAGGATGAAATCCGCAATGCCATCACTCGTTTGGTGCAGGATTCAGGAAATCCTTATCTGACCGGCGTCTGCTGCATTAATATGGATGACCATGTCACCGATGAAAAGATAACAGCCATTCTGGAAACGGTTCAGCAATTGCGTCAGTCCCTTGACACGCAGTCAGGCCCTTTGTGATAAAGTTATAGCAGAAAGTTAGATTTATGTTTGGACTTCTTCCTATCGCGAGAATTGGAATCATCCTATGCAAATCCCGAACGGTTTAATTATAAAAAGTTATTCCCGAATTCATCCTGGGAATTTGATAAATGGGACAAAACCGACATTGTTGGTTTTTTGATTTCCGTATGTATGGTATTTGTGGTCGTTGGTCTGATGGAGCTTTTAATTTCTATAGGCAGCTTATAATAAAGGGTGAGATTTTATGATACCTCGGGAACGTGTCTTAACTTCTTTGAGCCACCATAATCCTGACCGGGTCCCTGCCAATTATCTCGGGACGCCGGAAGTGGATGAGAAATTGAAACGTCATTTTCATACAGACAGCATTGATGTTGTCCTTGGAAAGCTTGAGATAGATTTAAGGATTATCGAGGCACCATACATCGGCCCGGAACTGAAGACCTGGGAAGACGGCCGATTCCAGAATTACTGGGGCCATATTCGTAGGCCCATCCGGAATCAGGCCGGTGTCTATAACGAATCGGTTGAGTTTCCCTACGCAGAATTTAAAACGATTGCTGATGTTGAGCGTTTCCGCTGGCCTAAAGCAGAATGGTTTGATTACACAAAAGTTCCTGAAAGTTGCGGAAAATACGCCGATTATGCTCTTATTTTCGGCTCGCAGGGGAATATGGATGTTATTAACGGCACGTCATTCGGGCGCGGTGTTGAGCAGGTCATTTATGATATCGCTTTGGAAGACCCGGTCGGCCTGGCTTGTATGGAAAAACGCTTCCAGTGCTGTTATGAAATCAGCGAACAGGCCTTAAAAGCAGCCGACGGCAGAATCGATATTCTCTGGATAGGCGATGACTATGGCACCCAGAACGGCCTGCTGGTCGGTCCGGAGCGCTGGCGAAAATTGTTTATGCCCAAGCTCAAGGCCATGTGTAACCTGGGCCACGCTTATGGCACCAAGGTAATGCTCCACAGTTGTGGTTCGACTCGTGAACTCTGGCCTTATCTGATTGAAGCGGGGGTTGATATCTATGAAACCATTCAACCGGAGGCAAAGGGGATGAATCCCGCCGAACTCAAGGAAGAATTTGGAGACAGGATTTGTTTTCACGGCACAATAAGCACCCAGAAAACGCTGCCGTTTGGCACAGCCGAGCAGGTTAAGACAGAAGTTCGCCAACGTATCGAGACCGTTGGTCGCGATGGCGGCTTTATCCTAGCGCCTGCCCATAATATTCAACCGGATACCACGGTGGAAAATATATTGGCTATGTATCAGACTGACAGATGTTATGCCTCCTGAATGACAAAGACCTGTTGAGCCGTTAAGAAGCAATATATTATTTTCGATTTTATAACAGAAACAGGAAAGTGAAATATGAAAAAGCAAATATTAAAAATCCTGATTATATTTATTTTAGGTTATAGTCTGAATGCTGCTGCTTCTGAGCCGGTAACCATTGTGGTTGATAAACCGGTTTCGGCGAGAGTGCAATTTGGCGCTGAAAAGCTCATCGGGATACTAAATAGTATAGATGTCAAAACCACCCTGCTGAAAGATTCCGAGATTCCCCCACAGCGTCCTTTGATAGTAGTGGGAAATATAAAAACCAGCGGGATGATTCAGAACTTGATTCAGTCGGGGGTCATCGCCTGTCAAAAAAATCCTTTGGGCACAGAAGGATTTACCCTGAAAAGCAGTAAGCAGGATATTACTGTGGTTGCAGGGGCTGATGATTCCGGTGTGCTCTATGGCTGCCTGGAGCTGGTGGACCGCATCCGTAAATTTCAAAAAATCCCGGACAATCTTGATGTTAACGATGCCCCTGTCTTTCGTTTGAGAGGACCCTGCATCGGTATGCAGAAAACTTATATACTGCCGGGCTGGGGGACATATAATTACCCCTACACACCGGAGCTTTTCCCCTTTTTCTATGATAAGCAGCAATGGCTGGAGTTTCTTGACCTCCTTGCCGAAAACCGGATGAATACCCTCTATCTCTGGAATGGCCATCCGTTTTCCTCATTAGTGAAGGTGAAAGACTATCCGGAGGCCGTCGATGTCTCGGAAGAGGTCTTTCGCCGCAATCAGGAAATGTTCCAGTTTCTTACTACGGAAGCTGATAAGCGGGGTATCTGGGTCATTCAAATGTTTTATAACATCCATTTTTCCAAATCACTGGCCGACAAATTCGGCGTAGAAACCCAACATGCCAAGCCAACCGAATTGAACAGCGATTATACCAGAAAATCAATCGCTGAATTTGTCAGGAGTTACCCGAATGTTGGTCTTTTGGTTTGTCTTGGTGAAGCTTTGTCCGGCGAAGACAATAAGAAATACTGGCTGACGGAAGTAATCATCCCCGGCGTTCAGGATGGCATGAAATCCTTGGGATTGAAGCAGGAACCTCCAATTATTATCCGCGAGCACACTATGGGTCAAAGTGCCCGGGAGATTATCGGGGCCGGTCTAAAAAAATACAAAAATCTCTACACTATGATGAAATATAACGGCGAGGCCTTGACGACCTTTGAGCCCCGCGGCCCGTGGGCGGAAATCCACAGGGAATTAAGCTCGATTACCTCGCAGCACGTTTCCAATATTCATATTTTAGCCAACCTGGAGCCGTTTCGTTATGGAGCTACGCGTTTCATTCAGAAATGCGTCCGGGCGGCCCGGGACATTCATCACGCCAATGGGATTCACCTTTATCCTCTGGCCTACTGGGATTGGCCGATAAGCCCGGATACGACGGAAATCAAACAATGTGACCGAGACTGGATATGGTTTGCCGCCTGGGCCCGGTATGCCTGGAATCCGGACAGGGATGTGGAGCAGGAAAATGCCTACTGGACCACGCGACTTGCTGAGCTATACGGTTCCACACAAGCAGCAGCGTATATTTTGGAGGCGTATAATCAGGCAGGATTGTGCGCTCCGAAAATCCTGCGATGTTTCGGCATTACCAACGGCAATCGTCAGACTATGTCGCTGGGAATGACTCTCGAACAACTTGTCCGACCGAACCGATACCGCCTCTGGCCTCGGCTGGTTGATTCGGATGGTCCGCCCGGCGAAAGGTTGGAGGAATATGTTGGGAAAGAATGGAAGGGCCAGCCCCATATAGGGGAAACACCCGTAATGGTTATTGATGATATTCTTAAGCATGCAGATGATGCCGTTAACGCAATTAACCAGGCGCAGGGCCAGGTGCAAAAAAATCAGGAAGAGTTCGAACGTCTGAAAAACGATGTGCTTTGCATCCGGGCTATGTCAAGATGCTATGCCGCCAAGGCCGGCGCTGCCCTGCATGTTTTACGCTATCAGTATAATTGTGATGTGGCGGAACTGGAAAAGGCGCTACTATCGCTGCAAGAAAGTCTTCAGGCGTATCGAGAGCTTACGGAGCTGACCAAAGACCACTACCGCTATGCCAACAGTTTGCAAACGTCCACCCGCAAGATTCCTTTCAGTGGCACGAAAGGTAAGTATAAACACTGGACTGAATGTCTACCGCTATATGAGCAGGAGTTTGCTAAATTCCGCAGCAAGCTCGAAGAACTGAAAAAAAGTCAATCAACAGCCAAAGCTTCTGGACAGCAGGTTGCTATCCAACCTTTGACGACCGTTTCATTCCAACTGCTCAGCCGAGATATGGATATCTACGAGGTCAAAAAAGGAGCTAATGTTTTTAACGACCGCGATTATGCGATTACGGGTCTCGCTCCGGAATTAAATGGTCTAAAAGGCATCCGCTTTTCCCAGGATATGGCCGAAAAACAGGGTGTTCAAATTGAATTAGAAGTGGACCGGCCGGTAAAAGCTCTGTTGGGGTATTTTCAGAATCTCAACCCCATTTGGCTGCAACCGCCGGATTTGGAAACAAAAGCCGGCGCTGATGAACGGGGCGGATATGAGCCGGTGATACTAAATGCATTGGCCATATCGGGATTGCCAGGGGTGAATGTACATGTGCTAACACTTTCTGCAGGAAAACACAAACTTGATTTTGGCCGAGGCAGCTATGTTTTCCTCGGGGTCATCGATGCCTCATCTCCACTCATAAAGAGAGACGCTCAAATTAATATCGATAATTTACAACACAGATTGGATTGGCTGTTCGAATAGTTTAAAAAGTAATGGTGCGATTTCTGGAACGCTTCCCGGAAATCCGCAAGAAACCTCTTGAAATCATCGGAGAAATGACTACGATTGGCATGTTAAAGGAAAATACTTGCCTTTAGTAGCAATAAAAACCATAAGAGCTTATGACTATCAAGCAAGCTGTAAAAGAAAGGGGAAAAAATGTTTAATTGTTGGAAAAGGTATTCTCATTTGCTACCGGATGTTTATCCTGCTTTGTCATCGCTTGTTCTTGGAACCGTATTGATGTTTGGATTGCCTCTGCTCATAGCTTCGAACTGTCAGGCGCAGGTTAAAGGTAAGCTTCGGGTGTCGGAAAATCACCGGTTTCTGGAGTACGAAGATGGCACGCCATTTTTTTATCTCGGCGATACTGCTTGGGAGCTGTTTCATCGGCTGAATCGGGAGCAGGCGCTTCGATATCTCACCAATCGCACCGAGAAAGGTTTCACTGTGATTCAGGCGGTAGTGCTGGCTGAGATACAAGGATTGGATGTCCCTAATGCTTATGGTGATCTGCCGCTGATTGATAAGGACCCCACAAAACCGAACGATGCCTATTTTCAGTGCGTGGATTACATTGTTAATAAAGCCGAAGAGCTGGGGCTCTTCATCGGAATGCTGCCAAGCTGGGGCCATCATTGGGGTCTGGTCGGCAAGAAACCTCCGTTTGTCTTTACGGTTGAAAATGCCCAGGTATATGGCCGGTTCCTCGGAAATCGCTATCGAGATAAGCCCATCATCTGGATTCTCGGCGGTGACAAGACCATCAGGAGTGAGGAAGAGCGAGCCATTATGGACGCGATGGCGGCAGGCCTGAAAGAAGGTGACGGCGGAAACCATCTGATGACTTACCATCCTCGTGGTCCGGGGCTTTCCTCCTCTCACTTGCATAATGCGGATTGGCTCGATTTCAATATGTATCAGTCCTCACACGGCGGACATGACCATGATAACGGCCTTTTTGCCGAGCATGACTATGCACTCGAGCCGCCCAAACCGACACTTGATGGTGAGCCGCGTTACGAATGCATACCTGTTGGCTTTTATTTCGCAAACTTCAATCGGTATGATAGATTCGATGCTTATGACGTGCGTCAGGCGGCGTACTGGTCGCTGCTGGCCGGTGCCTGCGGACACACCTACGGCCACAACAGTATCTGGCAGATGTGGGAGCCCGGCCGAGAGCCAAGAATCCATGCAGACATTCCCTGGTATGAGGCCCTCGACCATCCCGGAGCATTTCAGATGCGTTTTGTTCGCAGACTGTTCGAGTCTCGACCATTTCAGAAGCTGGTGCCGGCTCAAGACATGATACTGGTTGGTCCCAAAGATGATAAGGCCAAGATACGAGCCGCGAAGGCATCAGATGGGTCCTTCGCCTTCATATATACTCCAATGGGCGAAAAATTTACCGTCGATAAGAACAGCATTAAGGCAGAACGAGTGAGGGAAATCTGGTATGACCCCCGATATGGAATCGCATATTATGTCCACTCCACGGACAACTGGGGTTTTCAAACCTATACGCCGCCGACTTCCGGCAGAGGAAATGACTGGATTCTCATCCTTGAGGCGGAGGAGGCAAATTTCCCCCTGCCGGGGACTACAGAGGTCGGGGAAAGTAAAAAATAGCGATATTTAATATGCATAAATATCCATTTTTATAGGAAATATTTCATCAAGAAACGCCAAATTTTCTTGACGACTCGAATATTTAATTGTAGAATTAAATTAAGCGGATGAAATTGTAAGGCCTTGCGGCAAAAGGAATTGCAAAAGAGGTTGTCTGATAAAGAGAAGGATTTATCTGCAACCGGCAAAGGCACTTAAATTTGCAATATCTGATGGTGACCAAAATGCTGACGGAGTGAGGGAAAAAAGACTTCGATTAAGTGAGAGTCGAACACCGTGTGTGATGGCCGAAAGAATAAAAATGAATTACTTCACGAATTAAACATATCGCGTAATCATATCGTCATAACAAATCAGAAGAGGAGATATTTATGAAGAAGGATGTAGCAGCGGAAAGGGATACGCTCCAAGTTATTTTGGATACTGTAGAAGGAGGTGTAACCATCCAGGACTTTGAGTACAATATTATTTATCAAAATAAGTTCTTGAAGGACAGGTTCGGCGGCCTCGGAGGAAAATGCTACCGTGTATATG
>Ga0299912_10003477_pt1 | contig 12847 bp, 11 predicted proteins | sample RVTome_2_FD_207667 | JGI IMG/M metagenome (GOLD analysis project Ga0299912, IMG submission 207667) | Soil microbial communities from uranium-contaminated site in the Upper Colorado River Basin, Wyoming, United States - RVT95D214 (version 2) ...
CGCGATTCCCATTTTCGCTCGGAGATTTTTACGTTTCCGGTTATGCATGGGTTGATCACTTTCAAATAGTAATCATTTGCTTTAAGTACGGTTCTTGATCAAGACTTGTGGAGGAGGGCAATTAGGGGTGAGGAGGCATTTTTCGAGAAAGCTCGATTTGCTACTTCCTGAAGTCGTTTAAATTGCCATTTCATAAAAATGGCAAAGTACAATAGGTAAATGTTTTCAGGTCGGTACTCATACCATCATCTGTATTGCACCTGGCTTATGTCTTTTTGGGGGAATTGGAATGAGAAGAAAATGTAACTTCCTTTGGGTTCATATTTTTGGTCCTTTTAATTCTGTTCCTACTTTCCAAGCCCGTGCAAGATAGTCGCCTATTTTCCAATAGCAGCCAGAAAGCTGTGTCTGACCTTTAACGGGACCGAAAAAAATCGGGTCAATCTTGGATACATCCGGTACACCTTCTGTCAGGCAATCCGCATCAAAATAGACTTCGGCCACCTCTCCGATGAAGACCGTATGAACCGGCCGTTCCATTGTCTGAATGACACGGCATTCAATATTAACCGGACATTCCTTAATCATGGGAGCGGTTTCGAGTGTCCCGTAAAAGTTTTCAAAAATTGCTGATTTGTCTACTTTCCGGCCACTGTACATGCCACAATAATCGAGTTCCTTCACCATCTTGGCCGAAGGCTGGTTTATACTGAACGTCCCGTTTTCCCGTATGCCTGCATTTGAATACTGCTTGTGGCCGACGGAAACAGAAATTGCATCGTAGCACAGCCAGCCGACCAGGCCGATTGTGATGTAGTTCGGTTTACCTCCCACGGTTGCACCAACCAGCACGGGAAGATACGGAAACAGAAAATTTCTCTTGCCCAGTTTAATCTTACTCATGGTTATACCCTCCTATCCGGTAAAAAGGTCATGGTATAAAACTTCTTTTAGAGAAATTCCTATAAAACCTGGCAGTCAAGTTGTCCAGGTTGGTAACCCCACCTATATTGTCATAGAATCAAGGCCTGCACTCATTGAAATAAAATATTTTATCATCTGTGGGGGGTCTCGTCAAAAAGAAATTAAAATCGTGCTCTTTTCGTTTCAATTAGTAGGAGGAAATAACCCCAATTCCAACTTTCTAATAAATTCACTTAGTCTATCTCAGTAATGTTGCTATTGATTTTTTACCTATTTTGAACGATTGCTAACGAAAACCGTAGACAGATTCTCCTCTTTATTTATTCCGTTCCGAAAAAAAATCCCCTATTTACTATTCCTAAAAACATGTATAATGTGATTCATTCAATTGCCAGATCAGTAAGATAATTTGTCTTCCAGCAACGCCACTTAACTCCGATAGGAGGAAAGCATATGGAGGAATTTAGGAAACCCCATTTCTCAACAAAGAGGTGGGGTTTTATTTTTAAAACAAGAGGAATAGCGACTCGAAATTTATCATATTTTCTAACAGATAGGATTTAATTGAATATAGATTCAAAATAATTTCATAAGGAGGATCACGATGACAATTGTTAAATTAGACACGTTTCGTGAGGAAATCCAACAATTCTTGAAAAATAACAACGAGATTCAGTACAAAATAAATATTGAATATATAATGAATAAAGCTCCGGAGATAGCGGCAATCTGGCCGAAGGTAGTCGAAAATAATGAGAAATTGTTCAGGGGTGAAGTGACAATCGGGGATATATGGACAGTCATTACCAAAGAAGAGATGGCGACACTGGCAGGGATGTTACGTCATCTTACAGAGAAAACAGCGACGCTGAGGATGGAAGAGAATCCCCTTCCGCAAGACGTTAAGATTAAGAGCATAGACGCCGATGGAGTACCGGCCGAATGGCAAATGGTTCCTGGCGCATCTGATGAAAAGGTCATATTATACTTCCACGGCGGTGGTAATGTTATAATGTCGCCATATACACACCGCTCCCTGACGGTCGCTCTGGGCAAAGCTACGGGAATGCGGGTACTAAGTGTAGACTATCGACTAGCTCCTGAGAACCCTTTCCCTGCCGGCCTAGAGGATTGTACGAAAACCTACCAGTGGTTATTACGTAAGGGCTTCAAGTCTTCCAATATTATAATCGCCGGTGACTCCGCTGGAGGATATCTTACCTTGGCTACCATCCTCAATCTTCTTGATAAAGGCATCCCCTTACCCAAAGGTGCGATATGTCTATCTCCAGGCACCACACTAGCAGATCCTTTAGACTTTTCTTATTTAGAAACTGATCCTATACTCGGCGATGTTGGACTCTTCTGGTGGATGCCCGCCTACTTAGGAATAGAGAATCCGGCAGATCGCAAAAACCCCTTGGTTTCACCTCTCCTAGGTAATCTCCAGGGATTCCCGCCCTTACTCGTCCAAGCGACACAACCAGAGTTGCTTTTTGACCAATGCCAACAATTCGTTGATAAGGCAAAAATTGCCGGTGTTAATGCTACGTTGCAGACTTGGGATGGAATGGTCCACGTGTGGCAGCAATTCTTTTTAGGCAAGTTTCCTGAAGCCGATGAGGCCATTAACAAGGTTGGCGAATGGGTCGCAAAACTGTATGCATGATAAAAAGGAAGATGTAGGGATTCTAAATGGAAAACTGGTCGAAGACATATTCAATTTTGTTTGGGCTTTTAAAATAGGAGAACATAGAGAAAACTGCAGCGGACGATGTAGTAGATCGCAAAAGGGCGTCTACCGGTGAAGCTGAGTTTTTGCTAACTTTCAAGCCGTAATCAACGACTCAAACACATCTCGTCGAAGTATAGTTGTAGGTGAAAGATGTTAATTTAGAAAAAAGTGGAATTTTTCCGCAAATTTCCAGAAGTACTTCCTGAAGTCCTTTAAATTGCCGATTTAGCAAAATAACAGATTACAAACGATAATTCTTAACCAACCTTTCATTTTTATTGGGCTCATTGACAAGAAAATTCCCTATTTGCTTTTCCCAAAAAAATGTATAATGTGGCCTATTAAAAGGCCAAAACAGCAAGCTAATCCATCCCCAAGCATCGCCAATTAACCCATAAAGGGAGGCAAGCGAATGGAGGAATCTAAGAGCCCCGTTTCTTAATAAAGTGACGGGGTTTTTTTATTTAAGGAAGAATAGGAATGAACCAACTATAGTTACCAAATTAGAGGGATAGTTTTAAAACCAGAGAAAAAAGAGTATTTTTTGATTGTTGTTGTTTTCATTTTCCCGTAGCCCAGTAAACCCATGAACCTAATCTCTATTCTTCCGAAGAAAAATTGAGGGGAAGCTTATAAATCTTCAAGAATGATTCCCGAGAATATGGATTCGGCAATGTAATGAAAAGGAGGAGAATGGAGAATGAAAAAATGGATTACTCTGTTTTTATACTCATTGTTCGCCACGGCCCTCTTGACTGCAGGGGGTTGCTCCAAGAAAGAGGAGTCCACCAAGCCCGCAGCTAAGGCGATCCAGCCCTCTGGGGCAGAGGAGAAGGCTGAGGGCACCAAGCCAGCTGAGGCTAAGCCTGCCACACAGATTGTTGAAACGATCAAGAAGTACTGGGACGCCTTCAACGCCAACGACCTTGATCGCGTTATGACCTTCTTCAGTGATCACGCAGTCTATCAACCCGGTGACGGCAAAACTCACAAGGGAAAAGCGGAGATACGGGCTGCCTTCGAGCCACAGTTCGATTATGCGCTTGGAGCGATGCGATTCGACGAGGTTGACCGAATATTTGATGTCGAGAATCGCAAGCTCACGATACGCTATGTGTGTCGACACGATATCTCGAAGATGAAGCCGAGAGGGCTGGTTATGACCTTCTTGAAAATTATCGCACCTTTGGTGTACGGAGAAAAATTCGGGTGGCAAGGCGTCGATGTATTCTATTTCGACGCCGACGGCAAGATCAAGGGTAAGTTCACCTACGGGTGGTATGGCTCTCGCCCACACCTGCAGCGCGAGCTCGGGTGACCTGCTCTTAAATGTTTCTAAAGATGTTCAGGCGACCCGCCAACAGGACGGGGCCTTTAGCAAGATTGTGCTGGGCTGATGAAACCATGAGGCGCTTTGCCTAATGACTATGGCGGCCCGCTTATCTATCATAGTCTCTATCAACTAAGGATCCAAACGTATGATACGGAGAGAATTTCTGAGATATCTGGGAGCGACTTCAGCCTTATTCATTTCTCAAGCGAGCAGCAGTTATGCGAATCCTCAAGAGCCCGGCGCAGTTGTTCGGAAGCTGGGCCAGCAAGCCCGAGTCTTCGTGGCCGGGGTAGGCCGAAATTCCTCTGAGCAAGCAATGAAATCGGCAGTTCGGGCCGTTGCTGAAGCGAGTACGGACTTCTCTTGGCTGTCCAAAGGCGACAGTGTATTCATAAAACCGGCTCTTAACTCCGGCAAACCCTATCCGGCCACAACGAACCCGATCGCTATTGGCGCAATGGTCAAACTGCTCAAGGGGAAAGGGGCAGGTCGGGTGATCGTCGGGGACATGTGTGGTATCGAACATGTGAAACTCTCCCCTGAAGGGCTTTCGGGCAGCTCCCGGCGTCTGATGGAACATTCCGGCATGACCCGAGCAATTCAAACCGCTGGGGGGGAGGTCCATTTTTTTGAAGAAGCCGGATGGAACGGCTTTTATGAAGATCTTCCAGCCGAGAGCCGCCATTGGAAGCGAGGGTTGATGATGCCCAATATCCTCAAGGAGATTTCCCATATCATCCTTATGCCCCGCTGTGGCCGCCATGTACTGGCAGGCAGCACACTCGGTCTAAAGACTGCGGTAGGCTATTGGCGCACCGACACACGTTTGGAATACCATCGAGACGCCTCCACCTTTCAGGAAAAAACTGCCGAAGGGAACACGGTTGAAACCTTGCGGAAGAAGCAGCGACTGGTCCTTTCTACTGCGGACAAAATCCTCATTACTTTTGGCCCGGATGATGGAGATGTCTTCCAACCTGAAAATGGGCTAATCATCGCTTCGGAGTCGGTGGTATCCCATGATATGGTTTCCTTGGCCTGGCTTTTAGAAAACAGGAAGGGGTTTTCGCCATCCGGAATGCGCGGATTCATAGATAACAGCTGGTTGGTAGCTCGCTTAGCCAATCGCTATGTTGTAAGCAAACTGGGCGGATGGAGACCAGCATTGTTTTCCGAAAGACTGACCAAAAACGATATCAAAACCATTTGGGATGATAGGGTTCTAAATTGTGCCTACCAAGTGTTCGGTGGCGTACCTCAAGTTATCCTCGAAGCGGCTAACAATGCCTTTCCCGAAGACTTGAAAAAGCGATTAACGGAAATGACGACTCCTTCAGTCTGAAAAACATGGCCCGTTATATTATCAGGGCTTCTTTTTCGCAAGAACGAATGACCTATCTCCCGGAAGAGTCCCGATCATCTACCGCTCCAAAGATAACCGACAGAAAAACTTTTGAGTCCTTAGATTGGATGGCGTCAATGCCCTCCTATTCTTCCGATCAGAAGAAATTCTGCCTTCCTTAATTGGGCCATAGAGTTAAAATTGACAAAAAAAGAGGGGTTTTTATTGAAATATCAATATGATTTGATACTTCCTGTAATGTTGTTTTTCAATTTTGACCCTTTATACTATATTACAAAGGGTAATTCCTTTATAAAGTACACCCGGTGAAGCCCTGTTTTCTCCTTGACCCGGTTTTCTCTTGTTTTATACTCTATCCATCAAATAGTAACTTCTTATCAAAGAATGCGGTGGGGACGGCCGCGGCGGACGAATTGACAGAAATTCTAGGCGTAACCGCGATCAAAATCCCGACCGCTTTCTTGATCGACGTTTGTGGACTGAAAGGGATAAACGTCGGAGTGGTAAGGCGTTACGAGAAATATTCCTTAATTGTTGTGAATGCCACCTGCAACGCGACGGCCCACGATGTTATGCGCCTGATGAAATTGGTGCGGCAAACGGTCTTTCAAAAAACAGGAGTCGTGATTGTGCCTAAGCTGCATTTTGTCGGATTCACTTCTGAGGAATTACCGGGGTATTTTGAATTAGACTGATGCTTCGCCGCTTATAGCTTCTTGGTAAACGCCCGGTATCTACGGAAAATTACGCCATTTAAATGCTCCAACCAGGTATTTATATCCCGATTCTCTTCGAGCTGTAAATGGCTATAGGCGATGGTCATCCTGGCAGCCTGAACTTCTTGCAACAATGCGTTTGCAAACAAGACAAACAACCCCTGTTTCCGATATTCCTCTTTGATCCCGACCAACAGAAATTGTAAGATTTTTGAGGTCTTCATGGCTTTCAAGATATGCCAGAACCCAAACGGAAACAGTCGCCCTTTCGCTTTTTGTAATCCTTTTGTAACATCCGGCATCGTAATGGAAAAACCAATGAGTTGCCGCTCACGATCTTCAATGATATGAATGAAGCGCGGCATTAAAATCGGGATATATTTTTCCGCCAGAGCCTGGAACTCTTCTTCGACCAATGGGGTAAAGCCATATAAATCTTTATAGGTTTCATTCAACAATTTCAGGACCGGGATAATATGCGTTCTTAATTCGGCTTTATTCTTGAGATTGCGACAGGCAAAGTGCTTCTTCTGTAATCGTTTATAGATGACCTGATAAAGCCGTGGTAATTCCTCTGGCACGTCCATGCGATAACAAACCCAGTCCACATCTTTGCCATAGCCAGCCTGTTCCAGATATTGGATCAGGTAGGGGCGATTATAATGGGCGGCAATTTGGGCCCGTTGATCAAACCCCTCCACAATCGCCCCTTGTGGTTCATCGTCCGAGAACCCTCTGGGACCGACCGCAAATTCCATACCGTGCGCTTTGCCCCACGCTTCGACTTCGCGTAACAATGCGGATGCGACGTCGGGATCATCAATCGTATCTAAAAACGTCCAACGCAGAAGTTTTTCGTTACGGAATTTATTGGCGCGTTGGTTAATGATTGCCATAATCCGCCCGGCAACTTGCTGATCTTTATACGCCAGGAACAATTGATACGGATTCGCCCTGAAATTCGGATTCTTTTGCGGATTATAATACGCATATTCGTCCGATAACAGTGGCGGGACCCAATATGGATCATGTTGATACAGTTCAAAGGGAAATCGAATATATTGCTTTAGATCGTATTTGCTTGCGACTTCTTTAATGACGACCATATGTTCACCTTCTTTTCAAATAACGCCTATTCTAATGCAGCATTGATCACCATCACTTTTGCCCCTACATCCTTGAAAAATGTTATTTGTCTTCGTTCGCCAGCCTGATGATTTCCTGCACGGCAGTCACGATAAAGAAATACAGTAAAAGTAATGTGATGGCGGCGACAACCAGGTCGTAGATGCTGAAGGTGAGCTGGCCGAAGGCTCCCGCTGCCACTGAAAACGTCCGCAGCCCGCCAAAATACATGCCAATGTTCAACAGAATAGCCAGCACGCGTAACTCGGTCGGTCCCAGCTTGCCATACGAGATCTTGAACTCGCCAGCCACGCAGGTGCGTATGTACACAAGGATGGAAAGGAGCAGGTAGGCGATGAGGATCAGGCAGGCGATATTAAAGCTGATGTATGGCGACATGCCCAGCCCCAGGAACATCATCACCTCGGAGAACGCATCTGTTGTATGGTCTAAAAAGAAGCCATAGATTGGGCGTTCGATTTGTCGGTGACGCGCCAGTGTGCCATCCAGGCTGTCGCCAAACCAGTTGATGACGAAACCAAGCGAGGCAAGCCACAAGAAGTTCCGGTTGTATGTGCTCAATGCATAGCCGACCATGATCACTAATGCGCCAAACACACCAATAGCAGTACAGACATCGGGAGTCACCCAATCCGGCATGTGGGCTGCGAACCACTTCAATGCCGGCCTCTCCAGCGGACCCAACAGGATGTCATTTACTCTCTGGTGCTTTTTTATCTCGCGCATTTCACTCACCTATGGACGCTGAACGGATCAGGGGACCAGGTCCAGTGTCTCCGGCCAAACCGGCATGGATATTGACCATTGTTGCGGTGCCTGCCGGATGAAGTTCTCTGCTATGCTTAACACTTTTTCGGCATTTCTGAGCGCTCCCACTTCCCGGTCCGGATGAGGATCCATCTCGATCAAGTCGGAGGTCAAAACATGGTACTTCCCATCGGACTGCAAATTCGTGACCTTGATAACCACTGGCACCTGCGCCTTTGTCGCCAGGAGAATATGATGAAGGGGCAGCGCCGCCGGCCGGCCAAAAAAACGCGGACGGGCCCCGGGATCCGGGATGGGACGGTCTATGGCGGTAAGCACAACGCCTCCCTGCTGGAGATGCCGGATCGCCTGCCGAATTGCGCCGAAGGAAGCGGGGATAAGGTTCATCCTGATCTTTTTGCGTCTTTCATACTCCGTGCGGCGTCCGCCTTGGGGATCCGGGATGGTGAGCACCAGGGGCCGCAGCCCTTGCCCGCACAGCCACGGAAGGATGAGATCAAAGTTGCTAAGGTGGATGCCCACCACCACCAAGCCGCGACCGGCAAATTCGGGACGCTGGACCAGTTGCTGGGTGGTCGAGTCCGGGACGATCAGGCGCCTGGTGAGCTCCGGTTTTTGGATGTAATGATACAGGTCGAAGATGGAACGCGCCGAATGGCGAAGTGTATCACGGACGGCCTGATCCAATGCCTCTTTTTCCAACGCTTCCCCACGCGCGACCCACTGGTTGGCGCGTATGGCCCGGATCATTGGGGAATCTCGCTGGCCGGCGAGTTGTCCGGCTACAAAATCGGCCAGGGAGTGACCCAGCCGCAACGGGAGGGCACGCCCCAGGGCGGATAACAGGCTGATAACCAATGGACTATTATTAATTCGCTGTAGATTGATGGCCATAATGCCTTAAAGGTATTCTTCTTCTATTTCCCGCCAACCCTCCGCCGGCAGGCGCATGAACTTCGCCAGCGTGGGATGTTCCCCCAGCTTCTTGCGTCCATGACCTCCCATATCGCTGATCATAGCGAACAAATGGTACGCTATTACGGCTTTTATAGTAACGTCTCCCGAGGAATTCGTCAAAAAGAAAAACAGGATGCCCTCATTCCTTGTGTCATAGAAATTGATGAGAACCCCAAACCCAACTGGAATTGGGCTCGCTTGATTCAAAAAATAGCAACCTGTCCTGGACATGATCCGGGAAGGTCGATCCCCTGACCTGCCCCAAATGTCAGGGGATGATGCGGATTATCTGTTTCAAACCGTAATCCTTAAATTTCCAGTCTATCTTCTTAAAACATTAGTAGGTGAATTCAATAGAGGTCAAAAATATCATTAAGAATTAAGATGTTAATAGAAAGTCGCCGAACCTAATCCTGTCTTCCCTGTTTTATTTTTTAGCCTCGTATTCCTCCATTTCAAAACCTATCTATTTCCCTTTGAACTCTTCGTATGGGTGATATCATTCATTGAAAATAATCTGATTGTCCTATTGATTACTATTTGAACTCTGGAGGTTTTGATGGGATTATTTGGGCAATCTGAGGGCTTTTATTAATGGGAGCAGGGGCAGTTTGAAACATTGCTTCCTGAAGTCCTCCAAATCATAACTTGGTTCCACATACGAGACTTCAAATGCAAATCTTCAAATTGAGCTTGAAAACCGAAACCATTTCCGAGGACAATTTCCCCATTGACTGCCCATACGTAGAGGAGTAATATCGACATCATATCCTTTCACAACCCAATATCCCCAACTGTTTAACTAAGGAAATTTTACAGAATTGGTAAGATAGCGGTCCCACATATAAATTTAAAAGATGCCCTCCAGGGGAGGTCTGACAAGCATGGAACAGGAAATTCGATTTTGTATGACAGTCGATGGTGTCCGCATCGCTTACTCAACTATGGGCCAGGGTCCGGCTTTGGTCATGGTTCCGGGATGGATCAGCCATTTGCAATTAATGTGGGATCACTCGGCTGCAAAGCCTTTTTTGGAAAAGGCGACTCGCTATCATACCTTTATAACTTACGATAAATATGGCTGTGGTCTTTCCGAAAGGAACCGGACAGACTTCTCGCAAGAGTCTGAACTTCGGGTATTGGAAGCTGTCGTCGACTATTTCAAACTTAAGCGCTTAGCGCTTTGGGGTTTTTCCCAAGGGGGCTCAGTTGCCATAGCTTACGCAGTTAAACATCCCCGTCGTGTCACACATCTCATACTATATGGAGCCTATGCCCAGGGTGAAAACTTATCAACCGACGAACTTAAAATAGCGTTTAAGTCATTAATCCGAACAGCCTGGGGTATTGGTTCAAAAACATTTGCCAACTTGTTCGCACCCGATGCTGAAGAAGCCGCTGTTCTTTGGTTTAGTCGTTTGCAGCGTGAGGCTGCTACTCCCGAAATGGCTATCCAATTATTGGACCTCTCATATGGCGTTAATGTTGTTGATCTTCTTCCCAAGATTCGTGTGCCTACTTTGGTGTTGCATCGAAAGGGGGATCGGACTGCACCTTTCAAACTTGGGAGAGAGATGGCATCCTTAATTCCAAAGGCCCGCTTTGTTCCTTTGGAGGGAAACAGCCATATTCCGTTCTTAGGAGACGCTGATTCAATATTGCGACCCATAGCTGAATTTCTCGGTGACCCGGTCGACAACGCCCAGCCGAAACCGAGCCAGCAGCCCAGCGTTGAGGAAAGGGCACAGACAGCAGTTGATTCAGCAGCCGCGTTAGCTCGTGTGCTAATTGCCGGCTTGGATGAAGTCGCACTGTCGAGGTACCGCGTCGTTGGCAGTTATACTCGATATGACGAGGCGGTTCGCAACACCCTGAAGGATGCGCGGATGAGGATCGCGGCTGGTTGCTTACAACCGAGCAGGAAGCGAGAGAATCACCTGGTCTGGGCTGCACCTGGGACTGGCAAAACATACTTTGCACAGCAAATCGCTGCCTCGCTTTCCAGTACTATCCGCTTTCAAGAACTTAACCTTGCTAAATGCAGTGAGCAGGAATTCCGTGTCGGGTTAGGCGGACTTGATCATATAGATGGCCCATGTCTCTGCCTAATTGATGAGTGTGATGCTAAGCCGCAGGATTCTTGGCCGTATGAGATACTTCTCCCCTACTTAGATGCTTCCGTCGAACTAGGTACACCCCTTGTGTTTGTCCTGGCCGGAAGCGGGGGTGCGAATTTAGGTGAAATCAAGAAGCGGATTGCCGCCCGGCCTAAAGGCGCTGATCTCCTCAGCCGGATTCCAGATGGTAACGAGTATGAGATCATGCCATTAAGCATTGGCGACCGCGTTCTTGTTGTTTTGAGCCAATTCCGGGAAGCCGGAAAAGAAGTCGGGCGAGATATCAGCGCTGTAGAAAAACTGGGGCTTTATTATGTGGCCGTCAATCCCCGCCTGTCCAATGCCCGTCAACTACGCGAATTTGCTGTCCGGGCTATTGAGCGAGTACCACCTAATGATGACCGCATAAAATACGATCACCTTTTCAGCGCGGGAGATCCGGAGAACAAAGCCTTCTGGCTTCAAGCACAGCCTACTGTAGTAGGTCTCGTGAATTCCTTTGCGATGCTGAAAGATTAGGCCCCCCAAAAATCATTTTCAAACAATAATCGTTAACTTTCCGGTCTATCTTCTTAAATCATTTGTAGGTGTTATCCGTCGATCACAAGACATGTTGACGCTGTCCGTCAGGTCGAATTTTTTTAAGAATAAATCGGGACAACAGAGCCCTAATTTTATGCAGAGGCGAGGGTTAGAAAAAATGCCGCCTTTTTTTAATAGAGAGATTGATAAGGAAAGATAAGTCATATTAATGGGAGTGGGATTTTCCCTCTTGACTAATTACCCACTTTGGGCTAAAGGATTAATGGAGGAGGTGATGTTATGGAGATATTAACCAAAGTGGCCGATTCAAAAGGGAGGATTACCATAGGCTCGGAGTATGCCAAAAAAACCTTCTTGGTCGAAAAGAACAGTGAAGATACCATTATCTTGAAGATGGCAGAAGTCGTACCCATTAAAGAAGCCTGGTTATGGAAAAATAATTCGGCTTTTACTAAGGTGATGGAAGGTGTGGAGGATGCCCAAAAAAGGCGATTTAAAAAAGTCGATCTAAAGAAATATCAAGATTGATATGGCCTATCAAATCATATATACCACAAGGGCCGGCAAGGACCTGGAGGAGTTAAAGCAAGATAAAGGTCAAAAGAGGATCTTAAATGCGGTCTGCAAGGCTATTCGTTTTCTTGCCGAAAACCCGAGGCATCCAAGTTTGAGAACTCACCAATACCATTCACTTCCTGAAATTTACCCGGGCCAGAAGATCTGGGAAGCCTATGCCCAAGAGAACACCCCTGCAGCCTATAGAATATTCTGGTCTTATGGCCCATCAAAAGAACAAATTACCATCATCGCCATTACCCCGCATCCCTAAGAGAGGTCACTCTCCATTTAATCCCCCTTTTTTTCTTGACCTGAATTTCGTTTGGTTTATGGTATAAAAAAACTTAGATCGGCGTAAACATCTCGCCTTCCTGATCTTGCAAAGGCCATTCATGCCCATAACCACACCCATAGAGATTAACGAGCAATTTCAGAAGGCCCTTGACCTGATGGAGAACACCAACCATCATGTCTTTATCACCGGGAAGGCCGGTACGGGCAAATCGACTCTCCTCAGCTATTTTCGTAAGGTAACGCACAAACGCCTGGCGGTCCTGGCCCCTACCGGGGTGGCGGCTCTCAACGTTATGGGCCAGACCATCCATTCCTTTTGCGGTTTCAGACCGGACATTGCTTTGGATAAAGTCAAAAAAAAGACCCAAAAAAACAAAGACCGCCCCTCCCTAT
>Ga0299912_10003478_pt1 | contig 12845 bp, 13 predicted proteins | sample RVTome_2_FD_207667 | JGI IMG/M metagenome (GOLD analysis project Ga0299912, IMG submission 207667) | Soil microbial communities from uranium-contaminated site in the Upper Colorado River Basin, Wyoming, United States - RVT95D214 (version 2) ...
TTCGGGACGGAAGGGGCTGGGCGTCAAGGCCGACGACCTCCTCGATCGGCTCGAGGAGAAAGCCCGGGCCGAAGTCGAGAAGCGCAACCCCGACCTCCCGGCCGATGAAAAGGCGGCCATCGCCCGCCATATCGCCTGCGGCGCCCTCCGCTACTTCATGATCAAGTTCACCCGGAACTCGCTCATCATCTTCGACTTCGAGGAAGCGTTAAGTTTCGAAGGCGAGACGGGACCCTACCTCCAGTACACGCTCGTCCGCCTCAACAGCATTTTCCGCAAGCTTGAGGAGCGGGAGGGGGTCAAGGCCGAGGATATCGACGGGCGAGACTTATCGGCGCCTGCTCCTCTGGCGGCCCTCCCCGAGGCCGAGGCGGCCGACTTTTGGGGACTCGTCCTCTTGGCCGCGCAGTTAGACGAGGAAGTCCTCCGCTCCATCCAGTCCCTCGAGTTCTCGCACCTGGCCAAGTTCACCTTCAACCTCTGCCAGAAGCTCAACGCTTATTACCACGTTTATCCCGTACTCAACGAGGAGAACCGGGAGCTCAAGAACATTCGCCTCCAGACGATCCACTATATCCGGGAGACGCTGAGGAAGGCCTTGGACCTCATGGGCATCCCGGCGCCGGCCAAGATGTAGCGGCTCGGGCCAAGCCATTCGAGGGCACGCTGCGATTTCCCCAGCGAGGAAATCTTGCTCGCTTCGAGCCTCCGCTCCCGACTTCGCTTCTCTTGTCGGACCATGCCCGCTCCGGCTCTCAGACGACCCTCTTCATGGCTTAGCCCTCGCCGCGCCTTTTTATTGTCCTCCCCTCTTAACTAGCACAAAGACAGAAAGCGAATATTCTTAAGGGAAACGCTTTGTCCGCGGGCTGAGTTTGGGTATAATAGCCACTGTTTTTTGAGTTTCAAAGGAGGTATTGGATGATTGAAGTGGCAGGCCTCACCAAAAAATACGGTGACCTGCTGGCCGTCAAGGACCTGAGCTTCAAGGTCGACAAAGGCAAGATCTGGGGTCTCCTGGGTCCCAACGCGGCCGGCAAAACGACGACAATGAGAATTCTGACCGGGTATCTGCCCGCCACCGACGGCAAAGCCGTTGTCGCGGGCTACGACGTCTTCGAGCAGCCGAACGACGTCAAACGGATCATCGGCTATCTCCCCGAAGTCGTCCCCCTCTACCCGGAGATGACGGTCGTCGATTACCTGAAGTTCGTGGCCGAGATCAAGCAAGTCCCGGCCGCGAAGAAGAAAGCGGCCGTCGACAAGGCGGTCAAGTCCGCCGCCCTCGAAAGCGTCAAGGGGCGCCTGATCAAGAACATCTCCAAGGGATTCAAGCAGAGGGTCGGGATCGCCCAGGCCCTCATCCACGACCCCCAGGTCCTGATCCTGGACGAGCCCACCATCGGCCTCGACCCGGCCCAAATCATCGAGATCCGCGAGCTGATCAAGTCCCTCAAGGGCGAGCACACCATCATGCTCTCGACCCATATCCTGGCCGAGATCACCCAGATCTGCGACGGCGCCACGATCATCAACGAGGGGAAGCTCATGGCCTCGGGGACGCTCGACGAGATCGCGGCTTCGGTCAAGGTCCGCGAAGGCGCTGTCCTCAAGCTCCGCAAGGGCGGCGAGGAAGCCGCGGCCCTGATGCGCCGCGTTGCCGGCGTCGAGAAGGTCGGCCGCTCCGACAAGGAATACACGGTCGAGTGGTCCAAGGGCCAAGACCCGCGCGAGGACTTGGTCCGGCTCGCCGTCGACAAGGGCTGGGGCCTCCTCGAGATGCGCTCCCTGGCCATGAATATCGAGGACCTGTACCTCAAGATCGTCTCGGGAGGGACGGCCCAATGAACAGCATCTGGACGATCGCCAAGAAAGAGATCAAGACTTACTTCAGCTCCCCGATCGCCTACGCCGTCATGTTCGTCTTCTCGGCCCTGGTCGGGTTCTTCTTCTACAGCATCATGTGGTGGTTCAATTCCCAGGCGATGCAGCTGGCCCAGAACCCCGCCTACTACCAGCAGCTCAACATCAACCAGCAGGTCTACTCGCCCCTGTTCGGGAACATGAGCATCATCCTCCTCCTGATGCTCCCCCTCCTGACCATGCGCCTGTTTTCCGAGGAAAAGAAGAGCGGGACGGTGGAGCTCCTGTACACTTCCCCCCTGAGCGTCTGGCAGATCATCCTCGGCAAATACCTGGCCTCGCTCATCGTCCTGCTGGCCATGCTCGGGCTGACCGGGCTCCTGTCCATTTTCACCTTCGCCTACGGAAATCCCGAGCTGACCCCGCTCCTGGCCGGCTACCTGGGACTGTTCCTGATGGGGGCGGCCTTCATCGCGGTCGGGATTTTCTTCTCCTCGCTGACCGAGAACCAGATCGTTTCGGCCCTCCTGACCTTCGGCACCCTCCTCCTGTTCTGGGTCCTCAACTGGGCCTCGTCGGCCGCCGGAGGGATCGCGAAGAGCGTCCTCGACTACCTGTCCGTCTTCCAGCATCTCGAGGACTTCACCAAGGGGATCGTGGACACGACCCACCTCGTCTACTACCTGAGCTTCGTTTTCCTGGGTCTGTTCCTGACCCATTCCGTCATCCAATCCCGCCGCTGGAGATAAGCCGTGTTAGACAAGATCAAGAAGCCTCTCAAATATTTCGGCTGGACTCCCTTTTGGCTGGCCGTCCTCTTTAAATTCATATGGCCGCAAAATAATATCGTCCCCACGCTCCTGGTCATAGTCCAGGTCATCGCCTTGGTCCTCTTTACCGCCATCAACTTTTTAACGATCAAGGAGGGCTTCAAGCGGAAGTCCTTCCTCTATTCCTCGAACCTGTTCGTTATCATCATCCTGGTTCTGGCCATCCTCGTCCTTCTCAACGTCATCCTGGCCCGCAACCACCACCGCTTCGACTTCACCCAGTCCAAGCTCCATTCGCTGTCCGACCAGTCGGCGACCGTCCTCAAGGCCCTCAAGCAGGACATCATGGTCCGCTGCTTCTTCCGGGAGGGGAACTACGGCCGGGCGGCCATGGAAAATCTCCTCAAGAACTTCGCCTACCAATCGGGCAAGATCAAGTACGAATTCATCGATCCCGACAAGAACCCGGGCTTGGTCAAGCGCTACGACGTGACCCAGGACGGAACCTCGATCTTCGAGGCCGGCGACAAAGACAACCGGATAACGACCACGACCGAGGAGGACGCCGTCAACGCCCTCATCAAGATCACCCGCGCCGCGAAGAAAACGCTCTACTTCCTGGAGGGGCACGGCGAGCACACGATCGAGGGAAGCGACGAATTGGGCTATTCGAACGCCAAGGGCGAGCTCGAGAAGCTCGGCTACGAGGTCAAGAAGCTGGCCCTGGCCCTGGCCGACAACTTCCCCAAGGACTGCGCCCTGCTCGTCGTCCCCGGACCTCAGAAAGATCTTCTGCCCAACGAGATGGAGACGATCAAGACCTACCTCGAGACGGGCGGCCGGGTTTTCTTCATGAGCGACCCCGAGACGGCGACCGGCCTCATCCCCTACCTCCTGCAATTCGGCGTCAAGCTCGAAAACGACCTCGTGGTCGACACCGTGTCGCGTCTGCTGGGCGGGGACTATTTCATGCCCGTCGTGACCGAATACGACTACCACGAAATCACCAAGAACTTCCGGTTCGCGACGTTCTTCCCCTACGCCCGCTCCGTGGACGCCCTGACCGAGGGCAAGCCCGACGGCGTAACGCTCACGGTCATCGCCAAGACGAGCCCCAACGCCTGGTCCGAGCGCGAGCTCGACCAGAAGGAAGTGGCCTTCAACAAGGACAAGGACAAGCAGGGTCCCATCCCGCTCGCCGTCGTGGGCACGGTCAAGAACAAGGCCGAAGAGAAGAAGGCCGAGGAGGCCGCCGAGCCCCCGGCCGAAACCAAGGACAAGCCGGCCGAACCCGCGGCGCCCAAGGGAGACGGCCGCCTGGCCGTCTTCGGCGATTCGGATTTCGCCTCGAACCGTTATTACGGCATGTCGGCGAACGGCAATTTGTTCCTGAACACCGTAAACTGGCTGACCGAGGAGTCGGACCTCATCTCGATCCAGCCCAAAACCCAGAATCCGCGGACGATCCAGCTCGGTCCCTCCCAGGGCCGGCTCCTGTTCTTCGTGGCCGTCCTCCTCATCCCGCTGGCCGTCCTTATCCTGGGCGTCTCGATCTGGATCCGGAGGCGGACGCTATGAAATCCCGGACCCTCCTCATCCTGTTCGCGATCGTCCTCGTCCTCCTCGCCTATGTCTATTTCTTCGAGTTCAAGGGCAAGGCCGCCCGTCAGGAGGCCAAGGAGAAAGCCGCAAAGCTCGTCGATGTCTCGGCCGACGATGTCCAGGCCGTGACCTTCAAGAAGGAAGGCGCGACGATCGCCTTCAAGAAAGACGATAAAGGAACCTGGTCCCTGACCCAGCCCCTGGCCGCGAACGCCGACGAGAACGAGGTCTCGAACTTCGTCGACAGCTTCGTCAGTCTGACGCCCGACCGCACGGTCGAGGAAGCGCCCAAGGACCTCAAGGCCTACGAAATCCCCAAGATGGAGGTCACGCTCGAGCTCAAGAGCGGCAAGCCCCCCGTCAAGCTCCTGGTCGGCATGGAGAATCCCCTCGACAAGAGCTTCTTCGCCAAGAGGGAAGATCAGGCCAAGGTCGTCCTTCTCGGGAGCTCCCTCAAGAGCTCGCTGGATAAAACCCTGTTCGACTTCCGCCAGAAGGACGTTTTCAAGTTCGAGACGGACAAGGTCAAGACGATCGCGCTCAAGGCCAAGGACGTCGCCTGGCAGGCCGAGCGGAAGGACGCCGACTGGTTCCTGGCCAAACCGTTCTCCGTCATGGCCAAGAAGACGTCGGTCGAGAGCCTCCTGAATACGCTCTCCGAGCTCAAGGCCAAGTCCTTCGTCTCCGAGGATAAGAAGCCCGACGAGGTCGCCAAGTTCAAGCTCGACAAGCCCGACTACGAAGTCCGCCTCCGCCTGCCGGCCTCCAACCAGGAAGTCGCCTTCGCCCTCCACAAGCTCGACGACAAAGTCTACGCGACGACCTCGGCCTCGACCAAGATCGTCGAGGTCGAAAGTTCGGCCCTGACCGACCTGGAGAAGAAGCCCGACGAGTACCAGGAGAAGCAGGTCGCCGTCTTCAGCTCCTGGGAGGCCGTGAAGCTCGTCCTCAAGAAGGGCGGCGTCGCGCTCACCGTCGCCAAGGATAAAGACGAGAACTGGCGGATCGAAGCGCCCTTCAAGAGCGAGGCCGACGGCGACAAGGTCGAGACCCTGATCCGCAAGATCGAGAGCCTCGAAGCGGCCGGGTTTATCATCCCGCCCATCACGCTCAAGGACGACGGGCTGGCCTCGCCCCAGGCCGAGGTCGCCGTCACGGTCAAGGAACTCGGCGCCGACGACAAGGCCAAGGAGAGGGAAATTCGCCTCCTGGTCGGACGCGAGGATACCGAGAAGAAGCAAGTCGTCGTCAAGAACGCCGGCCTCGACTACCTGTTCTGGGTGGATTCGGAATTTCTGAAGGAATTCCCGGCCAAGGCCGAGGACTGGAAGCCCGCCCCGCCTCCCGAGGAGACAAAGAAAGCCGAGGAAAAGAAATAAATCCGGGCGCGGCGACAGAATGAGCGATACCGACGCCGAGAGATATTCCTTCCGGAAAAGGCTTCTCGGCTGGTATCGCGCGCGGCGCCGGAAGCTCCCCTGGCGCGGGACGAAGGACCCCTACAAGGTCTGGGTCTCGGAGATCATGCTCCAGCAGACGACCGTCCAGGCCGTCATCCCCTATTACGAGAGGTGGATGACGCTTTTCCCGGACGCCGCGAGTCTGGCCCAGGCGCCGCTCCGCAAAGTCCTCAAGGCCTGGCAGGGCTTGGGTTATTACCGGCGCGCTCAAAACCTCAGGGCCGCCGCGAAGATCATCGTGAATAATTACGGCGGCCGGGTCCCCGCCGATTTCGAGGAGATCTCGAAACTCCCCGGCGTCGGCCCCTACACGGCGGCCGCGGTCCTCAGCATCGCCTTCAATAAGCCCTATCCGGTCGTGGACGCCAATGTCCGGCGGCTGATGATGCGGGTCCTGGCCATCCGGGGCGAGGCCGTTCCCAAGCACGACGCGGCCATCCTTGAGTTCTTGAAACCCCTCATCTCCAAGCGCGGTCCCGGGGCTTTCAACCAGGCTTTGATGGAGGTCGGCGGCAGGATCTGCAGGCCCCGAAACCCGCTTTGCCCCCGCTGTCCGGCGCGGCCGGATTGCTCGGCCTATCGGGAAGGACTCCAGGAGGTCATTCCGCGGCCGAGGAAGTCGGCGCGGCCCAAGCGGATCGAGGCCGTCGTCGCGGTCATCGAGCGGGACGGGCGCTTCCTCATCCGCAAGCGTCCCGAGCCGGGGCTCCTGGGCGGACTTTGGGAGTTTCCGGGAGGCAAGCGCAAGCCGCGGGAATCGCGGGTGGCCGCGCTGCGCCGCGAGCTCCGGGAAGAGGTCGGCGCTCCCACCCGGGACGAGAAGCTCCTGGCCAAGGTCCGTCACGCCTACACTACGTTCGAGGTCGACCTCTACGCCTATCGCTGCCGCCTCGAGGGCGAACCCGACCCGAGCCGCGGCCGCCTGAAATGGGTGACGTCCAAAGGCCTCCGCTATTATCCGTTCCCATCGGGAAGCGCCAAGATCATCCGGCGGATCGAGGAAGGCAACGAGGCCTGAGATGGAAGTCTCCTACCGTTTCGTCCCCTACGGCGAGGACATCCTCCCCGAGCCCGGCGTCCTCGTCCTCGACGTCGGGATGAGAACCGTGCCCGGCGTCATCGACCACCACCATCCCCAAGCCGAGCCCGAATGCGCCGCCTCGCTCGTCGTCAAGCATCCCGACCTCGTCCTCGGCCACGACCTCAACCCGCTCAGGGAGATCGTCACCCACCGGCTGCCGGACTTCGACGCCCTGTCCGCGATCTTCCTATCCCTCCGGCTGCTCGAAACGCGGCGGATCGACCCGGCCATGGAATGGCTGGCCGCTTACACGAAGATGGTCGACACCGCATCGCTCCCCGGCCGGATCGATCTCGGCGCGACGCCCTATTCCATCCTGCGCGCCATGTTCGCCGGCCGCAAGGGGCCCGAGGAAGCGGCCAACGAAGCCCGCGTCGCGGAAGGCCTCAAGTTCATGAAGTTTCTCCACCGCAAGGCCGCCGCCGGGGAGGATATCGTCGAGAACCGGCGCCTGTTCGCCGGGATCGAACGCTACGAAAAGGCCCAGAGGAAGGTCGAGGAGGACCATGTCCACTACCTCAACGACGTCCGACGCGGACTCAAGCTGAAGCTCAGTCTGCCCCTGGCGTCCGGGCGGGGCGCGAAGGATGTCGACGGGCTCGTCGTCCGCAACCCGAGCTCGTTCCTTCTCAAGGAATGGGCCCGCCGCGACCGAGAAAACGCCCCGGGCGGGAGCGGATTCTCCTTCCTGATGACGAACTTCCTGGGGACGAGGTACATCCTCGGCGTCGATCCGGGGAGCGGGATCAACCTCAAGGGCATGGCGGATCTGCTCAACCGGCGGGAGGCCGAAAAGCGGGGCGAAGCCGGTCGCCCCTTCACGGCCTGGTACGACGGCAACTGTCCCCTGTTCGACTTCCGGATCGTCGATTCGCCCCAGGACCAGACCGCCCTCGAATACGAGGAAATCCTGGCCCTACTCGCCCGGTTCGGCAACGCTTCTTCCTAATTTCATGTTTTATGGCCGAAACGGGAATATATTTGGGGATTCGGACATCTAAATAAGTGTAGGAATGCAGACGAGAGCAGCTTCCCGACAGATGGATTCGACAGAACAGGGACTTCTCGATAGAGCCAGGCAGGGCGACCGTCGGGCCATGGAAGAGATCATCGTTCGCTACGAGCGGCCGGTGGCCGCGACCGTGACCGGGATACTGGGTTTCAGTCCGGAGGTGGACGACATCGGGCAGGAGACCTTCGTACGATTTTTTCGGGCCATGGATCGGTTTCGGGGCGATTCGCGGATCGGGACCTACATTATCCGGATCGCCATCAACCTGTCCCGGACGGAGCTCAAGAGGCGGAAGCGATTCGCCGGTTGGCCCCAAACCGAATTTTCCGACGGCGAGAACGCCGTTCCGAGACCGGGGCGATCCCCCGAGGACGAGGGAGATGCCAAGTCCCTCGTCCGGGATGGACTCCAAAGGCTCGAACCCAAGTTCAGGACCGTCGTCGTCCTGCGCTTGATGAGCGGTTATTCGACCCAGGAAACGGCCAAAATTCTGCGCCTCCCCCAAGGCACGGTCCTGTCGCGCCTGTCGCGCGGACAGGCCAAGCTCAGGGAGATCATCGAAGAGCTTTCGTGCCTTCATGATGACGATTGATAGAGAGAGAGAAGGAGAGAGAGATGGACAAACGGCTGTTGAGGCTCCTCGTCCGGTCCCTGGAGGGGCCTCTCAAAAAAAGGGACCGACGCCGGTTGGACCGGGCGCTGTCCGAATCCGAGGAACTGAGGCGCGCCCGCGACAAGATCGAGGCCATGCGCCGGGACCTTGCCGCCGGCGCCGCCCGATCCTTTAGCCCCGGTTTTCCGGGGCGCGTGTTGGCCAAGATCGAGGCGGACGGGAGCGAGGTCGACCCCCAGACCGTCCGTTACCGAGGATTCAAGGCGGTCTTCCGCGGATTCGCCTTGGCCGCCTGCCTCGTCCTGGCCTTCCTGATCACCTATAACCTGGCTCACAGCGAACTCGTCCCCCGGAACGAACTCCTCTATGCCTGCGATCAGACCGTCGGCGAGTTCCTAAGCCTTCCCATTTTTTAGGGAGGATGCAACCAATATGAACGCCAAAGCAAAAATTGTTCTTCACATGGGCGTAACCTTGATCATCGGCATCGCCATCGGAGCCATGCTCAACCGGGCGATCGTTCAGAAACATATCCGCGGCATCATGGAAAGGCGGGCGGCCGGCATGTTCCTTCCCGTCCGGGACATCCTGGCTTCGGCGACGCCGGAGCAAGAGCCGAAGCTGCGGGAAGCTTTCGAGAAACACCGCAAGGCCCTGGCCGAAACCCATGACCGGTTCAGCCGCGAGATCCAAGCCGCCTTGGACAATCTCAAGAAGGAAGTCGAGCCCCTGCTGACCCCGGAACAGAAGAAGCGGTTCGAAACCAGGCTCCCCGGCCCGCCTCCTTTTCTTAGGCGAGGGCGCGGGGGTTTTCCGATGGGGGGCCCTCCTTTCCCCGGCGGGTTCGGCATCGAATGGTTCAAGGACCAACTGAAGCTCTCCGACGATCAACTCGCTAAGATCAAGGACATCTTCGGCCGCTACCGAAGGCCATTTGGGCCTCGGCCCGAGGGAGGGCCGGGCCAGGAGCCGGCCTATGTTGAGAGCGACTTTTCGAAAATGGAGGCCGAGATCGAAGGCCTGCTGACAGAAGAGCAGAAAGCCCTTTTCCGCCGGATTCGGGAGGAACGGCGAAAACCGCCGCTCGTTCAGGAGCCCCCCTTCTTCCCGGAATGAATTCAAAACCTCGTCAAGGAGACATCATGAGTCGGAAGCTATCCCATCACCGGAGCGCGATTCAGCCGGACCGGCGGATTGCGGCGGCGCTGGCCTTCATCTGCTTGCTGGGCGCGGCCGCGTGCGCGACGGCTAAAACCTATCTGGCCGACAGCCCTTGGCCGAAGAACCCCATCAAGATCGACGGCAAGTCGGATGACTGGCGGGGGGCGCTCGCCTTCGTCGATGAAGGGGAACTCTCCCTCGGCTTTTATAATGACCGGGACAATCTCTATCTCTGCCTGCTCGTCGCGAACGACATGATGAGGAACCAGATCATGAGAAGCGGATTGACGGTCTGGTTCGATTCCAAGGGCGGGAAAGACAAAAGCCTGGGAATAAGGTTCCCGCTGGGAGGCCGCCCCGATGAATTTCCGATGGATGGGCCGTCGATCGGGGACCGCTCCGAGAACGACCGGGAAGAAAGACCGTCTCCTCCGGAGGGGGGCTTCCCGCCCGAAGGGGCCTTGGATGAGATCGAAATCATCAGAGCCGGCAAGGACGCGCCCGAGCGCGTCAAGAGCGAGGAGGCGCGCGGACTCGAAGTCAAGGTCGAAGCCGAAACCGGCCTCCTCGTCTATGAGCTTAAGATTCCCCTTCTCGGCGACGCGCAGACCTCGGTCGCGATCGGCGCCAAGCCGGGGACAACCGTCGGAATCGGCTTCGAAACTTCCAAGCTCAAATTGGGCGGACGGAATCTCGGAGGCCGGGGTCGCGGGGGAATGCCGCCGGGCGGGTTGGGCAGCATGCCGGGCGGGGGGGGCGGCCGGGGCAGGTTCGGGGGCCGGGGCCCGGGAAATTTCGACCTCCCCAAGCCGCTCAAAATCTGGGCCTTCGTTAAATTGTCGTCGGGAGCGATCGGTTCCTCGACCGGCCTGGAATCCCTGGAGAACAAAGACTGAGTTGGGATTGCGCTTTCAGGTCAGGTTTAGAGCTTGGTATCCCACCTCTGAAAATAGCTCAGAAGCCTAACGATTAGGCTGAGGGGTCGCCGCTTGGTGTCTATCCCCTCCAGCCAATTGTTCGGCGACTTTTACAAATCTTCAGAGGTAAGACCGGTATGCTTGGCAATACGCGCCAACATCTTCGGTCCGATCTCATCACGATCATGAAATGCGAAAACGTAGTCAGGCCAGCTAGGGCGAGCAAGAACGCGGTGAGAGGTGCCGGATTGCCGTTTGATCATCCAACCCATTCGAAGCAAGGCATCGAGGACTCGCCGGGCTCTGGTTGAAGGCCATCCGCTCATGCTGTGATTGCGAATACTTCCTTAAGTTCCGGAATTTCTTCACCATGTTCAAGCCTGTCGGCCAGGACTCGCAAGGCCAATGCCTCTGCCTTTGAAATGGCTTCATTCCGGTTATTCCCGTACGCCATAACCCCGGGAAGCTCTGGGATTTCAGCAATCCAGCGGCCATCCTCTTCTCTATCAATTTCGATCTTCATAGGATCACCATAGTAAAACATAATAACTCATCTGGTAGGGGGTATGCAACGATGCAATATTCTTTCGCCGAACGTTCGCCTTCAGCTGCTGCCGAAAGCCGGAGCGACGAAGGAACGTAGGCTGGTAGGCAGTCAGCTGCAAGGCATTGTTAGGCCCCGCACTATCCCGCCGTGCCCCTATGAAGAAATGGTTCCTGACACCTTTTCTTTGCTCAGTCTTCAAGAAGTCTTTAGTCGAAGGCCGTCAATCCGCGCAAGGCGGCGGGCCCCAGGGATACCTGGCAACTCGCTGTACTTGCCGGTACGACGGCCAGCTTCTAACCATTCCTTAATGCGGCGATCGGCACTCGTGTCCGCGACAAATAGACTCACAGCGAATTGCTCAGTTACGCCATCCTCAAAGATGGGTACGCACCATTTGTTGGTTTCGTCCGGCAGCACTTTGTTCTCCTTTGGCCATACGAGATTGCCAACTTCCACGGCCAACCACAGATTCAAGCCCGGTTGTAGACCAGTCACAACACCCGAGCACCGGATCGTCCTGCCAACGGCTTCATTCGGTTGCGGTTCGTTGAAACTGGCGGTGACCTTGTCGTAGGCTTCGTTTCGGGCTGCTGACGTGAAATGGGCGTTTAGGAATTTCCCCAGTCTTTCGATTAAGGTTTCGACGCCTTCGGGATCGTAGTTGTAATGGATGTAGTCGAAATGCTTGATATCGGACGGGACGTCTTTATCCGAACGCGTGATGAGTACGACCTTCTTGCCGACGGTGTGTGCCATGCCGATCTCGTAGAAGACGTTCGGGTTCTTCTCCGTGCAGTCGGCGAGGATGAGTTGCGCGGCGCAGATGCCGTCCCAAACTTTTTCCATGAAGGGCTTTGGCGAGAAGATTTCGTCCGCACGCAGCATTCTCAGCCCCAACTCCTGGGCCATCTTTTTCATATGCTTAGAATAGATCGTCTCCAGCTTGGTCTTGAACGGCATCAGGACGAAGACATCTATTTGCTGGTCGGCGGGAAGGGGCTGGGGCCGGCCGAAAATGGGAGCAATGGCCATTCCCTTCGCGTGTCGGGAGATCATGGCCACCTCGTCTAGGCTCATACCGCCAAAAGCATCGCGAATCGTCGACGAGAGACCCGTTTCTTTGATCACTCCGACGGGTTTCTTTCCATCGGCCGTCTCCTTATCGTCAAAACTAATCAGTTCCAGATCGCGCATCTCAAACAGCTTCTTGAGAAGGCTAAAGGTGTTTGTGTTGGTTTTGATTTGCGCGGGGTCGGCGTATGCATATCTTCTGCACAGCTCCTCCCAGGTTTTGCTCTCCCTCAGAAGAAGGAGGATAAGCGCCCCGTTTGCGATCTCCTCGTAGGGGATGTTGTTCTTCATTGTGTATTCCATCGCGAACTCCTCCGGCGGGGAAGGTGCGCCGTCAGGCGGCGAAACGCGTCCCGCGCTTCAAAAACTGCCCGCCGCCCGATTGTCATTGAACCTGTCGCACCGCAATCCTTGTCGCCAGATCGGCGAAAACGAAGCCGTCTACGTTTAAGAATTGCTCATCGTTTAGAACCCGCAATTCGATGTTTCCTGGCATACACTACTCCGCTTTGCCAGCGGCCTAACGCAATGATATGCGGTTGAACCGCTTTTTTGATATTAGAAATATCATTAAAAGATTATCCGAGGTTCAATCCGCATCATCATGTTGTTAGCCGCTAGTTGGCAGCCGTAAGGACATCGATAAGCGTTTCTTAATGAGTGAAACCGTAAGGACATCGATAACTGATCGGCCTTCAAGCGATCGGATCGACGACTTTACCGACGAACGGAAAAGGAAACATCTTGA
>Ga0299912_10003479_pt1 | contig 12845 bp, 13 predicted proteins | sample RVTome_2_FD_207667 | JGI IMG/M metagenome (GOLD analysis project Ga0299912, IMG submission 207667) | Soil microbial communities from uranium-contaminated site in the Upper Colorado River Basin, Wyoming, United States - RVT95D214 (version 2) ...
CAGTGGCGCGCGGCCGCGCCGTTGGCGGCGAGATCGACGACGTAGCCTTCGTCCTCAAGGATGTCCTTGACCGAGGTGCGGATGTCGGGCTCGTCGTCGATGACGAGGATGTGAGGCTTCACAGCGGGTTCGCCTTGCGCTGGATGGTTTCAAGAGGGATATCGAGCCCCGCATGTTCGAGAGCCATCGCCGGCAAGCGAACGACGAAGGAGGCGCCGTGACCGGGAAGATTTTCGGCAAATACCCGGCCGGAATGCTCTTCGACGATGCGTTTGACGACGGCCAGGCCAAGGCCGCTGCCTTTGGTTTTGGTGCTCGCGTAAGGTTCAAAGAGCTTGTCCAACATCTCTTCGGGAATGCCGGTGCCGTTGTCGCTGACCTTGAGCTCGACGAAATTCTGTTTGGCATTTTCCGCAAGGCCGAGATAAATATCGATAACGCCGTCAGGCCGCGCGGACGTTGATTCGATAGCATTACGAATCAAGTTATGCAGAAGCTGGCGGATGCGGTTGGCGTCGGCCTCAACCATGGGCAGGTTTGGCGCCGGGTGGAAATGAATGGTCACCGGCATGTCGTCGCCGCGATAGAGGTCGAGCACCTCCTCGATGATGACGTTCAACGCCAGGGGCCGCAATTCGATCTTGGGGGCGCGCGCGTATTCGGAAAACGCCTGCACCATTTCCTTCATGGCCTGGACCTGTTGCACGATGGTGTGCGTGGAACGATCCAACACCTCGGCATCCTCCGGCAGCATGTTATGGAGATATTTGCGCCGCAGACGTTCCGCCGACAACTGGATCGGCGTGAGCGGATTTTTGATCTCGTGCGCGAGGCGGCGCGCCACCTCTCCCCAGGCGGCGTCACGCTGCGCCTGGATCAGCGTAGTGACGTCGTCGAAGACGATAACGTAGCCCGCGGGCATGTCCTCGACGCCGGGCAGGTGTGTGCCCTGACACATCAATATTTTGTGGCCGCCCGACAGGAGTTTCACCTCCTCGCGCCAGTCCGCGCTGGACTCGTTCAGATGCGGGACCAAGGTCTGCACGAAATCCGCAAGCTGCGGAAAGTCTTTTTCCAGTTGGAGAAGCCCGTGGCCGGTGGCATGTTGGAGATCCACGCCGAGAATCTGACCGGCGGCGACATTGACCGCGCGCAATGTGTGATGACGATCGAGGGTGATGACGCCGGAAGACAAACGACCCAGCACCGCGCGCAGATAGGCGCGTTCACGTTCGGCTTCGTGTTGAGTGCGCTTCACCTCGGCCTGCGCCTGCGAGACCTTGCCGGTCATGTCGCGAAAGGACTGTACCAGACTCCCTAATTCATCATTGCGGGTGATGGGCAGTTTTTTGTTGTAGTTGCCGGCGGCCACGGCGCGGGTGCCAATGGCCAGGATGCGAATGGGCGCCACCAGCCACTGGGCAAAGAGGAAGGCCGCCCACACGGCGGTCAACAGGCTGACCAAGAGCACCAGCACCAGGGTAAAACTGAAACTCTGCTTCAACGGTTCGCGCAGGTACACCAGCTCCTTGTACTTGGCAAAGGCGGATTGCACGCTGTCGGCCAACAGCTCGATGCGTTCGTCCATCGGGAAGAGGGCAAACAGGACTCGCGGTTCGTTGGCCATATTCATGGGGTCGGCAACACGCACGGCCACGCGGGTGTGCAGGCCTTGGCCGTCAATGGGCGCGAGGCCGACATAAGTCTCGCTTTGACGCACCTGCTGCAATATCGATTCGTCGGGTTGTTGCGGAATGATGCCGGTGGACTCGGCGCTGGACGAGGCGATGACGCGGCCGCTTTGCGTCAGCAGCGTCAGGTCGGAGGCGCCGCTGCGGGCGCGCAATTCGTTGATGTTGAACAGGACGATGGTGTCGGGCACCGTCTCCAGCCCGCTCGTCATGCCGCGCACCTGCTTGAGTTGTTCGCGCATACGTAGATCGAGGGAGGATTTGCTCAGGTCGAGGGCATCCTGCATGGCGTTTTCGATGCGGACATCGAACCAACTGTCGATGCCGTGCCCCAGAAAGCCTAACGAGAAATAGAAGACGAGGGACACCGGCGTCACCGCCATGACGACGAAGATCAATACCAGGCGCACCGTCAGCCGAGAGCCGGTGGCGCCGCGGCGGTATTGCCGTACCAGGCGCACCAGGTTGAGGCCGATGAGGCCCACCAGGACGATGAGCCCCAGCATGTTGATGACCACCAGCGCCACGTGCAGGCGCCCGAAGGTGCCGGAGTTTTCCGTCGCCGCCGTCAACAGCCACAAGGAGGCGATCATGAACACGCCCATGATCGCCACCGGGATGACGCTGGTGGACATGCGGCGCAGCAAGGCGAGGAATTTAGCCATGATCCGCAGTCATTCGGCTCATGTCACAGATCCCACGAATACCAGCCGCTGGTCAGCCACCAGTCGGTAGAGACGTAGGCCTCCAGGCGCAGCGGCACCGGCAATTTGTCAATGTCGAGACGCGAGCGGACGCGCACCATGTAGCGCTCGCCGGGGCTCAGCAGGTGGGCGTCGATGATGGGGATTTCGCCGATATCGCCCAAGGAGGCGAGGGCGCCGTCCAGGGTGGCGAATGTGGCTTGCGAGCCGCTGTTCTGGTTGCGCAGCAGGTATTTGTCGCTGAGGGCGTGGTATTGGATTTGGTAGCGTTGCTTTAGATCGGCGAGGACGTTTTCCCAGAGATAGCGCCGCGGCTGATAGACCTCGATATCCAATATCAGCGTCAGCGGCACGCCGTTGCGCAGGGCATCCAGCGCCTCGGCGGAAAAGCGGTAACTGAGGCTGGCCTCCAGCCGATAAACCTGATCCACCAGCACGGTGCGGGCGTGGATCACCCGAAACCGTGGCGAGTCCGCCGTGGCGAGGCCCGTGACGGAGGCCAAGGCTACGGCGGAAACCCACGTCAGCGTTTTCCGCAGCCGGACTCGTGCGGAAATTTCACGCAAGGGGATTAATCGTTGGAGCGCTTTTGCAAACATGCGTAGTAGAAACCGTCCATTCCACCGTAGCCATCCGTCGCGGCGTCGCCCGGCAGGATCTGCCGGCCAACCTGAGCGGCGTGGCCCCATTCTACTTCCATGGCTTGCGGCTGTGCATCGGCCGTGCGTTGCAGGAAGGCCTGCACTTGTAGAACGTTCTCCTGTGGCAACACAGAGCACGTGGCGTAGACCAGCATACCCCCCGGCCTCAATAACGGCCAGACGGCGTCCAGAATGGCCGCCTGCGTGGTCACCAGTGTCGCCACGTCTTCCGGGCGGCGCAGCAGCTTGATGTCGGGGTGGCGGCGGATGACGCCGGTGGCGGAACAAGGGGCGTCGAGCAGGATGCGGTCGAAGGGTTGTCCGTCCCACCATTTTTTTGGATCGCGGGCGTCGCCCGTGACCAGTCGTGCTTTCAGACGAAGACGCGCGAGCGTGTCGGCGACGCGGCGAAGCCGTTCGGCATCCACATCCACGGCGATTAGTTCAGTGAGGCCGGGCTCGGTCTCCAGAATGTGCGCCGTCTTGCCGCCGGGCGCGGCGCACACGTCAAGCACCCGCTGCCCCGGCGCTAATTGCAACAGGCCGGCCGCGAGTTGCGCCGCCTCGTCCTGTACCGACACCTCGCCATCCTGAAAGCCCGGCAGGGCGCCGACATCCACAGGCTGGGCGAGCGCGATGCCCGCCGGACTGTGGGGGCAAGGTTGCGCCGTCAGGCCGGCCTCGGCCACTAATTGAAGATAGGCACCTGCGTCGTGTCGGGTGCGGTTGACGCGCAAGGTCATGGGCGCGCGGTTATTGTTCGCTTCCAGCACGGCAGTCCACTGCTCCGGCCAGGCCCGGCGAATCTGCTCGATCAACCACGCGGGATGATTCCAGCGGCCCGCGTCCGTGGCCGCGGCTGCGGCCAAGTGTTGCGTCGTGCTGCGCGCAAAGGTGCGCAGCACGCCGTTCACCAGGCCGCGTGCCCAGTCTTTTTTCAGGTCGGCGACGGCGGAGACCGTCTCCGCCACCGCGGCGTGGTCGGGGATGCGCATCTCGGCGAGCTGGTAGAGGCCGAGCAGCAGCAGGGCGTGGAGGTCCGCGTCCTTGGGCTTGAAGGGCTTGCGCAGCAGGCCATTCAACACGGCATCGAGTTGCGGATAGTGACGCAGGGTGCCGTAACACAGCTCCTGCACCAGGGCGCGGTTGGCTTGCGGACCGGCGCCCTTGAGGGCCTGCTCCAGGGTCGGCGTCAGCGAGCGGCCCTGGGTAATGACTTGCGCCAGGACGTGGGCGGCGGTGGCTCTCGGATTCATTAGGGACATGGCGACTCAGGCGTCGCCGAGGCGCATTCCCAGCAGGCGGTGGGCGTTGTGGAATTCGGCCGCCGAGAGCGGCCGGCCGCCGGGCAGTTGCAATTGCCGGATGCGCAAAAGGCCCGCGCCGGTGGCCACTTCGATGCCGTCTTTGGTCTCGGCCACCACGGCGCCAGGCTCGGCGGTCACGCGGGCGGTGATGGGGTCAGCGAGCCACACGCGCAGGCTTTCCCCCTTGTAGGTGGTGAAGGCCACAGGCCATGGGTTGAAGGCGCGCACCTGGCGGGCCAATACCTCGGCGGGTTGGGTCCAGTCGAGACAAGCCTCGGCCTTGTCGAGCTTGGCGGCGTAGTTGGCCAGGCGATTGTCCTGGCGTTCAGGCAGCAGGCTGCCGTCGGTGACTTGGGGCAGGATCTCCAACAACGCCTGCGCGCCCAAGTGGGCGAGGCGATCGTGCAGGGTCTGCGCCGTGTCGGTGGGCAGGATGGGGCAGCTCAGTTTGTGCAGCATGGCGCCCGTGTCCAGGCCCTCGTCCATTTGCATAATGGTGACGCCGGTTTCTTTATCGCCCGCGAGGATGGCCCGCTGGATGGGCGCGGCGCCGCGCCAGCGCGGGAGCAGGGAAGCATGGACATTGAGACAGCCGAGCCGCGGCGCCGCCAGCACCGCGGCGGGAAGAATCAGACCGTAGGCCACCACCACCATGAGGTCCGCCTGCCAGGCGGTCAGTTCCGCCTGGGCCTGGGGGTCGCGCAGGGTAGTGGGTTGGCGCACCGGAATCCCATGTTCCAGGGCCAATTCCTTTACCGGGCTGGCCTTGAGTTTGCGGCCGCGGCCGGCGGGACGGTCGGGTTGGGTGTAGACCGCCACGACGTTGTGCGGAGAATCCAGCAGCGTCTTCAGCGTCTCGGCGGCGAATTCGGGGGTGCCTGCAAAGAGGATGTTCAGACCTTCGGCCACGGGGGTTCCTTCGGGGAATAAAGAAGCGGGTTACAGCGTGTGCTGGCGCAGCTTTTCCAGCTTCTTCTGAATGCGCTTGCGTTTCATCTCGGACAAATAATCCACGAACAACTTGCCGTCGAGATGGTCGACCTCGTGCTGGATGCACACCGCCAGCAGCCCGTCCACGTCCAGTTCGAACGTTTTGCCCCCGACGTTTTGGGCGCGCACCTGGATGCGCTCGGCGCGCTTGACCATGTCATAGATGCCGGGCACGGACAGGCAGCCTTCCTCCATTTTTTCCTCGCCGTGGCGTTCGAGGATTTCCGGGTTGATCAGGCATACCGGCTGGCTTTTGTCCTCGGAAATGTCGATGACGATGACGCGCTTGAGCACCTCGACCTGCACCGCCGCCAGGCCGATGCCGGGGGCCTGATACATGGTCTCGAACATGTCGTCGACGAGGGTGCTGATCTCTTCGTCGAAGACAGTCACCGGCGCCGCCTTGTTGCGCAGGCGGGGATCGGGGAAGTGCAGGATGTTGAGTATGGACATGTGATGACGGTCAAACTATTCAAATACGGTGAAAGATATGCTCTGTGGTGCCGATGATTATACAGAACTCTCCCGCGCGGGTGCAGAAAAGGGACTCCATCCAATTCCAAAAAACGGCTGAAGTCTTTACCCTATCCTGTTAATTTATAACGCTTCGCTGGAGTACGGCGGACGATTCAACTACACTCGGGACTACCGACGAACAGAGGGACAACGATGTCGATGAGAAAGTTTCTCGGCCTGGTTTTGTTGCTGGCGGCCGCCACGGGCGCCGTAGCCGATACAGTCAAGCTCAAGGCGGATCATCCCGATCGATATGTCGTCGCGAAAGGCGATACCCTGTGGGACATCTCGGCGCGTTTTCTGGAGAATCCCTGGTCGTGGCCCGAGGTGTGGAGCTATAACCCGGACATCAAAAACCCGCACCTTATTTACCCCGGCGACACAGTCTATCTGGAATATGACGCCCAGGGACGGCCAGTGATCAGGGTCGAGCGCAGCAGCCAGCCTACCGTCAAGCTCTCGCCGCAGGTCCATGCCGCGCGCGTCGACACCCCCATCGCCACCATACCGCTGGATGCCATCCGCCAGTTTCTTGGTCATCCGCGGGTGATTACCCAGCGCGAAATGGACACTTCGGCCTATATCATCTCCGGTAAGGACAACCGACTCATCACCGGAACCGGCGACCGCATCTATGCCCGCGGCGTGGTCCCCGGCCAGGACCCCAGCTCGACCTACGCCGTTCTGCGCATCGGCAAGCCCTACCGCAATCAGGGCGCCGACCGCGACGATGTTCTCGGCTATGAGGCCATCCATGTCGCCGACGCCAAGGTGCTGGACTTCGGCGATCCCACCACACTGAATATCGTCTACTCGAATCGCGAGACCCTGGTGGGCGACCGGCTGGTTCCCAAGAAGGCCTCGGACCTGGATCAGACCTTTATTCCCCATCCCCCCGCCACATCGGTGGAAGGCCAGATCATCGCCGTTGTCGATGGCGTCTCGCGCATCGGTCAGTATCAGACCGTGGTCCTCAACAAGGGTGAACAGGATGGCATTGAGACGGGTCACGTGCTGGCCGTATATCAGAGCGGCAAGGTGATTCGGGATGTCTATGGCGAGAATCGCGGCGAGAAGGTTACGTTGCCCGACGAACGGGCCGGTATCGTGTTGGTGTTTCGTGCCTATGATCGCGTGAGTTATGCCTTGGTCATGGACGCCCAGACGGATATGCGGGTCTACGACGCGGTGCGTAATCCCTAGACTGCTTCCCACCGGACGGTTAAAGTTCAAAGCCACCTAGCTACCTGTAGGTGGCTTTTTTCTTGGCGGCATAGGGAGGGAGAATCGGGTGGGCAAGGAGCCGGGTAGTGAATTACCGCTCGTGCAACAAGGCGCGAGGTCCGATCACGCTGATGATCTTCCCTATTGGCTGGCCTTGTATCATATCTCCGGCGTTGGCCCCGCCACATTCCACCGTGTCGTAACGGCTTTCGCTTCTCTCCGCCAGTTCTTCGAATTATCCGCCGCGAGTCGCCAGGAGATTCTGAAACTGCCCAAGGCAGCGGCCTTGGCCGCGCCGGACTGGCGGGTGGTGGAGGCCGATCTCGCCTGGGGCGCCGGTGACCACCATCACATCCTCACTTTGAGCGACCCCGGCTATCCCAGTCTGTTGCGCGAGATCCCCGATCCGCCGCCGCTGTTGTTCGTGCGGGGCGACGCCACCCTCCTCAGCCGCCCTCAGCTTGCCATGGTGGGCAGCCGCAATCCCACTCCCGGCGGGCGACAAACGGCGACGGATTTCGCACGGCAAATCGCTCAGTGTGGGTTGGTGGTCACCAGCGGCATGGCCTTGGGCATCGATGCCGCCAGCCATTTGGGCGCCCTCGCCGGCGGGGGCCGGACTCTCGCAGTTTCAGGAACCGGCCCCGATCTCGTCTACCCCGCGCGGCACCGGGAGTTGGCCGGGAAAATCATCAACCAGGGAGCGGTGGTGACCGAGTTTCCGCCGGGCACGCCGCCAGTCGCGGCCAATTTCCCGCGCCGCAATCGCATCATCAGCGGCATGAGCCTGGGGACGCTGGTGGTGGAAGCCGCGCCCCGCAGCGGCTCCTTGATCACGGCCCGCCTCGCCGCCGAACAGGGGCGGGAGGTATTTGCGGTGCCGGGTTCCATCCACAATCCCCTGGCTCGAGGTTGTCATGCCCTCATCCGCCAAGGGGCGAAGCTGGTGGAAACCATCGACGACATCCTGGAGGAGTTGGGGGCTTTGGCGACGTTCACCATGGCGAGTCGTGAACGGCCGGCGGCAGCCGTGAATTCGGTCGGGAGCGCCCCTTCCGATGAGCACAAATTGCTCTTTGAAAATATCGGCTTCGAACCCATCTCCATCGATATGCTGGTGGAGCGCAGCGGATTGACGGCCGACGTGGTTTCCTCCATGCTCTTGACCCTAGAACTGCAAGGATGCGTCACATCAACTGGCGGCTTGTATTGCCGGACTGACACAAAGTAGGTGACCATGAAAGAAGACGTGCTCGACGTACTGATGTACCTGTTCGAGAACTATATGGATGACGAAACCACCTTCGACACCGACCCCGAAATTCTTAAGACCCAGCTCAGCGAAGCGGGGTTTCTCAAGAGCGAGATCAACAAGGCCTTCGTCTGGCTGGAGGATCTCGCCACTTTGCAAGAGGACGCCACCAAGCGCGCTGTGAAAGGCGGCCCCTCCTTCCGCGTGTTCTGCGACAGTGAGGAAAAACGCCTGGATCTGGAATGCCGCGGCTTTCTTCTGTTCCTGGAGCAGATGGGTGTGCTCGACGGCGCCAGCCGCGAACTGGTTATCGACCGCATCATGGCGCTGGAATCCCCCGAGATCGACCTGGAACAGGTCAAGTGGGTGGTGCTGATGGTGCTGTTCAATCAGCCCGGTTTGGAAGAGGCCTTCACCTGGATGGAAAACATGGTGATGGAAGAGGCCCGCCAGCCGCTGCACTAACCGCTTGTAGAAGTCCCCTCAATCCAGGGAAGGAATGAAGGGATCGGCGTAGATATCCTGCAAGGAAGCGCCCGCCAGAAAGGCCCTTTGCTTGGTGGCCTTCACCATTTCTTCCCGCCCGCACAGAAAGACCCTCCAGCCCGCAAGATTACCGAGATCGGCCAAGGCCCGCTCATTGGCGCGACCCGCCGCCACGCCATCAATGACCTCGCCGCGCGAGACGCAGGGGTGATAGTGGAAATTGCCGTGGTCGTGCGCTAGCGACGTCAGCGTCTCGGCCATATACAACCGATCCACCGTGCTGCTGCCGTGATAGAGATGAATGGGTCCACTATGGCCCTGGCGCAGCGCCTCGCGCAGGATGCCGAACAGGGGCGCCAGCCCCGTGCCGGTGCCGATCAACAAGAGCGGCTGCTCGGGGCGGCCCGGCAGATAGAAACAATCGCCGCTCGTTTCTGAAATACGCACTTTGTCGCCCGTCGCCAAGCGGGTATGCGCCCATTCGCTGACCTTGCCGCCGGGCACGCGGCGAATGTGCAGTTCGAGAAAATCCTCACCTTCGTCGAGACTCGCGAGGGAGTAACTGCGCGAGATGTTCTGATCGTTGTGGAGATTGAGAAACTGGCCGGGGTAATAACGGTAATTCGCCGGGCGTTTCAGGCGCAGACGCATCACCTCCGCATTGAGCGGTTCCAATGAGCTTACCGTGGTTTCTTCCGAGACCAGGTTGTCGTCCGGGCGGGCGATCTCCATGTCGCCGGTGGGAATGCAGACGCAGGGCAAAAAGTAATGGCGGGTCTTCAGCGCATCCTTGAGGCCATGTTGCGAGGTTGGCGTGGGTTCGCCCTTCACGGTCGCCATGAGGCAGGTCTGGCAAATGCCTGCCTTGCAGGAATAATCGACGGAGATGCCATGCCGGGTCAGGCAAGCCAGGATGGTTTCATCAGGTTCGGCCTGGAATTCCCGGCCCTCGAATACGACTTTGGGCATGGTGTCACCGTCGATGGTCTAGCGGCCCAACACGTCGTTTCGGGTGGTCTCGGCAATAGCCGCCACTTCACCGATGAGCGCGTTGGAAACGCCCAATTCCTTGAGTGTGGCGCCGAGATTTTCCACCACGGCATCGAAGTGGGAATCGTTGAGGCCCTGTTTTACCAAGTGGGCGTGGCCGCGGCGCATATCCTCGCCGGTGTAATTGTTGGGTCCGCCGAAGGCCATGGTCAGGAAGGCCTTTTGCTTGGCGGCCTGTTTGTCCATATCGACGCCATCGAAGAAGCGGCTGATGCGTTTGTCGGCCAGCACCTTGCGGTAGAAAATATCCACAGCGGCGTTGACGGCGGCGGTACCGCCCAGGCGGTCATAGAGGGAAGCTGACATTGTTAATCTCCTTGTTTCTAAAGGAAGGCATGGGCAGAGCCGGACCTTCGAGAGAGGCGAGAGAGCTACAGCCTGCCGGGAATGGATTGGCGGTAGCCGATTCGTAGCATGCATTACACAACTTTTATGGAACGGAGCTGATGTAGCGGCTGAAATCCGGGCCATCTAAAGATGTATCGCAAATATACCTTAAATGCCTGCCTTGGCGTTGTCAAGGCGAGCATCCATGGACTACCATCCTCCCAAAGGCCACACATTTTTCGGATATTCTGATCAGGCCTTTTTCCATCATGGCGTACTGGACACACAGTAATGCAACTGACTCTGCACACCGATTACGCGCTGCGAGTGCTGGTCTATCTCACCCAGAAAGGCGATGAATTGGCGACCATTAGCGAGATCGCCGATTTTTATCAAATCTCGCGCAACCACTTGGTGAAGGTGGTCCATCACCTGGCCAGCCAGGGTTTTATCCAAACCACCCGCGGCAAACACGGGGGCATGCGGCTGGCGCGCGCCCCCGAACTCATCTCCGTGGGCGAGGTGGTTCGGCGCATGGAGCCGAATTTCGATATCGTCGAGTGTTTCAGCGGGGCGACCCCACCCTGCGCGGTGACGCCGGTCTGCGCCTTAAAAGAAGTGTTGTATCGCGCCACCAACGAATTTCTGGGCCTGCTCGATCGCTATACCCTGGCCGACGCCATCGCCAAAACGGACAAAATCGGCGTGGTGTTCCCCGTTGTACAGTTGACGCGGCCGCAGGCGAAGCGGATTTAGGCGCAGCGTCGGCGTCGGCGCGACCTTCCCAGCATTAAGCGAACCCGCTAACATACGCGGTCCGTTTTCGCGGATGGTGACCGTCCGCGACACGCCTTGCCGGAACAGGGCGACGCACCAGAATTCATATCTTTGAGGAGAACACAATGTCGGTTAAACATCCCGTTATTGCAGTCACCGGTTCATCCGGCGCCGGCACCACCACCGTCAAGAATGCCTTCGAGCACATCTTCCGCCGCGAGTCGATCAATCCCCTGATCATCGAGGGCGACAGCTATCACAAGTACGATCGCGCCTCCATGAAGCAGGCCATCGCCGAATTCGCCGAGAAGGGCAAGCAACTGAGCCATTTCGGCCCCGAGGCCAATCATTTCGACACGCTGGCCGACACCTTCAAGACTTACGGTGAGACGGGCAAGTGTCGCCGCCGCTATTACCTGCATAGCGAAGCAGAGGCCGCCGAGCACAACGCTCGTCTCGGCGCCAACCTTGGGCCCGGCCAATTCACCCCGTGGGAAGAAATCGCCGAAGCGACCGACGTGCTGTTCTACGAGGGCTTGCACGGCGGTGTTGCGAACGGCGACGTCAATGTGGCTGCCCACGCTGATCTGCTGGTGGGCGTGGTGCCCATCGTCAACCTGGAGTGGATACAGAAAATCCACCGCGACAATGCCCAGCGCGGCTATTCCGCCGAGGCCATCGTCGATACCATCCTGCGCCGCATGGACGACTACGTGCACTACATCACGCCGCAATTTTCGCGCACCGACATCAACTTCCAGCGCGTGCCCACGGTGGACACCTCCAACCCCTTCATCGCCCGCGACATCCCCACGCCGGACGAGAGCTTCATCGTGATTCGTTTCCGCGACCACGACAGCGCGGACTTCCCCTATCTGCTGAGCATGATCAAAGACTCCTTCATGTCGCGGCCCAACACCATCGTAGTGCCGGGCGGCAAGATGGGCTTCGCCATGGAGCTCATCCTGGCGCCGCGCATCCATCAGTTGATCGAGTCCAAGCAGAAGAAGTAAGCCGGGCTATCGGCGTATGAAAAAAAGGCGAGGCCGGTTTCGGCCTCGCCTTTTTTATTTATGCTCAGGACTTAGGCCTGGGGTGGCTCGGCCAGCACCGCGCCTGTGGCTATGACCAAGGCCCGCACCAGCAAGATGCCCTTGGCCTGAGCCCGGTGTGCGGAGCGCGAGACTTCCTCCTCGCCGGGTTTCGGACGGAGAATTTGCAGGGCCGTCTGCACCTGGACGGCATAGAGCACGAACAAGGCGATGATGAGTCCGAAGTGCATCCACACCCCGAAGGAGAGAATGTCGCCGTGCTCGATCAGGCGCGTTTGCCAGTCGCGGTTGAGCACCAGATAAACGGGCATGCCGAGATCGAACAAGAGGCAGCCGACCATCACGGGGATGTGAAAGCCGCGCACCCGATGCCAGTAAAACGCCGCCACCATCAAGAGGTAACTCACGAGCGCCGCGATGACCGTGCCTGCCAGCATGTAACTCATCCATCCCGAAATTGAAGAGCGTGAAGAGTAACATGCCCGGCCGCCGTTCGCCGCCGGGGCAGTCAGACGCTATAATCCCCAGCCTTTAGCCGTCCGGCCACACGAAGCGACACACGACTATGTCCACACCATCGACAACACATTCGACAACAACAGCCAACAAAGCCATCTCCGCCAACCCGCAAGTCGCCACCTTCCAGGGCCTGATCCTCGCCCTGCAAAAATACTGGGCCGATCAAGGTTGCGTGATCCTGCAACCCCTGGACATGGAGGTCGGCGCCGGCACGTTTCACCCCGCCACCTTTCTGCGCGCCGTGGGCCCGGAGCCGTGGAGCGCCGCTTACGTGCAGCCCTCGCGCCGCCCCACCGACGGCCGTTACGG
>Ga0299912_10003480_pt1 | contig 12840 bp, 13 predicted proteins | sample RVTome_2_FD_207667 | JGI IMG/M metagenome (GOLD analysis project Ga0299912, IMG submission 207667) | Soil microbial communities from uranium-contaminated site in the Upper Colorado River Basin, Wyoming, United States - RVT95D214 (version 2) ...
CCCTCGCGTTCTGTATCCAGTCCTTCTCGCGGCTCGAGCCGGCCCATCCAGGGTACCATTTGACCGCATCGTTTGCCGCATTGAGTTTGTCCTTGATCTGAGTGACCTTCAGGAACCATTGGTCCGTGATCCTGTAGATGATAGGTTTCTTGCATCTCCAGCAATGGCCGTACCTATGGGTGACCGTCGCTTGATGGAACATCGCGCCAGCCTCGACGAGGTCGTTGATGATGACGCTGTTCGCCTCTCTGACGTTCCTGCCGGCGTAGTGCTCGCCAACCTCTGCCGTGTAACATCCGGTCTCGTCCACCGGAGAGAACGGATCGAGCCCGTGCGCCGCCCCTATCTCGAAGTCCTCCGGACCGTGCCCAGGCGCTATGTGTACTATGCCCGTACTCTCAGTGGTCACCGTGTCAGACGTCAGCACCGCGTGGACCCATTTGCCCTGCACACTCTGCTGGTACGGAACCAGCCTGGCCAAAGGATGAGCATAGTGCATCCCCAGGAGGTCCTTGCCCTTCGCCGTCTCGAGGATGTCAACCTGCTCAATACCTGCGATCTTCATCAGATCCTTGACCTTCTCCTCCAGCAGGATCAGGTTCTCGTCCTCGCCGCCCCTCCTCGCGCGCGCGACAACGTACGTGAAGTCAGGATGAACGGCTGCTGCTAGGTTGCCTGGTATTGTCCATGGTGTCGTCGTCCAAACAAGAAGAGAGGTCCCTGGTTCCCCGACTATCGGGAACTTGACGTAAATCGAATGGTCAGTCTCGTCCCAGTGCTCTATCTCAGCCTCTGCCAACGCTGTCTCGCACCTCGGACACCAGGGCAGAACCCTGTAATCAGTGGTCAGAAGATTCTTCTCGTAAGCCTGGCTGAGAGTCCACCAAACGGACGCGATGTAGCTAGGATCGATCGTCAGGTAGGGCTTGTCCCAATCCATCCACACGCCGAGGATCTTGAACTCCTCGGTCATCTTCGACTTGAACTTCAGCGCGTATTCCTTGCAAGTCTGGACGAACTTGTCGATGCCCTGGATCTCGATCTCCTTCTTCGTCTTGATGCCCAGGCTCTGCTCGACCTTCACCTCGATCGGGAGCCCGTGCATGTCATATCCCGGTTGGTCCCTGACATTCAAACCCTGCATCCTGCGGAATCTCGTGACCGTGTCCTTCAGGATCTTGTTCCAGGCCGTCCCGATGTGGATCGAGCCAGTGGTGTACGGAGGTCCATCTAGGAAGTAGTACGGTTTGCCGGACTCGGAGGCCTTACGTACCTTATCGTAGATGCCGTTCTTTTCCCACAGCGCCCTGATTTCTTTCTCTAACTGGACGGGGGAGTAGTTCTCGTCCACCTGGCGCATAATCAATCGACAGATACGATATTGATGGCTGGTATTTTAAACATAGGTACGTGGGTCGCACGATATGCTCCTGACTGGACCTTGCGATTCGTTAATAAGATTAGTAACCGAATTGTGATGGATATTGAGCTTCAGTATCGCTTCCTTCATCTCTCGAGCATCATCGCAGATATATCGCTGGGTCATCTCGAGGGAGCTGTGCCCCGCGATTCTGCTTATCACGTCCAGTTCCACCTTCGCTTCTCGAAGGCGTGTCAGCATACTTCGTCTCAAGACGTGCGAACTCAGCGGTATGCCTATTCGTTGTCCGAATGACCGGAGGATCCCATCATATTCGCTGGCCGAAACGGAATTCGCATTGTCGCATACCGGCCAAGAGACCGCTCGTCACAATCAATGCTTCCCTGGGCGTCATGCGTGATCTCAAGACCATATCCGTTTCCTGGGGAGAGAGCCATCGAACCCTTCTGGCCCTTCCTTGCGCGTGATACTTGAACTTGAACGCGAGCGGATGCTCCATATACATCAGAAACCCTCTAATCATCGCGTACACAAATCGTTGATAGGCGGCGCTGTTGTTCGCGTATCGAGTCATGTACTCTCGCAATGTATTTGGTGTGATTCTTATTGCGGAGAGGATGCCTTTCGTCTCGTTGAACTCCGCGAAGGCCAGAAGCGTTCTTCGTGTCTGGACGATATACTTCGGGTCCAAGTTGCGCTCCCTCATTTCCCCGATGTACAACAGGCACCGCCGCCATAAACGATTGTCCATTTTGCAGCCTTTCCTATGGATGGGGTTAGGAGGCGGGGATTGTCCGCCTCCAGGGGCTAGTCCCCATTCCCCGGTCTGCAGCAAAGTTGAGGTTTTTGTTCGCTGGGGTTGGTGGCACCGAACCTTTTTCGAGGTTCTATATGCCTATTCTTTTCTCGGGTATTTGGCCTCTTTCGGAAGGATTTATATGGGAAATTCAACTTACTTACTTACACAGCCAGATACTTATTATCTCGGCATTTTTATATGTTCGGAAGTTGCCTACATTCGGAAGGCTAGGAGGAGGGCTGGGGAGATTGTCGAAGCAACTGACAATAAACCTGGTTCAACCGCTAAAGCTGGATCAGGTGGGAAGTCTGTTACTGGGGGTGCGGTAAAATCCAAGAGAAGCGGCGTACGCCAGGAGCTAGGCATCTCCGAACACGAATCCACATCCTGGCAAGCCCTAGCCCGGATACCGAAGAAGACCTTTGACGAGTTCGTTGAGAAGGTCGCGGTACGCGGACGAAAAGACCAAGGCAGGAGAATTACATGCTCGGTCCGGAGGGATTGGTATGGTCGACGAGAAGCTCAAAGTAGAGGACAAGCAGGTTGTTGAGGATTGGTATCGAATCTTGGTCAGCGACGAGAAGAAGTTCCAGGACAAGTCCCGATGTTTTCTGGGGGATGGCCTTGACGGCACACCCGGGCATAGTCACCGGATGCTAGCGTACTTTGCCGGACTTGACAAGGATCGGCAACGCCTCATCGTGATGCACGGATGGCAGATACATGACAACACATGCAACACGGGGCGCGCCAACGCGCGTGAGCGAACTTGGCGATATGGTATGGTCGTGGCATTGGCGCTTCCCGCCCTCGCGTTCGCAATTGACGAGAATTGGGTTGTGGCGGCTGCCTATCTTGGAGGGTCTCTCATCTTTCTTACCAAGCCGATATGGGGATGATACCGCTGGGCAGGCAAACGGGGATGGACTGGCACCTAAAGTTCGTCGTCAAGGATCAGCCAATCTTGGATGTCATGTTCAAGGACATCGGCAACGAAGCGATACTGAAGATTGTAGAACCTCGGACTGATATCCACATGAGTGTGTACCCCAAGAAGGATAGCGTTGCGCATCACGTTGCGCATGAGAAGTATCCGACGGGACATGGCCGAAGACACACCCAGAAGAGAAAAGTCAATCTTTGCAGAATGGTCAGAGCGTTCCTCTTGATGATAGCACCCACGGACGACCCCTCGCCCGCGATCCGTTCCCTCTCCGACATTGCGAACAAGGATGTGGTTGAGTGGTTCGAGCGAGTATGGCCCAGAGTCTTTCACCCGCCCACGGACCGGCCACTCAAAGTGCCGATTGGCATCTTGGGCAGTCTCCTCAACGCCATTATGTGCGCATCGGACTCCGATGCCGTCATAGATTTTACGGAGATTGTCGAGAATCCGAACCAACTGGAGAAGGCGAAGGAGTCCGACGTAATCGAAACACTACGAGAAGACGAGTTGCGAATGCCGGACCGGCGGATCGGCTTCTTTGAGGATCGCACGAAGATGGTTATGCTGGTGGAACCCGGCATGGTCGCCGAGTTCGACCTCGAGTCGCTCGCCAAAGCCAACGAGATTATCCTAGAGGAGCTCGGGTTCAATGGTTTCTTCAGAACGGCTGGACGCGAGCGACCTCGCAGTTGACTGTCGCGTGCATCGAATCGTCCTCAATCGCTCCTTAATATATCGGACAGGCCGATAACCCTTAGAATATTCTGGGGTGTCCAGGAGGGATTATTACGGGTGGTCGGAGACAAGAGGTGCGTATTAGGCGTCCATTGAGGAAGATGGTCCCATATCTTCTGCAGGCCAAAGAGCAGAACATGAACGAAGCGGACACTGTGCGCCGGGTCACCAAGGTGCTCGAGGACGTACTAGGTTATGATCCCCTTGTGGAAATCGGCCGCGAGGCACAACTGAAGGGGAAGTATCTAGACCTGTTGATCAAGGTAGGTGACGTAGCAAAGTTCATTGTGGAAGTGAAGCGAGCGGGAATCAAACTCAGAGACCGCCATATTGACCAAGCCTACACATATGCTTCATCAAACAACATACCATGGGTCCTTCTGACGAATGGCGTAGTCTGGAATCTCTATCATCTCACTTTTGAAGAGGGGATAGAATACGAAAGAGCATTCTCGGTGGATTTCAGCAAGCTCGACTTAGACGCAGCCTCTGACAAGCTGGTCCTACTTCACAGAGAGAACGTGCGGAAAGGCGGCCTGGAATCTTTCTGGGAATGCCAGATTGCCTTGAGCTGGCCCTCGATTGCCAAAGCTTTGTTCCAAGAAGATGTCTTGGGGAGAATAAGGAGGGAGATACGACGCACCGCAGGGATACTGATTGACACAGAGGATTTGTCGGAACGACTGAGAGAGATGATGTCGCCCGAGGTCCGCGAGACAATAGGCCAGGTGAGAGTTCGAAAGAAATCGCGAAGAAAGAAGACGCGCGGCCAGACACCTGATAAGAGCGTATCAGAACCCGCGGAAAGGACGGAGACGCCTGCGGACACCAGCGGGATTGAGCCCGACACCGGAATACAAGATTTGCGTCAATCTTAGAAGGGCTTTCGCTCAGAAGGGGGTTCTGGGGAGGCGAGGGAGATAGGAGAGTGAGATGCTGACTATCTTGCGAAAGGATCTGAATGGCTTCATCCCGTTGCCATGGATTCCTTCAATCACGGCGTTCATTGCATTCTTGATTGGCATGGCTTACGTGGGCGCCGGAAACCATCAGAATGTCGCAATATGCTGGGGTTACGCGTTGGCAATCTTTGGCGTCAGAAGCCCCGTCGATTTCGCGCACCTCGGCTTCGCAATCAAGGGAGCAGTCGGAGGCGTCGTGCTTCTTGTTGGACTTGTGAATCCATTGGGACTGTTGAGCTAGATCGACGGGGACCATTGGCGCATCATTTCATAGACGACAACGGAGGAGGGAGTTGGGTTGTCCGATAATCTTGATTGTCGTGAGATACACCCCGTTCCAGATGATATCAGGGGGGTCCCGATGCCTTCGCAGTTGAGGGCTATTCTAGCACAACGTCCATATGGGAGTGAGGACGGTTCCGGACATAGTGGGTGACGATGCCGATCAAGTGCTGGAAATGCGGGTTTGAGAATCCCTCGAGTATGGACTATTGCGGCAGTTGCGGGAGTTCATTCGACGGTACGGAAAAGACCGCCCGTTCATTAAAAGGCATTCCACACCCACCGAGCCACACTTTTGATTGGGACGAACGAGGACGCGTATCTCTATTGTTGTACCTGGGGGCGGGGCTGATAGCGCTCAGTGGGCTATTGTACGCATTGGCGACATCCGCCATGATAGATGAACGGTCGCCTCCCGATTATAGCTACTACGCTCAGGCAATAGGCGTGGTGGGCTTTGCAATTGTTCTGGTTGGCCTCGCACGTCAGGTCAAGAGGATGTGCGAGTAAACCCGAGGGTCCGCGCATAGAGATGAGTAGACCGAGACTCCTGGCCAATTCGTCGCCAACTATGGTCCATAAGGAGCCATCTGTACTTCGAAGCTGGACGCCTTGCTCCCGTACATTCTCCAATAACGTGCGAAGGTTTCCGAAGTGGTCCTCGCCGTCGGAAGGTATTTTCTGTATAGTGTGCGAGAAATCACGGAAGAGTGCCCGGATGAAGTGGCTGGACATGCTTGAGGCAGGCCGAAATCGCCCACTCCCTCAAACCCAAGAATCGAGATTCTTCTGCGAACGCATGGGATTTCTCTCCGCTATTCGCGCCAGGACAGCGTCTATTCTGTCCACGGAGAATGCGTGCTTGTCGCACATGATCCGCCTCACGGATTCCGGAGCCACACGTCCCCAACTGAGAGTGTAGTCGTCCGTAACCTCTGGGTCTAAGAAGATGCGTCGGATATCTGCGTATTCCTCGGGGACAGCAACCTTTCCGTCTTTGGGCATGTCCTCCAGCCGGCCGAACTTCTTGATGATACCTAGTGCCTTCTTGGGGCCAATCCCTCGGACGCCATCGTTGAAATCCGTCCCTATAAGAATGCTCATGTCAACGAGTTGCTCCCGCGTCACCTGCAACGCGCTTAGCACGTCCGTGAGCGTGACGAGCTGAGGGGTCACGTCCACCGTCTTGCCAGAAGGCAGCCTCCGCTTGCCAGAAAGCGTGAGGTTTCTGACCAAGTTAGGAGTCCCGAAAAGTATCGCGTCGAAATCCTGTGAGGCGCCTGCCCAGACGTCACCCTTCCTCGCCATATGCCCCATCTGAGCCTCGCCCTCGCTTGGAGCCCTGATCCATGGTATTCCCATGGCGTCCAGGAGCGAGAGGGATTCCTCGATCATGCCCGAGTCGAGTCTAGCAGTCCTGGTTGCCTTGGACAGCGCCATCTTCATGTCGCCCTTCTCGAGCGCCTTCTTCCACTGGACCTCTGCTTCCGCCTTCGCGGCTTTTCTAGCTTCGATGGTCTTCTTCTTGAGCTCGGGAGGTTTTCCATCGAACACGTACGCAGGCCGAATCCCCAGCTCGAGGAGCGACGCGCTGCGGTAGAACAGGCCCGACAGATGTGATGTGACGCGTCCGTCCCGATCCATGAGCGGAGTCCCGTCAGGCTGTCTTATCATCGACAAGAATTGATAGAGAGTGTTGAAGGCATCTACTGCGACGGACCGTCCGGACAGGTCCTCCAGCGAGATGGGCTTCGCCTCAACCAGGTCGGAGATGTCAACTCCCATCGGCCTCGCCACCAATGGCCATCGAGACCTCGTCAGCTCGATGAGCCGTTATCCGATTCGATCGGCAGGAACAGCACCATGAGGGCAACGCCCAGCCAGGCTATCGTGAGGATCATCAGGAAGACATTCACGCGTATGACGATGCCTATCAGCAGGAGTGCCATTGGCAGCACAAAAGTCAGATAGGTCAGGATCGGGTGCTTCTTGAGTTCCTCGGCCATGTGTTCAATCCTCTGAGAGCGAACTACGATATTAATCCTTTGAGGCTCCGCATGCTCGGAGAGCCTCGACGGCCTCCTTCATATCCGAGGCTTTGAAGACATATGTCCCTGCGGCGAGTATATCAGCCCCCGCGAGGGCGGCCAATTCGCCGGTTTCAGCGTTTATGCCTCCGTCTATCTCCACGGGCACCTTGCACCCCTGCGTTTCCATCTCTTGCTTGGCGAGGCCAATCTTCGGCAGGACCTCGGAGATGAAGCTCTGACCCCCGAGCCCAGGGTTGACGGACATGATCAGGAGCAGATCGATGTCTCGCAGGTAGGGGAATATGCTTTGAACCGGAGTTGGCGGATTGACTGCAAGGCCGGCCTTCTTCCCATGCTCCCTGATCGACCTCAGGGTTTCGCGGAGCTCCTGTTCGGCCTCGACATGCACCTCAATTATGTCCGAACCGCTCTCAGCGAAGGCCTTGACGTGTCTTTCTGGATGGGTTATCATGAGGTGGGCGATGAACGGCAGATTGGAGTACGGCCTCAGGCTCTTGATCATTGACGGGCCGATGGTGATATTGGGGACGAAGAATCCGTCCATCACATCGACATGGATGTAGTCCGCACCGGCATTAGTGACCTTCCTAACCTCCTCGCCCAAATTCGAGAAGTCAGCTGCGAGTATGGATGGCGCCACAAGAGGCATGAAACAGCCGAAGCACTCCCAGTTAATTATTCGTTTGGGTGCGAACCCTATTAATATCATTATCAAGATTCACGAGACATGGTCGAACCGAAGCACGCGGTCGAAGAGGCTCGGAAGTGCGACATCCAGGGTTGCAAGGCCGACGCCGAGCGCTCCATATCCGGCAAGAAGATTGAGAAGGCCGGGATGAGCCTTTCAGGCGACCCGTCAAAGAGCGCGCACTTGTGTCACGAGCACTACAAGGAGTGGACCAAGAAGGACCGCACCTACGAACGACTCGGCTGGTAGACGTCAGGCACTCAACACGCCGATGGTTCAATCGAAAAAGACGAAATACCAGATTATGATAAGCCATCGATGAAAGCCCCCGCCATTCAGCTGCTTTCGAACGCGGGTCTGTTCGGCCCCGTCATCATCGTCCCGATGATACTCGCGGAGGATTTCCGAGCATCGGACGAGCTCATCGGACTTATTGTCGGCTGTGTCGCAGCTGCCGGGTTCGCTTCGTCATACCTCTTCGGGAGGGCCACAGACGTCCACGGCAGGCGCTCGATTCTTCTGCTAGGGCTGATGCTTTCGGCAATAGCCACTCTGTTCCAGATCGTCTCTCTCATCTGGGGAGGTATAGAGTTCTTCGTCGCAGTCAGGATACTGATAGGTTTCTGTGCCGGGATCTTCCCCGCAGCCCTGCTCGCATACGCGTATGACACAAGGGCAGGTAGGATGGGCAGGTTCAGTGCGTTCGGATCCGCCGGCTGGGGATTCGGCAACCTTGCGGTCGGCCTTTTCGGGCAGATGTACGAGGAGGCCTATCTATTCTGTGCGATTGTCCTATTCGCTTCGTTCGCCATTGCGCTCTCCCTTCCCTTCTCGAAAGAGATCCGCATGAATGTGCCGTTCTTCCCGGCGGGCATCATCAAGAAGAACGCGTCTGTCTACAGCGCGATGCTCATTCGACACACTGGCGCCAGCATGATTTGGGTCACGTACCCACTGTTTCTCAAGGACATCGGGGCGAGCGTCGAGTGGGTCGGAGCCATATACGCTGTGAACGCGTTTGGCCAGTCGTTCTTCATGCTCTTCCTTGACAGATACGATCCATCACTCCTGGTAACAGTCGGTCTCGTCAGCTCTGCGCTGACGTTCTTCACCTTCACCCTTGCTGATAGCTACTGGGAGATAATCCCGAGCCAAATCCTTCTCGCCGCCGCCTGGAGCTGCCTATACGTCGGCTCTTTGAGATACGTCATGGATAGGAACAAGGAGAAGGCCACCGTCACTGGGCTATTATCCAGCACGTTGAGCATCTCAGGAATTCTGGGACCGATACTCGGAGGCATCGCGGCGACAGCGGTCGGGTACAAGGGCACGATCTCCATAGCTACGGTCATGTCCGTTATCGCCCTATGCATCTTCGTCTTTGAACTGAAAAGGTCCGGAGAGCTTTATCGACTGAGAATCCGTTCGAGGGTGTCGCAATGAAGATAGTGTTCCTCGGAACGGGCGGGACATATCCCTCCAAGATGCGAAATGTGACCTCTGTCGCTATCCAGATGCCTGGTGAAGTTGTGATGTTCGATTGCGGAGAAGGCACCCAGAGGCAGCTGATGCATTCCTCCATCTCATTCATGAAGATCAAGAAGATCTTCATATCGCATCTCCACGCGGACCACTTCCTAGGAATCCCCGGTCTGATCCAAAGCATGAGCTTGAACGGCCGCGAGGACAGGCTTGATGTCTTCGGCCCTGAGGGCACGCACGACAATGTCGAGTCCATGCTTAGACTGGGGTACTTCAAGTCCGGATTCGATGTGGTAACCGAGGATCTGGTGGCGGGAACGGTCAAGGATTTCGGCGGATACACGATCCGCTGCGCCGAGGCGGACCATAGCATACCATCACTCGCGTTCTGCCTTGAAGAGAGACAAAGGACAGGGAGATTCGACGTCAAGAAGGCCGCGAAGCTCCTGATTCCGGAAGGACCCCTGTTCAGACGTTTGCAGGAGGGCAAGACCATCAGCCTCGGCCGAAGGAAGATCGTCCCTGAGCAGGTCCTCGGACCGCCCAGGCCGGGTAGGAAGGTCGTTTACACTGGAGACACGAAACCCAGCAAGGCAGTTGTGAAGCTCGCGAAAGGGGCTGACGTCTTGATACACGACTGCACGCTGGACTCAAGCCACAAGCAGCTTGCATCTGATTTCGGACACTCGACAGCCTCCGAGGCCGCAGCTGTTGCGAAGGCAGCGGGTGTGCGCGCACTGTTTCTCGTCCACCTAAGTCCCAGATACGAGTCTCACGAAGTGCTCGAGAAGGAGGCAAGGAAGGTCTTCCGGAATTCACGCGTCGCTGTAGACTTGATGGAAGTTGCTGTGCCTTGCAGGGACTAGATCAGAGCGTATTGCTGGCGTGGTTTCGAGTGCCTATTGACATCCAAACGATGTCCATCCATAACGCATTTATAGCATAATCCAGTTCTACGGCCATCCAGAACCGGCGTATCGACGAACGGTTTCATGCTCGCCCGTTCTTGGGATATTGGACTGTCGACAAAGGAAATTGTAGGTATTGAGGGGGACGACGGATGACGTTGCTAGAGGTGAAGGACCTCAAGACTTATTTCAAGACGCAAGAAGGGACGCTGAAGGCGGTTGACGGGATTGGCTTCAATCTCGACAAAGGTCAGGCAATGGGATTGGCTGGAGAATCTGGTTGTGGCAAGACCACTGCAGCGCTCTCCATCATGAAACTCCTGCCGGCGAACGGCTACATCGCGGGCGGATCCATCAACTTCATGGGCCAGGACATGTCAAAGGTTACTGGCGACAAGCTCAGAGCGATCAGATGGCGAGACATCTCGATCATCTTCCAGGGCGCGATGAACGCGTTGAACCCTGTGAAGAGAGTCGGTGACCAGATCACTGAGCCTATCCTGCTCCACGAGAACGTCGATGAGGAGGTCGCGAAGAAGAGGGTCCAGGAGCTCTTTAGCCTGGTCGGGATCAACCCGAACAGGATACGCGAGTATCCGCACGAGTTCAGCGGCGGCATGCGGCAGAGGGTCATGATTGCCATGGCGCTCGCGTGCAGGCCGAAGCTCGTCATCGCGGACGAGCCCACAACTGCGCTCGATGTCATGATCCAGGCGCAGATCCTACAGCTCATGAAGAATCTCCAGACGGAACTGGACTTGGCGATGATCATCATATCACACGATCTGTCCGTTCTCGCCGAGACCTGCGACCTGCTGAGCATCATGTACGCAGGTAAGATAGTGGAGCGATCGAGCGCGGTCGAGGTCTTCGCGAACCCGCAGCATCCCTACACGAAGGGACTGATCGCCGCGTTCCCGAACATCAAGGGAGACAGGAAGATGCCTGCATCGATCGCGGGCAATCCGCCGAACTTGATCAGACCTCCGAAAGGATGTAGGTTCTCGGAGAGATGCTACATGGTCCAGGACGTCTGCAAGGTGAGCGAACCGCCCTTGATCGAGGTGTTGCCCGGGCATTTCGCTGCATGTCATTTCGTGCAGCCGAAGAGGTGATTCAAATGGTCAAGGACGTTGTTGCTGTAAGAAATCTAGAGGTTTGGTTCCCAGTCAGACGGGGCTTCATGGAGAGCCTGACATCCAAGGAGCAGATGTGGGTGAAAGCCGTCGACGGCGTTACATTCAACATCAAGGACAGGGAGATATTCTGCCTGGTGGGCGAATCAGGTTGTGGGAAGACAACGACGGGAAAGGCTATCCTGCGTCTGGTCGAACCTACAGGCGGGACCGTGAAGTACTACGGCCCGGGCCTGAGCCCTAAGTTGATCAAGGAAGCTGCCGCCGACGCGGTTTCGAAGAGGAAGATGAAGAAGGAGATGGCGGAAAAGGACGTCAGAGAGGGAGGAGTGGAGGTAAGGTATCTCCACAAGTCCACGATGAAGGCCTTGCGCCAGAAGATGCAGATGATCTTCCAGGACCCCTACGAATCGCTCAACCCCAAGCAGTCGGTGTACGACATCGTCGCCGAGCCGCTCGTGGTCAACAACCTCGGCGCGAACGAGGCCGAGAGGGAGAGCCGGGTGAGGAAGGCCCTCGACGACGCTGGCCTTAGGCCGCCGAAGGACTTCATGTGGAGGTATCCGCACGAGGTTTCTGGCGGACAGAGACAGAGGGTCGGCATCGCGGGGGCTCTCGTGCTTGAGCCGGCATTCCTCGTGGCGGACGAACCCGTGTCCATGCTCGACGTGTCCATCAGATCCGAGATTCTGAAGCTGATGCTTGATTTGAGGGACAAGAAGGGTCTTACGTACCTGTTCATCACGCACGACCTCAGCGTCGCATACGTGTTCAGCGACAGGATCGGCATAATGTATCTCGGAAAGATCGTGGAACTTGGACCGACGGAAGAGGTCATCAAGGGACCGAGGCACCCGTACACGAAGGCGCTGATATCTGTCGTTCCGAAGCCAGATCCGAGGATGAAGACCGACAAGATCATCCTCAAGGGCGAACGGCCGGACCCCGCACACATACCTCCGGGTTGCAGGTTCCATCCGAGATGTCCCTTCGTCATGGACGTATGCAGGAAGAAGGAACCTCAGCCGTTGTACGTGTCTCAGGAACATTGGGTCTCCTGCTGGCTCGAATCCGGAGTGGGCCCTCAGTGAGAAGGCCCAGGGCCAGGGAGGCCGGCATCTGGTTTGGTGAATTGCCGCCAGGACCCAAGAACGCCATCACTGACGTGACTGGCGTGAAGGTCGGCCACTGTACAATCATACGCGGTTCCGGCCCACTAGTTGTCGGCAAAGGGCCTGTGAGGACAGGCGCCACAGCTATCCTTCCGCACGGCAGGAACGTGTTCCGGGAGCCGGTCAAGGGTGCGTACTTCGACTTGAATGGCTGCGGCGGTCTCATGGGGGATCTGCAGATCGGCGAGTTCGGAATAATCGACACACCGATCGTCCTCACTAACACGATGTCTATGGGGGCTGCCGCAGAAGGGGTCATCAAGTATCTCCTCAGGAGCAATGGGGATGTTGGTCTCGA